>Ga0079985_1005026_pt1 | contig 12348 bp, 11 predicted proteins | sample Hof3ISUMetaT_11_FD_73497 | JGI IMG/M metagenome (GOLD analysis project Ga0079985, IMG submission 73497) | Enriched soil aggregate microbial communities from Iowa State university to study microbial drivers of carbon cycling -... | ecosystem: Environmental > Terrestrial > Soil > Agricultural land... | reverse complement strand
GTGAAGAGGTCTATTCCAAAGGCAGGCCGGACCACAAGGAAGCCTTCGACGTCGGCTTCGAAGTCCCGGCCGACGACCCGCTGGTGCTGGCCAACACGCCGCTGCTGGGCCCCAACGACTGGCCGCAGCTGGCAGGTTTCAAGGCATCGGTGCAGGCCTACTACGAAGCGATCTTCGCCTTGGGCCGGCGCCTGTTCGGCGGCTTTGCCCTGACCCTGGGCCTTGATGAACACTATTTCGACAGCCTGGTCACCCGCCCGCCGTCAAAACTGCGCCTGATCCACTACCCCTTCGACGGTGCGGCCCATGACGCGCCGGGGCTTGGCGCCCATACTGACTACGAGTGCTTCACCATCCTTCTGGCCGACAAGCCCGGCCTTGAGGTGATGAACAACCTCGGACAATGGATCGATGCGCCACCGATTGCCGATGCCTTCGTGGTCAACATCGGCGACATGCTGGAAGTGATGACCGCAGGCGCATTCGTGGCCACGGCACACCGGGTGCGCAGCGTGAAGGAAGAGCGTTATTCCTTCCCGCTGTTTTATGCCTGCGACTATCACACCCAGATCAAACCGCTGCCCGGTTTCGCCCAGGCAGGCAACGACTACGAAGAAATCACGATCGGCGAACACATGTATGGCCAGGCCCTGCAGACCTATCAGTATCTGCGCCAACGGGTGGCCAATGGGGACGTTCAACTGCCAGGCAAGGCACGCAAGCCCGCCAGTTTCGGACACCTGAAAAATCAGGCTCAACCGTCCTGATTGAAGTTTTCAGCTACACCCTACCAACGCCGGAGTCAGTAAAAATGCAAAACAATAAGAAAAACCTGTTGTGCCTGGCTGTAGTGGCAGCCGGTATGCTCGGTGCCTCGGTGAGCATGGCCGCGACAGACACGTTCAAGGTCGGCATGGAGATCACCTACCCGCCCTTCGAATCCTATGACAAGGACAAGAACGTAGTGGGCTCGGATCCCGAGCTGGCTGCGGCACTGGCCAAACACATGAACGCCAAGGCAGAGTTCGTCGACACCAAGTTCCCCAGCCTGATCCTGGGCCTGAACTCCGGCAAATACGACGCGGTCATTTCCGGCATGTACATCACGCCGGAACGCCAGACCCAGGCCCAGACCATCGCCTACGCCAACACCGGTGCCGCGGTCATGGTGCCCAAGGGCAGCGAGATCAATGCAAAAAAAGCCTGAAGACCTGTGCGGGTTGAAACTGGGCCTGGAACAGGGCACCACCTGGGTCAAGGAATTCAGGAAGCTGTCCGACGAATACTGCGTGCCCAATAATAAAGGCGCCATCACCGTCAGCGAATACCCCTCGGCACCCGAAGTGACCCAGGCCCTGCTGTCGAAAAACATCCAGGCCCAGGTCGAAATCGCCGGCGCGGCAAAAATGATCGCGGAAAAGACCAACGGCCGTGTAGTGATCACCACCGAACACCCGATCTATCAGCAGACCCTGGGCATCTTCGTCAAGAAAGGCAACGACGAAACCTTCCAGGCCGTGCAAAAGGCGTTCGAGGAAACCAAAAAGAGCGGTGAGTACGCCGCTATCCTCAAGAAATATGGCCTGGAAGAACCGACCTCCCACTAAGAACCTGTCCTTGTAGTCTGGTCATCTGTCGCCTCTGCACGGGGGCGGCAGATCGAGGTGCCCCATGCAATTCGATTGGTCATATTTCCTCTCCCTGTTTTCCCTGCCGGATTTCTGGAATGCCTGCGTCACGGTAGTCCAGCTCAGTGCCCTGGCCTGGTTCATCGGCATGCTGCTGGGTTTTGTCCTGGCCACGGCCAAGCTGTCCCATTCGCCCGTGCTGCGCATTCCTGCAGCGGTTTATATCTGGTTCTTCCGCAGCATTCCGCTGCTGGTGCTGGTGGTCTTCGTCTACAACTTGCCGCAATTGTTTCCCGGCAGCGGGCCGATTCTGTCCAATCCCTTCTACTCAGGCTTGCTGGCCCTGGTGGTCACGGAAGCGGCGTACATGGCGGAAATCCACCGCGGTGGACTGATCTCCGTGGCCAAGGGCCAAAAGGAAGCCGGACGCGCGCTGGGAGTCGGCCTGTTCGGCATGCAGCGCCTGATCGTGATCCCCCAGGCGTTCCGTATCTCGTTGCCGACGTTGATCAACGAATACATCACGGTGGTCAAGCTGACGTCACTGGTGTCGGTCATCTCCCTGACCGAAATCCTCACGGTTGGCCAACGCCTCTATGCCACCAACTTCCTGGTCATGGAAACCCTGGCGGCGGTGGGCGTCTACTACGTGCTGATCGTCACCGTGTTCGGCTTTTTCCTGCAGCGCCTGGAGCGCTACCTGGACCTGAACTTTCGCAAGCCGCACACGCTCGATGATGCCACCGTGGCCCGGTTCAAGGCCTGCGCCGAAGCCCTGCCCGACAGTGCGCGCAAAGCGGCGGGCAACAACGCCACGCCCATCCTGCAATTGAAGAACATCCAGAAGAGCTATGGTACGCACAAGGTGCTGCTGGGTATCGACCTGAACGTCGAATACGGCCAGGTGGTCTCGATCATCGGACCGTCCGGCTCCGGCAAGACTTCGCTGATCCGCACGGTCAACGGCCTGGAAAGCATCGATACCGGCGACATCCTGTTGTTCGGCGAGAAATTCATCGAAGCCTCGGACAAACCCAACAGCGCCCGCCTACGCAAGGGCGTGCGCCACATCGGCATGGTGTTCCAGAACTTCAACCTGTTCCCGCACCGCACCATCCTCGACAACGTCACCCTGGCACCGCGTTACCACGGCCAACCGGGCGAGTTGAGTGAACATCGTGCCTATGCGCTACTGGACAAGGTCGGCCTGCTGGCCCATGCCCACAAGTACCCGCACCAGCTCTCCGGCGGCCAGCAACAGCGCGTGGCGATCGCCCGGGCCCTGGCCATGGAGCCGCAGATCATGCTGTTCGACGAGCCGACCTCGGCCCTCGACCCGGAACTGGTCAACGACGTACTCAACGTGATTCGCGACCTGGCCAGGGAAGGCATGACCATGCTGATCGTGACCCATGAAATGGACTTTGCCATGTCGATATCCGATCGGGTGATTTTCATGGAAAACGGCAATATTCAACTCGATGCCGCACCTGAAACCATCTTGTGCGATGCCACAGGAGAGCGAGTGAGGCGCTTTATGGGGATCGCTGCCCGATCGCAAAACCTGTCTGCAGCGGTGGACCATGCATGAATAGGCAAGCCCTTTCTTTGCGATTTTTTCTTTCAGGAAAACACCCATGAATCTTGGCATAGCAGGACGCTGGGCACTGGTCTGTGCCGCCAGCAAAGGCCTGGGCAAAGCCTGCGCGCAGGCACTGGTCAGTGAAGGCGTGAACGAGGTGATCACCGCCCGAGGCGAACAGACGTTGAATGAAACAGCCCGTCAGCTCAGGGCGATCAATCCTCAGGTGACGGTCATCGCCGTGGCCGGCGACATTGCAACGCCTGAGGGGCGTGCGGCAGCCCTCGCGGCCCATGAGCATTACGATATCTTGATCAACAACGCTGGCGGCCCTCCTCCCGGTGACTTTCGCGAATGGAACCGCGACGCCTGGCTCAAGGCGCTGGATGCCAACATGCTCGCCCCCATCGAGTTGATCAAGGCAACGGTAGACGCCATGGCATCCCGCGGATTTGGCCGAATCATCAACATCACCTCGAGTGCGGTGAAATCGCCCATCGAAAGCCTGGGCCTGTCCAATGGCGCCCGCAGTGGCCTGACAGGGTTTGTCGCAGGACTCGCCCGGCAGGACAACATTGCCAGTCGTAATGTGACGATCAACAACCTGCAACCGGGCTCATTCGACACCGATCGGCTGCGTGACAACCTGGTCGCCGCCGCCCAAGAATTGGGGCAAGACAGTGAGGCGTTCCTCGATGAATGCCGTCGCGAAATTCCTGCCAAACGCTTCGGCTCACCTGAGGAGTTCGGTGCCCTTTGCGCCTTCGTCTGCAGCAGCCAGTCGGGCTACCTGACCGGGCAGAATCTGTTGATCGATGGCGGGGCCGTTCGCTCGAGCCAGTAAACACGGCAGGCACGCACGGATGCCGACACCGCAACGCCCCTCCAATGCATGCGAGGGGCGTTGCTGGCACGGCGGGCATTCAGATGGAGCAGCTGCTTCCACCGTGCTTTTCCAGGTAGCGTTGCTGCTCTTCATCCGCCCGTTGAAACTCACCCAACGGCACGATTACCGTGGCCACCGGCTTGCCCAGCTGCCCCGAAGCATCCAGCCGCTGCTTGGCCACCCGCGCCAACCGGGCTTGCTGGGCAGAGCTGAAAAACAATGCCGAGCGGTATTTGACCCCGACATCCGCACCCTGGCGGTCGAATGACGTCGGATCGTGCAGCGTCCAGAAATGCTCGATAAGGCGACTGTAGGAAATCACCTTGGCATCGAAGTCCACCTGGACAACTTCGATCAACTCAGACTCGCCTCCGGCCGACCGGGCAAAACCCACCCGACTGGCGAGTACACCCGGCAATGCCCTGAATGCAGCTTCCACGCCCCAGAAACAGCCGGCACCAAAGGTCGCCTGCTCGACAACCGATTCCTGTTGAAGATAACTCATTCGCTGACAACCTCCCTTGGCGGCAACAAGTGCTGGTGTAACTGCGCGATGTGCTCTGGCCCGATCCCACAGCATCCCCCAACGATACTGGCACCTGCCGCGACCCAGGTTCGGGACCAGTTCAAGTACGACTCAGGGTCCAGATCGCGACGAATTTCCAGCAATGTACTATTGGCCTCGGCCTCTGCGCTAACGGGAGGAAACGCATTGGCGTAAACCCCCAGTTCAATGGCCTGGTCGAGGCTCTCAATAACAGCTCGGGCCTCGGCCAGTGCCGCCGCCATGACTTCCGGCTGGCTGCAATTGAACAGCACCACCTTCGCCCCCAACCCGGCCGCTACGCGTACCGCTTTGGCGACTGGCTCGGTAGAGCGCAGTCGCGGTGGCTCACCGACATCGTCCAGCAGGGTAAACGACACCCACAGCGGCTTGTGAACTGCGCCCAGCGCCTGCGCCACCGCCCGAACTTCGGCGATAGAGCTTTGGGTTTCGGCTAACCAGACGTCGACATGCGCCCGCAGTCCGCCAATCAGTTGCTGATGGATCGTGACCGAGCGTTGATGATCGAACAGGTCGGGCCGATAGCTGCCCAAGGCAGGCGGTAACGAACCGGCGACCGTCACAGGCTCGGCACTGTCAGAAGCAGCCTGGCGAGCCAACTGTCCGGCCCGCTCGGCCAACGCTCGACCCGTCGCGTTAAAGCGCTCTTCGCCGATATGAAAAGGCACCACCGCGTAACTGTTGGTGGTGATGATCCGGGCGCCGGCATCCACGAATGCCTTATGCGCCTGGAGCACGAACTCAGGCGCCTCGATCAGCGCGAGCGCCGACCACTCAGGCTGACGAAATGGCGCCCCTATACGCTTGAGCTCGCGCCCCATGCCACCATCGAGTAACCGCAAGCAAGCATGACTCATTGGTTTGCACTCACTTTGGGCGCCGGCGCGGACAGCCACTGGTCAACCGTAGCGCTGTTCGCCTGGACCCACGCCTTGGCCGCGACATCAGCCGGCAGTTTTTCCTTTTCGATTTTCAGGATCAGCTCATTGAGCTGCTTCGGATCGATGGCGACATTGCGCAGGAACTCGGCAATTTTCGGCGCGCGTTTCTGCAAGGCAGCCGAGGCCAGGACATGGACCTTGGCATCCGGGAAGGCGCAGGTGATCTGGCTCTTGTTCAACCAGTCCGGATCGACCGTCGGGCTGATGAACTTCCAGCAGCCATCGGCCTTGTAAAGCGGGTCATCCTTTTTGTTGTCCTGGGCGTAACCGTCGAATGCAGGCTCTTCCAGGCGGCGCAGGTCAAAGGCCGAGAAGATCCAGTCCGGGGTATAGGCATAAAACACCACGCCGCGTTGCGCCTTGTACGCCGCGGCCAGTTTGGCGTAAGTCACCGAGGCTTCCGTGGAGACGGACTCGAACTTATCGGCAAACCCATAATCCTTGGCCTTGATCTGGCCAATGTAGGTTGACTCCCAGCCCGCCGGCCCGACCAGCAACTGCGCCTTGCCGCCGCCCAGGGGCTCGAAGAGTTTGGCCACTTCCGGTTTTTTCAGATCGTAGATGGACTTGACCCCATACTTGTCCTGCAAGTAGCCCGGAATGTAGAAACCCTGCTCGCCAGCATAGGGCTGGGCATTGGGCACCAATGATCGTGTGCCACCGGTGACATATTTGGCCCAGGCGGCCGACTGGTTGGGCAGCCAGATGTCCGTCAGCACGTCGACCGAACCATCGCCCTTCGCCGCGGCACTGAACAGCACCGGGACATCCCCTGCCAGATACGACACATCGCCATCCAGTCGGCTCTTGATGACTTCGCCGAGGATATGTTGAATGGCGATTGCCCCTGTCCAGTTCTGCTCGCCGATGACAATCCTGTCCTTGGCAAACACGCTTGCAGGAAGAATCAGGGAGGCCATCAGTGCCGCCGTACCCAAGGTTTGCGATAAGTGTTTTTTCACTTTGGATCTCACTGTTATCAGTTGTGCAGGTGATCTTGCTTGCGCAAGCTCGATTGAATGATTCGGTCAGGGATCAGCGCGCACAGCACGATCGCGACACCCGCGAGCATGCCCTCACCGCCCTTGATATTGCGCAGCGCCGTCATGACGTCATAACCCAGGCCGCCCGCGCCGATCAGGGCGGCCACGACCACCATCGACAGACTCATGACGATGGTTTGATTGATCCCCAGCAACAGGGAACGGCGGGCCAATGGCAGCTGGACCTTGATCAGGGTTTGCCAGGGGCTGGCGCCGTGCGCGACTGCCGCCTCGACGGCATCCTTCGGTACTTCCTGGATACCCAGCGACGTCAGGCGGATCATCGGAGCCAGCGCGAAGATGACGGTCGCGATCACGGCGGGAGTCTTGCCGACAGAAAAGAACGCCACGGCAGGAATCAGGTACACGAAGGTGGGCAGTGTCTGCATGACGTCCAGCAAGGGGGTGAACAAACGACGCACCAACGGACGCTTGGCCAGCAGAATGCCGGTGGGAACGCCAATAAGCAGCGCTATCAGTACCGACGAACCGACCAGCGCCAACGTGGCGATGGTGCGCTCCCAGAAGCCGAACACACCGATGTACAACAATGCAGCGCTACTGGTCAGAGCCAACAGCAGACCAGCCGAACGCCAGGCCAGGAACACCAGCGCCAGCGCCGAGACCGGCCATGGCAGCCAGCCGAGCAGGTATTCGATGCCCTCGATGACACTGCGAACGGCAACGATCACGCCCACGAATGCGCCTTCGAACGTCACCTGTGACCAACCGATGAAGTCGTCGATGCCTTGGGCCGCCAGCAACAGCGCTTGACGGTTGTCTGGAAACTGCAGCAACGCATGGGTGGTGTCGGGTGTGATGACGCGCCATAACACCAATGCCTGACTGACCAGCAGCACAGCCAAAGGCAGCCCCCAACCCGTCCCCCGACGCCGTACGGGTTGGCGGCCCAGGGACAATGCGCTGTAGCGGCTGGCAGAGAACAGGGCCACTGCTGCGAGCACCGCAAGCAATGATGCGCTGACAGCGCCCTGGCCCAGGCCAGCCAAAGCGGCGAGTTCGGCGGCAAACATCAGCCAGAACAAGCCGCCCTTGCCCTGCGCTGCCAGGGCTGCCGGTCCCAGCAACAACGCTTGCCAGCGGGAAAAACCGCGATCGAAGGATGGCTCGCGAAGTTCACGTGGGGAAGTCTGGGGCCGAACGCTGGCCGGGCTTTGCAGCGGGGATGGAGTTGGCGTGCAGTCGCGGAAAAAGTCTGCGACTTCGGCGTCGGCGGGATGCTCGAGCAACTGTTCGGGCGTGCCCAATTGCACCAAGCGGCCCTGGCGCAGCACAGCGATACGGTCAGCAAGCCTGATGGCTTCCGCCGGATCGTGGGTCACCAGCAAAGTGCTGATACCGCGCTCGCGTGCCAAGGCCAGGAAATGACTTTGCAGATCACGGCGGATGGTTGGATCGAGTGCGCTGAAAGGCTCGTCCATCAGCAGGATATCGGGTTCTGTCACCAGCGCTCGGGCGAGGCCGACGCGTTGCTGCATGCCACCGGACAGTTCGTGGGGATAATGCTCCCCCCACCCCTCCAGTCCTACTGCCTGCAACTGTGTGACTGCCGCCGCATGACGAACCGGCTCGGGCTCGCCGCGTAACTCCAGAGGCAATGCGACGTTGTCCAGCACCGTACGATGAGGCAACAGGCCAAAATGTTGGAACACCATGCCGATACGTCGCGACCGCAGTTCTCGCAACGCTTTGTTGCTCAGCTCGCCGATGGCCTGGCCTTCGATCAGGACCTCGCCATTGGACGGCTCGATCAAGCGGTTGATGTGTCGCAGTAACGTCGACTTGCCGCTGCCGGAAGTCCCCATCAGGCATAGCACTTCACCGCGACGGACCTTCAAGCTGATATTGCTGACGGCGGGCACGTTCGCCGACCCTTTGCGCAAATAAGCCTTGGTGACATTTCGCAATTCCAGCACCACATCACCCTCATTTGCAGGGTCGTCACCGGGATGTGCAGGTTGTTGGGAAGACTCTGGTCGGGCACTCGCCAAAGAGGTTTGAATGATTGTCACATGAGCTCCGGCAGACAGCTCCCGGATGAGTGCGGTGCGCTCGCTCCAAGGGCGGGGATAATGGCTGAGCGTCAGGCCAGAACGTAAAAACGCTTAGCCTGATGCAAAAAAGCGCTACGTTTGAAACAAAGCGCTCCATAGAATGCATAAAGCTAAACGATCTTAAAAAATTAATATAAATACTATTTTGGAATTAGCTTAAGCCCGCCCGTCTGCACCCAAAACCCGTACGAACTGCGCTGCTGCGATCCGCGTTGCCGGCGATGACGTCCGACAGCATGAGGCAATGTCAAACGACCTCATCGCTAGCAAGCCGGCGCCTGCAGGGCAGCCGCCGGTATCAATCAAAACGGAACGAGGCCCCATAAGCCGAAGCCGGCAAATGACTTGAACCGTCGGCGCGCAACCGCGAACGGAAGGTGCCGCTTTGCGGCTGGGTGCGGTATAGCCCACGTTTTTGCAGCTCGGGGATCACCAGTTCGACGAAGTCCTCAACGCTGCCGGGGCTGATCAGCGGGTTAAGCATGTAGCCGCTGGTGCCGGAGATTCGCGCATGCTCCTCGATGCGCTCGGCCACCTGGTGTGGCGTGCCCACCAGGATAAGATCGCTGCCTCGGGTGACCTTTGCAAAACGCTGTTTGACGTCACCCGCGGTCAAGGGTTTACCACTGCCATCAGGGTGCATCACGTAGGAGGTCATGCCCTCGGTGTAGGTAGAAAGTGCCTCACTGTCGGCGTAGCGGCCGATATCGATACCGGTGTCACCCGCATAACTGACCAGCTGTGCCTGCAGGTGATAGTTGCTTTGCAGTTCGTCATATTTGCGCTGGGCTTCGCTTTCTGTCTTCGCCGTGACGATACGCAGCACCGTCAGCGACTTTACATCCTCGCGCTGACGGCCACGTGCCTGGGCCTTGGCCCATATTTCCTCCAGCCCCAGACGAATTTCCTGCGGGTTGGACTTGGCAATGAAGATCAACTCAGCGTGTTTGGCGGCGAAATCACGACCGCGCCCCGACCAGCCCGCCTGAATCAACAAAGGCGTGCGTTGTGGCGATGGAGAGGTCAAGTGCGGCCCGGCCACCCGGTAATGCTCACCCGCATGGTTGATCGCACGCACGCGCTCGCCCCGGGCATAGAGCTGGCGCGCCTTGTCCGCAACCACAGCATCGTCGGCCCAACTGCCCTCCCAGAGTTTGTAGGCCACATCCAGAAACTCTTCGGCGCGCTCATACCGGTCATCGTGCTTGATCATCTGCTCCAGACCGAAGTTGCGGGCGGCGCTGGACAGGTATGAAGTGACGATGTTCCAGCCGACCCGGCCATTGGTGAGGTGATCCAGGGTGCTGAAGCGTCGGGCGTGGGTAAAGGGATGTTCGTAGCTGGTCGTCACGGTGACGCCAAAGGCCAGGTTCTGCGTGACGGCTGCGAGTGCCGGGATGATCATCAGCGGGTCATTGGCCGGCGCTTCCACCGCCCATTTCATCGCAGCATCAGCGTTGCCGCCAAACACGTCATAGAAACCCAGGACATCACCAAAAAACAGCATGTCGAGGTGCGCCTGGTCGGCAATGCGCGCCAGGTTCGACCAATAACCGAGGGAATTGATCGCCAGGCGTTCGTCAGCCGGGTGCGTCCAAAGGCTTGGCGCACCGCCACAGCCCACGCTGGCTTGCTCATAGAGCGCAAACAGAAGAGGTTTTGGATCGGACATCGTCATTCCTGAATAAGTGAGTAACCGGGCGAATCAACGCTGGTTCTTGAAACCTTTGCCGTAATGGCGCTCCAAGCGGTGCTGGATCAATTCAAGCCCGATGGACAACAACCAATAGATGACGGCTGCGGTGGTGAGCATTTCGATGTAGCGATAAGAAGACCGTCCATAGGACTGCGCCAGGAACATGACCTCCCACACGCCCATCACCGAAATCAGCGATGAGTCCTTGAGCATTGAAATGAACTGACTGGTTGTCGGTGGAATGATCGTGCGCATCGCTTGCGGCAAGATGATGTGCAAAAAGATCGCCGCCGGCCTGAGGCCCAGCGCCATCGCCGCTTCGCGTTGCCCGGGTGCTACCGACTGGATGCCGGCACGAAAGATCTCGCTGAGGTAGGCCCCATAATTAAGCGAAAGCGCAATGATCCCGGCGCTGATGGCGCCAGGCACAACGCCCAGTTGCGGCAAGCCCAGGTAGATCAGCAGGATCTGGATCAGCAGCGGCGTACCGCGAAAAAAAGACGCATAGAAACTGGCGATGCCATAAGCCACTGCGCTGCGTGACAGTCGCGCCAGCGCCGTCACAAAGCCCAGGAGCAATGAAAGCCAGATCGAACAGAAGCACAGAAATAGCGTCAGCGCGGCACCTTGCAGGAAACCGTTTGGCCCCAGGTGCAGCCCGACCAGATTCGGCAACTTCTCCAGAATGATCGAGAACTTCAGATCGAAGCTCATGAAAAACATGACGCACAATCCGAGTAGCGTCGCCCACGTCAGGTACAGACGCGTGCGAAAACCAAACAGCGGGGGTAAACGACGCTTCTCGGTTTCGGCGACCACCGTCGCTTTGGACGGGTATGGATTCAGGGCTGTCATTGGCTGATGTCGGCACCGATCCATTTCTGCGAAATTTTGCCTAGCGTACCGTCAGCCTTCAGTTGGCTGACGACCTCGGTAACCTTGGCATTCCATTGCGCATCGCCCTTTTCAATCGCCACCACATTCGGTTCGCCATACAGCGCGTCGCCAGCAATCTTGAAGCGAGGATCCTGGGCGATACGCTCGCGGGCGGTGATCAGGTTGGTGACCATGGCGTCAAGGCGCACGCCAGTCCCCAGTGCCAGGTCCTGGAAGGCCACGGTTTCATTGTCGTAGGGCGCCACCTGGACCTTATCGAATGGAAAACTCAGAGGCTTGTCCTCCGCGCCCTCGATCACCAGATCCTTGTTCAAGTAGGCTTCATAAGTCGAGGCGCTGATCACACCGACTTTTTTGCCAGACAAGTCTTTGCCCGCCGTAATGTCGTTGTCCTTGGCGTTCACCACGATCACCGCAGGCGACTGGTAATACTCGACCGGGAAATCGAACACTTCAGCACGGGCCTTGCTCGGGGTCATCGAGCACACGCAGATGTCATAACGACCGTTCCAGTGACCGGCAGCGATGACATCCCAGGACGGTGTTTCCAGCTTGAGCTTTACCCCAAGACGTTGTGCAACCGCCTTGGCCACATCCACGTCAAACCCGTCCAGCTGGTTTTGCTCGTTGAGAAAAGAGAACGGCGGATAGCTCTCCATGAGGACGCCGGTCAACTCGCCTTTTTGCGTCACGCGATCAAGGATGGCCCCTGCGGACGCTGTTGAGCAGAGAGCCACCAAGGCCAGGCCAAAGGGTAAAAACGCTAAGCTTTTCAAAGACAAGTACTCCAATCAATCGAAAAAAACTGATTAGATTAAAACGCAATATAAAAAACGTTAGTACTCGTTTTATGGAATAACAGGCTCATTTCAAGCTATATCAATCAGCACCGAATACACGCCCGTCCGGACTCAAGCAACCTCCACTCTCGCGCCATTAGTGCTCACCTCGAACTGCCCCACCAGCTTCTGCAGCTTGTTGGCATTGAGCCGCACAGTTTCAGCACTGTTTTGCAGCACCACCACGGTCTGGCGC
>Ga0079985_1011281_pt1 | contig 12417 bp, 8 predicted proteins | sample Hof3ISUMetaT_11_FD_73497 | JGI IMG/M metagenome (GOLD analysis project Ga0079985, IMG submission 73497) | Enriched soil aggregate microbial communities from Iowa State university to study microbial drivers of carbon cycling -... | ecosystem: Environmental > Terrestrial > Soil > Agricultural land... | reverse complement strand
GACGCTCCGCGTCACCATAGCGCACGGCTCATGGCCTGCGTCGTCGGCGGAGCGCGGAGCGTCCCTGGCGGCCTTCCCACGCAGAGCGTGGGAACGATCAACTCCGTAGGCTCAGAACCTATCCATGGGTGCGGTAACGGTCACCTATGGATTCGCCCTTTCGGCCAGCCCCTTTCCGATCGTTCCCACACTCTGCGTGGACACGATGCGATGAAACGCTTGTTTTAAGGTTTTACATTAAGTCCAACGACCCGAATTTGCATCTGGAGTGAGCATGCTCCGGTTGGCGTTTCGGAGGTCAACGATGACGCGGGGAGCCTGACACTCGCGGTGCTCTCGGGTTTTTCGCGAGCATGCTCGCCCCTACAGGGGTACCTGCCCATCCCATCCACCACCGAGCGCCGCAATCAACTGCACACTGGCGATCAGGCGGCTCTGCAGCAAGTCCAGGGTGCTGCGTTCATTGTTCAATGCCGATGCCTGGACCACTACCACATCCAGATAGGCGATCACCCCCGCCTTGTACTGGTTCTGGGTCAGGCGCAACGATTCACGGGCCGCATCCAGCGCCTGCTGGCGCACCACGGCTTCATCCTGCAGCACCTTGAGCTGGACCAGATAGTTTTCCACCTCGCGAAAACCGTCGAGCACGGTCTGGCGGTAGTTGGCCACGGTTTCGTCGTAGGCCGCTTCGCTGCGGTCCACTTCCGCCGAACGCTGGCCGCCATCGAACAGGGTCATGGCCAGTTGCGGGCCGACCGACCAGAAACGGTTCGGCAGGCTGAACAGGTCTTTTGACGTGCTGCTGCTGTAGCCACCATTCAAACTCAGGGTCAGGTCCGGGTAATAGGCGGCCTTGGCCACACCAATGTTGGCGTTGGCGGCGATGACCGAGCGTTCTGCCGAGGCAATGTCGGGACGGCGTTCCAGCAGTTGCGAAGGCAGGCTCAGTGGCACCTCTGGCAAGGTCGGGATGTTCCGGGTTTCCGCCAGGCTGAATTCGGCCGGTGGCAAGCCGATCAGCACGGCGATGGCGTTTTCGAACTGGGCGCGCTGCCAGATCAGATCGACCATGTCCGCCTCGGTGCTCTTGAGCTGCGTCTGGGCCTGGGCCACCGCGTCCTTGCCGGAAACCCCGGCGCGGTACTGGTTTTCGGTCATTTTCAGCGATCGCCGGTAGGCCTCGACGGTGGCTTCCAGTAAACGCTTCTGCTCATCAATGACCCGCAATTGCAGGTAGTTTTGCACCAGCTCCGACTGCTGGCTCAGGCGCATCGCCGCCAGGTCGGCATAACTTGCCTGGGCATTGGCGGTATCGGCTTCAAGACCGCGACGCAACTTGCCCCAGATATCGGCCTCCCAGCTGACCCCGGCCTGGGCGGTGTAGGTGTCGCGAATACCGCTGGACGAGCTGGTCAGGCTGGAACTGCTGCTGCCGGTGCCCTGGCTGGAGCGGTTTTTCCCCAGGGTCAGGTCCACCGTCGGAAAAAACGCTCCCCGGGCGCTGCGTACCAAGGCCTGGGCCTGGCGGTACTGGGCCTCGGCCTGGGCAACGGTCTGGTTGGCGCGGTTGAGCTTGTCGATCAAGCCATTGAGCTGCTGATCGCCGTACAGCTCCCACCATGCGCCGCGGGCCAGGGAGTCGCTTGGATTGGCCTGGCGCCAGCCGGCCGCCTCCTTGTACTGCGCAGGTTCTGCAGTCTGCGGCCGCTGGTAATCCGGGCCGATGGCGCAGGCACTGAGCATCGCCACGCACAGTAACAGGCTCAACAGGCGCGAGCCGCGGGCACTGATCAGGGGTGTGGCCAGGTTGAACGGCGAATGGTCAGTCATAGCGGAGTTTCCAGGGCAGCATCGGTACGCACTCCACGCCAGCGGTTGAAGCGATGGCGCAGTTTGTCGAGATAGAGGTAAACCACCGGGGTGGTGTAAAGGGTCAGCACCTGGCTGAAGATCAGCCCGCCGATGATGGTCAGGCCCAGCGGCTGACGCATTTCAGCCCCCTCGGCGCGGCTCAGCAACAGCGGCAAGGCACCGAGGATCGCGGCCAGGGTGGTCATCAGGATCGGCCGCAACCGTTGCAGGCAGGCGTTGCGAATTGATTCCAGCGGTGCCATGCCCTGGTGGCGCTCAAGCTGCAAGGCCAGGTCGATCATCAGGATTGCGTTCTTCTTCACCACACCGATCAACAGGAACAGGCCCAGCAACGAGATCAGGCTGAACTCACCGCCCAGGGCATAAATCGACAACAGCGCGCCGACACCCGCCGAAGGCAAGGTCGAGAGAATGGTCAGCGGGTGAATGTAGCTTTCATACAGCACACCCAGCACCAGGTACACCGCCACCAGCGCACCCAGGATCATCCACGGCTGGCTTTTCTGGGTCGCGGCAAAGGCATCGGCGGTGCCGGCCATTTTTGCGATGACGTCTTCGGGCAGGCCCACGGAGGCAATCGCCCGCTCGATGGCGGCACTGCCCTGCTCCACGGTCACGCCTTCAGCCATGTCGAAGGCAATGCTTTCCGAGGCGAACTGGCCTTCATGGCTGACCCGGTCGTCTTCCAGACTGTTCTCGTAATGGGCGATGGTCGACAGCGGAATCCGTGCGCCATCCGCCGTGATCACCTGCACCTGCTTGAGCGTGATCGGGTCCTGGGCATATTTGGGATTGACCTCCATCACCACCTGGTACTGGTTGAGGCTGTCGTAGATGGTCGAAATCTGCCGTTGGCTGTAGGCGTTGTTGAGCACCGCCGTGACCATGTCCATGTCCACGCCCAGACGCTTGGCCTGGTCGCGGTCGACGATCAGCGTCACTTGCTGGGCGCCCCGGCCTTCGCGGGCATCGATAGCGGTCAGTTCCGGCAGCGCCTTGAGTGCGCCGACCACTTTCGGATACCACTGGCGCAACGCTCCCAGGTCACCGCTTTGCAGGATGTATGAATACTGCGAGGAAGTCTGCTCGCGGCCACCGCCAAACTGCAGGTCCTGGTCGGCCATCAGCATCAGTTGCGCGCCAGGGACCTTGGGCATTTCCTTGCGCAGGCGCTCGATGACTTTTTGCGCGGAAATACTGCGCTCCTTGATCGGCTTGAGGCGCACCAGCATGAAGGCGTTGTTGGTGCCGTTGGTGCCACCGATGAAACCGGCGACGCTCTCCACCGCGTCGTCCTTGAGCACGGCGCGGCGGAAGGTCTCCATTTTCGGCTGCATCACGCTGAACGACAGACCATCGTCACCCCGCACGAAACCGATCAGCTGGCCGGTGTCTTGCTGGGGAAGAAATGTTTTAGGAACAACGACATACAACGCAACGTTAACGCCAATTGTCACGAAAAGACTGAGCAAGGTCAGGCGGCGATGACGCAGCACCCAGTCGAGGCTGGTGGCGTATTTGCCGACCATCCAGTCGTTGGCCCGCCGACTCCCGCGTTGCAGGCGGTTTTCCTCGCCTGGCGTGTGCGGCTTGAGCCAGCGCGCGCACAGCATCGGTGTCAATGTCAGCGAGACCACCAGCGACACCACGATGGCCGCCGCCAGGGTGATGGAGAATTCGCGGAACAGACTCTCGATGATCCCGCCCATGAACAGGATCGACAGGAACACCGCCACCAGCGACACGTTCATCGACAGCAAGGTGAAGCCGACCTCCTGGGCGCCGAGGTACGCCGCCTTCATCGGCCGCACGCCCGCGTCGATATGCCGGGAGATGTTCTCCAGCACCACGATGGCATCGTCGACCACCAACCCGGTGGCCAGGATCAACGCCATCAGCGACAGGTTGTTCAGCGAAAAACCGTAGAGGTACATCACGGCAAAGGTGCCGACCAGCGATACCGGCACCGCCAGGGTCGGGATCAGCGAGGCGCGGAAGTTACCGAGAAACAGGAACACCACCAGGATCACCAGCGCCACGGCGATCAGCAGGGTCATTTCCGCCTCGTGCAGCGTGGCCTTGATCACCGGCGAACGATCCATGGCCAGGTTCAGCTTGACGCTGGCCGGCAGCACGGCCTGCAACGCTGGCAACTGGGCCTTGATCTCGTTGACCGTCTCGATGATGTTGGCGCCGGCCTGGCGGTTGATCACCAGCAGCACCGCCGAATCGTCGTTGAAAAAACCACTGTTGTAGCGGTCCTCGACGCCGTCGCTGACCTTGGCCACATCCTTGAGCCGCAAGGCTGCGCCGTCCGCGTAGTGGATGATCAGCGACTCATAGTCCTTGGCCTTTTCCAGCTGATCGTTGGCCTGCACCTGCCACAGCCGCTGGCCATCCTCCACCGAACCCTTGGGCCGGCGCACGTTGGCATTGGCAATGGTGTTGCGCACATCGTCCAGGGCGACGCCGTACTGGTTGAGCGCCTGGGGTTCGAGTTCGATGCGCACCGCCGGCAGGGAACTGCCGCCGATCTGCACTTCGCCGACGCCCTGCACTTGCGACAGGCTCTGGGACAGGATGGTCGAGGCCAGGTCATAGAGCTGGCCTTTTTCCAGCACGTCCGAGGTCAGCGACAGCACCATGATCGGCGCCTGGGACGGGTTGATCTTCTTGTAGGTCGGCATGCTGCGCATGCCGCTGGGCAGCAGGTTGCGCGAGGCATTGATGGCCGCCTGCACTTCGCGCGCCGCGCCATTGATGTCGCGGTCGAGGTCAAATTGCAGGATGACTCGGGTCGAACCCTGGCTGGAGCGGCTGCTCATGGTGTTGACCCCGGCGATGGCGCCGAAGGAACGTTCCAGCGGGGTCGCCACCGTCGAGGCCATGACCTCGGGGCTGGCGCCCGGCAGGCTGGCCTGCACCACGATCACCGGGAAGTCCATTTGCGGCAGGGGTGAGACCGGCAACAGGCCGAAACTTACACCGCCCAGGAGCATGATGGCCAAGCTCAGCAGCATGGTTGCGACCGGGCGCTTGATGAAAGGTCCCGAGAGGTTCATTGACCCACCTCTGTGGGAGCGAGCCTGCTCGCGAAGAGGCCTGCACGTTCAACATCGATGCTCACCGACCCACCGCTTTCGCGAGCAGGCCCGCTCCCACAGGTTGTGCATGCCGTCATACCGCCGTCTCCTGAACGTCGGTTTTGCCAAAACGTCGACCGAGGCGGTCGAAGTACAGGTAGATCACTGGCGTGGTGAACAGGGTCAGCACCTGGCTCAACAGCAAGCCGCCGACCATCACCAGACCCAACGGCTGGCGCAGTTCCGCGCCGGAGCCAGTGGCCAGCATCAACGGCACCGCGCCAAACAAGGCCGCCAGGGTGGTCATCAGGATCGGCCGGAAACGCAACAGCGCCGCCTGATAGATCGCCGTTTGCGGGTCCATGCCCTGGTTGCGTTCGGCATCGAGGGCAAAGTCGATCATCATGATCGCGTTTTTCTTCACGATACCGATCAGCAGGATAATGCCGATGATCGCGATCATCCCCAGGTCATTGCCACTGAGGATCAGCGCCAACAACGCGCCGACCGCCGCCGAGGGCAAGGTCGACAGAATGGTGATCGGGTGGATATAGCTCTCATAGAGCACGCCCAGCACGATGTACATGGTCACCACCGCCGCCAGGATCAGCAGCAAGGTGCTCGACAGCGACGCCTGGAACGCTTCGGCCGCGCCTTGGAACTGGGTCTGCACGCCGATCGGCATGCCGATGTCCTGTTGCACCTGTTCGATGATCTCTACCGCATGCCCCAGCGCCACGCCGGGAGCCAGGTTGAACGACATCATCACCGCCGGGAACTGGCCGATGTGGGTGATCGCCAATTGCGCCTGGCGCTCTTCGATATGCGCCAGGCTCGACAGGCGTACTTGCCCGCCATCGGTGGTCTTGACGTGGATCTGGTCCAGCGCCTGCGGGCCGATTTTCTCGCCCGCTTGCGATTGCAGGACCACGCGGTACTGGCTGGCCTGGGTGTAGATCGTGGAAATCTGCCGCTGGCCGAAGGCGTCGTACAGCGCGTCGGTAATGTTCGAAACAGACACACCGACCCGCGAGGCGGCGTCGCGGTCGATCACCAGATAGACCTGCAAGCCTTTATCCTGCAGGTCGCTGGCGACATCGGTCAGTTCCGGCCGCTGGGCCAGCGCTTCGACCAGGCGCCCGCTCCACAGGCTGAGCATCTCGGAATCCGGCGACGACATGCTGAACTGGTACTGCGTACGACTGACCCGATCCTCGATGGTCAGGTCTTGCACCGGTTGCATGAACAGGCGAATGCCCACCAGCTTGTCCAGCGCCGGCTGCAGGCGCGCGATCACTTGCGTCGCACTCAGGTCCCGGTCGCCGTGGGACTTGAGGTTGATCAGCAGCCGGCCGCTGTTGAGCGTCGAGTTGTCGCCATCGACGCCGATGTAGGACGACAGGCTCTCGACCGCCGGGTCCGCCAGGATCACCTTGGCCAGCGCCTGCTGCCGTTCGCTCATCGCCGCAAAGGAAATCGACTGCGGCGCCTCGGAAATGCCCTGGATCACCCCGGTGTCCTGCACCGGGAAAAAGCCCTTGGGCACGATCATGTACAGGAACACAGTCAGCGCCAGGGTGGCGACGGCCACGAGCAGCGTCAGGGGTTGATGCTTGAGAACCCACTTTAACTTGCGGCCGTAAGCGGCGATCATCCAATCAATTGCTGCCCCGCTGGCGCGATAGAATCGGCCCTGTTCTGCTTCCTTGGGCTCGCGCTTGAGCAAGCGCGCGCACATCATCGGTGTCAGGGTCAAGGACACCACCAGGGAAATCAGGATCGCCACGGCCAGGGTGATGGCGAATTCGCGGAACAGCCGCCCTACCACATCGGCCATGAACAGCAGCGGTATCAGCACGGCGATCAGCGACAGGGTCAGGGATATCAGGGTGAAGCCGATCTGCCGCGCGCCCTTGAGCGCCGCGTTCAACGGGCTGTCGCCCTCTTCGATGAACCGGGAAATGTTCTCCAGCATCACGATCGCGTCGTCCACCACGAAACCGGTGGCGATGGTCAGGGCCATCAGGGTCAGGTTGTTGACCGAGAAGCCGGCGAGGTACATGACGCCAAAGGTGCCGATCAACGACAGGGGCACGGCCACCGACGGAATGATCGTGGCGCTGGCGCGGCGCAGGAACAGGAACGTCACCATCACCACCAGGGCGATGGCGATCAGCAACTCGTGCTGTACATCCGTGACCGAGGCGCGAATGGTCTGGGTGCGATCGGTGAGCACCGTGACGTCAAGGCCGGCCGGCAGGTTGTCGGTGATGCTCGGCAGCAGGGCCTTGATCCGGTCGACCACTTCGATGACGTTGGCCCCGGGCTGCCGCTGGATGTTCAGCAGCACCGCCTGGTTTTCGTTGGCCCATGCCGCCAGGCGCTCGTTCTCGGCACCGTCGACGATTTGCGCCACGTCCTTGAGCCGCAACGGTGCGCCATTGGCGTAGGCCAGGATCAGGTTGGCGTAATCCTTGGGCGAAGTCAGTTGATCGTTTGCATCGAGCATCGAGACCCGGGTCGGGCCGTCGAAGTTACCCTTGGGCTGGTTAACGTTGGACGCGCCGATCAGGGTGCGCACGTCCGCCAGGTTCAGGCCGTTGGCCGCCAGGGCTTCAGGGTTGACCTTGATCCGCACGGCCTGGCGCTGGCCACCGGCAATGCTGACCATGCCGACGCCGCTGATCTGGGCGATTTTCTGCGCCATGCGGGTGTCGACAAGGTCGTTGAGCTTGGGCAACAGCATGGTCTTGGAGGTGATGGCCAGGGTCAGTACCGGGGTGTCAGCCGGGTTGACCTTGTTGTATACCGGCGGTGCCGGCAAATCCTTGGGCAACAGGTTGGTCGCGGCATTGATGGCCGCCTGCACCTGCTGTTCGGCGACGTCCATGTTGATGTCGAGGCTGAAACGCAGGGTCAGCACCGAGGCGCCACCGGAGCTGGTGGACGCCATCTGGGTGAGGCCCGGCATCTGCCCGAACTGTCGCTCGAGTGGCGCGGTCACGGCGCTGGTCATGACATCCGGGCTTGCGCCGGGATACAGGGTCATGACCCGGATGGTCGGATAATCGACCTGAGGCAAGGCCGACACCGGCAGCAGGCGATAGGCGATCACGCCGGCCAGGATGATGGCCAGCATGCTCAGGGTGGTCGCTACCGGGCGAAGGATGAACAGCCGCGAGAGATTCATGCGCCGCCCTTTTTCGCCTTGTCGACAGGCGCCGGTTCAGCCGTATTGGCTGCCGATTTGCCCTGCAGGTGGCCTGCCGGGCTGGTCGGCACTTGCTGCGGGTCGTTGACCACTTCCACTTCGCTGCCGTCCTTGAGGCGGTCGGTGCCCTCCAGGACCACGCGATCGCCGGCGGAAAGGCCCTCGGTGATCACGGTATTTTCGCCATCGCTGGCGCCGATCTTCAGTTGACGAATCTTGACCTTCTTGTCGCCGTCCAGCGCATAGACAAAGGTGCCGTTGGTGCCGAACTGGATTGCAGCGGAAGGCGCAAGCACCACGCCCTTGAGCGTGTCAGCCAGCAGGCGCACATTGACGAACTGGTTGGGGAACAGCGACTGGTCGCGGTTCTCGTAGCGCGCCTTGAATTTCAGGGTGCCGGTGGTGACGTCGATCTGGTTGTCCAGGCTTTGCAGTACGCCGGTGGCTTGCAGCTTGGTATCACTCCGATCCCAGGCTTCGGCCGGCAGTTTGGCGCCGCTGCGATAGCGCGCCAACACCACGTCCAGGCTGTTTTCCGGCAAGGTGAAGGCCACGCTGATGGGCTGGATCTGGGTGATGATCGCCAGCGCCGTGGTGTCGTTGGCCGCCACCAGGTTGCCAACATCGAGCTGGCGCAGGCCGACGCGACCGGCGATGGGGGCGCGGATCCTGGTGAATTCAAGGTTGAGCTTGGCGTCATTGACCGCCGCCTGGTTGGTCTTGACCGTGCCCTGGTATTGACCGACCAGCGCGACGGCGGTGTCCAGGGTTTGCTTGGCGATGCTGTCCTCTCGGTACAGGCCGGTGTAACGTTCGACATCCACCTGGGCGTTCTTCAACTGCGCCTGATTCTGCAGCAGGGTCCCTTCCGCCTGGAGCAAGGCGTTCTGGTACGGGCGCGGGTCGATTTCAGCCAGCAGATCGCCAGCCTTGACCATCTGCCCTTCCTCGAAATAGATCTTGACCAGCTCACCGCCAACGCGGCTGCGCACGTTGATGGTGTTAAGCGCCGTCACCGTTCCCAGCGCCTTGTAATACAACGGGAAATCGCCCGTGACCGCTGGCGCCACGCGCACCGGTACCGGTCCTGTCGCACCGCCAAAGCCCGGCCGCATCCCGCCCGACCGGCCGGTGTGCCCGGCCACGGCCTTTTGCCCCGAGCCCTCTTTCGGCGCAGCGCTGCCAGGCCAGAATTTCCAGCACAGGGCGGCAATGACCAACAGGACAAGCAGGCCGAACAGCCAGCGACGAGGACTACGGGAAGCGGAGGATTGCATTGAGTGATCAACCATTGGGCGCGTGGGCTTTGTTACATGAGGCTGAACGATAAGCACTGGTGGGTGATAAGCAAAGCGCCTTTACCGGCAATTTACCTTCGGCTTACGTAACAGGAGATATATCCAAGACACTGAAACACAAATGAAAACGGCCTGGACAGGGCCAGGCCGTTAACAATTGTAAAACCGTACTTATTTCAAGACAGCGAGTGCAGCCTCGTAATTCGGCTCATCAGCGATTTCCTTGACCAGTTCGCTGTGCAGCACGTTGTCGTTCTCGTCCAGAACCACCACGGCACGGGCGGTCAGGCCCTTGAGCGGACCGTCGGCGATGGCAACGCCGTAGTTCTCGATGAACTCGGCACCGCGCAGGGTCGACAGGTTCTGCACGTTTTCCAGGCCTTCGGCGCCGCAGAAACGGGCCTGGGCGAACGGCAGGTCAGCGGAGATGCACAGCACAACGGTGTTGTCGACGCTGCTCGCCTTGGCGTTGAACTGGCGCACGGAAGTGGCGCAGGTCGGGGTATCGATGCTTGGGAAGATGTTCAGCACTTTGCGCTTGCCGGCAAAGTCTTTCAGGGTGACGTCGGACAGATTGCCGGCAACCAGGGAAAAGGCTGGCGCCTTGGAACCGGCTTGAGGCAGTTGGCCGTTGACTTGAACCGGGTTGCCTTTAAGAGTGACTTGAGCCATGAACGGAGTCCTTCTGAACGTTGGTGTAGAGAATCTTGAAGAGGCAGAAGTTAACCACGAAATGGGCCGGTGACCTATGGGGTGGATACAAATTGTCATGTGTCCGTGCACAAAACCGCCGCTCACCGCGCCCCCTCGGTGGAGTATTGGGGAATTTGTTGTAACACCCTTGTCGATTTGGCCCGCGACCATTCGACTATAAGTGAACAATTCCACTCCAGCGGAGACTACACCATGCGTTTCATGATCATCATCAAGGCGAGCAAAGACTCCGAAGCCGGCATCATGCCCAGCACCGAACTGCTGACCGCCATGGGCAACTACAATGAAGAACTGGCCAAGGCCGGCATCCTCCTCGCCGGCGAAGGCCTGCAGCCGAGCAGTAAAGGTGCCCGTGTACGTTTCGAAGGCGACAAGCGCACGGTGATCGACGGCCCCTTCGCCGAAACCAAGGAACTGATCGCCGGCTATTGGCTGTGGCAGGTGAAGTCCAAAGAAGAAGCCATCGAGTGGGTCAAGCGCTGCCCCAACCCGATGCCGGGCACCGAAGCCGAAATCGAGGTTCGCCAGGTGTTCGAGCTGGAGGATTTTGGCGAGGAGTTAACGGCCGAGTTGCGTGAGCAGGAAGAGCGCGCGTTTGGGCAAGGGAAGAAGGACTGACGGCTCCCAACAAATGCACAGAAGCCGTGGTTTGATGGTCGGACGCGGGGAACCGCCTGAACCCTCTGTAGGAGCGAGCATGCTCGCGATGCACTCAAATACGCCGCGTTTAACCGGTAAGCACGCGTAATCGTTAACCACCCTCGCGAGCATGCTCGCTCCTACAGGGCTTTTCCAAGTGACCCGCTGTAAGGGCGAAACCATAAGTGGCCGTTACCGCAGGAATGGATATGTACACCTGCAAGAAAATAGCCGCAGTTGCGCGTTCAGGATCAAGACGGTATTTACAAGAGTCCTAGGGTGCCCAGAAATTTGCAACACCGTTGTCGATCCAGGCGGTGATCTTTCGACTATAAATCGAACAATTCAAATCCAGCGGAGACTACACCATGCGTTTCATGATCATCATCAAAGCCAGCCAGGACTCCGAAGCCGGCATCATGCCCAGTACCGAACTGTTGACCGCCATGGGCAACTACAACGAAGAACTGGCCAAGGCCGGCATCCTCCTCGCCGGCGAAGGCCTGCAGCCGAGCAGCAAAGGGGTTCGCGTGCGTTTTTCCGATGACAAACGCACAGTGATCGATGGCCCATTCGCCGAAACCAAGGAGCTGATCGCCGGTTTCTGGCTGTGGCAAGTGAAATCGAAAGAAGAAGCCATCGAATGGGTCAAGCGTTGCCCTAATCCGATGCCCGGCACTGAAGCCGAGATCGAGATTCGCCAGGTGTTCGAGATGGAAGACTTCGGCAACGAGCTCACTCCAGAACTTCGGGAGCAGGAAGGGAGAGTGTTTGAGCAAGCGAAGAAGAACTGAATCCATCAGGCATTGGCAGCATCACGTCCAGGCAATTTCTGGTGCCTGGACGTTGAACGCTTGTCGCTTGCGCATCAAACCGGATACTCATGTCGACTTCTGAACGTGACATACAGCGGATCGAGTCCAGCGTCCGAGGGGAATACCACGACGTAGTCGTCGAATGTCGCTCCCTCGGCTACTTGCGGGAGAGTTTCCATCTCTGGCAGCGACGATGCGTAAACAAATCCCAAACGATTCGGAGTTTTCGCTGCGACAAGAGGATCGAGCGTGACTGGGGCGATCCACTGAACGGTGATTGGCGCAGTTCCATCAGTGGTAAAAGTGAACGCCTTTGTTTGCTCATCGTAATGGGCCAGCCTCACACGAACGCCTGCATGACTGTCCGGGGCTTGCGTAATATGAATCTGCGACAGTGTCTTGATTTCGCGCAACCCCTTGTACATCGTTCCGGGTTTCGCAGGTACTACAGCAGTACCCAGTCTATAAGGCACTTCAACCTCGGATCGGGTTGTCGCCAGCCTGTACCAATCAAGCCCCTCAATTGGCATCAGTTCAATTGAGGGGACTGCGAGTGCATAAATCTGGGCATCGGCACGACTTGTAAATTCAAAGCTCAAAACGCCAGCACCGGAATTTTTCCCTACAGGTTCGCCTGATGTCTTGCGCCAGGTAAATTCACCGACGGCCGAGCGAATGGCTTTCAGCAAATCGGCCTGCTGAGACAGCTCCAATTCGGATGGCGCGCCCTCCAGTAAAACGGCGGGTCGACTATTGGCGAAGGCCGTTGATGCATTAACCAC
>Ga0079985_1019642_pt1 | contig 12491 bp, 11 predicted proteins | sample Hof3ISUMetaT_11_FD_73497 | JGI IMG/M metagenome (GOLD analysis project Ga0079985, IMG submission 73497) | Enriched soil aggregate microbial communities from Iowa State university to study microbial drivers of carbon cycling -... | ecosystem: Environmental > Terrestrial > Soil > Agricultural land... | reverse complement strand
CATGACATCGAAGTGCCGGACAACACGACCCTGGTCAAGCAGGCCAAGGAAAAGATCCTCGACATGCGTGACGAGTCCTTCGATGAGGCCTACGCCAACAACCAGGTCAAGGCTCACGAAGACACCATCGAACTGTTCAAGAAAGAAGCCAATACCGTGACCGATGACCGAACCAAGGGTGCAGCCGAGCTCAAGGGCTTTGCGCAAAAAATGTTGCCAGGGCTGGAAAAACATTTGGAAATGGCGAAAAAGCTTCAGGCGGCCCATCCAGAAAAATAGTCTTCATCCCATAAAAAGACCGCATAATCCAATGCGGTCTTTTTTTTGCGGCCTGCCTAGCCTCCATCGGTATCGATGTCGGCATCCGTGGCATCGCCCGGCTTCGGTCTATCCGGATCAGGCTTGAAGCCTGGGCTGAACTCGTTGTCGTTGTCGGAATGAACATTCTTCTGGTCGACCGCCTTGTCGGCACTTTCCGGTTCGGCGGTGTTGGCGTTTTCCATTAGTCCATTTTCATCTTTCATAATGACCTCATTCGTCACGGCGTGGCGTAATTCATCGGACCTTGAAGTTTCGAAGCCATCCGCAACGCAGGGTTCCCTCGGATAGCAAAATCGAGGTGAAAAACCACCCAGGGGGCCAACGCCGACTAATGTGCATGTACAGCGAATGAAAATTCCTGTTGAACGCGAACAACTATTTCATGCGGCAAATGTCATTGCTGGTGGACCGATTAATATCTCGACACACGACACCCACGAACAAGGAGTCAAGCCCCATGGCGGCACTGCAATCCAGCACCCTCGATGCGCTGAAAAAAAACCAGCCACAATTGCTTGTTGAATGGACCCACGGGCTCGAAACCAGCGGTGCCGCGCGCAATATCAAGGAGCAGGATCTCAAGCAACAGACTTCAGATTTTCTCCAATTGATCGTCTCGGGACTGGAAAACGGCAACGGCCAGAACATTACGACGCCCGGCTGGGAAGAGATTCGCCAGTTCCTCGAAAAACTCTCCCACAGCCGCGCCCTGCTCGGCCAGGATTCGCAACAGACCGCCAGCTTCATCTTTTCGCTGAAGGGTCCGCTGTTTGCGCTGTTGCAAAATCATTATCAGGACAGCCCGGCACTCCTGGCCGAACAGCTGTGGGAAATCTCCGAGTTGCTCGATGCGTTGGGCATGCACGTCATCCGCACGTTCCAGAAATCCCGCGAGGCGGTGATCAAGCGTCAGCAGGAAGAACTGCTGGAGTTGTCGACCCCGGTGGTCAAGCTCTGGGACGGCGTGCTGGCTCTGCCGATGATCGGCACGCTGGATTCGCAACGCACCCAGGTGGTGATGGAATCGCTGCTGCAGCGGATCGTCGACACCGGTTCCGAGATCGCCATCATCGACATCACGGGCGTACCCACCGTCGATACCCTGGTGGCCCAGCACCTGCTCAAGACCGTCACGGCGATTCGCCTGATGGGTGCCGATTGCATCATCAGCGGTGTGCGCCCGCAGATCGCCCAGACCATTGTGCACCTGGGGCTGGACCTGCAAGGCGTGGTCACCAAGGCCAATCTGGCCGATGCGCTGAAGCTGGCCCTGACCCGGCTGGGACTGACCGTCAGCAAGGCGGACTGAGCCGATGGAGCGCATTCCGATTCTGCAAATGGGCGACTTCCTGCTGGTGACCATCCAGGTGGACATGCATGACCAGCTTGCGCTGACCCTGCAGGACGACCTGTCCGAGCGCATCAGCAGGACGTCCGCGCGTGGCGTGTTGATCGATATCTCCGCCCTGGACATGGTCGATTCATTCATCGGCCGGATGATCGGGACCATTTCCGGTCTATCGAAAATCATGGATGCCCAGACCGTGCTGGTGGGCATGCAGCCTGCGGTGGCCATCACCCTGGTGGAGCTTGGCCTGACCCTGCCTGGTGTCAGTACCGCGTTGAACGTCGAGCGCGGGATGAAACTGCTTCAGGAACGAGTACGCAACCAATGACTGTGCGCAGCAGCGGCACTCATCCGATCCACATCGAGCAGGACGTCGTCCTGGCCCGCCAGCTGGCGCGCAAACTCGCCCAGGAATGCGGCATGCGCCTGATCGACCTGACCAAGCTGGTGACCGCGGTCAGCGAGTTGGCGCGCAATACCATGGTCTATGGCGGTGGTGGCGACATGGACTGGCAAATCCTCGATGAAAGCCCGCGCACCGGCCTGCGCCTGGTCTTCCGTGACGAAGGGCCGGGTATCCCCGATGTCAAACTGGCAATGACCGATGGCTGGACCTCCGGCTCGGGGCTGGGGCTGGGCCTGACCGGTGCCAAGCGCCTGGTCAATGAATTCGAACTCGACACCGCACCGGGAAAGGGTACTCGCATAACGATTACCCGATGGACATGAACTTCGGCGGTTCGATGACACAAGTGCTGGTCATCGAAGACAACAGCCAGATTGGTCACGCTCGTCGCACTGCGCAGAAACTCGCCGAGCAACACGGCTTCGACACCACGGACGCCGGACGTGTGGCGCTGGTCGCCACCGAGCTTGCCAGCAACATTCTCAAGCACGCGGCCCGTGGCGAACTGCATTTGAGGGTCTTGCCCCGCGCAAGCGGCGCCGGCATCGAGATGCTCGCCATCGACCGCGCCCATGGCTTTGATCTGCAGGCCTGCCTGGCCGACGGGTTTTCCACTGGCGGAACGCAGGGCATCGGGCTTGGCACCGTGTCACGGCAGACCGAGGTATTCGATGTCTATGCCGATTCACGGGGTGCCGTATTGCTCACGCGGTTGTATGCGAGAGCGGACAAGGCCCCGGACCGCCGCATCGGCCTCAGCCAGCATTCGTTGCACAACGATCCCGCCTGCGGCGATACCTGGCACCTGGCCATTGACGGGCCACGCATCAGCGCCCTGGTGATCGATGGCCTGGGCCATGGTCCAGAGGCCGAACGCGCCGCCCGCGCGGGCGAAACAGCCTACGCGCGGCTGCCGTTCGCCTCACCGCTGCTGGTGCTGGATGACATTCATGTGGCCATGACCGGCACCCGTGGCGGGGCGGTGGCCATCGCCCAGTTCGATGCGCGCAGCGACGCGTTGAAGTTCGTCGGCATCGGCAACATCGGCGCCTGCCTGGTTGCCCCGGACAAGTCCCGCGGCCTGGCCTCCCACCCCGGCATCGTCGGCGGGCAGTTTCGAAAGGCACAACCCTTTGACTATGCTCAGGTGACCGGACAATTGCTGATCATGTACAGCGACGGCCTGCAATCGCGTTGGAACCTTTCGGATTATCCCGGCCTGGTGCACCGCCATCCCGCCGTGATCGCCGCTATCCTGCACCGCGATTTCTGTCGTGGACGGGACGATGTCACGGTGTTGGTCATTGCTCTGGAGGCAGACCATGGCTGAATTGCCCATGAATCAAATTGACGAACAAGCCGCGCTGATTGCACGACTGCAAAGCGAAGCCAACGCCCTGCGTGAAGAGCTGGATGAAACCAACCAGGGCGTACTGGCGCTGTACGCCGAGCTTGACACCCAGGCCGAACAACTGCGCCAGGCCTCGGACCTCAAAAGCCGTTTCCTGTCCTACATGAGCCATGAGTTTCGCACGCCATTGGGTTCGATCCTGAGCATCGCCAGCCTGCTGACCGATGAACTCGACGGGCCATTGAGCAGCGAGCAGCACAAGCAGGTGGCGTTCGTCAGCAATGCCGCGCGGGAACTGACCGACATGGTCGACGACCTGCTCGACCTGGCGAAGATCGAAGCCGGGCGCATCACCATTTCACCGGCCTGGTTCGACATGCTCGACCTGTTCGCCGCCCTGCGCGGCATGTTTCGCCCGATTGTCGATACCAGCGCCGTCGACCTGATCTTCGAGGAGCCCATAGGCTTGCCCCGGCTGTACACCGACGACAAGAAACTCGCGCAGATCCTGCGCAACTTCATTTCCAACTCGTTGAAGTTCACCACCCGCGGGGAAGTCCGGGTCTCGGCGCAACTGGAAGACGGCGGCTGCGTACGTTTTGCCGTCAGCGACAGCGGAATCGGTATCGCGCCAGAGCTGCATGGCACATTATTCGAGGACTTCACCCAAGTCGACTCTCCGCTGCAAAAACGCCTGCGCGGAACCGGGCTCGGGTTGTCGCTGTGCAAACGCTTCGCGCTGCTGCTGGGCGGCGAAGTCGGGGTACAGAGCACACCGGGCGTGGGCTCGACCTTTTTCGTGATCATCCCGCTGGCCATCGCCATGGAGCCTGCCGATGAAACGTGACCTGCGCTTGCTGATCGTCGATGACAACGTCGCCACGCGCTACGCCTTGCGGCGGCGCCTGGAACGCCACGGCTACGAGGTGCTGGAGTCCGGCACCGGCAGTGAGGGCCTGGAGTTGATCGCCAGCGTGTCGATCGATGCCTTGATCCTCGACGTCAACCTGCCGGACATGAGTGGCTTCGACATCGTGCGCAAATTGCGATCGGAGCCTGCTACCGCGCTGCTGCCGGTGATTCATGTGTCCGCGGCGTCGATCCAGACCGGTGACATCATCACCGGCCTGGACGCCGGTGCCGACGCCTACCTGATCCACCCCGTGGACCCGGATGTGCTGCTGGCGACCCTGCGCACCTTGCTGCGGGTGCGCGAGACCGAGAATGCCCTGCGTGAAAGCGAGGCGCGCTTTCGCGAGATATTCGTCAATGTGTCGGCGCCCATCGCCGTGCTGGATGCGCAACTCAAGGTCCACGAGTGCAACCATGCGTTCGCCCAACTGATCCAGGACAACCTCGACCCGGATACCCTTCACCAGTGTTTCGCCGACGACCAGTGCGCCGTGATCGAGGAGCTGCGCCTGCGCCTGGCCTATGGCGAGCGCTGGAAAGGCACCTTGAGCATGCGGGTGCAGGGGGAAATTCGCGAAACCGAGTGGCAGATTTCACCTTACCGTACACCGGCATTGAGCCTGGTATTCGTCGAGGACGTCACCGAACACCGGCACCGTGAACGCTCGCACCTGGCGCGCCTGGACGATGCCACGACCCAACTGGCCAACGAAGTCGCCGAACGCGCGCGCACCGAAGCCCAGCTGTTGCAAGTGCAGAAGATGGACGCACTGGGCAAGCTGACGGGCGGCATTGCCCACGATTTCAACAACCTGCTCACCGGCATCATCACCAGCCTGGAACTGATCCAGAAGCGTGTCGCCGAGTCCCGCACCGACAAGGTCGCGCTCTATGCCGAAGCGGCGTTGAACTCGGCCATGAGTGCCGCCTCCCTGACCCATCGCCTGCTCGCATTCGCCCGTCAGCAACCACTCGATACCCGGCCCGTGGACATCAACCAGCACATCCGCTCCCTCGAGGAACTGCTGGTGCGCACCATCGGCGAACGCATTGCCCTCAGGCTTGAACTGACGAGCAAGCCGGCCATTGCGTTGGTCGATCCGATTCAACTGGAAAGCGCCGTACTCAATCTGGTGATCAATGCCCGCGACGCCCTGCCCCAGGGTGGCAATGTCTGGGTCAATACCTATGCCGCCTATTCCCATGGCGACCCCAACCTGGCCGATGGCGCCTATGTCGCCCTGTCAGTGCGCGACGACGGCACCGGTATCGATCACAGCGTGATCGACAAGGTGTTCGACCCGTTCTTCACCACCAAACCCCTGGGCCAGGGCACCGGGCTCGGCCTGTCGACCATCTATGGTTTTGCCCGCCAGTCCGGTGGCGATGCGCACATTCGCAGCGTGGCGCGACGCGGTACCGAAGTCACCATCATGTTGCCGGCGAGCGCCGACCCCACTGCGACTCCGGTCGAACCGGCGGCGATGGCCCCTCAAGGTGGCGGCGAACATGTGCTGATCGTCGAGGACACGCCGTCAGTGCGCATGTTCGTGACCGAGGTGCTGGAGGATGCCGGCTACCGTTGCACCCAGGCGGGCGACATCGAAAGCGCCCTTGAACGCCTGCAGAACGACGCATCCATCGACCTGTTGCTGACCGATGTCGGCCTGCCGCGCATGAGCGGCCGGGAACTGGCCGATATCGCCCGAGGTTGGCGCGAACATCTGCCGATCCTGTTCATGACCGGCTACGCCGAAACCGCCATCAACCGCCAGGTGTTTCTCGGTGACGGCATGGAGATACTGATCAAGCCGTTCCAGATCAATGAACTGCTGGACAAGGTACGGCGCACGATCAACGGCGTCCCATAGATTGATTCGTCGGCACGCCGCCCGGAGCCGGCTCCGGGCGCCGTGCCGATGATGAAGCCGACCGTCTCACCCACCATTCAAGGCGTGCCCAGCACCCGGGCCAGAAATGGCGCCGTCCGGCTTTTTTTGTTCTTCGCGACTTTCTGCGGCTCGCCCGCCACGACGATCTTGCCGCCCTGATCCCCCGCCCCCGGTCCGATATCGATCACCCAGTCACTCTGCGCCACCACACGCATTTCATGTTCGACGACAATCACCGTGTGCCCCGCCGTCACCAGGTTGTTCAACTGCTCCAGCAAGCGATCGACGTCACGCGGGTGCAGGCCCGTCGTCGGTTCGTCGAGCACATAGAGCGTCGCTCCACGCTGGTTGCGTTGCAGTTCGGTGGCCAGCTTGATGCGCTGGGCCTCACCCCCTGACAGCTCGGTCGCCGGTTGGCCCAGGCGCAGGTAACCCAGGCCGATATCGCGCAGCACCTCCAGGGAGCGGCGCACCGCCGGCTGTTCGGCGAACACCGCCACGGCCTGATCCACGGTCAGTTGCAGCACCTGGGCGATGGACCGGCCCTGCCAGGTGATCGCCAGCGTCTCGGGGTTGTAGCGCGCGCCGTGGCAGGTCGGGCATGGCGCGTAGACGCTGGGCATGAACAACAACTCGACGCTGACAAAACCTTCACCTTCACAGGTGGGGCAGCGGCCCTTGGCGACATTGAAGGAAAACTGCCCGGCATCGTAGCCCGCCGCCTGCGCTTCGGGCGTTGCGGCGTAAAGCTTGCGCACATTGTCGAACAGCCCGGTGTAGGTCGCGAGGTTGGAGCGCGGCGTACGGCCAATGGGCTTCTGATCAACTTGCACCAGGCGCTTGATCGACGCCAGCCCCGCCATCACCTGCCCGCCAACGACGCTCGGTGCTTCATCCTCCAGGCTCAGCTCCTGCGGCTCGCTCTCGGCGTCCGGTCGTCCCAGATGTGCGCCGACCAGCTCCAGTAACGCCTGGCTGACCAGGCTGGATTTACCCGAACCCGATACCCCGGTCACCGCGGTGAAACAACCCAACGGAAATTCGGCACTGAGGTTGTCCAGGTTGTTGCGCGTGATGCCCTCCAGGCGCAGCCAGTCCTTGGCCTTGCGCGGTCGGCGCGCTTGGCTGACGTGCTCGGCGAACAGGTAGGCGCGGGTCTGCGAATCCTTCACCTTTGCCAGCCCTGCCGGTGCACCGCTGTACAGCACCCGCCCGCCAAGCTCGCCCGCCGCCGGGCCGACGTCGATCAGCCAGTCGGCCCGGCGCATGGTTTCCAGGTCATGCTCGACCACGAACAAGGTATTGCCCGCCGCTTTCAGGCGTTGCAGGGCTTCGAACAGCGCTTCCCCGTCTGCCGGGTGCAAGCCGGCCGAGGGTTCGTCGAGCACGTAGATCACGCCGAACAACTGCGAGCCCAGTTGCGTGGCCAGGCGCAGGCGTTGCAACTCGCCGGACGACAGGGTCGGCGTACTGCGCTCCAGGGCCAGGTAACCGAGGCCAAGGTCGGTCAGGGTGCTGACCCGCTCCAGCAAGTCCTGGGCAATGCGTTGCGCGGCGAGGCGTTTTTCCACCGAGAGATTCGGCGTGTGGCGCACGTCCGGGGCGTTGGCGTGCCCACTGGCGCCGTGGGCCACGCGCTGTTCACGGGCCTGGCGGGTCTGCAGGTGGGTCAATACCTCGCCTGCCTCATCGCCCTCATCGAGGTAATGCCGGGCTGCTACGGGCTTTAGCACTTCGGCGACTTGCAACAGGGGCATCTGCGACAGTTCGCCGATGTCGTAGCCGGCGAAGGTCACCGACAAGGCTTCGTGCTTGAGGCGCTTGCCCTCGCACAAGGGACACGGGCTGCCGAGCATGAAGCGCGAGACGCGCTTTTTCATCAGCGCACTTTGCGAATGGGTGAAGGTGTGCAGGATATAGCGCCGAGCGCCGGTGAAGGTGCCCTGGTAACTCGGCTCCATCTTGCGCTTGAGGGCGACCCGGGTCTCCTGCGGGGTAAGCCCGGCGTAGACCGGCACCGTCGGGGTCTCTTCGGTGAAGAGAATCCAGTCACGCTGCTTTTTCGGCAGGTCGCGCCAGGGCACATCGACGTCGTAGCCCAGGGTCACGAGGATGTCCCGCAGATTCTGGCCTTGCCAGGCCATGGGCCAGGAGGCGACGGCACGCTGGCGAATGGTCAGGCTCGGGTCCGGAACCATCAGCGCTTCGGTGACTTCGTACACGCGCCCCAAGCCGTGGCATTGCGGGCATGCGCCTTGGGGAGTGTTGGGGGAAAAGTCTTCGGCGTAGAGCATCGGCTGCCCCGCCGGGTAGCTGCCGGCGCGTGAATAGAGCATGCGGATCAGGCTCGACAAGGTCGTCACGCTGCCCACTGAAGAGCGCGTGCTCGGCGTGCCCCGCTGTTGCTGCAAGGCCACCGCCGGCGGCAGGCCCTCGATGGAATCGACATCCGGCACACCGACCTGATCGATCAGGCGTCGCGCATAGGGCGCCACGGATTCGAAATAGCGGCGCTGTGCTTCGGCGTACAGGGTCGAAAACGCCAGGGACGACTTTCCTGAGCCCGATACTCCGGTGAACACCACCAGGGCATCGCGGGGAATGTCGACATCGACGTTCTTGAGGTTATGCTCCCGGGCGCCGCGCACCCTGACCATGCCTGAGGGAGGGTTAGAGGTGCGCTTGTCAGTCATGGGCCAGCCTAAATTCAAGAAAGTCACGAAACCCCTGTAGGAGCTGCCGCAGGCTGCGATCTTTTGACTTTGATTTTTTAAAAGCAAGATCAAAAGATCGCAGCCTTCGGCAGCTCCTACAGGATATGTTCAGCCGTTGAGCACCGTGCGGATCATCTGCGTCAGCGCTTGCGGCCCATAAGGCTTGCTCAGCAAATGGGTGTCCGGGCTGAGCTGGTGGTTGCGCGAGATGATGTCACGGGTGTGTCCCGAGGTGAACAACACCGCCACCGGGGGATTCTGGACCTTGGCCCATGCCGCCAGGTCCGAGCTTTTGATCAGGCCGGGCATGACCACGTCGGTGAAGATCAGATCCACCGCCGCCCCCTCCAGCAACATCTGCATGGCAACGTCGGCATTGCCGGCGGTGAGCACCTGATAGCCCTCTTCGCGCAGTAACTCCACGGTTGAAATACGCACCGCTTCATTATCCTCGACCACCAGGATCCGCTCGTTCGCCCCCTGTTGCTGCACATCGGCGCGGGGCGTTTCACTGTCCATCGCCCGCAGGCTGCGGGGAAAATACATCTGCACCCGCGTGCCTTGCCCGACGACGCTGGACATCTCGATATGCCCGCCACTCTGCTTGACGAAGCCGAACACCATGCTCAAGCCCAGTCCCGTGCCCTGGCCGTCGGGCTTGGTGGTGAAAAACGGTTCGAATGCCTGGGCCAGTACCTGCGGCGCCATGCCTGCCCCGCTGTCGGCCACGGACACCCGCACATAGTCACCCGCAGCGATGCCCTTGCCGGCGCAAAACCCTCGATCAAGGCAGATGTTCTCGGCGCGGAGGTCGATGGTCCCCTCGCCCTTCATGGCGTCACGGGCATTGATCGCCAGGTTCAGGATGGCGTTTTCCAGCTGATTGCGATCGACAAAGATCTGCCAGGAATCTACGCAAGCACTCATGTGGACCTGGATGGTTTCGCCCAGCGCACGCTGCAACAGTTCACCCAAGCCATCGAAAATCTGCTGAGGCGTACAAATCGCCGGGGACAACGGCTGGCGACGGGCAAACGCGAGCAACTGCGAGGACAATTTTGCACCGCGCTCGACGGCGGCAATCGACGCCGCGACCCGACGCTGGACATTGGCGTTTTGCGGCTCATGGCGGGCCAGCAAGTGCAGGTTGCCGGCAATCACTTGCAACAGGTTATTGAAGTCATGGGCCACGCCGCCCGTCAGGCCACCAATGGCTTCCAGTTTCTGTGACTGACGCAATTGCTCTTCTGCCGCCAGCCGCGCTTCGACTTCGTCGGCGACTCGCTGCTCCAGATTGCGGGTGAATTTGAGCAGGGACTCTTCGGCGGTCTTGCGTTCATGGATGTCGATCAGCACACCGGGGAAACGAAACGGCTCACCCTGTTCGTTGAACTCGCAGCAGCCACTGGCGAGCACCCAACGGTAGCTGCCATCGGCGTGCAGGACCCGGTATTCGGCATTGAAGGCTGCACCGGTCGTTACCGATTGCTGGACCTGTTCCTGCAGCCAGCCGAGGTCGTCGGGGTGAATCCGAGCCTGGGCGATGTCCGATGGCAGGTCGGCCAGGTCTTGCTCAACCGGGTAGCAAAAGGTCCGGGCAAAACGCTCATCGCCGCTGAGCACGTTGGCCTTGACGTCCCAGACAAAAGAGCCGAGCAAGGCGCCGGCATTGAGTGCCAGGCGTACCCGCTCGTTATCGGCGCGATAGGCATCCTCGGCTGCCTGGCGGCGGCGTTCGGAAATCACATGCTCCGTGGTATCGACGACCATCGCCATGACCCCGGACGGCCTGCCCTCATCGTCAGCCACCGGACTGTAGTAGAGGTCCAGCCAGACCTGTTCCGGCACGCCATCCCTGAGCAAAACCAACTCCTTGTCAAAATAGGACAAGGTGCCGCCGGCGAGGCAGGTATCGACTACATGCCGATTGAATTCGGCGACTTCCGGCCAGCCCAATTCCACCGGAGAACCCAACAGATAGGGATGACGGCCGCCGGCAAATTTCGAATAGGCGTCGTTGTAGATCATGTAGCCGGGCCGCCCCCACAGCATCACCATCGGCAGTGGCGAGGCAAGCATCAGCTGCACCGCACTGCTCAGGCTTCTGGGCCAGCAATCGAGACTCCCCAGCTCGGTCCGGCGCCAGTCGAACGCACGAATACGCTCGGCCATTTCACCGTTCCAGCCGGCACACCCGTGGCTATCTTCTAGAAACTGCATCAGCTCACTCTACGCCCAGGTCACTGCATCCGTTTGATTCGAGCATTGTGAACGCCATTCGTTTCATAGAGGTATAGCTGATACGAAGGAATTGATGCCCACGCCCCCCTGTAGGAGCGAGCATGCTCGCGATCAACCTGAGAACGCTGCGGGGTGTCAGGTACCACGCGTTATCGTTGCCGACCATCGCGAGCATGCTCGCTCCTACAGGGAGCATCAGACCTCGATAAGGTGTTTGAGCGGGTTGTAGCCGGTTTTCAAGGTGGCCGCAACATCCAGAATTGCCTTCTCGATGCCATTCAAATGAATGCACGTCAGCTCGATCGCCGCGCTCTGGTTACCCGCCTCGATGTACTCGATCAAACGCAGGTGTTCGTCGTCGCGGCAGGCTTCGTGGCTGTCGTCATCCAGTGCGGCGGCGTACAGCGAGGCCCGGGAGATCAGCTTCTGGAACCAGTCGAGTAACACCGGGTTGTTCAGGCTGCGGGCCAGTTTGATGTGGAACTCGCCGAGCAGGTGAATCAACCGTTCGTGGTCACCGCTGCGATGCGCTTCATCCTCAAGCAGCAGGTGATCGCGCAAATCCCGGGTCACCGCCGTATCGCGCCGGCGACACAGTTCGCTGACGATGCCGATCTCGACCAGGCGCCGGGTTTCGAACAGCGAACGGATCTCTTCGTCGCTTGGCAGCGATACCGACGCACCCTTATTGGGCTCTGTAGTGACCAGGCCATCGGCTTCCAATTGCTTGAGCGCCGCTCGAACCGACGTGCGGCTGACATTGAAAAGTTCGGCCAGCGAAGCCTCACCCAGCTTCATGCCGGGACGCAGCGAGCGTTTGCTGATCGCCTCGTAAACCCCTTGGTAGACGCGGTCGACCGTGGTTTCCAGTTTCTTTTGCGCCATTCGATGACTCCTTCAGTGCTGCGCAATCGGCCCCATGCGAATGAACAGCCTTGCAAAAGGGGGTTGCACGAGCAGGTTAATCCGGGTATTTCTAAATTGCATCCAGATTTTGCATACAATAATTAGAGGAATGCACCATTATGGGTCATCCAGTTGCAATCGAAGTGCGTAACGTCTCCAAGCGGTATTCCGACGATCCGGGGCTGGCACCCGCTCTGGACCAGGTTAGCGTCGACATTGCCGACAACGAGTTCTTCACCCTGCTCGGCCCCTCAGGCTGCGGCAAGACCACCCTGCTGCGCACCATCGCCGGCTTCGAGCATGTCAGCGAGGGTGAAATTCGCCTGGCCGGCGAACCGGTCAACGATCTGCCGCCGTTCAAGCGTCGGGTTAACACGGTGTTCCAGAGTTACGCGCTGTT
>Ga0079985_1005103_pt1 | contig 12641 bp, 12 predicted proteins | sample Hof3ISUMetaT_11_FD_73497 | JGI IMG/M metagenome (GOLD analysis project Ga0079985, IMG submission 73497) | Enriched soil aggregate microbial communities from Iowa State university to study microbial drivers of carbon cycling -... | ecosystem: Environmental > Terrestrial > Soil > Agricultural land... | reverse complement strand
CATCATGGAAGCAGAACGCCTCAACGCCATCTCCGGTGCCATCTCCGATCTCCGTTCCCGGACGGAAGATCTACGGGGGTATCTTTGACTACGATGTCAAAGTAGGAAGGCTGGAAGAAGTCAACGGCTTGCTGGAAGACCCGGACGTCTGGAACAACCCCAAGCGCGCCCAGGATCTCGGCAAGGAAAAGAAAGCCATCGAGGGCGTCGTAAGCGTCCTCGGCAAGCTCACGGACGACCTGACCGGTGCCGATGAGCTGTTCGAACTCGCCAGGGAAGAAGGCGACGACGAAACGCTCGAGTCGATCGAGACCGACGTCAAGGGCTTCGAGGAAATCGTGGCCGGCATGGAGTTCCGCCGCATGTTCGCGGGCGAGATGGACCAGGCCAACGCCTTTATCGACATCCAGGCCGGCGCCGGCGGCACCGAAGCGTGCGACTGGGCGTCGATGCTGCTGCGCCAGTACCTGAAGTACTGCGAGCGCAAGGGCTTCAAGGCCGAGGTGCTCGAAGAGTCCGAAGGCGACGTGGCCGGCATCAAGAGCGCGACGATCAAGATCGAGGGCGAATACGCCTTTGGCTACCTGCGCACGGAAACCGGCGTGCACCGCCTGGTGCGCAAGTCGCCGTTCGATTCGTCGGGCGGGCGCCACACCTCGTTCTCATCGGTGTTCGTGTATCCGGAAGTCGACGACTCGTTCGAGGTCGAGGTCAACCCGGCCGACCTGCGCGTGGACACCTACCGTGCGTCGGGTGCCGGCGGCCAGCACATCAACAAGACCGATTCGGCCGTGCGGATCACGCACATCCCGACCGGCATCGTGGTGCAGTGCCAGAACGACCGTTCGCAGCACCGCAACCGTGCCGAGGCCATGTCGATGCTGAAGTCGCGCCTGTACGAGCACGAAATGCGCAAGCGCCAGGCCGAGGCCGACAAGCTCGAAGCCGGCAAGACCGACGTGGGCTGGGGCCACCAGATCCGCTCCTACGTGCTGGACCAGAGCCGCATCAAGGATCTGCGCACCAACGTGGAAATGTCCAACACCCAGAAGGTGCTGGATGGCGACCTGGACCCGTTCATCGAGGCCAGCCTCAAGCAGGGACTGTAAGGCCGCTGCCATGCCCGCCGCGCGGGCATGGCGCCGGACCGCATCCGCCAACCATGCACCGCCCGCCGCGGGCGGCGCTCCGAACGGGGCACCATGAGCGAAGCAGACCACCTCTACATCATCACCGGCGCCTCGCGCGGGCTCGGTGCGGCACTGACCAATGCGCTGCTCGTACCGGGCAACCGCCTGGTATGCGTGGCGCGCAGCCGCAACCTGGAACTCGAGCGCGTTGCCACCATGAGCGGCGTGCCGGTGGCCTGGCACCTGCAGGACCTGTCGCAGCCTGCGTCGGCCGCCGGCTGGCTGTCCAGCGTGCTGGAGAGCCAGGACCCGCCGGCCAGCGCCACGCTGATCCTCAATGCCGGCGTGGTCGAGCCGATCGGCCCCGTATCGCGGCTGCAGGAAAACACCCTGCTGCCGCACCTGCTGACCAACCTGGCCTCGCCGATGATCATGACCGGCGCGTTCCTGGAACGCACCGAGAAGTTCGACTGCCCGCGCAAGGTGCTCGCCATCTCGTCCGGCGCGGCACGCCGCCCGGTCGAAGGCTGGAGCGCGTATTGCGCCGGCAAGGCCGGGCTCGACATGTTCATCCGCTCGGTCAATGCCGAGTACGCAGGCACCGCGGCACCGCGCACGGTTCGTGCCGTGGCGCTCGCGCCCGGCGTGGTCGACACCGGCATGCAGGACACCATCCGCAATGCCGACTTTGCCCAGGTGCAGCGCTTCCGCGACCTGAAGGCGAACCAGCAGCTTGCCTCCGCCGAAGACACCGCCGGCCGCATCCTTGCTTACCTGCATCGCCCGGACTTCGGCAGCACCGAGCTGGACGACCTGCGTAATTACTGAAGCCATACTGAATCCGCGCGCGGCACGCCGCGCGCGACCCGACAAGACATCATGACCGAACCCACCCGCGCCCAGGGCGCCCCGACCGCAGAAGCACCGGCCGCCGACGAAAACAAGATCATCGCGGAGCGGCGCGAGAAACTGGCGGCCCTGCGCGAGCAAGGCGTGGCCTTCCCGAACGATTTCCGTCCGACGCACCAGGCCGCCGCGCTGCACACCCGGTACGGCGAGACCGACCAGCCCGCGCTGGAAGCCGCGCCGGTCGAAGTGGCCATCGCCGGCCGCATGATGCTCAAGCGCGTGATGGGCAAGGCCAGCTTCGCCACCGTGCAGGACGGCAGCGGCCAGATCCAGTTCTACATCACGCGCGACAAGGTCGGCGAAGACGTCTACGCCGCCTTCAAGCACTGGGACCTCGGCGACATCATCAGCGCGCGCGGCGTGCTGTTCCGCACCAACAAGGGCGAGCTGTCGGTGCAGGTGCAGGAACTGCGCCTGCTGTCCAAGTCGCTGCGCCCGCTGCCGGACAAGTTCCACGGCCTGGCCGATCAGGAAATGAAGTACCGCCAGCGCTATGTGGACCTGATCGTCTCGCCCGAGACCCGCAATACCTTCCGTGCGCGCACCAATGCGATGTCGTCGCTGCGCCGCCATATGGCCGACGCCGGCTTCATGGAAGTGGAAACGCCGATGCTGCACCCGATCCCAGGCGGCGCCGCGGCCAAGCCTTTCATCACGCACCACAATGCGCTGGACATGCAGATGTTCCTGCGCATCGCGCCCGAGCTGTACCTGAAGCGCCTGATCGTGGGCGGCTTCGAGCGCGTGTTCGAGATCAACCGCAATTTCCGCAACGAGGGGGTGAGCCCGCGCCACAACCCCGAGTTCACCATGATGGAGTTCTACGCGGCCTACACGGATTATCGCTGGCTGATGGACTTCACCGAGAACCTCATCCGCCAGGCCGCCATCGACGCCAGCGGCACTGCGGTGCTGAACTACCAGGGCCGCGAACTCGACCTGTCGAAGCCGTTCCATCGCCTGACCATCTGCCAGGCCATCCAGAAGTTCGCCCCGCAATACACCGACGCGCAACTGGCCGATATCGAGTTCCTGCGCACCGAACTGAAGAAGTTCGGCGTCAACACCAGCGCGCCGCAGTTCCTCAACGCCGGCATCGGCACGCTGCAACTGGTGCTGTTCGAGGAAACCGCCGAAAGCCAGCTGTGGGAGCCGACCTTCATCATCGACTACCCCGTGGAAGTGTCGCCGCTGGCGCGCGCCTCGGACACGGTGCCGGGCATCACGGAGCGGTTCGAGCTGTTCATCACCGGCCGCGAGATTGCCAACGGCTTCTCCGAGTTGAACGATGCCGAAGACCAGGCCGACCGCTTCCGCAAGCAGGTCGAGCAGAAGGATGCCGGCGATGAAGAGGCGATGTACTACGACGCCGACTACATCCGTGCGCTGGAATACGGCATGCCCCCGACGGGCGGCTGCGGCATCGGCATCGACCGCCTGGTGATGCTGCTGACCGACAGCCCGAACATCCGCGACGTCATCCTGTTCCCGCACCTGCGGCGGGAAGACTGAGTACGGTCGTACGGGCCAGTGCTGGTCAGTGAAGCCCCGCCCTTTTGGCGGGGTTTTTCATTGATGCGCCTGCCTCCCGCCCTTCTCGCCCTGCTGGCTGCGCATCACGCGAAGAATATTCCGTAACAGGAGGACCCGCCTCACCCGGGCAACCGTCTGTGCGCTTTGCTATGATTTCCGAGCGCCCCCGCATATCGGAACCCCCAAGATGCAATGCGCCGACCGCAGGACCTTCCGGATCTGGCAACGAGTGATGCCGCTGGCTGGCGGCCTTCTGCTGGCCATGCTCCAGCATGCGGCGCATGGGCAGGAACTCCTGCTGATGGGCGGTGTGCACACCAACCCGCCGATCCACAGCGACGACGACCGCAGCGGTGTCTACGCCTACAGCTACCAGCAGAACCTGACGGACCACTGGTATGCCAGCTACACCTACCAGAACGAAGGGCACGTCAGCGGCCACCATCGCGACGGACATGCTGCTCAGCTGTGGTGGCGCTGGCTGACGCCGGGCCGCCAGTTCGCGGTGTCGGTCGGTGCCGGCCCTTACCTATATTCCGACACGGCCGATGAACAGCCGGACGGCAGCTACAGCAACCATCACGGCGTCGGGCTGCTGGCCAGCGCGGCGGCTACCTGGTATGTGAGCGGCGGCCCCTGGATGGTGCAGGCGCGCTACAACCGCGCGCAAACCTGGTCGAGCTTCAACTCGAACACGGTGCTGCTGGGCGTGGGCTACCAGCTCGACCACGGCCGGCGCGGCGGCCCTTTTGTCGCGGGCACGCGCACCGGCACCCTGACTGGCGATGAGCTGACGGTCTTCCTGGGCGGCAGCATCGTCAACAGCTTTGCTTCGGAAACCGGATTCGCCGCGGCCGTGGAGTATCGGCACGGGTTCTGGCGCGGCATCGAAGGCACGCTCAGCTATCTGGCGGAGGGGAGTTCCGAGCAGGTTCAGCGCCGCGGCGTGGCGGCGCAAGCGTGGCTGAGCGGCGGATTCTTTGGGGACCGGCTGACGCTGGGCATCGGCGCTGGGCCGTACTACGCGACCACGCTGCAGGTCCGCGGGCCAGGCGCGGACAGCTCGCCTTCCCGCTGGGCCGGGCTGCTGACGCTATCGGCCAGCTACCGGCTCAGCGAGCGCTGGCTTGGCCGGCTGTCATGGAATCGCGTCATGACGGGCTACGACCGCGACGCCGACATCATCGTGGCGGGCGTCGGGTATCGCTTCTGAGTTTGGTGGAACGGCCGCCGAAGCAGCTCAGCTGGCTTCCTCGATCCACGCCGCCTGGATCGCTTCGAGGATCTTCTCGCCCGAGCGCTCGGGCAGGTCGCTGAAGCCGTCCAGTTCCAGCACCCATTTGCGCAGATCCGTGAAGCGGATCGTTACCGGATCCACGTCGGGAAACTTGTCATACAGGGCCGCGGCGATATCATAGGTGTCGGTCCACTTCATGGGGTTCTCCGGGCCTCAGTGGCCTTCCTTCGCGTGATTGATGGTGTACTTCGGGATCTCGACGGTCAGGTCTTCGTCGGCGACGATGGCCTGGCATGACAGGCGCGAGTTAGGCTCCAGGCCCCAGGCCTTGTCGAGCAGGTCTTCTTCCTTCTCCTCGGCCTCGTCGAGCGAGTCGAAGCCCTCGCGCACGATCACATGGCAGGTCGTGCAGGCGCACGACTTCTCGCAGGCGTGCTCGATGTCGATGTCGTTGGCCAGCAGCGCGTCGCAGACGCTGGTGCCGGTCTCGGCTTCGATCACCGCCCCTTCCGGGCAGTATTCGGCGTGGGGCAAAACGATGATCTGTGGCATGTCGTGTCCTGGTATTGATGCTTGGCGATGCGAGGGCCGGTGATCAGCCGAGTTCCTGCACCTTGCGCCCGGCCAGCGCGCTCTTGATCGAGCGGTCCATGCGGCGGGCGGCGAATTCGTCGGTGCCGCGCGACAGTGTCTCGACCGCGGCCTTGATGGCGTGGTGATCCTCGCCGGTGGCAATGTCGCGCACCGAGGCAATCAGCGCCTCGACCGCGGTACGTTCGTCGGCCGACAGCAGGTCGCCGTCGGTCTGCAGCGCGCGCGTGGTGGCTTCGACCAGGCGGTCGGCCTCGACGCGTTCCTCGGCCAGCGCGCGGCTCCTCATGTCGTGCTCCGCTTCGCGGAAGCCTTCCTGCAGCATGCGCGCAATGTCGTCATCGGCCAGGCCATACGATGGCTTCACGGTCACCGACGACTCCACGCCCGAATGCGTTTCACGCGCGGTGACCGACAGCAGCCCGTCAGCGTCGACCTGGTAGGTCACGCGGATGCGCGCCGCACCGGCCACCATCGGCGGGATGCCGCGCAGCTCGAAGCGCGCCAGGGAACGGCAGTCGCTGGCCAGCTCGCGCTCGCCCTGCAGCACGTGGATCGCCATGGCGGTCTGGCCATCCTTGAAGGTGGTGAATTCCTGCGCCCGCGCCACCGGGATCGTGCTGTTGCGCGGGATGATCTTCTCCACGAGGCCGCCCATGGTTTCCACTCCGAGCGACAGCGGGATCACATCCAGCAGCAGCCAGTCTTCGCCGGGCGCATGATTGCCTGCCAGCAGGTTGGCCTGCATGGCGGCGCCGAGCGCGACGACACGGTCCGGATCGAGATTGGTCAGCGGCGGCTGGCCAAAGAAGTCGCCCACCGCCTTGCGGATGGCCGGCATGCGCGTGGCGCCGCCAACCAGCACGACGCCCTGGACCTCGTCCGGCGCCACGCCCGCATCGCGCAGCGACTTGCGCACCGGCGCCAGCGTCTTCTGCACGAGGTGCGCGGTAATAGTGTTGAAGGCCTCGTCGGTCAGCGCCAGATGCACGATCTCGCCGGAATCGAGCACAGCGTCGATCACCGTGCTGTCGCTCTCCGACAGCGCTTCCTTGGCCGCGCGTGCGCGCACCATCAGCAGGCGGGTGTCCTGCGCCGACAGCGGCTGCAGGCCGGCCTGCTCGACGATCCAGCACAGCAGGCGCTGGTCGAAATCGTCGCCTCCCAGCGCGGAATCGCCGCCGGTCGACAGGACTTCGAATACGCCCTTGGTCAGCTTCAGGATCGAGATATCGAAGGTGCCGCCGCCCAGGTCATAGACCGCGTAGATGCCCTCGGACGCGTTGTCCAGGCCGTAGGCGATCGCCGCCGCGGTGGGCTCGTTCAGCAGGCGCAGTACTTCCAGTCCGGCCAGGCGCGCGGCGTCCTTGGTGGCCTGGCGCTGGGCTTCGTCGAAGTAGGCCGGCACGGTGATGACGGCACCGACCAGGTCGTCGCCGAGCGAATCCTCGGCGCGCTGGCGCAGCGTCGCCAGGATCTCGGCCGAGACTTCCACGGGGCTCTTCACGCCCGCGACGGTCTTGATCTGCACCATGCCGGGCGCATCGACGAAATCGTAGGGGCTGTGCTCGTTGTGAGCCACGTCCTTCAGGCCACGGCCCATGAAGCGCTTGACCGAGACGATGGTGTTCTTGGGGTCGCGTACCGCTTCATCCTGAGCGCGGTAGCCGATATGCGTCGTGCGGTCCGCCAGGTAGCGCACCACCGAGGGCAGCAGCGCGCGGCCGCGCTCGTCGGCCAGGACTTCGGGGATGCTGTTGCGCACCGCCGCCACCAGCGAGTTGGTGGTGCCAAGGTCGATGCCAACGGCCAGCCGGCGTTGATGGGGCGCCGGCGACATGCCGGGTTCGGAAATCTGGAGCAGTGCCATGATGTTTCTTCGCTTTCTCGTGCGCGAGGGTGAGCGCCGCGCAGGCGGCTTTCGCGACGGGCGCCATTGTCACATGGCCCCGCCAAACGTGCCGGGACTACTACTCTTCCAGCCGGTCGATCGCCTCGCTGGTGTCGTGTTCGATCTTTTCGATGAACATCAGCTGCCGTACCGCCGCGCCGGCTGCATCGTTGTCGCCGGCGTCCAGCAGCGCGCCAAGCGCCGCGTGCCGCTCGCGCTTTTCCTGGCGCAGCGCGCGCAGCAGGCCATCCAGGCGTTCGATACCACGGGACTCGACGGCGTCCTGCAAGTCCTCGCGCCATTCCATCTGCTGCATCAGGAACGCGGGCGACATGGCGGTGTTGTTCTCCGCCTGCACGTCCACGCCGCGCAGTCCCAGCAGGTAGATCGCGCGCTTGAGCGGCTGGCGCAGCGTGCGGTAGGCCTCGTTGGCATGCGCGGCCCACTGCATCGCCACGCGCCGCTCGGCCTCGCCGGCATTGGCGAAGCGGTCCGGATGCGCCTGCGACTGCACGGTCCGGTATGCGGCATCCAGCGCCGCCTCATCCACGCCGAACTGCACCGGCAAGCCGAACAGCGCAAAAAAATCGTCTTTCAACAGCTTCCCCAACAAAAAGGAGCGGTCGCGCCGCCCCCTTGTGCATTCACGTCAACCGCCGCGCGTGCGGCCCTGTTCAGGGGCCCGCGCCCAATCGGCCGGCGGTTCGTTGCGATCGCATTTCAGGCAGTTCACCGTTGCGCCAAGCCGGGCCGCCCTGCCCTGCTCCGTGGCCGTCCACGGCCGCAGTTGCCAGGGCGGGTTGTGGCGCATGTGCTGCCCGTGTCCGCAATCGAGTTCGGCGACCCAGTCGCCTTCCTCGTCCCGGTGGAAGCCGACGATGCAGCGTTCCATCCGGTCCCGTCCGCGCCGGCGCTCAGACCGTGAAGGACTCGCCGCAGCCGCACTCGTCCTTCACGTTCGGGTTATTGAAGCGGAAACCTTCGTTCAACCCTTCGCGCGCGTAGTCGAGTTCGGTGCCGTCGATGTACGGCAGGCTCTTGGCGTCGACAATGATCTTGAGGCCATGCGTCTCGAACACCTGGTCTTCAGGGTGCAGCTCGTCCACGTATTCAAGCTTGTACGCCAGGCCCGAGCAGCCCGTGGTCTTCACGCCAAGGCGCAGGCCCACGCCCTTGCCGCGGCGTTCCAGGTAACGGGCCACGTGCCTGGCGGCCTTCTCGGTCATCGTGATCATCGTTGCGTCTTCCTTCTACGTTCGGAACTCAAGCCACTCAGGCGGCCTTCTGGTCGGCGCCCGGATGCTTCTTCTTGTAGTCCTCGACGGCGGCCTTGATGGCGTCCTCGGCCAGGATCGAGCAGTGGATCTTCACCGGCGGCAGCGCCAGTTCCTCGGCGATCTGCGTGTTCTTGATCTCCAGCGCCTGGTCGACGGTCTTGCCCTTGACCCACTCGGTCACGAGCGAGGACGAGGCAATGGCCGAGCCGCAGCCATAGGTCTTGAACTTCGCGTCTTCGATCACGCCGGATTCGTTCACCTTGATCTGGAGCTTCATCACGTCGCCGCAAGCCGGAGCGCCGACCATGCCGGTACCCACGGTGTCGTCGCCCTTATCGAAGGAACCGACGTTGCGGGGGTTTTCATAGTGGTCAAGAACCTTGGTGCTGTATGACATTTTGCTTACCTCGTGCTTAATCTTTTATGGGGTCGTGCTGGCGGGCGGCGCTCAGTGCGCGGCCCACTGGATCGAATTCAGGTCGACGCCGTCCTTGAACATTTCCCACAGCGGCGACAGGTCGCGTAGCTTGCCGATCTTGTTCTTGAGCAGTTCGACGGTGAAGTCGATTTCCTGCTCGGTGGTGAAGCGGCCCACCGTGAAGCGGATCGAGCTGTGCGCGAGTTCGTCGTTGCGGCCCAGCGCGCGCAGCACGTACGAGGGCTCGAGCGAGGCCGAGGTGCAGGCCGAGCCCGACGACACGGCAATTTCCTTGATCGCCATGATCAGCGACTCGCCTTCGACGAAGTTGAAGCTGACGTTCAGGTTGTGCGGCACGCGGTGTTCGAGGCTGCCGTTCAGGTAGACCTCTTCCATCCCCTTCAGGCCGTTCCACAGGCGGTCGCGCAGCATGCGGATACGCTCGTTCTCGGTCGCCATTTCTTCGCGGGCGATGCGGAAGGCTTCGCCCATGCCGACGATCTGGTGCGTGGCCAGCGTGCCCGAGCGCATGCCGCGCTCGTGGCCGCCGCCGTGCATCTGCGCTTCGATGCGCACGCGCGGCTTGCGGCGCACGTACAGCGCGCCGATACCCTTCGGGCCGTAGGTCTTGTGGGCAGAGAACGACATCAGGTCGCACTTCAGCGTGCTCAGGTCGATCTGCACCTTGCCGGTCGCCTGCGCGGCGTCGCAATGGAAGATGATGCCCTTCTCGCGGCAGATGGCGCCGATCTGCTCGACGTCCTGGATCACGCCGATCTCGTTGTTCACCAGCATCACCGACACCAGGATCGTGTCCGGGCGCAGCGCCTGCTTGAACACTTCGATGTCGACCAGGCCGTCGTCCTTCACGTCGAGGTAGGTGACCTCGAAGCCCTGGCGTTCCAGTTCACGCGTGGTGTCGAGCACGGCCTTGTGCTCCGTCTTCACCGTGATGAGATGCTTGCCCTTGCCCGAATAGAAATTCGCGGCGCCCTTGATCGCCAGGTTGTTCGACTCGGTCGCCCCGGAGGTCCACACGATTTCACGCGGATCGGCGCCGACCAGCGCGGCCACCTGTTCACGCGCCTCTTCCACCGCACGTTCCGCATCCCAGCCATAGGCGTGGCTGCGCGACGCGGGATTGCCGAACTGCTCGCGCAGGTACGGAATCATCTTGTCCGCCACGCGCGGGTCCACCGGTGTCGTGGCCGAGTAATCCATGTAGATGGGGAAATGTGGGGTGCTCATCGTTATGACTGCCTTTTATTCAGGGGGACCGCTGATATTTCGTTTCGCTGCTTGCCTGCCGGCGCTTCAGGACTGCGCCAGGCTGAAAACCGAATTCACCACCCGGGCGCGGACCGGCTTCTCTGCCGCCTTGTCCGGCTTGCCGCGCACGGCGGGTGCCGCCTGCTGCACGGCCGCGTCTTCGCGCATGTCGTGCAGGACGGCCGGCTGCTTGGCGCGCTGCTGGTCCACGAGGTTCTTGAGGGAGACGGAGTCGAGATATTCGACCATCTTCTGGTTCAGCGTCGCCCACAGTTCATGGGTCATGCAACGCCCGGAGCCGTCATCTCCGTTACAATTGCCCTTTCCACCGCACTGGGTGGCGTCGAGCGGCTCGTCCACGGCGATGATGATGTCCGCCACGGTGACGTCTTCCGCCTTGCGCGCGAGGCTGTAGCCACCGCCCGGGCCGCGCACGCTTTCGACGATCTCATGCCGGCGCAGTTTGCCGAACAGCTGTTCCAGATAGGACAGCGAGATCTTTTGCCGCTGGCTGATGCCCGCGAGCGTGACGGGTCCCTGGTCCTGGCGCATGGCCAGGTCGATCATCGCAGTGACCGCGAAGCGGCCTTTGGTGGTCAGTCTCATGATGCAGGGCTAATTGCAGGGCAAATACTTGATCGTTTCCGTCAAGTATAAAGGTACCCGACTAATTCAGTCAACTACCCCTACGGCACTGCATCATGCCCCGCGGCCTCCGGCGACCGGCTCCGCGCCTGCCATCCGGGGCGGCACGATCAGCGACATCGGGTGCTTCAGGATGCGGCGCCGCACGGCCGCGCTGAGGTCAGCCCGATCCACCCGCTTCAGGTGGCGCGACCGCAGCGCCATATTGAAGGCCAGCGCAAAGCTCACCGCCACGTTCAGCACGCCCATCAGCGCGATGCCCGCCACCGCGAGCCATAGTGAAGGCAGCCGCAGCGCATCAAGGCCCAACACGCCTAGCGCGGTGCCCACGGACCCCGTCGAAAGCGTTACGTGACGCACTTCCATATGGGGGCCGAAGAAGCTCAGGATTTCCGGGCCCAGACCCAGCAGCAAACCCAGCGACACATTGGCGCTGATGCCTGACATATTGCGCTTCCAGAAATCCGCGAACCGCTGGGCTCCGCGCTCGCCCAGCACATAGCGCAGGCGGCGATGATAGGCCATGACGTCGTGTACCTTGTGCAGCGCGAACCAATTGTCGGCCCAACCCGCGATCAGGCTTGACAGCCACAGCAGCACCCCGGTGAAAACCGCATAAATGGGGGTCGGCCCCAGGATCGAGAACGATTCGATGGTGGCAATGGCCTTTGCCGGCGTAATCAGGTTGGCGCCGAGGATCTTGTTGGCCAGCCACTGGATCGCCAGCGCGACGGGAAACACCACCGCCAGATTGCCGAAGATCGCGGCCGCATTGGACCGGATCATCGCGATCGTATCGTCGACGAATATCTCGCGCCCTTCCGGCCGCCCGGCTGCATCGAGCCGGTGTGCCAGCGCGGGCCCGGTCATGGCAGGCTGCTTCGTGGCCAGCGTGAAATGCGCGAAGTGGATGACAAGAAAACTGCCCGCGTAATTGAGCGAGGCAAGCAGCCCTTCGATGAACTTGTCCAGGTGCAGGCCGTAGACCAGGAACTTCAGGTACACGGTGGCAACGGTGATCAGCCCGCCACCGGCCGCCGCGCGCATGAGTTCGCCATACTCCTTGCGATCACGCGTGATGTAGTGCTCGCCGGTCTCGGCCGAGCGCTCCACCACGCGGCGCGCCAGTTGCGCGAAGGACGCGCCGGCCAGGTCGGACACGCTGCGGCGTGCCTGCGTGGAGCGGATCAGTTCCGCCACCAGGTGCGCATGCATGCCCGGACGCCACGGCTCGACCCATGCCGCGAGAAGCAACTCGATACGTGCGAGCTGGACCTTCATGCGCTCGATCTGGAACACGACCTCGACCGAAACTCCGTTCTCTTCCAGATCCGCATAGACCTGGAGCGCGGCGGCGTGGCAACCGTCCAGCAGCCCACGAAAATAATTGAGGCGCTGGCCGAAGGCCTCGTCCGCATGGGTCAGGCCAGGCTCGCACAATGCCTTGATGGCGCTGTCGAGCGGGTAGAACGGCGTGTCCTCCACCCTGCCGTGCAGCCGCGAGCGCACCGACTGGCTCAGGCCGGTGGCACGGACCTGGCTGACCAGCACGGCGATGCTGGTGAACAGCATGTGCTCGAGCGCCGCCCAGTAGCGGGCCATCGCCTGCGCACCAGCAGCGGGGTGCTTGTCGTCAGCCGGGTCCGCGCGCAGCACGCGCGCCAGTCGGGCGAGCAGTTCGTCATCCAGGGCTTCCACCCAGTCGGCGCCGTGCGGCCCGACAAACAGCAGCGCAAACAGC
>Ga0079985_1011608_pt1 | contig 12723 bp, 10 predicted proteins | sample Hof3ISUMetaT_11_FD_73497 | JGI IMG/M metagenome (GOLD analysis project Ga0079985, IMG submission 73497) | Enriched soil aggregate microbial communities from Iowa State university to study microbial drivers of carbon cycling -... | ecosystem: Environmental > Terrestrial > Soil > Agricultural land... | reverse complement strand
GTTGGCGATATACGATTGACGGGTGGTTAAACGATGAATTGGAAACGCTTTATGGATGTTGAACAGCTCAAATTTAACAACGAGGATGAGCTACTAGACGAACTGTACAAGCAAATGTTCATCGTTGCTTACGCTAAGACGTACAATAAAGATGATGCTCTGGACATTGTGCAGGAATCGTGGGTCAAAATACTAATTAAGCTGGATACGCTTAGAGACCCCCAAAAGCTGATACAGTGGGCGAAGGTCATCGCAGCGAATACGGCTGTAAATATGCTTAAGAGCAAAGGTAAGGATTGGCTGCCGCTCATTGATGAAGGGATGGGAATTGGCGATCTTGGGGCGGACATCCATCTGGCAGATAAGGAAACTAGGAATGCGGTGAATAAAGGACTGTCAATGTTGGAAAACGATGAACGACAAATATTGTTCTGTAAATTTTTCTATGCGTGGAAGGATAAGCAAATCGCTGAGGTGATGGAGCTACCTGTGGGCACTGTTAAAGCGAAGATTCATCGAGCAAAGGCGAAGCTAAGGCGATACCTTGCAAATGATATGTAGCAATGGAAGTCAGTCTGAAGACCGAGACAGACTTCCATCTGGATGGAACTCAGTCTGTAGACTTAGACAGACTTCCATCTGGATGGAACTCCGTCTGTAGACTTAGACAGACTTCCATCCCTAGCCGCTACCCTCCATTCTCTAATGCAGTTACACTTGGGATATATTATTGAAACATGATGGAGGATTAACTCATATGGAATCCCACATTGCACGACGTATATTATTTGGATTGATGCTTGTTGCCCTTGGCGGATTGTTTCTGGCTGGGCAGCTAGGATTTATATCGATTAATGCGAGTGAGTTGGTATCGACCTATTGGCCGGTTTCATTAATCTTTATCGGATTATCCGGATTAATTGGCCGAGCAAACAATTATCATAGAGGTTCGCAGCTTTGGAGTCTGTTCATGCTCGTTTTGGGTGTTGGCTTTTTACTTCGTAATCTCCATGTTCTGACGATGGACATGGGTGACTTTATTAAGCTGCTTATTCCGACTATGATCATTCTGTTCGGCATTCGAATGATGATGCGCCCATCACATAAAGATAATCGCGGTGAGCAGCATCAAGATTACTCTTATAAATACGAATATAAATATCAGTATGATCCTGCGAGCGATCAGCCTACGCATGCTACTACAAATGTGGAATTCAGCGAACGACCTTTCGGATCGGTTCCACCGCCGCCCTCGCAACCGTCGCAACCCCAATATGATTCATCTTTGAAGTCGAGTGAGAACAAGTCTGGATTTATTGGCGATCTTTATTTAGGACACGATTATTGGGAATTGAGACCAATGAACGTTTCGCATTTCATAGGCGATACAATCATTGATTTGACCAAGGCGCAAATTCCGTTCGGCGAAACACGATTGAACGTATCAGCCTTTATTGGAGATGTCAAAGTATTCGTACCTAATGATATTGATGTGGAATTTCACGTAAGCTCAAGTTCCTTCCTTGGTGATATTACCGTATTTAATCGTAGAGAAGGTGGCTTCCTGCGAACGTTGCAGGAGCAATCACCCGGGTATTTGCATGCCGACAAGAAGATTAAGCTTCAATGCAGTCTCTTTATTGGCGACATTCATGTACAGAGGGTAGGTTAACTAAGAATGGGCAGTATGCTGCGGAATATGCGTAACTTAAAGTGGGAAATGGTGATGTATTTTTTAATCGCCGCTTTGATGACATTTTTGACCTACTTTGCGGCATGGTATTACTTGTCACAGATCATACCAGTCATTTATATGTGGGGCCTGATTGCTTTGGCGGCTACCATAATCGGAACGGCCGTGGGCTTTTATGCAGCATTAGAATTTCAGCGCAAAGTGAATCGTCTCCATATCGGCATATTGCAGCTCGCGCGCGGAAATTATTCGGAACGTATTCTGATAACGGGGATAGACAGTTTCGACAAAATATATTTTGATTTCAACGAGATGACCCAATCATTGGAACAACGAATTATCCTTTTGCAGAAGCTGGGGGAAGAGAACATCAGACTGCAAGCGACATCTAACGAAGCAGCTGTGCTTGAAGAACGCAAACGATTGGCGCGCGACCTGCATGATACAGTAAGTCAGCAGCTTTTTGCCTTGCATTTGTCAGCTTCTACCTTGACGAAGGTGATCGAAGCGGATACGGTAAAAGCAAAGGAAATCGCGGATCAGCTCACACAAGTATCGTCTATGGCACAGAAGCAGATTCGCGGCTTGATTGCTCAGCTCCGCCCTGTTGAATTGGAGGGTAAATCACTGGAGCAGGCGCTTGACCGTTGGTTCCCAGATTATTGCCGTCATAACGGATTGATGGGTGAGATGGACATTCGCCTATCCGATGAAGTGTCTGATGCTGTCGAACATCAATTGTTTATGATTATCCAGGAAGCGATGGCCAATGTGGTTAAGCATGCTGATGCCAAGCATATTGAGTTAGCTTTGCGCGAGATGGATCACCAATATGTATTGAATATATTGGACGATGGAAAAGGCTTCTATAAAGGACAGGTACAAACCCATTCATTCGGATTATCGACGATGCGCGAACGTGCACAGAAGCTCGGCGGAGACATCGAAATATTCAGTAAAGCGGGATCTGGTACACGAATTAAAGTGCAAATTCCGAAATTTAAATAAAAAGGAGAACCTCGATGACAAGCCCAATGAAAATAATGATTGTGGACGATCACGATATGGTACGCCTTGGCTTGCGCACCTACCTTTCGCTTGAGCCGGATATGGAAATTGTCGCAGAGGCATCGAACGGGCGAGAGGCCATCGAGATGCTTGCGCAGCGTACAGAAGCAGGAAACCCGTTGCCTGATTTGATCCTTATGGACTTGATGATGCCGGAGATGGACGGAATAAGCGCGACGAAAGTGCTTACTGATCTCTATCAAGGCCTGAAGGTAATTATTTTAACCAGCTTCCTTGAAGACGATAAAGTGATGGAAGGAATTGGGGCAGGCGCAGTCAGCTATGTACTGAAGAGCGTATCCTCGGATGAGCTTGTCTATGCGATCAAGGGCGCACTACGCGGCATGCCAGTTATGAACAGCGAGGTTTCCCAGGCGCTGACTCGCGGTTTGCGGCAGAAGAGCGTCCAAAGCGAAGATGAAGGGCTTACTAGCCGTGAGAAAGAAGTGCTTCTGCTAATAGCGGAGGGGAAAACGAACAAGGATATATCAGAAGAATTATACATAAGCATTAAGACCGTGAAGACACATGTCAGTAACTTATTGATGAAGCTAGAAGTGGAAGACCGTACACAGTTAGCTATATATGCCCATCGCAAAGGAATGCTTGAATAGTCGAAACAACACCGCCCTTGACTGAATTTTTTGGAGATGGCGGTTTTTTGCTGTTTCATGAGCTTTTTACTTATTTTTAATGTGTCTTTAAGGTTTGTTGTGCATGATAGAAACATGAAAGATAGCCTAGATTGAACAAATGGTGCGAGGAGGTACCCACGAATGAGTGATTCAAATGAAAACGATAAAGCTTCTTATTACCGCTATGGACCGTTCCATTCCGCAGGTCGCGAGGAGGACCAACCACTAGAGGACACAGAAGAAGTGACCGAAATGCACGAAAATGACGTCGAGATGACGGCACCAGAGCCGATTAAGCCGATCCCATCCGATCGAACAGCTGCCATCACTCCTGTTAACGGCTGGCCTGCTCCGATTCCGAAGAAGAGTTCATGGAAGAGTATGTTTGCTTCCTTCATGGTTGGTGTCGTTGTAGTCGGGGGTCTTATGTTCGCCTCGGACAAAGCCAACCTGTTTACAAGTGATCAAGGCTTAAACAATAGCAGTAACACGAATGGCGGAGCGGCCGTGCAAACGACAGCTTCTGCAAACGGAAATTCCTCTGTGAAAAATGCAGCGATCGATATCGTCCGTCCGAACACGATAGCGGATATCGTCGATAATTCTCGCGCGGCGGTCGTCAAGATCGAAACTTATGCGAAAGCTTCTAGCCGCGGTAGCAGAGGTAACGGGTTATTCGATGATCCATTCTTCCGCCAATTTTTTGGCGACGATTCCACTCAGCAGGACACGCGTCAATCCAATACCCTGCAAAAGGTAGGAGAGGGCTCGGGGTTTGTATTTGACAGCGAGGGTTATATATTAACGAATCACCACGTCGTTGATGGTGCCGACCAGATTAAAGTTTATATAGAAGGGTATGAAGAGCCGTTTATCGCCACCAAGCTTGGCGAAAGCACAGACCAGGATCTGGCTGCTTTGAAGATCAAAGCGGATAAACCATTAGCATCGCTCAAACTTGGCGATGTCGATCAATTGAAGGTTGGCGATTGGGTTATCGCTATCGGGAATCCTTATGGGTATGATCATACTGTTACAGTGGGAGTTCTCAGCGCGAAAGAGCGTCCAATTAACATTCCTGACGGTCAGGTGATGCGGAAGTATGAGCATCTTCTGCAAACGGATGCTTCGATTAATCCGGGAAATTCCGGCGGACCGTTGCTCAATTTAAGCGGTGAGGTCATTGGCATAAACACAGCGATCAACGCGCAAGCACAAGGTATCGGCTTTGCCATACCAACAAGTACGATCTCTGATGTGCTGGATAACCTTAAGAATAATAAACCGATTCCGAAGGAGCCGGCGCCTTATGTAGGTGTTTATCTGGGTGAATTGGATGATGCAGCGTCCAAGGAATTGGGCTATAAAGGGACAGAAGGCGCAGTTGTAACTCAGGTTGAGGTTGGTGGACCAGCTAGCAAAGCAGGTGTTCAGGCATGGGATATTATCACGGAAGTAGCGGGAACAAAAGTGAAAACCTTTGAAGATGTCAGTAAGATTGTGCAACAGAAGAAGGTTGGCGACAAAATTACGATGAAAGTATTCCGCGACGGTAAAACGTACGAGGTTGCAATCATAGTTGGCGACCGTAATGCTGAGAAATAATAGGTAGTAGTACAAGTGGAGCGTTCCCACGATGCCCTGTTTGATTGTGGCTGGAACGCTCCTTTTTGCACGAATATGTTACAATGCAGTTGGAGGAATTTCGAATGAAGTCATCTATTCTCGTCATCGATGACGATGACAAAATCACTGCGCTAATCCGCAGAAGCTTAGTGTTTGCTGGATACGAGGTCGTTACAGCGGCCAATGGCGCAGAAGGACTGAAACAGGTTTTGATGCAGGAACCGGATCTCATTGTGCTTGATGTGATGATGCCGCAACTGGATGGCTGGGAGGTCATTTCGCGGCTGCGCAGCGGGGGTATTTCCGTGCCTGTATTAATGCTTACAGCGAAGGATGAGGTAGGTGATCGAGTGAAGGGCTTGGATCTTGGAGCGGATGATTATTTGGTCAAGCCGTTTGCTCTTGAGGAGCTTCTAGCTCGCGTTCGCGCTTTGCTGCGGCGTAAACCAGAGGCGGCGGGTGAAGCTCATATCCTGCAGTTTCAGGATACGGTGTTGAATATGGACAGCCGAGAAGTGCATCGGAATGGCAGGCGAATAGATCTGACTACCAAAGAATTCGAGCTGCTGCACTTATTTATGGAGAACCCGCGGCGAGTGCTGACAAGAGACGTAATAATGGATAAAGTATGGGGCTACGATTACAGCGGAGAATCCAATGTGCTTGAGGTTTATATTGCGATGCTACGCCAAAAGACAGAGGAGCACGGTGAACCAAGGATGATTCAAACGGTTCGCGGAATGGGTTACGTCTTGAGAGGGGAAGCTTGAACCATGTCGCTGCGAACTCGTCTAACCATATGGTACACAGGTGTCCTTGCCATTACATTGGTGTTGTTAGGTACGGCGTTATATTTTTTCATCTCCGTCACAACGCAGAACAGCATCAAGGCTACATTGAAAAACCAAGGAGATTCTGTTATTTCACAAATAAAGGTTATTTCTTTTCGATCATACCAGATTATCCCTATTCCGGAGCTGACCGATTATAAGGTAGCAGGCACAATCATGCAAATTACGAGCAAGGACGGGGAAGTCAAGACCAATAGCCGACTCCGCTTGCCATTCAATGCTGAACAGGAATTCCAAAAAGCGCAATCCACACAAAGTTGGTATACAACTCTTCAGGGAGAAGACTTCGAATTGCTTGTTTATCACACTCGCTTAGTTTACAACAACGAAATTATCGGTGTTTTCCAAGCCGCCACCGAGATTAGTGACAACCTTCGATTTCTGAGGACGCTTAGAGATGTGCTGCTACTTTCCTCCTTGCTCGCAGTCGCCATTGCAGCTTCGCTCGGCTCTTATCTTGGAAGAAAGGCACTGCGTCCAATCGGAGATGTAATGGCGGCTGCTGATCGGATTGGCAGCGGCAAAGATTTGGGGCAGCGGATCGAATATAAGGGTCCGCGAGATGAGGTAGGCCGTTTAACCCAAACGATCAACGGTATGCTTGGCAGACTGGAATCGACCTATCAAGAGCTGGACGAAGCCTATCGCAATCAACGCCGATTCGTATCGGATGCTTCGCATGAGCTGCGCACACCGCTTACTACGATTCGCGGCAATGTAGAACTGCTGGAGAAAATGTGGCGTGAAGGTCAAGCAAATCCGGATTTATCGATGGAAGCGATGCATGATATATCGGAGGAAGCCGCAAGGATGAGCAGGCTTGTCAGTGATCTGCTTGCGCTTGCTCGCGCCGATGCAGGCTATCAAATGGTTAAGGTACCTGTCGAAATGAAAAGTGTGATTGATGAGGTGGCGCGTAAAGCGGAATTTCTGCCTCGCATGGTAGAATGGCAACCAGGAGATCTCACAGCAGCAGAAGGTGCATTCGTGCTTGGGAACGCCGATTATTTGCAGCAACTGTTGTACATTCTAATCGAAAATGCCTTTAAATACACGAATGAAGGGTTCGTTCATCTAGATGCTTTACGACTGCATGATCAGCTTGGCATTCGGATTCGGGATACCGGTATCGGGATGGATATGGAGGAAATACCGCAAATTTTTGAGCGTTTCTATCGTGCGGATACTTCCCGTGGTGTAACACCAGGAACGGGACTAGGTCTTGCTATTGCAAGATGGATTATCGATGAACATCGGGGCTCCATAGAGGTCGTATCCAAGAAACAAGAAGGAAGCGAATTTGTAATTTGGCTTCCGATTATGCCGACTGTAGCACAGCCTGATACTATGTTATAATAATGGAGAATCAATTTCATAATACCGCATAATTTATGAATGGATTCCAGTGTTATTCGTATTACGCGGAGAGGCGGGGTACAGATGGATGTGGTGAAAATATCGCCAAGAGGTTACTGTTACGGTGTGGTGGATGCTATGGTATTAGCCATTCAAACAGCGAAAAATCTTGATTTGCCTAGGCCGGTTTATATATTGGGAATGATTGTGCATAACAGCCATGTGACGGAGGCGTTTGAGAAGGAAGGCATTATTACGCTTGATGGAGAAAATCGACTGGAAATTTTGGATCAAGTGGATAAAGGCACTGTCATCTTTACCGCACATGGGGTTTCGCCTGAGGTGCGTAAACGCGCGCGCGACAAAGGCTTAACGACTGTAGATGCGACCTGCCCGGATGTGACAAGAACCCATGATCTCATTCGTGACAAGGTTGCCGATCATTATGAGATTATCTATATTGGTAAGAAAGGTCACCCCGAGCCGGAAGGCGCGATCGGCATTGCGCCAGACCATGTTTATTTGATCGAACGCGAGGAAGAAATCGATCAGTTAACAGTGAATAGCGATCGCATTGTCATAACGAATCAGACGACAATGAGTCAGTGGGACATTAGACATATTATGAATAAATTGATCCAGCGCTATCCGCAAGCGGAAATCCACAATGAGATTTGTCTGGCTACCCAAGTGCGTCAGGAAGCGGTCGCTGAGCAAGCGAAGGAAACCGATCTCGTGCTCGTAGTAGGCGATCCCCGCAGCAACAATTCCAATCGGCTTGCCCAAGTATCGGAAGAAATTGCTGGTGTTCCTGCTCATCGGATTGCGGATGTTTCGGAGATTGAGATAGATTGGCTGCGCGACGTCAAAGCTATTGGCGTAACCGCAGGTGCTTCAACACCAACGCCGATCACGAAGGAAGTCATTCAATATTTGGAACAATTCGACTGGGATAACCCTGCAACACATCCCATTAAACGCACAGTAGATCCGAAAAAGCTATTACCATCAGTAAAAGTGAAGTCTCGTTAAGTATCATTGCAAATACTAGCTTCGGATGTCTTCTTGACATTTGGCGCTAGATTATATATATTTACTTTAGTGCTTAAAAGCGTATAAGCGTCGAAGCGAACAAGCGTTTAAGCGAAAGAGGAAGCTTTCTAGGAGAGGGAGAATAAAGATGATTGCCATTACATCAAATTCCATTAGTGAAAACAGGTTGCAAGAGATTGTCGATCACATCGAGCGTCACGGTGTTAAGACGCATGTATCCAAAGGAACGGATCGAACTGTTATTGGGATTATCGGAAGTGTAGATCCGTCGCTTGCAGAACAGATGCGGCAGATGAAAGGGATCGAGAATGTGATTAAAATCTCAAAATCATATAAATTAGCAAGCCGTGATTTCCACCCGGATAATACCGTTATTCGCATAAAAGGTGTTGAGATCGGCGGCGAGGATCTTGTTGTGATGGGCGGTCCTTGTGCAGTTGAATCGCCAGAGCAGATTGATGAAATCGCTAAACTCGTCAAAGCAGCGGGCGGACAAGTATTGCGCGGCGGAGCGTTCAAGCCGCGAACAGGTCCATACAGCTTTCAGGGTGTTGGTGTAGAAGGCCTGGAGATGATGGCTGAAGCGGGTCGAAAGCACGGACTTTTGACCATAACTGAAGTCATGACACCGGAATATGTCGATGTTTGCGCGCAGCATGCTGATATCTTGCAAGTAGGCACACGCAACATGCAAAACTTTGATCTATTGCGTAAGCTGGGGGAAGTGGATACCCCTGTATTACTCAAACGCGGCTTCAGTGCGACTTATGATGAATTTTTGAACGCAGCGGAGTATATATTAGCTGGCGGGAACCCGAATGTTATGCTGTGCGAACGCGGTATTCGTACTTTCGAAAGCTACACGCGCAATACGTTAGATTTGACCGCCATTCCCGTACTGAAGCAATTGAGCCATTTGCCTGTCATCTCAGACCCGAGCCATGGCACTGGCAGACGCGAGCTGGTTGAGCCGATGTCGAAGGCATCAGTTGCAGCAGGAGCAGACGGATTGATCGTAGAGATGCACACCGATCCTGATAATTCAATGACCGGAGACGGCGTCCAATCGCTGTTCCCTGATCAATTCGCTAACTTGCTTCAAGACTTCGAGAAGCTTGCTCCACTGTTCGGCAAACGGTTCGACATCCGGAAACAGGCTGCGACCCCATTACAATAATAAACTTAGTAGATAACAACAACGGCACCCGCTATGCAATCGGTGTCGTTGTTTTTATGTGTAAGTATGATTAGATGGCGCCAGAAGGTTCTTTTTCTGTCGAAGCAGGATTCCAATCGTTATGAACAGAAGTAAGATTATGCGATACTGATGTTAACATTTTCCGATATTGATTTGGAGAAAATATGATATGATAATTGAGCCATAGGCGAATAAGGTAGTAACATTGGGTAGATTGTTAGGGCTAGCAGGGGGGATTCGATATTGCGTAGTGTAAGCTTATTGACCAAATTAATACTTTTCGGTTGTCTAATAAGCATTTTACCTGTGGTGTTTATTGGTGTATTTTCCTACAATCACTCCTCCAATCAAGTTCAGAGTCAAGCTAACACGGCTGAAATCCAATTTATCAAACAAGTAAACTCCAATTTCGAGCAAATTTTGAAAACGGTTAACCATACTCTTAACAATCTAGGTGACTCTACGATCATATCAGAAATACTAGGAATAAAGTTAAATGCAGAGGACTTCAAAATTTATAACGATCTAAGGCAAGAAATTGTTCATCTCCAGGCGTTCGATACGATGGTTGAAGATGTGATTTTGCTCGACACGGAGCAAAATTGGCTCGTTAAAAACTCCGGATTATACCGATTTGATCAACGTTCCGATAAGGATCAGTATTTGGCATTTCTTGATTTGCCAGAAAACTCGAAGTGGATTTTAAATAAAAATGATGATTTTTCGGAAGGGTTATCTAATTCGAATTGCGAGTACACGATCAGCTTGATAAAGAAGATGCCTTTTCGAAACGTGAAAAAGAAAGCGCTAGCAATCGCCAACATACCAGCCTGCAGCTTAGCTCGAATGATTAAGCAGGAGAACGCAACAGAAGAAGTCATGGTTGTAGATGCCGATAATCAAGTGCTTGTTCACAATGACATTGCGCTAATCGGAAAATCCCTCAAGGAAATCGGATATTTTCAAGATGGGAGTAATCCTTTTAGTGAAAGATCCGGTCAATTTCGTACGACGTATAACAACCATCCTTATATTATTACTTATTATAAATCGAATTTTAATGACTGGAATTATATATCCGTTGTTTCCATTGACCAATTAACGAAGGCATCCAGAGATATTGGCTGGTTTACCATCTTTATTGGATTGATTATTATCGGTTTGTCATTATTAGTCGTCTGGCTTTCTACGAATAAGCTGTATTCGCCGGTAAATCGCCTAATAAAACTGATTACCAATCATGAGACCGAAACAGGGAAGACACCCCGAAACGATATGCAGTATATTGAGGAGCACATAAAGAAGCTGTTTTCATCACAATCTAAGCTCGAACAGGAAATTAAGGACCACACAGGTCAAATTCGCTCGTTATATTTAAACCGCTTGTTTACTGGGAGTATGAAGGAATCGGAAATTCCCGACAAGCTAGCCTATTTCGGTTTAGATCGCGGAACGAAGTGGAGCTTGATGACCGTAATCACGATGCAAATCGATACATTGGAAAATACGAGATACGAGCATAGCGACATGGAATTGCTGTTGTTTGCTTTATCGAACATCGTAGAGGAAACGATTCCGATTGAGCGGCGTTTCCCGTCCGTTTGGTTCGACCAATCGCTGGTCATTCTAGTCGGCATTGATGTGGGACAAGATATAGAAATAAATAGTTTTACTTATAACGTCACCGAACAGTTGCAAACTCTTATCACCAAATATTTAGGGCTTTCTGTCAGCATTGGGATCAGTCTGCCGTTCAAACGGATAGGCAGAGCTTCCAGAGCATATCTCGAAGGTGTAGAAGCGTTAAAGCATCGGATTAATTTAGGAAAAGGCGTTATTATACCATTCCGGAACATCAATCTAGGTAAGCATTCGATCATGTATACTTATCCTGCATTACAGGAAATTGAACTGGCTGATGCGATTAAAGTAGCGGATGTGGAAGAGGCATTCAGGCAGCTTCGGATATGGATGGATAAAGCGTTTATTAAGACTCAATCGCCGCAAGAATGCCAAGTTTCTATTATGCGGCTGTTAAATAAACTGTTGATCATTCAGCAAGAGGCCGGGATCAGCTTCGAACAGATCGATGCCGTGCAAAAGCCGCTTTACGAGGAATTACTAGGATTGCATGTGCGAGATGAGATTGAGGAATGGTTCAAAACAAGGCTGATCGCTCCTTTGCTCCATATATTCGGAGATCGCCGCGATTCGGAATATCATAATATCTCGGAACAAATTATCGACATGATCCACAACTATTATGACACCGATTTTACATTGGAAGAATGCGCCTCCAGGCTGCATTATAATGCGAATTATTTGAGCAGTGTGTTTAAGAAAGAGATGAATTGCACCTTCAGTGAATATTTGGCAAACTATCGGATTAATATGGCGAAGAAGTGGTTGGTAGAAAGCACAATGACAGTGAAGGAAATATCTGAAAAGCTAAGATACAACAATTCGCAAAATTTCATCCGCTCCTTTCGAAAGCTTGTTGGATTGACACCTGGTGAATATCGTTCCAAAAGCGGATAATGAATCATTGATTCAAATGTGAAATCTTTGCCTGGGTGAACTTGATCAACAAGGTTGCGCGGATAGGAGGAGTCTGAATGATGCCTCACCTTCGTACAACCTTGTTATTTTTTTGTCTGCTGGTATCAACCGCATAATCATTATCTCAGATTAGATAAAAGAAAAGCAGAAATGCCGGTTCAAGGGCATATTAGCTGGATGAACTGAGATTGAGATTATATACGTTATAAGGGTTCGAGTTTATGATGATAGCGTATTCAAGGTTAGCTTAAAAAAATATTTGGGAGGTCATCCGAAATGAGAAGGTTCAACAGAAAATGGTTAATCATGCTATGTGTGATTGCCATGATGATGACAACGGTCATCGGCTGCAGTAACAACGCAAAAGAGAACGACAATGCTGGTGCACCTGCTGGGAATAACGAACCAAAAAACAATGTGCCTGAAGATAAACCGGCAGAGCCAGCGAAGCCGTTCCCGCTCGAGATCATGCTGCCAATGAAGGAGAAAGAAATTCCTTCTGACCGCATCGAGAAATTGCTCGAGGAGAAAACAGGATACGACCTTACCTTCCAATGGGTGCCCGATGGCAACTATGATGAGAAGATGAACGTTTCCTTCGCAACGAATGGATTGCCGCAAGCTGTTTATTTGAAAAATCAAGCGAGCTTTGTTCAATACAAGGACGCTATGCGTGACGGACAG
>Ga0079985_1012029_pt1 | contig 12740 bp, 12 predicted proteins | sample Hof3ISUMetaT_11_FD_73497 | JGI IMG/M metagenome (GOLD analysis project Ga0079985, IMG submission 73497) | Enriched soil aggregate microbial communities from Iowa State university to study microbial drivers of carbon cycling -... | ecosystem: Environmental > Terrestrial > Soil > Agricultural land... | reverse complement strand
CGCATTGGTGCTGTGCCGGTCCAACCGCGAGCGCCTCGGTGAGGTGCCGACGAAGGGGGCAAGACGATGCAAGAAAGTAATCCGTGGTGGAAGGAGCCGTGGCCGTGGCTGCTGATGAGCGGCCCGTTGCTGGCTATAGTGGCTTGTGGCGTAACCATCTGGCTGGCTTCCACCCATCCTGACCGGCCGGTGGTCGAAGGTGTGTCCCGGCATGGCCTGGTCGTCGAGAAGGCGGAAGGGGTCCCGGGCAGCGCCAAGGCACCGCAAGCGAGGCGGCCATGAGGCTGCGCTGGCTGATGTGGGTACTGTGGCCGGCGTTCCTGATGGCCGGGGTGGCCACGGCAACGGTGTTTTCTGTGGTGGATCCGGGAGATCTGAATTTCTTCGGCCAGCCGATCGACGCCTCGCGAGAGGCCATCTATACGATCGGGTTCTTGCTGGCCTGGGTATTCTGCGCATTGTCCAGCGGACTGACGCTCTACACCATGCCGACGAAGCTCAGCGAAACGGACGAACTGGAGTGATGGGGTTGAAGCGGACCGCCTTGCCGGGCAAGGCGGTCAGACCGCCTCAGCAGGAGCGGCTGTAGACTTGCTTGATGCCTTCCATGTCGACGAGCTTGACGTGGCGTTGACGGATCTGGATCAGGCCGGCCTCGGCGAATCGCGAGAACAGGCGGCTGACCGTTTCGAGCTTCAATCCGAGATAGCTGCCGATTTCTTCCCGGCTCATGCGCATGACGAACTCGGTCGACGAATACCCGCGCGCGGACAGACGTTCTGACAAGTTGATCAGGAACGCGGCAAGGCGCTCTTCGGCACGCATGGACCCCAGCGTGACGAGCATGAGCTGATCATGCGATATTTCCTTACCCATCAGTCGGAGGAACTGCTGCTGCAGCGATGGCAGATCCATGGACAGCGCCTGAAGATCGGCCATGCGTACGACGCATACTTCCGTGTCTTCAAGCGCGGTGGCATCCGAGGCGTGCTGCATTTCACCCAGGCCGTCGAGGCCGACCACTTCGCCAGGCAAATGGAAGCCGGTGATTTGCGAGCGACCGTCTTCCGTGGTGACATGCGTCTTCAGGGTGCCGAAGCGAATGGCATAAACCGCAGTCAGCGGATCGCCCATGCGGTACAGGGTTTCGCCCTTATGGACACGGACGCGCTCTTGCACCAGGGTATCCATCTTTTGCAGATCCTGCTGGCTCATGCCCACCGGCAGGCACAGTTGCCCCATGCCGCAAGTGGAGCAACGGGGCGACATCTCGGTGACGGGGATGGATGTTAGCAATTGGAACCTGCAAGGAATGAGCGGCGAGGGCGCAATGCATGCATTTTAACGCGCGATGTGATGCGGTAGGGAGTTGCAATTGACTTTTGGTGTGCTTCTCAGTGTTTTCATGCTTGCCTTGCTGGGGGGCTTTCATTGTGCTGCCATGTGCGGTGGCGTTGCCCTCGCAGTCGAGCAGCGCGCCGCGGACGTGCCGATTGCCGTGGTGCGGCGCCCCCAAGACTGGCTCCTGGAGTTGCTGGTGATGCATGTGGGCAGGATTTCCACCTACATGCTGCTCGGTGCGATTCTTGGCGCGGTGGGGGCGACGGCCTGGCGCCAGGATTACCTGCCCGTTCAGCGCTGGCTATTCGGCGCCGGGAGCGCCATGCTGCTGGTATCTGGCTGGCGCCTGATACGCGGCGAAGCGTTTTCCATCGTGTGGCTGGAACGGTTCGGCGCGCGCGCGGGGACCGCCGTTGCCGGTAGCTTCGGCCGAATTCGCCGCAAAACTCCGGCGACGGCGGCGCGAAGCGGTGGTCTGGCGCGCCGATACGGCATGGGCTTGGCGTGGGGGCTCGTGCCCTGTGGCATGGTCTATGGTGCGCTTGCCCTCGCGTTACTGGCCGGCAATGCGCCCTCGGGAGCACTGGTAATGGGCGCGTTCGGGCTTGGCACGTTACCAAATTTGCTGGCGCTATCCAGCTTTTCGGGGCTGCTGCGCGCTTGGGCGCGCCGCCGTTGGGTCAGAATGGGAGCTGGATTGGCAGTCATGGTCTTCGGCGGCCTGGGAATCGGTCGAGCGGTGTTATTGCCACATTCGCTGGCCGAGCATGGTTTCTGCCTGGTGTTTTGAAGCCACCGTGAAGGCGCGCGAGTGCGCGGTGGTTGCAGGCGGATGCGGGAATGCCATACAATCGCCTGCATTGCGGTATCGCGCGGCGTGTTTCCGAGCGGCGCCTGGCAGCCCTTCCAAAAAAGGGGCGCGTCCGGAGTTTCGGGCAATGAGCCGACATTCGGCGCCGAACCCTTCCGCAGTCCATCCGGTTCATAATATCTGTTCAAAAGTCCGGCTGGCTCTGCGACCGTGGTGCGGTCATTGCTGGCCCTGATCCCGATATTCGTTTTTCTTGCGGCCCAGGCGGACGTTCGCCGGAAGCCATGTCCGCCCATGTGGGCGCGTGCAAGAGGTTCGTGCACTGGTACTTGCCGGTGACCGGGCAATCTCCTGCCGGAACACACCCGGCAAATCGAAGCAAAAGAAGGTGCACGGTCTCGAAGCGAAACGCTTTCGGGTTTGCTGCGCGATGAGATGGCGGTGGCTATCGCACCGTTGAATCCACAATGTCCAGGGCTCCGGATTCGTCCCTGAGCAGGTGCAAAGACAGGCTGCACACCCAACATGAATACCCAAGAGGCGAAGATCGTCCTCGAGACTGCGCTGATCTGTGCGCAGGAGCCCTTGCGCGTGAGCGACCTGCGCCGTCTGTTTGCAGACGATGTCGGCGCGGACACTGTTCGGGTCCTGCTCGATGAGTTGCGCCAGGACTGGCGCCAGCGCGGGGTCGAGTTGGTGGCACTGGCCAGCGGCTGGCGTTTCCAGAGCCGGCCTGAGATGCGGGAATACCTCGATCGCCTCAATCCAGAGAAGCCCCCCAAGTATTCCCGGGCCGTCATGGAAACGTTGGCGATCATTGCTTATCGCCAGCCGGTAACGCGTGGCGACATCGAGGAAATCCGTGGCGTGACGGTCAGCACCGAGGTGGTCAAGAAGCTGGAAGACCGCAGCTGGATCGAGGTCATCGGCTACCGCGATGTACCAGGACGACCGGCGCTCTATGCGACCACCAAGGCATTCCTGGACGATCTCGGCTTGCGTACGCTGGATGAGTTGCCTCCGCTCGAAGACGCCCAGGCGCAATCGCAGGCGGCGCTGCTGGACCAGCAGGCGATCGATTTTGAAGAGATGGCAACGGCGCTGCCGGTGGCTGGCGACGAAGAGGCCTTCCCTGAGCCGGAGCCGGTTACGCCGGCCGGTGAGTCGTCCGATGCCGCCAAGCCTGCCGGAGCAGCTCCGGCTGCTGGCGACGACCCAGCTAACGAAGCCGGGGGCGTCGAGCAGGCCAGCGCCGACGCCATGCACGTGGCGGATCTCGCGTCGGCTGTGACCGAGGCAAATGGCTTCCATGCCGAAAGCACGCCGGGCAACCAGGACGGCGGCAATTCGTCCGGCGACGATACTGCGCCGCCGCACGCGAGCGAGCACGATGATGAGCGCGTGCCCAACTGAACAATATGCAACATCCGATAGTGAATACTTTGTCTGATTCCGTTGAACAAGACACCCGGTCAGCCGGGACACCGGCTGCCGACGGCGCAGCAGAATCCGGGTCAGGCACCGATACGGCGCCGCGCCGGAAAGGGCTGAGACGCGGCCTGCGCAACCTGGTGGCTTCGCGCCGGCAGGGCGGGCAGGATAGAGAAGGCAATCGCGCCGAAGGAGCCGAGTCTGGCGCCCAGGCTGATGCTGGCGAGAGCAGGCCTGCCGGCGAACCCGGCGGACGTGCGGCCCCGCGTGGCCGCGGCAAGCGCAAGCCGATCAGGGCGGAAAATGCGCCGGCCCGGGAAGGCGGTCAAGCCGGGCAGGAGCGCGGCGACAAGGGCGAGCAGGCGGGCCGCAAGCGCAAGCCGCAGGGCCAGCGCGCTGCCAGGGCCACGCCGGAAGGCGATGCCCAGTCGGCGGGTCGGCCGCAGGGCCCGCGCAAGGGTGGTCAGTCGCAACGGAAGGGACCGGCCGGTCCCGAGAAGGCCGGCGCGAGCAGCGAAGACCTGTTCCGCTTCGTTATCTCGGATCAGTACGACCAGGAAGACACCGTCATCCCACGCACCAAGGCCAAGCCGGTGCGCGAACTGTCCGCGGACGACGATGCGCCGAAGCTGCACAAGGTCCTGGCTGAAGGGGGCCTGGGCTCGCGCCGCGAAATGGAAGAGCTGATCCTGCAGGGCCGCGTTTCCGTCAACGGATTGCCCGCGCATATCGGCCAGCGGATCCTGCCGGCCGATCAGGTCCGGGTGAACGGCAAGCTGATTCATCGCAAGATTTCTTCCAAGCCTCCGCGCGTGCTGCTGTACCACAAGCCGGCCGGCGAGATCGTGAGCCAGTCGGATCCCGAGGGCCGTCCGACCGTATTTGACAGCCTGCCGCGCATGAAAACCGGCAAGTGGGTCGCGGTGGGCCGCCTGGATTTCAATACCGAAGGCCTGCTGATCTTTACGACTTCGGGCGACATTGCCAATCGCTTCATGCATCCCCGCTATGGCGTGGAGCGCGAGTACGCGGTGCGTACGCTGGGTGAACTGGCGGAAGCAGATCGCCAGCGCCTGCTCCATGGCATCAAACTCGATGACGGCGAGGCCAATTTCCTGCGCATTGCGGATGGTGGTGGCGAAGGCGTGAACCAGTGGTACCACGTGGCGCTGACCGAGGGGCGTAACCGTGAGGTGCGCCGCATGTTTGAAGCGGTCGGCCTGACGGTGTCGCGCCTGATTCGCACGCGTTACGGGCAGTTCCTGCTTCCGCGCGGCCTGAAGCGCGGGCGTTGGCAAGAGCTGGAGGCGACGGAAGTCAGGACGATGATGGATGCCATCGGCCTGAAGGTGCCGGGCAGGGGTGAGCAGCAGGGTGGCAAGGGCATGACCAAGGTCGGTGGGCGCAAGCAGCGCACCGAGGCGGCAATTGCAGGCATGCCCATGCATACCGGTATGGACGGCCTGCCGCGGGTCGACAAGGGCGGTGCGGGCCGTGGCCAACCCGATCCTATGCGGACGTCGATGGGCTACATCAGCCATGGTCCCACCGTGCTGACGTCGCACGCCGCTAATCTGGGTGGCGGACGCGGACAGGGTGGCGGACGCGCTGGCGGCGGGCGCGGCGGTGCAGGTGGCGCAGGCCTCGGTGGCCAGGGCCGGCCTCAGCGCCGCGGCGGCGGCGATGTCAACGGCAATGTGATGCCGAAGGCTGCAAAGGGCGGCGGTGGTAATCGCTCGGGTCGCAGCAAGGGCGGTGGCGCTGGCGGTGCTGGCGGCGGCAACCGGGGCGGTAATCGAGGCGGTAACCGCTAAGCGGCAGCCCCGGCGGCCATTCACTGCCGGGCTCGATCAGGCGCCGATACATGCCCTTTTGCCTTTTGGACATAATCTGCGTATAATTAAAGTCTATTCAAAAAGTCATCCTCCTAGAGGATGGGCGAATGATGGGCATTGTGCCCATTTTTTTTTGGTTCGCCCGTTTGACGCATGTGCGCCGGAGGCTGACTGGCAGGTGGCTTTGCCCATGTCGTCCCAGGCGGCGGCAAGCCCAGCCTGCCCTGGAAGTTGATGGCCATTACTTGGGAATACAGTGCATCTGGCAGATTTGATCGAAACCACCCTTAACGGCATGGGATACGAGCTGGTTGAGCTCGAACGTGCTCCGGCCGGACTGTTGCGTGTCTATATCGATCAGCCTGAAACCGGCATCGTCATCGAGGATTGCGAGAAGGTGAGCCGGCAGTTGACGCACGTGTTGACCGTCGAGAACGTCGATTACGAACGGCTTGAAGTCTCCTCGCCGGGGTTGGACCGGCCGCTGAAGAAACTGGCCGACTATGCCCGCTTCGCCGGGGCAGAAGCGCGCGTGACGCTACGCCTGCCTGTCAATGGGCAAAAGAACTTCACGGGCATTCTGCGCGAGCCGACGGGTGAGGCTGGCGCCGAGAAGGTTGGCCTGGAGTTCGAGGGCAAGGACGGTCCGGCGCTGCTGGAGTTCACGGTATCTGATGTCGATAAGGCGCGCCTGGTGCCCGTGATCGACTTCAAAGGAAATCAAAGAAAAGGGAACAAGCAATGAGCCGCGAAGTTCTGTTGCTCGTCGATGCGCTTGCGCGTGAAAAGAACGTCGACAAGGATGTGGTATTTGGCGCGCTGGAGGCTGCACTGGCCTCCGCGACCAAGAAGCGTTTCGAGGAAGACGTGGATATCCGTGTCGCGATCGACCGCGAATCGGGCGAGCATGAGACGTTCCGCCGTTGGCTTGTCGTCCCCGACGATCAGGGCCTGCAAGAGCCGGACAAGGAAATTCTGCTGTTCGAGGCACGCGACGACAACCCGAGCATCGAGCTGAACGACTATGTCGAGCAGCAGATCGAGTCCGTCGAATTCGGCCGCATCGGCGCCCAGGCCGCGAAGCAGGTGATCTTGCAGCGCATCCGCGACGCCGAGCGCGAGCAGATCCTGAACGACTACCTTGATCGCGGCGAGAAGATCATGACCGGTACGGTCAAGCGCGCCGACAAGAAGGGCCTGATCGTCGAATCCGGTCGCGTGGAAGCGCTGCTGGCACGTGACCAGATCATCCCGAAGGAAAATCTGCGCACCGGCGACCGTGTCCGTGCGTATATCCTGAACGTGGATCGCGCGGCCCGCGGCCCGCAGATCGAACTGTCGCGCACCGCGCCCGAGTTCCTGATCAAGCTCTTCGAGAACGAAGTGCCCGAGATGGAAGAAGGCCTGCTGGAGATCAAGGCGGCAGCCCGCGACCCGGGCGTGCGCGCCAAGATCGCCGTGGTGGCGCATGACAAGCGTATCGATCCGATCGGTACTTGCGTGGGTGTGCGTGGTACGCGCGTGACGGCCGTTCGCAACGAGATCGGCGGCGAAGCCGTGGACATCGTGCTGTGGTCGGAAGATCCTGCGCAGTTCGTGATCGGCGCGCTGGCGCCGGCGCAAGTGCAGTCGATCGTCGTGGATGAGGAAAAGCACAGCATGGATGTGGTCGTCGACGAGGAAAACCTCGCCGTGGCCATCGGTCGGAGCGGGCAGAACGTGCGCCTTGCGTCCGAACTGACCGGCTGGCAGATCAACATCATGACGCAGGAAGAGTCGGCGGCGAAGCAGGCCGAGGAAAGCGATGTCGTGCGCAAGTTGTTCATGGCCAAGCTGGACGTCGACGAAGAAGTGGCCGATATCCTGATCGACGAAGGATTCTCCACGCTGGAAGAAGTGGCCTACGTTCCCATCAGTGAAATGATGGAAATCGAGGCGTTTGATGAAGACACCGTCAACGAGCTGCGCAACCGCGCACGTGATGCGCTCCTGACGATGGAACTGGCCCGGGAAGAAAAGGTTGAAGAGGTGTCGCAAGACTTGCGCTCGCTCGACGGCCTGAACCCGGAACTGATCGGCAAACTGGCCGAAGGCGATATCCATACGCGTGACGACCTGGCAGAACTGGCCGTCGACGAACTGGTCGAGATGACAGGCGTCAGCGAGGAAGAAGCCAAGGCGCTGATCATGAAGGCACGGGAACATTGGTTCAACTGAGGGACACGTCCGGGCATGTGACAACATTTCCGGACGCGCTTTCCACATACGATTTGTCCCGACGAAGAAACCAAGCATTGAAAGGGTTTGAATGGCAAGCACAACAGTTGCCCAACTGGCCGCAGAACTGAGTCGCAGCGCAGCTGCCCTGCTGGAACAATTGCAGGCGGCTGGGGTGGGCAAGGCGACGCCAGAAGATATCGTCACGGAATCGGATAAGACCAGCTTGCTGGACTATCTGAAGCGTTCGCACGGCCAGGCCGATGACAGCGCACGCAAGAAGATCACGCTGACCAAGCGTGAAACTTCCGAGATCCGTCAGGCCGACTCCACCGGCAAGACGCGCACCGTTCAGGTCGAGGTGCGCAAGAAGCGCGTGCTGATGAAGCGCGACGAAGCGACGTCCGACCATAACGCCGAGACGGAGCCGCATACCGCGGACGCCGACGCCGCCGACCACGCGCGCCGTGAGGAAGAGGAGCGCAACCAGGCGGAACTGCTGGCACGCCAGGAAGCCGAAGCGAAAGCGCGCCGCGAGGCCGCCGAGCGCGAGGAAGCCGAGCGCCGTGCGCAGCAGGAAGCCCTGGAAGCCGAACAACAGCGCCAGAACGCTCTTCTCGCCAAGAAGGCCGAAGAGGAAGCTGCCGCCGCGCGTGCCGTGAACGAGGCCGCCGAAGAAGCTTCGCGCAAGAAGGCCGAGGACGAGCAGGCACGCGTTGCCGCCGAGCGCGCGGTCGCGCAGAAGGCTGCCGACGATGCGAAGGCAGCCGCCGACAAGGCGCGTGTCGAGCAGCAGGACGCCGCACGCAAGCGCCGCGAGGCTGCCGAAGCCGAAGCCCGTGCCATCCAGCAGATGCTGAATGCGCCGGCACGCGTGCTCAAGGCACCGTCCGAGCGCAAGGCGGAAGAAAAGAAGGCCGAGCAGACCGGTACGCTGCACAAGCCGGTCAAGCCGGCCGGCGCCACGGCCGAGGCCAAGAAGGATGAGAAGAAGCCGGCCACCACTGCCGCACCCAGCACGACGGTCGATAAGAAGACCGGCAAGCCTGGTGCCCCGGGGTGGAAGGATGACGCCTCGCGCGGCAAGAAGGGCGGCCTGAAGACACGCGGCGATTCGTCGGGTGGCGTGGGCGGCTGGCGCGGTGGTCCGCGTGGCCGCGGTGGTCGTCACCAGCGTGACGACGACGGCCGCAGCAATTTCCAGGCGCCGACCGAGCCCGTGGTGCGTGAAGTGCACGTGCCGGAAACCGTCTCGGTGGCTGATCTTGCCCACAAGATGGCCGTGAAGGCATCCGAGGTCATCAAGCAGATGATGAAGCTCGGCCAGATGGTGACGATCAACCAGGTGCTGGACCAGGAAACCGCCATGATCGTGGTGGAAGAAATGGGCCACAAGGCGTTCGCCGCCAAGCTGGACGATCCGGAAGCGCTGCTGGTGGTGGACGGCGAAGAGCACACCGATGCCGAGCAGCTGCCGCGTCCGCCGGTGGTGACCGTCATGGGTCACGTCGACCACGGCAAGACCTCGCTGCTGGACTACATCCGCCGCACCAAGGTTGCAGCGGGCGAAGCCGGCGGGATTACGCAGCACATCGGTGCCTACCATGTGGAAACCGACCGCGGCGTGATCACGTTCCTGGACACACCGGGTCACGAGGCCTTTACGGCCATGCGTGCCCGCGGTGCCAAGGCCACCGACATCGTGATCCTGGTGGTCGCGGCCGACGACGGCGTGATGCCGCAGACCAAGGAAGCCATTGCGCACGCCAAGGCTGCCGGGGTGCCGATCGTCGTGGCGATCAACAAGATGGACAAGCCGGATGCCAACCCGGACCGCGTCAAGCAGGAACTGGTGGCCGAGCAAGTGTTGCCGGAGGAGTACGGTGGTGATTCGCCGTTCGTGCCGGTGTCGGCCAAGACCGGTGCCGGCATCGAAGACCTGCTGGAGCAGGTGTCGCTGCAGGCCGAAGTGCTGGAACTGAAGGCACCGGTCGACGCGCCGGCCAAGGGTCTGGTGGTGGAAGCCCAGCTCGACAAGGGCAAGGGCCCGATCGCGACGATCCTGGTCAGCAGCGGCACGCTCAAGCGTGGCGATGTGGTGCTGGCTGGTAGCGCCTATGGCCGCGTGCGCGCCATGCTGGACGAAAACGGCAAACCGACCAAGGAAGCTGGTCCGTCGATCCCGGTGGAAATCCAGGGTCTGTCGGAAGTGCCGGCTGCCGGTGAAGAAGTGCTGGTGCTGCCGGACGAGCGCAAGGCGCGCGAAATCGCGCTGTTCCGCCAGGGCAAGTTCCGCGATGTGAAGCTGGCCCGACAGCAGGCTGCGAAGCTGGAAACGATGCTGGAGCAGATGAGCGAAGGCGACGTCCAGACGCTGCCGCTGATCGTGAAGGCAGACGTGCAGGGTTCGCAGGAAGCGCTGGTGCAGTCGCTGCTCAAGCTGTCGACCGCCGAAGTGCGCGTGCAGATGGTTCACGCCGCGGTGGGTGGCATCACCGAATCGGACGTCAACCTGGCGACCGCTTCGAAGGCTGTCATCATCGGCTTCAACGTGCGTGCCGACGCCGGTGCGCGCAAGCTGGCCGAGAACCATGGCATCGACATCCGTTACTACAACATCATTTACGATGCGGTAGACGAGATCAAGGCGGCCATGTCGGGCATGCTGGCGCCGGAGAAGCGCGAGACCAATATCGGTCAGGTCGAGGTGCGCCAGGTGTTCCGCGTGCCGAAGATTGGCGCGGTGGCCGGCTGTATGGTCACCGACGGTCTGGTCAAGCGGACCTCGCTGGTGCGCGTGCTGCGCAACAACGTGGTCATCCACACCGGCGAACTCGACTCGCTCAAGCGTTTCAAGGACGACGTCAAGGAAGTCAAGCAAGGCTTCGAGTGCGGTCTGTCGATCAAGAACTTCAACGATGTTCAGGAAGGCGACCAGCTCGAAGTGTACGAAATCACCGAGGTGGCGCGCACGCTGTAAGGCGGCGCAACAACGGCGGGCTTCGGCCCGCCGTTGTCGTCTCGACAAGATGGTATTGAATGGCCAAGAAAGGCAGTATTTCCTCCCGTAACCTGCGTATCTCCGACCAGATCCAGAAGGACCTGGCCGAGATGATTCAGCGCGAGCTGCGCGATCCGCGCCTCGGACTGATCACGCTGCAGTCCGTCACGCTCACGCCGGACTATGCGCACGCCAAGGTCTACTTCACGGTGCTTGGCGCCGATGCCGTGGAAGCGGCAGCGATCCTGAACGAGAAGGCGGGTTACCTGCACTCGTTGTTGTACAAGCGCCTGCATATCCATACCGTGCCGACGCTGCGGTTCTTCCACGACACATCGGTCGAACACGCGATCGAGATGTCCAAGCTGATCAACGAAGCGAACGCCACGCGTTCCAACGACGACTGATCCGATTCCGGCCCCGCCGGAATGCACAGTTGCGGCGCGGGCAACACGCCCGCCGCCCTGCATTGTTCCCATGACCGATTCCGCCAATAACCGTCCGCCCCGGCTGCCGCGCCGCGAGGTGCATGGTGTGCTGCTGCTCGACAAGCCGCTCGGGTTGTCCTCAAACGATGCGCTGGTGCGCGCCAAGCGGCTGCTGCGCGCGCTCAAGGCTGGCCACACTGGAACGCTAGACCCGCTCGCCACCGGTCTGCTTCCGCTTTGCTTCGGCGAGGCGACCAAGTTTTCGCAGGACCTGCTGGAGGCCGACAAGACCTATGAGGCGGTCGTGCGGCTTGGACAGAAGACAACGACAGGCGATGCCGAAGGCGAGGTGCTGGCTGAGCGTCCGGTCACTTGCGATCGCGCTGCGCTCGATGCGGCGATTGCGCGCTTCATTGGCGAGATCGACCAGATTCCCCCGATGCATTCGGCGCTGAAGAAAGACGGCCGTCCGCTGTACGAGTACGCGCGCGCCGGACAGACCGTGGAGCGCCCGGCCAGGCGCATCACGATTCATGCGATCGACCTGCTCGACTGCGCATTGCCGCAAGCGCCGGTCTTTACTATGCGTGTGAAATGCAGCAAGGGTACGTATATCCGCACGCTCGCCGAGGATATCGGCGAGGCGCTGGGTTGCGGCGCGCACCTTACCGGGCTGCGCCGCATCGCCGTCGGTGACCTGACGCTGGAAGGGGCCGTGACGCTGGAGCAGATCGATGCCCAGCCGGACGAGGCGCGTCCGGCCATGCTCGCGCCCGTCGATGCCTTGCTGCAACGTTGCCCGCCCATCACGCTGGATGCCGACGCGACCTCACGCTTTCTGCAAGGCCAGCGCATTGCGCAGCGGGACCTGCCGGCGGGCAGCGTGCCGCAAGAGGACACGCTGGCCCGCGTCTATGGCGGCGAGCCGGCGCGCCTGCTGGGCGTGGCGCGCATGCGCGAAGGCGCGTTGCGGCCGGAGCGGCTGGTGCGCCTCTGAGCGACTCCGAGCGCCTTATGGCGCTAATGCCTTACCGCAACCTCATTCCAGCGTGATCCTGGCCGACTTGATGACGTCGGCCCACATCTTGCGGTCCTGCACGAGGAAGCTGGAGAAATGCTCCGGTGAATCGCCGACCGGCTCCGAGCCGAACTCCGCCATCTTTTTCCTGACTTCAGGATTGGCGAGCGCCTTCACCAGGGCCTGGTTGTAACGGGCCACGATCGGCTTGGGCAGGTCCTTCGGGCCGAAGATGCCTTGCCAGGTCGGCATGTTGAAGTCCTTGAGGCCGCTCTCGGCAAGCGTCGGCACGTCCGGCAACAGCGGCGAACGCTTGGTGCCGGCCACCGCCAGCGCCTTGACCTTGCCGCTCCTGGCCAACGTCGCCGCCGTGGTGATGTTATCGACCGTCATGGTGATAGCCGCCCATCAGGTCGGTGATCACCGGCGTTGCACCCTTGTGGCCCCATCCACTTCGCCACGCTTTTCATCGTCACATCCACTCCAGCTTGTCTCGGGCAATCTGTCAGCGGGCTTGCCCATGCCCGTTTTCGAACCGTTGCCTGGCTGTCAGGCGGTACCGGCCAGCACATCGCCCAGCACGCGCGCAACCATGCGGTTTGACAGCAGCACCGGGGCACCTGCGTGCAGCGCGACCTCGGCACGCATGGCTTCTGTA
>Ga0079985_1169251_pt1 | contig 12745 bp, 11 predicted proteins | sample Hof3ISUMetaT_11_FD_73497 | JGI IMG/M metagenome (GOLD analysis project Ga0079985, IMG submission 73497) | Enriched soil aggregate microbial communities from Iowa State university to study microbial drivers of carbon cycling -... | ecosystem: Environmental > Terrestrial > Soil > Agricultural land... | reverse complement strand
CGTGATTTTTCACTAGGACCGCTAGAATCTAAGATGTTGACCGGTGTATACCAGCCGATGATCGGTGCGGTTGCCGCCGGTCTTTATTCACTTTTGCTGCAACAGCTTCCTGCGGAGCGTTCGGGCTATTCCGGTTTGGAGATGCAACGCAAGCTGTTTCAGGGTTTGGATTTAGAGCCGAATGAGCAGGGACGCAAGCAACTGATTGCATCGTTCTCCCGCTTGGAGGCGGTCGGTCTCGTTCATACAGCCCGCATGGAGAATATGGATACAGAGGAAACCTTCTACGAATATCGGCTCTTCTCGCCGCTTGTACCGGAAATGTTCTTCCGCACCCAGCATCTGCTTCTGCTGCTTCGAGATAAGATTGGCGCCCACGCGCTCAGATCGCTGAAGGCGGAGTTGATCTCAGAGCGGCCGGAGGAAGCGAATGATCCGTATTTGACTAGCGAGGATCTGACTGTTCCGTTCTACGAGGTTTTCTCGCTCGGAACGTCTACTCAAGAGACTGACTGGACGTCCGGTTCGGAGGGAACAGAATCTGAACATGCTGATGGGATGGGTTTTGTAGCTGGTGACGCAGACCGAACTTTGCCGCAGCTCAGATTCCGTTATTCGGATATCATACGCCGATTTCCGAGAAATTCGCTCAACCGCCCCTATGTGGAAAGATTGGAGCATCGAGAACAGGCCGTTTCGCAAGTCAATTATTATGCCGATAAGTACGGCTTAACTTTGAAAGAGCTCTGTCAACTGCTAGATGAGGATAACGTGTTTAACATTCGCGGGGAGCTGCTGGAGCAAGAGCTCGAGCGCCATGCGCATGCTGTGTATATGCAAAGGCACAAGCATGAGGAGGGGCGTAATTGGGGACTTGTCGAGCAGATTGGCATTGGTAAGAGCGAGAGCGCAGCTGGGGTGCAGACGGCAGGAGTGGTGACCGAAACTGCGCCATCAATTGGGTTCGAAGTGCCGGAGGTGCTGAAGGCGCGTTATGACAACGCCGCGTACAACGCCATGTTGGCGAGCGAGCCGTATACCAAAGTGCTGCAGCTATTCATCGCAGAGAACGTATCCGGTCCGACCTTGCAGCTGTTCAGCAAGCTCAACATTTACTACCGCATTCCTGATCCGGTACTTAACGCTTTAATCCATCATATGCGAGTGTGCAACTTGCCATGGAAACCAGCATACATAGAGAAACTAGCTGCTAGTCTGCAAGGTGAACAGATTGTCAGCTATGGACAAGCCGTCATCTACTTCCGCAAGGAGCTTGATGCGCGCAATGGCAATAAAGAGCGTCAGTCCGCAGCAGGAAACAGGGGCGCTAGTGGAACAACTCGATCTTCAACTAGAAAATATAGTGGCACCAACAGCGGCAAACAGAAGCCGAAGCTGCCCGTTCATCGTCCGACAGAGCCTGCCGAATTGTTGACGGCTGAAGAAGAGGCAGAGTTTGAACGTATGATTCGTCAGTTAGAGCAGGGTTGAACGATCGCACGAGAGGGAGTGAGAAACGATGGATTCTTTGTCTGATATTCTGAAGCATGTTCCAGTTGCGGCAACCTCGGAGGCCCGCAACAAAGCACAAGAGGTGCTGGCACATCCGCAGGTGGTAAGTTTTGTTGCCAAGCACCCGCAATTGAATGAAAGCGCGATTCGCAGCGGTTTGCCGCGGCTTTATCAATTCGCCAAAGAGTATGACAGCTGCTCCAATTGCCCTGGACTAGCGAACTGTCCGAACGATCTGACCGGTCATTATACGCGGTTAACCGTGCTGGAATCGAATGAGCACCTGCAAATTTGTGAGCATAAAGTAGCCTGCAAGAAACTGCTTGCTAAGCAATCTGAAGATCAGTTTAGACGGCGTATACGCAGCTTCTATGTCGACGAGTCCTCGTTTGTCGTCTCCGATTCCTTAAAGGAAATGAAAGACTTCGACAAAGAGCGAGCGAAAGCCGTCATGCAGGTGACCAAATATATTGCGGATACACAGCGATCCGGCATCCAGCCAAAGGGGATGTATTTGTTCGGAGACTTCGGCACAGGAAAGACCTATCTCATGTGCCACATGCTCAAGGAACTAGCCAAGCTCGGATACAACGGCGTCATCATGTATATGCCAGAATTCATGGAAGACCTCAAGTCCATGTTCCAGGAACCGCAAAAGTTGAAGGAAACGATCGATATGATGAAAGAAACGGACTACTTGATCTTCGACGACATCGGCGCGGAGAACATGAATCCATGGCTGCGCGATCATGTGATGGGCTCAATACTGAACTACAGAATGAATCGCAAGCCAACCTTCTATACATCCAATTACGATCTGGATCGACTAGCCGACCACTTCAGCTTCACAAGCAAAGATGGCGAAGACCCGGAAAAAGGCCGACGCATCATGGAGCGGATTAGGCCGTTTGTCGACGTTGTGGCGGTAGAGGGGACGAATAAGCGGGGTACGAATTAAATAGAATAGAATCGTATGAAGGCAGGCGTCGAATAAATCGATGTCTACTTTTTTTGTTGGAACTTACCGAAATAGAACGAAATCTATACAATGTTTGGATAGATATGGTAGTATTGTTGTGTGTATTCCTGTGAGATGACTCTGTTTAGCTAAATGTTTGGCAACGCTATCATTGTCCTAATTGCACATATAAGTAAGATTAGCGAAACAAGGGCAGAAATCCCAACCGTACCGCAAGATTAGCGAATGCATAAATTTATTAAGTTATAGAGTAGTTTATGGCGTTGTTGCGGGAATGCCGTAGTTAGCTGAAATACGACAAAAAGGAGAATTGAAATGACTTATAAAAATTTAAGTAAACAAGATTTTGATGCAATAGTAACGGGCGAACTAACCCATTATAACCTTTGGTTTGAAGATGAATTTAATAGCATTATCACAGGGTATTTTATTTCTAATGTGAATAGAATTATGGATTTTAGGAGACTTATACTTTTAAGGGATGGTTTAACCTTCCAAGACAAAATTGAAATTGTTAGATCAATGATACCGTTATTTGAGAATCTCGCTGATGAAATTGGCTTTAAAAAAACTATTAAAGAAGTGGAAGATTTTAAAAGCATTAGAAATGCAATGGTCCATGGTTATGAAGTATCAGGCATAGAAAATAAACCACACTTAAAAATTGAAGTTGTTAGTCGAAGCGGAAAGGAAAATATTATTGAAATAACTCCTGAAACACATGAAAAAACAATGAATGATGCTGAAAAATTATTGCAAAAATTAAAAGAGTCTCAAGAACAAATTGTAGAATATTTTGAGAGATTAGCATAGAAGCGTCGTACTTCAGCTAACACTGTTTTCCCGCTGCGGGGCTTACGCCCCTTGGTCGCCAGAAGCATTTCGGTGATGATAATTCAGGCGACACACCTGCACCGCCCAAGTCGGCAAGCCGACCCGCCAGCTAAAGCTGGCTTAGGACGGTGAGGCGTCGGGAACACAAAAACGTTATATGAAATTGTCGCAAAACATTAGGCAAAGTACTCATGATATTATTTAATTATTATTAACCATGGGGGAATATGTAAATGTCTGAACCAATCGACAAGGTAAGTGATTCTGAAGAACAAAAGAAAAAGAAAAAAAGAATCCAAAGAAGTTTTCCCGCTTCCACTTTTGATGATGCAACAATAATTGCGAATGCAATACAAGAATTTGCTTCTGGCCAAAAAATCAGAAGAATTACTCTATTCGACCACTTAGGTAAGTCACCCGAAAGTGGTGCGAGTAGGCAAATGATTGTGAATTCTAGCAAATATGGATTGACTCTAGGCGGTCAACAAGCTGAATACTTAGAACTCACCCCAGATGGTAGAGTGTTCACTGATCCTGAAACCCCACATAAAGAAAAAATATCAATGCAATTTAAGCTCGCAATTTATGATATAGAACCATTTAAAAAGATATATGAACAATTCAAAGGCAATAAACTTCCGACAAAGTCTGTTATCGGTGATTTCTTGAAAGATGAAGGTTATCACGTAGAAGAAATTAGTGAGTGCATAAACATTTTTTTAATCAATTCAAAATCAATTGGATTGTTAAAGTTAGTCGCCGGAGCTGAAAGGTTGCTACCCATAGAACACATTCTTGAAGAACTGCCCGTTGTACAGTCTCATACCGAAGCAATTAGAATCATTGAAGATAAACAAGTTCATAAAGAAACGACTGGAAACGAGTATTTTGATAGAACATGTTTTTATATTACTCCAATTGGTGAAGAAGGTTCAGAATTTCGTCTTCACTCGGATTTATTCCTAAATCATATCGTAGAACCTGCAGTTAAAGAATTTGGATTAGAAGTTATTCGTGCAGATAGAATTGGCGATCCTGGAATGATAACAACTCATATTATTGAACACATTGTTAAATCAAGATTAGTTGTAGCAGATTTATCATTCCATAACCCTAATGTGTTCTATGAACTAGCACTAAGGCACGCATGCCGTAAGCCGACGGTACAAATTATCCGTAAATCAGACAAAATCCCATTTGATTTAGATCATGTGAGAACAATTAGAATTGATACTTCAAGCATATATTCTCTGGTGCCACAATTGGAGATATATAGAAGTGAGATCACAGAACAGGTTAGGAAGTCTCTAAATGATCCAGAATCAGTAGATAATCCTATCTCAGCAGCTTTCAGAAACCTTAAAGTTACGCTATAAAACAAGGACTTGCAGTAATAGATTTCTATTGCTGCTTTTCTTCATTTAGGGTATCTCAGAGATGGCGACAACTTCATATATAACAATGTGTTCACGCATCGGGGGACTACGCCCCCTCGGTCGCCAGGGGATAAATCGACGATGTAGATTCAGGCGACACATCCATTCACCCAACCGCGGTCGCGGCCGGCTGAGATCGTGCTAGGCGCACGACTCGTGCAACTTAGGGTGAATGGACGTCGTGAACACGGTAACGTTATAGGAAATCAGCGTAAAGACTTATAGGGTATTTCAGGTGGTGCTAATCTTTGAAAAAAATCATGTTTGATTCAAATGTGTTTGACCAGTTGCCTAGTATTATTGATAAAATTAAATACTCTTCGGAAAGCCAATATGAATACTACATAACAACAATTCAAGTTGAAGAATTGTGTGAAATTCCAGATGAGAAAATTGAGAAAAGAAAAACAAATATCTTAATGCTTGCTGATTTAAGAGCTAAACTTGTTCCAATATCATTAATGATATTGAATGGAAGAGCAAGAATTGGATACGCAAGATTAGGCACAGGAGAGGTATATAATTCAATTTTAAACGAAAAGAGAAGCAATATCGATGATGCAGTTATTGCTGATACAGCAGTTTTTGAGGGGTGTACTCTAATTACAGAGGATAAAAACTTATATAATAGAATGCATAGAACCAATTATGATGTGATGTTTCTTGATGAATTTCTTGAAACCATAAATACTTGATGGGTAACTCGAGGATGAAGCCGACATCTTATATAATTTTGTCACGCTTCGGGGCATACGCCCCTCGGTCACCAGAAATAGGTCGAGGAAGTGGATTCAGGCGACACATCCAATTCTCCCAACCGCGTTTGCGGCCGGCTGAGATCGTGCTTGTCGCACGACTCGTGCAGCTTAAGGTGAATGGACGTCGTGAACAAGGAAACGTTTTGTGAAATATCGGCCTAAAAACAATTTTGTGGGTATCTCGTTCGCAACGCCCAGTTGCTTGAAGCTTGAGAAACAATATTTGCAGTCACCGAAAATATTCCTGACTTAATATGAATATGATAGGAGAAAATTACAGGAGGTTAGACTTGCCATGACAACAGAAATTGAAATCAATCATGAATTAGATAAATGGTTCAGAACCTTAAATGTTTCCATTGATATTAAAGATTCTACTAAGCCAAAAACAATTAATAACTTGGATGACTTTATTCGCTTTATACAAAAAGAAGTAGAATTTTGGGGACAATATAGCAACCGTCATCAATACGCTAGAGAGATCTTCCAGTATTTCAATTCAATTTCATCGACAATAAATCAGGCACTAACATTTGGAGATTCTAACTTAAACCAAGCTCAAAACACATTAAAAAATGCAATTAATTTAGTTAAGTCAGAAGATTGGAGGGCAGTATACTCGATTTCTCCTCTTGCAAAGAGAATTGCAATTGATTTAAAAAACAACCCTAAATTTACTGCACCGTTCTTTGATTACATAAGAAATGGAAATAGTAATATCAATGGACAATCACTTGAGTATTGGACCGGATTATATGATTTAATTAACCATATATATGGAGAAAATAATTCTGGTAAATCAGTAGAAGCCGAGAAGCTTGCTTTGACGGACTTAAGGGATACATATCTATCAGAACAACATAGGCTATCTTCAATCCATGATGATGTAGAAGAACAACGTCGTACGGAAATAGCCAATTATATAGCAAAATTAGAGGAATGGAGTAATCAAACAAAGGAACGTATTGAACACTTTGTTATCGAAAAGGATAATGGCTTTCAATCCTTGTTTCAAAAAAATAATGACGAGTTGAACGATCTAAAAACAAGATATGAGCAAACCATTAGCTTGAAAGCCCCAGCTGAGTATTGGAAAAGTCTTTCCAAAAGGTACTTTATTTTTGCCTGCCTTTGGACTGGAATTATGTTAATTTTATCGTTAGGTTTTGTATTGTACTTGGATTCTGCCTTAAATTCTTTACCCAATTGGGTAGGGAATCAAACCCATGATAGCGCTGCTATTATCCGAAATGTAAAAGGAACTATAGTTTTCGCACTTATTATCTCTACAATCGCATATGTAATTAGATTGTTTGTTAAACTTGCACTAAGCGACTTTCACCTTTCTAGAGATGCAAAAGAAAGATGGACTCTTACTATTGTGTACCTTGCTTTGTTAGACGAAAAGGGGGTAAATGTAGAAGATCGCGGAGTAGTTTTACAAGCAATTTTCAGCAGAGCTGATACTGGCCTATTAAAAGGGGATTCTTCTCCTACTATGCCCGTGCCAGGGTTTGATATTCTTTCACAAGTAAATAAGGCTGCAAGCAATGCTAAATAATAGAACTGTAATAGATCTTTGTGGGGGACATCCTGTCTTTATTCGAGGAAGCGGGCCGATACTTCACATAACAATGCATTCACGCGGCGGGCCTTACGGCCCTTGGTCGCCGAGAGGCATTTCGAGGAAGCGGATTCAGGCGACAACCCTGCGAACCTAACCGCGTCGCGGCCGCCCCCGTTGGGGGCTTAAGGCTCTCGGGTTCGTGAATGCGGGAACGTTATATGAAAGCGGCTAAATCAAAACAGAATCAAGAAAGAAGGTTCAACGATGAGATTTTCTCAAAGAATTGGTAAAGAACCAATAAAGGTTGATATCCAAAAGGAAACTATGGATGATGATTTGAGAACTGCTCTATGGAATGTGCTATCTATTACATTTTTCGAGAATATGGATAGCGAGTGGATTAGCAGGTCAAGATACAATGGCCTATTTAGAATATTGTGGAATTTGTTCTTTAAGAAACCTCTTGATACTCTTGATGATTATTATGAGACGACATATAACAAATTGAGAGAATGGTACTTTAATTGTGAATGGAACGAAGTCTATGATTTTATTGAATTTATTGCAAAACAAAATCCTGAAGACAGAGATTTCTTCATAGTATTGTGTAACAAAGTATTGGAACGAGAACTCTCAGCTTACAGATTTGTGAGCGATGAGATTGTTGAGATTACGGATCAGAATGAAATAGGAGCGATACAGGAAGCTATTGTTGACTCTGAACATACTAACTTATCAGGAGTAAGAGCTCACTTAGTTTCTGCGTTAGCAAAACTGTCGGATAGAAAAAAGCCTGATTATCGAAATTCAATTAAGGAATCGATTTCTGCTGTGGAGTCGATTTGTCAAATTATATCTGGCGATCCAAAAGCAGAGCTAGGGAAAGCATTAAAAATTATTGAAGATAAAGTTGGAATTCACGCAGCATTGAAGAAGGGCTTTTCCTCTATATATGGATATACAAGCGATGAGGGTGGAATAAGACATGCTATGTTAGAGGAGAAAGATTGTTTTTTTGAAGATGCTAAATATATGTTGGTATCTTGTTCAGCATTCATAAACTATCTAATCATAAAATCAAGTAAATCAGGAATTAAACTATAATTGTAGTATCTCAATGAAGAGCCGCCATCATATAACAATGTGTTCACGCTTCGGACCGGCTACGCCGTCCCTCAGTCGCCAGGAGAACAGTCGAGGAAGTCGATTCAGGCGACATATCCATTCACCCAACCGCGGTCGCGGCCGGCCGAGATCGTGCTGGTCGCACGACTTGAGCAGCTTAGGGTTAATGGACGTCGTGAACACGGAAACGTTATCTGAAATTCTCGAGTACAAGTTCAAAATCAATTGAACTAGTTCTCAAAAATCAGAGTTATTCGAGGTGCTTATTGTTGGCGCATAAAAACTTTTTGCTTGCAAAGTATGGGAAACTGGAACATCTAAAGATGTTAACTGAAGGAAATATTTACTTCAATCCAGTTACTAAGTATAGAAGTGATGCATCGATTTTTCGAGGAGACCCTAATGAGGGAAAGGTTCCAATTGACCCATCAAAAATTGTAATGAAAGATCAATTTGGCCAAAACATATTTGAGTATTTGCCAAGGCCTAATAGTGTCAAACTATCATTAGTTAATGATGATGGTATCTTAATGTTTTGCACATCGATGATCACAAAGGAAATAATGGTGAAAGACGATCAACATTATATTTTCAGTGAAGAATATAAAACAGCGATAAAAGACTTTGGTGACCATGTTCTTTTATTTAATTCAGGAGAATTACTATCATCACTTAATAAAGCCAGACAGACGGCAAATCCTGAATTTGGATTCACAAGCGGGCCCATAATCTATCGAGATTTAAGTGATTTCTCAAATCAGAAAAACTACCAAGAAGATTATAATTCTACGGGTAGTGTTTATGACCCTTATTTTGTGAAGAGTGACCTATACAGATCACAAAATGAATGGAGGCTTATTGTCGATGGTTCTTACGAATTTCTTCCCACAAATGATGAAGGTTCATATACCATAAAAATTGATAAGTTGGAGTGGGCAGATCTATTTGATACTACAACATTTCTAAATACATTCCAATCCAAACCTTAAAACCTTAAAGTAAAGGTCATATATGCTTTGAGGAATAATTAAATATGAGCGGATTTAATGATGTCGAGAACTGCAGATAACAATGTGTTCACGCTTCGGGGCTTACGCCACTCGGTTGCCGAGTGGCATTTCGAGGAAGCGGATTCAGGCAACAACCCTGCGAACCTAACCGCATCGCGGCCGCCTCCTTTGAGGGCTTAAGGTTCTCCGGATGGTGAACACACAAACGTTATCAGAAATCGATTATTATTTGGGGGTTACTCAGATGGATGAAAAGGACTGTTTCATATGCAGGAAACATAAAGGTGAAGTAACTGTACCAGGAGGATGTATTTATGAAGACGAATTCGTTTATGTTGGTCACATTGGTTCAAAAGATAATTTTGTATATTTAGGATATTTAATTGTGGACTTGAAGAGACATGTCCCTGGATTTGGTGATATGACAGATAAAGAATCTCAGATGATTGGTTCAATATTAAATCGAGTTGGTGGGGCTCTAAAGAAAGTACAGAATGCTGAGCATATATATTGTTTCGTTCAAGGAGATGCGTTTCCTCATTTTCATGTCCATTTGATCCCACGATATCCCAATACTCCTGAGGAATATTGGAATCCCATTGGTCTCAAAAACTGGAGTAAAGCACTTGGTGGAAATGAAGAGATTGAAGAGGTTTGTTCGAGGTTAAAAACTTACTTGAGCAAAAACTATGAATAAAGATTATACGCAATCATCAATTAGTTGGATTGGATCAGAAAACTCTTTTCTTGATAATCCAACCGTAGATAAGCTAAATCACATTACAATTGGCAGATATGGTGGAAATACCACTGTGAATGCAAATAAGAATGAGGATGGATTACTTATATGGTCATGTCCTGAAAAAACGTGGGAATTCGTTGTGCTGCTTGATGCTCATTCATCGAGCGAGAGTGCTGAACTTATTATAAACTCATTGAATAATAATAAAGAATCAATATTTTCGATTATGGAAGGTCCAGTAGAAATTCTTTTCAATACAATTGAGGAGCACATTCTTGGAATTTTTAAATCAGAAGAATTTATCACAGCTTGTCGAAGTGTAAAGGGGGAATCATCCTGCTTAATCTGCGTCAGGAAAGAAAACTATTTATGGTGGTTGTCCGTCGGTGATTGCATGTTGTTTATATTACATCCCGATTTAATAAATATGGGGCAGACTCTTCTAAACCAAAGAAACTTTTATGAATGGATTGGAAGAGTAAATACTTTTGAGCTAACTATACCGTGTTTCTCAAGTGGGTGTAGAGAATTAAGGACAGGAAGCAATTTCATCACGGCGGTTACTGATGGTTATTTACATAATGATTTAAATATAAATTCTATTCTTGATATTTATAATGGAGAAGATCTCTCAGAGAGTGTTGGTTCATTTTTAACCAAATTACATCATGAACAAACAATTGACAGTACTACGGTTATTGCTTGGTGCGTGGAAAACGATAAAACTGCAGCAAAACCAAGTAAGTAACTCAAGAAGAATCGACATTAGATAAACCAGCTAATCAAAGTCAAGAGATTATATCAAAACCCCTTTCAATCTAGATTAACTAGACTCAAATAAACATACCAAAATTATCCGATTGATCTGTGTTGAAAATGAATGTTGAAATAAAGAGAAAAACTTTTTTAATTCACACGATAGATTAACCTGACGGTCGGCATTAATTAGATAGAGGCGAAAGGGGAGTTTGGGCAGGTGCAGGCAAAAGATGTGCGAATCGAACGCCGGAACGACGTCGCATCATATGGAAGTAGCGATTGCGCAAGCGAGCTGGAGTTAATGTCGGAGGAGAGTCTTACGGCGATCGCCCGTGAAGGTGACCGCCAGGCATTCGGGGAGCTCGTTCGGCGAAGCCGCTCGAACATGTACGGTTGGGCGCACTCGCTGACGCATGACCACCACATGGCCGAGGACGTCGTACAGGAAGCACTTGTTCGCGCGTTTCTTCATGTCGGTAAGTTGGTGGAAAACAGCAGGTTTACGCCTTGGTTGCTGCAGATCGTGCGCAATCAAGCGTACATGAAGCTGCGGCGCGGGGGACCGTTTTCGAAGGAGCGACCATTTTCCGGGCTCGAGATTGGAGCAGGCGCTTCCATTGGCGGCGGGTCATCGGATTGGCGTGATATTGACAGGGTACTTTTTCACTTGAGCCGCCACTCTGAAGAAACCGCCCGGCAATCCCAGGATCCGGCTGCCGCTCTTATGCGCAAAGAGATGGTAGAAGGAATCCGACAAATGCTGGCTTGCTTGAGCGCACGAGAAAGGCACATTTTCGAAGCGCACTTTTTCAGGCATGTTACTCCACAGGAAATCGCCCTCCTGCTCGATACCTCAGTCGCGAACGTCTATAACAGCATATCACGCGCCCGCAGCAAGGTGCAGCGTGAACGGCTCCGCATGCACGTCGGCATGTACGTGCAGCACCGTAGAGACGCCGGAAAGCCTAAAGCCAAGCTTCTCGCCTCTCCGAACCTATGGTATCCGCAAAGTAACATGACTCAGGAGTCCATAACAACATAACAAGGGAGTGTTAGCAAATGGGAAACCGCCCCGATTACACGAATAATTTTTCGCATACTTAAAGGGGGAATTATGTTGATTGAACTTCGAGAAGATGAGTTTCGGAATATTCTAAGTGTATTACGACAACCCGCTGGCATCCATAATGTATTTGTCTATTCTGTCATAGATGGTAAGCAGAAAGGCAAGGTATTTGTAAATAATAGGAATATGCCAACGGCAGGCGTAGTTTTAAACAAGGGCGGTTGTTATTTCGTATTCGGCGATGTTTCTGACAACGTCTTTAATAACGATTTAGTTGAATTTTTGAGCAATCCATTAAACCACACAAATTTCTTCGACTTGTATTTGTCATCGGATGAATGGCTGACACTCCTCAAGCGAGAGCTGGAGGGAAACGTTGTCCAGCTAAATAGAAGCCATTATTTGCTGGAGGATATCCCCTTAAAGTTTCGAGAAATTCAGATTCCTAAGGAATATCAGCTTAGGCCAATAGATAAAAATCTGTTTAATAAGTATCGCGACCAAATTGATAATTCGTATTCGCACTTATGGGGATCATCTGACAGCTACTTGAAAAACGCTTTTGGTTTTTGCCTTTTAAGGGATGATGACTTTGTAAGTGTGTGCAACACGTTTTACATTGGTGGCAACTACATAGCTCCAGATATTATTACATTGAATGAATACCGAAATAGGGGACTAGCAACGGTTGTATGTGCGTATTTTCTTAAAAAGAGCATTGAATTAGGATTAACACCATATTGGGATTGCGACGACGGAAATGACGCATCAAATAGACTTGCACAAACATTAGGGTTTCGACATGTAGGCAATTTGCCGATTTTATGGTGGCACGAGAATAAAGAGGTTATCGAGAATTATCTCAAGAGATATCACTACGAATAGCAGTCTGTCGATAGATCGGTAGTCCTGATGCGCTAACAGGTACTATAGCACAACGAAGAACAGGCTGCCGAC
>Ga0079985_1014330_pt1 | contig 12799 bp, 12 predicted proteins | sample Hof3ISUMetaT_11_FD_73497 | JGI IMG/M metagenome (GOLD analysis project Ga0079985, IMG submission 73497) | Enriched soil aggregate microbial communities from Iowa State university to study microbial drivers of carbon cycling -... | ecosystem: Environmental > Terrestrial > Soil > Agricultural land... | reverse complement strand
ACCTTTGTGGGACTGCTCGCACTCGCCGGTTGTTCATTCCCCGGGGTTTACAAAATCGACATCCAGCAGGGCAATGTCGTCACGCAGGACATGATAGACCAGTTACGCCCGGGAATGACCCGTAAGCAAGTAAGGTTTATCATGGGCAACCCCCTGCTGACCGATACGTTCCATGCCGATCGCTGGGATTACCTGTATAGCCTGCAACCGGGTGGTGGTGAACGCCAACAGGAACGCATCAGCGTTATCTTCAACTCAAATGACCAGCTTGTCAGCCTCTCTGGCGATTTCATGCCTGGCGTGAGCCGCGACGAAGCCATTCTGGGCAAGGACACTGGCACCACCGTTACGGCGCCGGCAGAGCAGGTCGAGCCGCCGAAACCGGAGAAGCCGGTCAAGCCGGGCTCGTTGCTCGATCAGATCCAGAAGGAAGTGGACGGTGTTGAAACCGTGCCAGTCCCCACTCCAGAACCCCTGGACACCTCGCCGCAATAATTTGCGACGTAAAAAAAACCGGCATGCCGGGTTTTTTAATGCCTGGCATTTACCCGGCTGACTGATTTCGGGCCTTGGCCTCGGCAGCCTTCGCCGCACGCAGGCGCCGCACTTCCTTCGGGTCTGCCAGCAATGGCCGGTAGATCTCGATACGATCACCGGATTGAACCGGACGCGTGTCGGGATCGGCAATCACCTTGCCGAAGATCCCCACCGGACACTGCGACAGGTCCAGCTCCGGAAAAGCCTGGCGCATGCCGGACTTCAACAGCGCGGCGCGAACGGTGGTTCCTGCCGGCACGCTCAGCGGCAAGAGCAGCTGACGATCAACCGCGGCATAGACCACCTCGACCTCAATCATCGCCTCAACCATGCATTTGCTTGGCGCGCTGGCAGAACGCATCCACCAACGTATTGGCCGCCTGATTGAACAGGGGTCCCAGGGTCGCGCGAATGATCGGGCCGGCGTAATCGAACGACAGATCCAGGCTGATCTTGCAGGCCTTCTCACCCAGCGGCTTGAACACCCACACACCGTGCAATTGAGTGAACGGCCCCTCTTCGAGGTTCATCTCGATCGACTGGCCGGGCACCAGGGTATTGCGCGTCACGAAATGCTGGCTGAGCCCGCCCTTGGCCACCCCGACGCTGGCGCGCATATGCTCGGCAGAGCTTTCCAGGACTTCGGCCGACGAGCACCAGGGCAGGAACTCCGGATAACGTGCCACGTCGTTGACCAGGTCATACAGCGCTTGCGCGGGGTACGGCAGCAAAGCCGAACGTGAAATGTGTGTCGTCATGTAAGCGTCACTTCCAGAGCTGGGCGGCAAATACTACGAGAATGCCGATTGGCGCCACATAGCGCATCAAGAACAAGGACAGGGCAAACAACATCGGGCTACGCATCGACAACTCGTCGCGCACTGCGTCACGCCCCATTATCCATCCTGCAAACACCACGAAACACAATCCACCGAGCGGCAGCATGATTCGCGAGGTGAAGAAATCGATCACACCAAAGAAGTCCAGACCGCCCGCCGCACCCCATTGATAGAGATGGAACAAACCGCCTTCGTTCACGAAAAACTTGGCCTCCTTCCATATATTGAACGAGAACACTGTACCCAGACCCACAAACCAGCAGGTGAACGCCAGCCAGAAGGTGACCCAGGCGCGGCTGATTTTCGAGCGTTCGACCAGGTAAGCCACCATGGGCTCGAGCAGAGAAATGGCCGAACTCCAGGCGGCAATCGCGACCAGCACGAAAAACACTACGCCCATCAACTGACCAAACGCTACGTTGCCAAAGGCAAATGGCAGGCTGACAAACATCAGGCCAGGGCCTTCGCTGGGGTTCAACCCGCCGGCAAACACAATCGGAAACAGTGCCAGGCCGGCCACCAGGGACACAAAGGTATCCAGCAGCGCCACGCCGACGATGGTCCCGGAAATGGACGAATGCTTGGGCATGTAGGCGCCGTAGATCATGATCGAACCGACACCCACGCTCAGGGAAAAGAACGCATGCCCCATGGCCGGCAACAAGCCGTCGAGGACTTTTTCCGGGTGGAAGTCGAACATGAAATGCACGCCTTCCATGAAATGCCCGGTCGTCATGCTGTAGCCCAGTAGCACCAGAATCATCACGAACAGCAACGGCATCATGATCCGCAAACTGCGCTCAAGCCCGGCGACCACACCCTTGGCGATCACCACGGCAGACAGCAGCATGAAAATCGTGTGCCACAGTGTCAGGCGCCAGGGATCGGCAATCACATGGCCAAAGTACGCCCCCACCTGATCAGGTGTGGCTCCCTGAAAGTCGCCCCGGCCCATATCGATGATGTAATCCAGCGACCAGCCACCGACGACACTGTAGAAAGACAGGATCAACAATGCCGTGATCATCCCGGCAAAAGCGCCCCAGGACCATTTGCTCGAATGCCCTGCTTCCAGCGCCAACACCTTCAAGGCGTTGGCCGGACTCTGTCGGGCACGTCGGCCGATCAGGGTTTCGGCGAGCATGACCGGCACACCGATCAACGCGATACAGGCCAGGAACATCAGCACGAAAGCGCCGCCGCCGTAGACGCCAACCATGTAGGGGAATTTCCAGATACTACCCAGGCCCACGGCCGAACCGGTCGCGGCGAGTATGAAGACCCAGCGGCTAGCCCAACTGCCGTGGACAGAAACCTTGTCTGTCGACATCGATATTACGACCAAGCGTTCAAAAAAGAGGCCGCATTGTCCGGGATTCAATCAACCTGCTCAAGCTTGCAGCAATCCCGTAGCCGACTGACGCGCAACTGCCTATAATGCCGCCCCTATGGCTAAACAGAAGAAACACCCAACAGGGACCATCGCGCAAAATAAAAAGGCGCGACACGATTACTTCATCGAACATCGTTTCGAGGCTGGTCTGGTCCTGGCCGGCTGGGAAGTAAAAAGTCTGCGGGCAAGCAAGTTGCAACTGGTTGACAGTTACGTACTGCTCAAGGATGGCGAAGCCTGGCTGCTCGGCAGCCACATCACGCCCCTGACGACCGCCAGCACCCACGTCATCGCCGACCCGGTGCGCACGCGAAAGCTGCTGCTCAACCGGCGGGAGCTGGAAAAGCTGGCCGCTGCCGTGCAGCAAAAAGGCTATGCCTGCGTGTGCCTGTCCTGGTACTGGAGCAAGCACATGGTCAAGTGCGAAATCGCTCTGGGCAAGGGCAAGAAGGAATACGACAAGCGCGATACCGAGCGCGAACGCGACGCCGGACGCGAATTGCAGCGCGCGGTGCGCAACAAGGGCAAGGAAGATTAATCTTCCCGCCTGAGCCTGATCGTTCCCACGCTCTGCGTGGGAATGCGTCCCGTGATGCTGCGCGTCACAAAGCGGATGCAGAGCGTCCATTGCTGCATTCCCACGCAAAGCGTGGGAACGATCACCACCTGACTACACCCCTTTGCGCCGCTCCGCTCGAGCCACGCGCTGAACTTCCTGACGCACCTCCTCCAGCACTTCCTGCACATACAGAATGTGCCGACTGGAAACTTCCCGCGCCTGTTCCGCCCGGCCTTCGACGATCGCCTGGTACAACTCCCGGTGCTGCGTGATCAGCATGTCGCGGGTTTCGCTGCGCTGCTTGTACATGCCGCCGATGTTCGTGACCACGTTGCGCCTGAGCAGGTCGAACAGGCCACGAATGGTGTGCAGCAGCACCGCGTTATGACTGGCTTCGGCGATTGCCAGGTGAAAGCTGGCATCCGCCGCGCCCTCTTCCGCCCGGCTGACTTCGTCGTGACGCGAATAACAGTCCTGCAATTGATTGAACGCTGCGGTCAGCCGCTCGCGATCAACGTCGGTGGCGCGCAATGCCGCGTAATAGGCACAGGACGCCTCCAGCGTGTGACGAAATTCCAATAGATCGCGCTGTGCTTCGGGATTGCTTTCCAACAGATGCAACAAAGGATCACTGAACGTGGTGCCCAGGGACTCCACGACGTAATTGCCGCCACCCTGACGACTGACCAGCAGGCCCTTGGCGGTCAATTTCTGAATGGCTTCGCGCAACGAAGGGCGAGAAACGCCAAATTGCTCGGCCAGCGCACGTTCCGCCGGCAAGCGTTCACCGGCCTTCAGCGTGCCCTCAAGGATCATGCCCTCAAGTCGCTCGACGATATCGTCGGACAAACGGCGCTGCCGAATCTGATCAAACCCCATAACTCGATTTCTCCAACATCCCGACGGCGCGCCGGGGCTCTATTCTGGCCTATCCCTGCGGCACAGGCACCTGTCACGCGACCACTACCCGAACACGCCAGCGCCTTTGCAAAACCCTGCCTACGACAAAAGTTTTAGGGCGGCAAATTGACACACCGCCTCCAAGGCTTTTACCCTAGCCAACAGCGATTGTAAATTGGTATTACCAATTACCCAAGAACGCTGATCAGCGCCTGACCAACAACAATTAGGGGCCACCCCATATGCAAACCTGGCAACAGCTCTACAGCCCGCTCGGCAGCCTCGGCCTGTCCGCACTCGCTGCCGTCATTCCCATCGTGTTTTTCTTCCTGGCCCTGGCCGTGTTCCGTCTCAAAGGACACGTGGCGGGCAGCATCACCCTGGCCTTGTCGATCCTGGTGGCGATCATTGCCTTCAAGATGCCGGTCGACATGGCGTTCGCCGCCGCCGGATATGGCTTCGCCTACGGCCTGTGGCCGATCGCCTGGATCATCGTGGCGGCGGTATTCCTCTACAAACTGACGGTCAAGAGTGGTCAGTTCGAAGTGATCCGCAGCTCGGTGCTGTCGATCACCGACGACCAGCGCCTGCAGGTGTTGCTGATCGGTTTCTGCTTCGGCGCCTTCCTTGAAGGTGCGGCCGGATTCGGCGCACCGGTGGCGATTACCGCCGCGTTGCTGGTAGGACTGGGCTTCAACCCGTTGTACGCCGCCGGCCTGTGCCTGATTGCCAACACCGCGCCGGTCGCCTTCGGCGCCCTGGGCATTCCGATCATCGTCGCCGGCCAAGTGACCGGCATCGACGCCTTCAAGATCGGCGCCATGACCGGCCGCCAGCTGCCGCTGCTGTCGCTGTTCGTACCGTTCTGGCTGGTGTTCATGATGGATGGCCTGCGCGGCGTGCGGGAAACCTGGCCGGCAGCGCTGGTCGCGGGCCTGAGCTTCGCCGTGACCCAGTACTTCACCTCCAACTTCATCGGCCCGGAACTGCCGGACATCACGTCGGCCCTGGCCAGCCTGGTTTCCCTGACCCTGTTCCTCAAGGTCTGGCAGCCCAAACGCGCCGCCGGCCAACACATCGTTGGCGCCGTCTCGGCCTCCGTGGTCAGCGCCAGCGTCGGCGGTTTTGGCCAGAAGCGCACCACCGTGGCTTCGCCTTACAGCCTCGGGGAAATTTTCAAAGCCTGGTCGCCGTTCCTGATCCTGACCGTGCTCGTCACGATCTGGACCCTGAAACCGTTCAAGGCGATGTTTGCCGCCGGCGGCTCGATGTACAGCTGGGTGTTCAACTTCGCCATCCCGCACCTGGACCAGATGGTGATCAAGGTGGCCCCGATCGTGGCCGCACCGACCGCCATTCCAGCGGTGTTCAAGCTTGACCCGATTTCCGCCACCGGCACCGCGATTTTCTTCTCGGCGCTGATCTCGATGCTGGTCCTGAAGATCAATGTCAAAACTGGTCTGACCACTTTGAAAGAGACCTTCTACGAACTGCGCTGGCCGATCCTGTCCATCGGTATGGTGCTGGCCTTCGCGTTCGTCACCAACTACTCGGGCATGTCCTCGACCATGGCCCTGGTCCTGGCCGGCACGGGTGCAGCCTTCCCGTTCTTCTCGCCGTTCCTCGGCTGGCTGGGCGTGTTCCTGACCGGTTCCGATACCTCGTCCAACGCACTGTTCAGTTCGTTGCAGGCGACCACCGCCCACCAGATCGGCGTCAACGACACCTTGCTGGTGGCGGCGAACACCAGCGGCGGCGTGACCGGCAAGATGATCTCGCCACAATCGATCGCCGTGGCCTGCGCGGCGACTGGCCTGGTGGGCAAGGAATCGGACCTGTTCCGCTTCACCCTCAAGCACAGCCTGTTCTTCGCAACGATTGTCGGCCTGATCACCCTGGCCCAGGCCTACTGGTTCACCGGCATGCTGGTGCACTAAGTACGACAGGCGACATGGAAAAAACCGACGCCGGGCCACGACCCCGGCGTCAGCTATTCACTACCCGGTCTGCAAGGCTGCTGAAAGAATCCCTGTCTATATTCAGCGGCCTCGACGGACGGATAACCGGGCCCACCCGGAGACACGCCTGATGAGCGAGCTTTTTTACAACGCTGTGCCGAACGCGACCCGTGTCGCCCCGCCACTGCCCGAGCCTCGGCAATACCCCAGCGAGAAACCGCAACGGGTATACCTGTTCGGGACCTGCGTCGTGGATCTGTTCTATCCGCAAGCCGGAATGGACGCGATCCACCTGCTGGAGCGCGAGGGCATTCGTGTCGAGTACCCGCAAGGGCAAAGCTGCTGCGGGCAACCGGCCTACACCTCGGGCTACACCGAGCAGGCCAGGACCGTCGCGCGCTCGCAACTGGCGCTGTTCGCCGGGGATTATCCGGTGGTGGTGCCTTCGGGCTCCTGTGCGGGCATGTTGCGCGAGCACTATGCCGACCTGTTCAAGGATGAGCCGGACACGTTGAAACAGGTCCAGGCCCTGGCGGCCAGGACCTATGAGCTGGCCGAGTTCCTGTTGTTTGTCTGCAAGGTGCAGTTCAAGGACAGCGGCACGCCGGTGAAGGTGGCGTTGCACACCTCGTGTTCCGCACGTCGTGAAATGAATACCCACCTGCACGGTCGCGAACTGTTGTCGCAGCTGAGCAACGTGCAGCGGGTCGAGCACAGTCACGAAAGCGAATGCTGTGGCTTCGGTGGGACTTTCAGCGTCCGAATGCCGGATATTTCCGGGGCCATGGTGGCTGACAAGACCCGCTCATTGAAGGAGTCCGGCGCGCACCAGGTGCTCAGTGCCGACTGCGGTTGCCTGATGAACATCAACGGCTCGCTGGAGAAACAGAAGGAGGCGTTGCGCGGCCAGCACCTGGCCAGCTTCCTCTGGCAGCGTACCGGGGGTGCCCAATGAGCGCCGTCGAGATTATTCCTACGGTCGCCGTAGAAGAAGACTTCCGCACCCGGGCTCATGAAGCCTTGGGCGATGCGCAATTGCGAGGCAACTTCCGCAAGGCGATGGATTCATTGATGACCAAGCGGGCAGCGGCTTTCAGCGATGCCCATGAAAGGGAACATCTGCGAGCGCTGGGCAATGCCGTCCGCGCCCGAGCATTATCGAAGTTGCCCGAGCTGCTCGAGCAACTTGAACAGAACCTGACCCGCAACGGTGTGACAGTGCACTGGGCGGAAACGGTGGACGAAGCCAATGGCATCGTCCTCTCGATCATCCGCGCTCACGAGGGGCGGCAAGTGATCAAGGGCAAATCGATGGTCAGCGAGGAAATGGAGATGAACCATGTCCTCGCTGAACAGGGCATTGAATGCCTGGAATCGGACATGGGCGAGTACATCGTCCAGCTCGACCACGAGAAGCCTTCACACATCATCATGCCGGCAATCCACAAGAACGCCGGTCAGGTCGCGTCCTTGTTCCACGACAAACTTGGCGTGGAATACACCAGGGACGTTGACCAACTCATTCAGATCGGTCGCAGGGTGCTGCGGCAGAAATTCTTCGAAGCGGACATCGGCGTCTCCGGCGTCAACTTCGCCGTGGCCGAAACCGGCACCCTGCTGCTGGTGGAAAATGAAGGCAACGGCCGCATGACCACCACGGTGCCACCGGTGCACATCGCCGTCACCGGCATCGAGAAAGTCGTAGAGAACCTGCGCGACGTAGTGCCGCTGCTGTCGTTGCTGACCCGCTCGGCCCTGGGCATCCCGATCACCACCTACGTCAACATGATCTCCGGCCCGCGCAAGGCGCATGAGCTCGACGGCCCGCAGGAAGTGCACCTGGTACTGCTCGACAACGGTCGCAGCCAGGCGTTTGCCGACAGCGAACTGCGCCAGACCCTGAACTGCATCCGCTGCGGCGCCTGCATGAATCATTGCCCGGTCTACACTCGAATCGGCGGCCATGCCTACGGCGAGGTCTACCCCGGCCCTATCGGCAAAATCATCACCCCGCACATGGTCGGCCTGGCGAAAGTCCCGGATCATCCGAGCGCCTCTTCGCTGTGCGGTGCCTGCGGCGAAGTGTGCCCGGTCAAAATCCCGATCCCTTCTTTGCTGCGCCGTTTGCGCGAAGAGAACGTGAAAGCGCCGGACAGCCCGGATCAAGTGATGCGTGGCCAGGGCAGCAAGTACTCGCGCAAGGAACGGTTCATCTGGAATGCCTGGGCCAGGCTCAACAGCTCACCGACGCTGTATCGCCTGTTCGCTTTGGCGGCTACTCGCCTGCGCGCCCTTGCACCGAAAAATGTCGGCCCATGGACGCAAAACCACAGCGCCCCGCAACCCGCCGCCCGTTCACTGCATGACATGGCTCGCGAACATCTGGCCAAACAGGGAGATCGTTGATGAGCGCCAAGCAAAACATCCTCGCCAAGCTGCGTAAAAGTCTGACAGGCACCACGCCGGTGGCTGACAACTTCGACGTCGATCTGGTGACAAAGCCCTACACCTACACACCAGATCAACGCATCCCGCAACTGCGCAAGCTGATGGAGGCCGTGCACACCGAAATCCATCTGACTTCGGGTGAACACTGGCCGGCCTTGCTGGCAACACTGCTGCAAGATCGTCAGCTGCCAAGCCTGTTGATCGCCCCGACCACACCACACGGGCAGCGTGTCACGCAGCATTGGGCGAATAATCCGGGCCTGCCGGCGCTCAAGGCCTACAACCGTCCGGTTGAAGAATGGAAGGCCGAGCTGTTCAACGACACCCCCGCGAGCTTGACCACCACCCTTGGCGCAATCGCCGCCACGGGCAGCCTGATCATCTGGCCCACGCGGGAAGAACCGCGGCTGATGAGCCTCGCGCCGCCGGTGCATTTCGCCCTGCTCAAGGCCAGTGAAATCCGCGATAACTTCTATCAGGTGCAACAGGAATTCGAATGGGCCCAAGGCATGCCGACCAACGCCTTGCTCGTTTCCGGCCCGTCGAAAACCGCTGACATCGAACAAGTTCTGGCCTACGGCGCCCACGGTCCCAAAGACCTGGTGGTGTTGATCCTGGAGGACCAATGAGTCTACCGGCCGCTTTCCTGCGCGATGCGCAGCAACTGATTCCCCGGGAACGGCGTTTCGACGACCCGCTGTCGACGCTGGCCTTCGGCACCGATGCCAGCTTCTACCGACTGGTTCCGCAACTGGTGATTCGTGTCGAGTCCGAAGATGAAGTGGTTGCGCTGCTGAAACTGGCGCAGCGCGACCGGGTTCCGGTGACCTTCCGCGCCGCCGGCACCAGCCTGTCCGGGCAAGCCATCAGCGATTCGGTGTTGATCGTGCTGGGGGACAACTGGAACGGTCGCGAGATCCGCGGCCAGGGTACGCAAATCCGCCTGCAACCAGGGGTGATCGGCGCGCAGGCCAATGCCTGGCTGGCGCCGTTCGGGCGCAAGATCGGCCCGGACCCTGCGTCGATCAACGCCTGCAAGATAGGCGGCATCGTGGCCAACAATGCCAGCGGGATGTGCTGCGGCACCGCGCAAAACACCTATCACACCCTGGCGGGCATTCGCCTGGTGCTGGCCGACGGCAGCCGACTCGACACCGAAGAGGCTGCCAGTGTGGCAGCGTTTCGCGCCAGTCATGAAGAGTTGCTGGAGCACCTGGCGACCCTGGGCCGCGAGACCCGCGCCAATGCCGAACTGGCGGCGAAAATTCGCCACAAATATCGCCTGAAAAACACCACGGGCCTGTCCCTCAATGCCCTGGTGGACTACGACGAGCCTGTGGATATCTTGAGCCACCTATTGGTGGGTTCCGAAGGCACCCTCGGTTTCATCAGCGCGGTGACCTACGACACGGTGATCGATCACCCGAACAAGGCCTCGGCGCTGATCGTATTCCCGGATGTGGAAACCTGCTGCAACGCCGTCACCGTACTGAAAAGCCAGCCGGTGTCCGCAGTGGAGTTGTTGGATCGCCGCAGCCTGCGCTCGGTGCAGAACAAGCCCGGCATGCCCGCTTTCGTACAACAGCTGTCGAACAATGCCTGCGCCCTGCTGATCGAATCCCGCGCCGCCTCCTCCACATTGCTGCAGGAACAACTGGCGCAGATCATGGCGTCGCTGGCCGCGTTCCCGGTAGAGAAACAAGTCGACTTCACCGAAGACCCGCTTGAAAACGCCCGACTCTGGGCAATCCGCAAGGACACCTTCCCCGCCGTTGGCGCGGTGCGAAAAACCGGGACCACGGTGATCATCGAGGACGTGACCTTCCCGGTGGAACAACTGGCCGTCGGTGTGAACCGGCTGATCGAGTTGTTCGACAAACATCACTACGACGAAGCGATCCTTTTCGGACATGCACTGGAAGGCAATCTGCACTTCGTCTTCACCCAAGGCTTCAACAGCGCTGAAGAAGTCGCACGCTACCAGGCGTTCATGGACGACGTGGCGCAACTGGTGGCGGTCGAGTTCGGCGGCTCGCTCAAGGCCGAGCACGGCACCGGGCGCAACATGGCGCCGTTCGTCGAACTGGAATGGGGCAGCGACGCCTACCAGTTGATGTGGCAGCTCAAACGCCTGCTCGATCCCAACGGCATTCTCAATCCGGACGTGGTGCTCAGCGAAGACCCACAAATCCACCTCAAGCACCTGAAACCGCTGCCGGCCGCCGACGAGATCGTCGACAAGTGCATCGAATGCGGCTTCTGTGAACCGGTCTGCCCCTCCAAAGGCCTGACCTTGAGCCCGCGCCAGCGCATCGTGATCTGGCGCGACATCCAGGCGAAGAAACGCGCCGGGGTCGATACCCGCGAGCTCGAAGCAGCCTACGAATACCAGGGCATCGATACCTGCGCTGCCACCGGTCTTTGTGCGCAACGTTGCCCGGTCGGCATCAATACCGGCGAGCTGGTGAAAAAGCTCCGCGGCCTACACGCAACTCACAGGAAAACCGCCAATTGGCTTGAAGGTAATTTCGCCACGGCGCTGCAAGGTGCGCGCTTTACCCTGCACGTGGCCAACGGCGCACGGATGTTGCTGGGCGCGCCACGCCTGGCAAAGTTGTCGGCGACATTGACGCGCTTGTCCAAGGGCCAGGTCCCGCAATGGACCAACGCCATGCCGCAGCCGGAAAAAGCCATTCGCTTCAGCCCGACGGTGACCGACGAACGCCCGCGCGTGGTGTACCTGGCCGCGTGCGTTTCACGGGCCATGGGGCCGGCGGCGGGCGACAAGGAGCAAATGTCGCTGTACGACAAGACCCGCGGCCTGCTGGAAAAAGCCGGTTACCAGGTAGTCTTCCCGGACAACCTGGACAACCTCTGCTGCGGCCAGCCGTTCGCTTCCAAAGGCTACGCCGAACAGGCCGAACACAAGCGCCAGGAACTGATCGGCGCCCTGCTCCACGCCAGCCGTGGCGGGCTCGACCCGATTTACTGCGACACCAGCCCCTGCACCTTGCGCCTGACCCAGGACCTGGGCGCCGTACGCCTGGATTTGTATGACCCGGTACGATTCATCCGCACACATTTGATGGACCGACTGGAATTCACGCCGCAGGACGCGCCCATCGCGGTGCATGTCACCTGCAGCACCCAGCACCTGGGCGAAAGCCAGGCGTTGATCGACCTGGCGCGCAAGTGCAGCAACAACGTGGTCATTCCCGAAGGCATTCACTGCTGCGGGTTTGCCGGCGACAAAGGCTTCACCACCCCGGAGCTGAACGCACATTCCCTGCGCACCTTGAAAGACGCGGTGCAGTACTGCAGCGAAGGCATTTCCACCAGCCGCACCTGCGAAATCGGCTTGAGCCAGCACGGCGGAATCAATTATCACAGCCTGGTCTACCTGGTAGACCGCGTAACCCAAGCACGCCCCTGTAGGAGCGAGCATGCTCGCGATGGACGTCAACGATAACGCGTGCTGCCTGGATAAACGCGGCGCCTTCGAGTCCATCGCGAGCGAGGTCGCGCTCCTGCAAATTCTTTCCCCACACAAAACGCAAAAAAAAACCGAATTCCTGCGCCCGGCTATAGTCATTTAGCTAGGCCCTGTAAACGGGCTTATAACCACCTCGGACGGCAGCCCGATCTACCGGCAGCACCGAGCCCTCATGCGCAAGGAGATACCCATGAAGCACTCTGCAATAGCTGGATTGTTCATTTCTGCTGCACTGTTGGCCTCGCCGGTGTTTGCGGCGGATAAAGATCTTTGTGACGGGCAGGTTCAAAAGCTGGAAGACGCAATCACCACCGCGCCCGCCGTATCCGAGAACTCCATGGATAACGCGAAAACCGCGCTGGCTGATGCGAAAAAGGCCCAGGCAGCCGGTAACGACAAGGACTGCATCGAAATCTCCGGTCAGATGCTGGAGAAAATTCAGCAGCGCAGCCCTACCAAAAAGTGAACACAGGTAAGGCCAACCTTCGGGTTGGCCTTCCGCGCCACATTGGCGTACACTGTACTGGCTTGTTGCTCAACGAGATTTTCGGGCAATGAGTTCGGGGCCGTTTAGGATTCGACGCCGGTTGCGAAACTTTAGGTGCATGCCGAGTTGGTAACAGAACTCGTAAATCCACTGTTGCAACTTCTTATAGTTGCCAATGACGAAAC
>Ga0079985_1018587_pt1 | contig 12944 bp, 11 predicted proteins | sample Hof3ISUMetaT_11_FD_73497 | JGI IMG/M metagenome (GOLD analysis project Ga0079985, IMG submission 73497) | Enriched soil aggregate microbial communities from Iowa State university to study microbial drivers of carbon cycling -... | ecosystem: Environmental > Terrestrial > Soil > Agricultural land... | reverse complement strand
TACATAAGCTTCCCATAGCTCGGAACGCTCTTGTTTTAGCCGCAGCTCTAACCATTCACCCTTGCGTTCCACCGCATTCATCTCCAAGAGAATAATCCGAGCACCTCTACAGCTGCCTGTTTGCCCTGCGCGATACAATCCGGAAGTCCGACTCCTTGATAGCCCGATCCGGCGAGGAATACGCCTGGCAAAGCCTCTTGAAGCTTCTCGCGGTACTGCGCAAGTCGCTCTAAGTGGCCGACTGTATATTGCGGCATGGAACGGCCCCACCTGGCAGATTCGACAAACAGCGGTTTTGCTGTAATACCCATCGTACGGTGTAAATCTTCTCTGACCTTGGCGATCATCTCTTCATCGCTGAGAACAACACCGCGGTCATCCCCTTGGCGCCCGACATAACAACGAACAAGCGCGATATCATCCGGCGAGGTATGCAGCCATTTCACGGATGTCCATGTACATGCGGTAATCGTAAGTCCTTCTCCACGAGGAACCACAAATCCGGAGCCATTCATCGCCGCAATCACCTCGCTGCGCCGATATGCAAAGGCAACATTAGCTACCGATGCGTAAGGAATATCAATGAGTGCGCGTTCTGCGGCAAGCGGTTTAATCATAGCGGCGGCTTCGTAATTTGGAGCAGCGACGATAACAGCATCGAATTGCTTTGCGTCTTCATCCCCCATACGGACTTGGATGCCATCCTCCGTATGGGTTACTGCGGTTACAGGTTGACCCGATATCCATTCAATGTCACGCAGCCGGATTGTTAAAGCATCTATGAGAGTACTTAGTCCTTTTTTGAAAGTCAGGAACATCGCTCCCTTCGCAACGGGCGGTAGGGAAGATGCGCCTGATGGCGTTTGTTGCTTTTTGCGGCTGCGCAGCATGCCGAGCATTATGCTGCGATGCTGCTGCTCCATCTGCCCAAATTGCGGGAACGTGGCTTGCAAGCTTAGCATATCCGTATCGCCAGCATAAATACCTGCCAGCAAGGGCTCTGCAATTCGCTCAAGCACTTCCGTGCCTAGCCGTCTGCGCAGAAAGTGGCCAAGCGACTCATCCTCGGTTGTTGCCCGCTTAGGAAGCATCAGATCAAGCGCGGCTCTGACTTTGCCAAGTGGGCTGATCAAACCTGTCTTGACAAAGGGCATAATCTCGGTCGGTATACCCAGAATCAAGCCCTGCGGCATCCGGTGCAGCTCGTTTTTGTGAATAATAAAGCTTCTGGCTCTTGGATTTACTGCTGTCAGCTCATTCTCAAGGCCAAGCTCTCGGGCAAGCTCAAGCATCGGCAGTTTACGGGCAAGGAACGAATCCGGACCTTGCTCGATGACACAACCGTCGCGTTGAAGCGTTTTGACCTTACCACCGTAGCGCTTAGATTGCTCGATGAGCGTGATCTCAGCCGTAATTCCACGCTCTTTGCATAATTGACGGGTATAAAATGCAGCGCTAAGTCCGGTGATTCCACCACCGACTATCGCTATCTTTTTGACATTCGAATTCATGATGGGTTCACCCTTGCACTTATTACGCTCTCAGCGAGAGTTTGAATATAAAGCGGATCGGTATTGAGCGATTCCGTACGAACGAGATGAATGCCTAATTGATCGGCCAGTTCCATCGCTTCGATGTCGATATCGTACAGTACCTCAAGATGATCGGATACAAATCCAATTGGAGAAATAATGACATAGCTAGACTCATTTTGGAGCTTGATCCGTTTGAGCACATCCAGAATATCAGGGCCCAGCCATGGAGTCGCTGTCCGCCCGGCGCTTTGCCAGGCAAATTCCCAATTGGTTATGCCGGTTTCTTCGCAAATTGCTCTCGAAGTCTCCAGCAGTTGCTCTGGATACGGGTCCTTCATTTCTAGTATCTTCTCCGGAAGACTATGTGCGCTGAATAATACTCGAATGTCACTTGGGGCAATACCATCGAAATGGGAGAGAGCGGCTGCTAATCGATCCGATAGTGCGCGAATGAGCGCCGGGTGGAGGTGATAGCTCTTCACAAACTGCATCGTAATGCCGTGTTTTTGCGCTTCCTCCTGCGCCCGATTTATATAACCGCCAACACTCATTATGGAATAATGAGGGGCAAGTACAATCCCGACCGCATGCTTAATCCCGTCCTGCGCCATACGCTGCACACCATCCTCGATGAATGGCGCAGCATGCTTCAAGCCTTGATAGCAAACATACTTTATACCGGATTCTTCATGCGCACGGTCGAACTCAGCTTGCAGAGCCTCGACTTGTTTATTCGTATTCTCTCGAAGCGGGAACACACCGCCGACAATCGCTTCGTAGCGATCGACTAAATCCCGGAGTTGTTCAGGTGTCGGAGGATGACCTCTGCGAATGTGAGTATAATACGCTTCCACTTGCTCGAGGCTTTCAGGCGTCCCATACGACATAACGAGTACACCGATATTCGTGTTTGCCAACTTATATCGCTTCCTTCTTGTTATACTAACAGGCTTAGCTTACGCATGAACTCTGCCACGTATTGCATCTCGAGAATATTCATGAACAAAGTCGGTCAATTCTTTTAGCTTATCGATTGAGGCTTCAGGAAACAATCCATGCCCGAGATTAAAAATGTAACCCGGCTGTTCAATGCCTTGGTCGATCAATTGTTTCGCGTACTGATGAATCACCTTGGTTGGAGCGGTCAATACGGTTGGATCGAGGTTGCCTTGAACCGCAAATTCGGGACCGATGCGGCGGCGTCCTTCCGCAATCGATACGCGCCAATCCAGACCTATCACATCAACTTTGAGCTGATTTAAAGACGGTAATAACTCGCCGGAGCTAACCCCTGGAAAATAAATTTTCGGTTGCGGCAAATGTGCCAAACCGTTAAATATTCGTTCAATGGTCGGCAATACGAAATGAGCGAAGTCCTGCTGCGAAAGCGCGCCAACCCAACTGTCGAACAATTGAACGGCATTTGCCCCTGCGGCAACATGGGATCGAAGGTAAGCAATGACCATATCGCCTAACTTATCCATCAGCTTAAACCAAACGTCTGGTTCCCCATACATCATCGCCTTTGTACGTAAATAATTTTTCGACGGGCGGCCTTCAATCAAGTAGCTGGCAATTGTAAACGGCGCGCCCGCAAATGTAATTAACGGAACGGTGAGTTCGCGGTCAAGAATACGAATCGTCTCGATTACATGCGAAAGATCCCGTTCTATCTCGATAGGCGTAAGCGCTTCGACATCACGGAGAGAACGGATCGGATTATGAATAACAGGTCCTATATCCTTCACAATATCAAAGTCGATGCCGATTGAGGCCACAGGATTCATTATATCTGAATATAAAATTGCCGCATCGACACCGAGCTTGTTAACCGGCATCATAGTCACTTCCGCGGCTAGCTCAGGTCTTTGGCATATTTCAAGGAGTGAATACTGCTCTTTTATTTTTCGGTAATCAGGGTCGGTTCGGCCTGCCTGTCTCATATACCAAACCGGAACATGGTCTGTATGCTCCTTGCGGCAAGCGCGTAGAAAACTGTCATTCACTATCATGGGATAACCTCATTTCAATATTCCGTAATCATTCAAATTTCCATCTTCATTCGATATCAATCGAGAAGCCCTTTGAATCAGAAGGAAATTTGTATTCGGTATCTATCAACATTCATTATAGCCGTTTTCAGAAAAATGCAACAACCCGCATCACCCGCGCTTCATGACAATTCGATGACATTAATGAATCAATTTAATAATGCCGCAAAACCGATTATATGCGTTTCAAAGCTTCCCGGTGTGAGGCAATGGTGGCTTCGATGTCATCGTCGCTATGTGCCAAGGAAACAAACATCCCTTCGAACTGCGATGGGGCAATGCTGATGCCAAGATCGAGCATAGCTTCAAAGTATCGGTTAAACCGCTTTAAATCGGACGTCTTTGCCGTCTCAAAATTGACCACCTGTATATCGGTAAAGAACGGACAAACCATCGAACCCACTCGATTGATGGTCGATGCGATTCCGCGCTCAGCGCAATTGGCCATAAGGCCTTCTTCCAGACGAGCAGAGCGACGTTCTAGCGTTTCATAGACATCCGGCTCACCTAACAGCTTGAGTGTTGTGAACCCTGCTGCCATCGCCAGTGGATTGCCGGACAACGTGCCCGCTTGATAGATCGGACCGGCCGGCGCCATCTGCTCCATGATTTCCCGACGGCCGCCATAGGCACCGACAGGAAGCCCCCCGCCAATCACTTTGCCGAGGCAAGTCAAATCCGGCGTTATCCCATATAAGCCTTGCGCACAGTTCAAGCCGACACGAAAACCAGTCATGACCTCATCGAAGATGAGTAGGCTTTTATATTGTGTGGTGATTTGACGCAAGCCTTCAAGAAACCCTGATTGCGGCGGCACTACGCCCATGTTGCCAGCAATAGGTTCAACAATGATTGCGGCGATATCCTCGCCAAATGATTCAAATGCAGCGCGCACAGCTTCTAGATTATTGTAGGGCACAGTAATCGTATTCATAGCCACACTTTCCGGGACACCTGGGCTGTCAGGCAAACCGAGTGTTGCTACACCTGAACCGGCTTTTATAAGAAGCGAATCCGCATGACCATGGTAGCTACCCTCGAATTTGATAATTTTGTTCCGCTTTGTATAGCCTCTCGCTAATCGAATAGCGCTCATTGTAGCCTCTGTACCTGAATTGACCATTCGCACGATATCTATAGACGGTACTCGCTCACAAACGAGCTTAGCCATCTCGGTTTCCAACTCCGTTGGGGCACCAAAGCTAGTGCCCTTCGCAGCTGTTCGGTTGATCGCTTCCAACACAGCCGGATGGGCATGTCCCAAGATAAGAGGGCCCCAAGAACCGATGTAATCGATAAACTGGTTGCCATCAATGTCGTAAATGCGCGAGCCTTCGCCGCGTTCGACATAGATCGGAGTTAAGCCCACAGAGCGAAAAGCGCGAACCGGACTGTTCACCCCTCCAGGAATATATTTACGCGCTTCATCGAATGCCAACTTAGAACGTTGATCTTGGCGCTTGTGATCCGTATTCATAACTGAAACAGCTCCTTATATTTAAATTTCGTTTCTTTAGAAATATGATAGAATAGAATCAATTCCATGATCGTACTTTGCAGCATTATGAAATTGATTCAAGTATAAAAAAATCATTCCTTCCATATCGTCAGGAGAGTCGGCTTATGTTAGCAATGTTGAAAAACGTATCTTTATTTCAAAATCTGACAAATGATCAGCTTAGTTTTATCGGGCAATATTGCAGCCGCGCCTTTATAAAGGCAGGCACCGTACTGTTCCGCGAAAAAGAAGTAGGTAATGACTTCTTTATTGTTGTATCCGGATCCGTCAAAATTTACACCGCGACAGGGAGCGGCGAAGAGAAGATATTATCTGTCTTCCATAACGGCGACAGCTTTGGCGAGCTCGCCTTGATTGATGGTAAGCCGCGCTCGGCAACCGCACAGACGGTTGAAGACTCAGATCTTCTTGTGCTTTCTAAGCAAAATTTCCTAGGCATTCTAAGCGCGAAGTTTGATATTACGCTAAGCATTATGCAGGAGTTATGCCAACGTCTGCGCGATACGAATCAGCATGTGCATGATTTAACCTTCCTTGATTCACGGACCCGTGTACTTAAACAATTGATCCAAATGGCGAATCGCAACGGTGTTCGTAACGGCACCCAAATTTCGCTGCGGGTTGTGCTCAATATGGATGAACTCGCCCAAGTGGCTGGCGTACAAAAGGACGATCTCATGCTCGTCATCCTTGAGCTTCAACAAAAAGGGATTCTCCAGGTGTCTGATAATGGCTTCACGATCGATCTTTCTAAGCTACGTGGTTAATGGGCTAACCTTTATTTATTGCTACGCAGCCACTTCGCAGCATCCTTCGCCGAATACGTGATGATGAGGTCTGCTCCAGCCCTCTTGAAACCAACCAGCATCTCCATCACGATTTCCTTCTCGTTGATCCATCTGTTTGCCGCTGCTGCTTTCACCATGGAATATTCAGCGCTAACGTTATACGCTACAATAGGCAAGTCAAAGCTGTCGCGAAGCGTGCGAATGACGTCCATATAGGCTAATGCCGGCTTGACCATCAGAAAATCCGCACCTTCCTGCACATCTGACTCCGCCTCACGCAATGCTTCCCGTACATTCGCTGGATCCATCTGGTACGTTTTGCGATCACCGAATTGCGGCGCTGAATGCGCAGCATCACGGAAAGGACCATAGAAGGCGGATGCATATTTAACAGAGTATGACATGATAGGCGTCTGTTCAAACCCTGCATCGTCTAATCCCGCTCGAATCGCGAACACGAAGCCGTCCATCATGTTGGATGGAGCGATAATATCAGCGCCTGCTCTAGCTTGAGAGACAGCTGTCTTGACCAGAAGCTCGAGTGATTCATCGTTGTCGATATAGACGGATCCATCACTCTCATGCTGCTTGACTACTCCGCAATGCCCATGGTCTGTAAATTGACATAAGCAAGTATCAGCGATCACCAACAGCTCTGGATAAGCGGCTTTAATTTGTCGTGTCGCTCTTTGCACGATCCCATTGTCATCGAACGCAGAGCTGCCGCATGAATCCTTGCTGTCAGGAACACCAAATAGCAGAATGGCGGTTATTCCGTTGCTAACGACATCGCTCAGTTCCTCTTCGAGCAAATCAAGCGAGAAATGATACACACCTGGCATGGAGGTGATTTCGTCCTTCACTCCCTGACCTTCGGTTACAAATAACGGGTAGATCAAATCCTCAACCGAAACGTGATGCTCTCTTACCATACCGCGAAGGGCTGATGAACCACGCAGTCTCCGATGCCTCATAATGGGGTATGACATTTGTTTTCCCTTCCTTTCGTCATTATGCTCCATACAATTAATGATCATGATTCAATGATTGCTTCTACAAGTGAATCTATCGTTGCCTCTTTCGCTAACCGATCTACAGATAGTCCCCACTCTCGTACCGTTTTTGCAGTCTGGGGACCAATACATGCGATTAAGACACCGGCAAGCAGTTCTGCAGCTTTGCGCCCTGATTGCTGTTCGATCAGGCGGCATAAATTACTCACAGTTGACGAACTCGTGAACGTTACGATATGGATGTCGCCTTTTTCCAGCAGCTCCACCAATTCCATTGTACCTTCGCCGCCAACAACATTTTCATAAACATGCACGTCAGTCACTTCAAGTCCGAGCTTCGTTAATTCAATAGGCAGATAGCTTCTCGATATATCACCGCGAGCCAGCAACACCCGTTCTCCAGCGCGCAGCTTAGATTGTAGGGATGCAAACAAGCTTTCCGCTACGTACTCCTCAGGCAGCCCCACAGATACTAACCCGCGGTCAGCTAATGCTTCGGCTGTCTTGGGACCGACTGCAGCGATTTTCGCCTTGGACAGCGAGCGGATGTCAATCCCGCGTTGTTTAAGCCGCAAGAAGAAATACTCCACACCGTTCACACTTGTAAAGATGACCCAATCATATTGGTGAAGATGCTCGAGGGCATGATCCACTTCCGATAGCTTTAATGCATCCGCTGATTGACGAATTACGATCGCCGGAAATTCATACGGTTCACCGCCAAGCTCATCGATTCGCTCAGACAGCTCGCTAGCTTGACTGCGTGCTCTTGTTACTAACACTCTCTTTCCGAAGAGCGGCTTTGTCTCATACCAATTAAGCTTTTCTCGCAGCTTCACTACGTCTCCAACCAATATGACCGCTGGCGGTTTAAAATCAACCTCCGCCACTTTCTCCGCGATATCGGACAGTGTACCCACTAGAGTTTGCTGGTTCAGCCTTGTCCCCCAGCGGATCAGCGCTACTGGCGTATCGGGCGCCTTTCCATGTTCGATCAATTGATTGCGAATATACGCGATTTTCGCCACACCCATCAAAAAAATCATCGTATCGGTGGCTTGCGTTATTTTGTCCCATTGAATGTTCATATCGAGCTTCTCTGGATTTTCATGTCCGGTAACGATGACGAGTGAGGAAGCATACTCACGGTGGGTGACCGGAATTCCAGCATAGGCCGGAACAGCTAGCGCCGATGTGACACCAGGAATAATATCGAAATGAATACCATTATCAAATAACAGCTCGGCTTCTTCACCCACACGCCCGAATACGGTTGGATCGCCGCCCTTAAGGCGCGTCACGATCTTCCCCTGCAAAGCAAGATCAACAAGAAGCTGATTAATGTCTTCCTGTTTCATCGTATGCCGATCCGTTAGCTTACCTACATAGATAAGCTCAGTACCCGGCTTCGCTTCCTTCAGTAGCAGTGGGCTCGCGAGCCGATCATAGACGACAGCATCCGATTTCCGAAGCGCTTCAAGGCCGCGAACCGTAATCAGCTTAGGATCTCCTGGTCCTGCACCAACCAAATAAACGTGGCCTTTACCGCTCTTCAACGTATTCGTGTTGCCTATTCGACTTTCATGGTCTCTTCTAACGGCGTTATGTTGCTCCTTTGCGTCTTCCATCCTACAAACTCCCCATCTCCGCTAGAATCCGATCTGCGCCAAGACGGATCATCACTTCGGCTAATTTCTCTCCCAATTCGTGCGGATCATCACCGATCAATGATTCCTTTATCATCACATCGCCTTCGGGAGAACCAACAATACCGGTTAGCTGCAGCTCACCTTCGTTATCAGCCCCTTGGCATACCGCATAAGCGCCTATTGGCACCTGACAGCCGCCGTTCAGCTTCCTCAAATATGCGCGCTCCGCCGCGACTGAACGTTCCGTTACCCGATCATTCAGCTTGGCAAGCAACTCCATGATCTGGGAATCCCCTTCTCTGCATTCGATACCAAGCGCACCTTGTCCGACAGCCGGCACACATAATTCAGGAGATAAATATTCACTCACACGATCCAGCCAACCGATGCGCTGTAATCCGGCAGCTGCCAGCAGGATGGCGTCAAAGCCTTCCGTCTCCAGCTTCTTCAGTCGCGTATCAATATTCCCACGGATCGATTCCAGCTGTAAATCCGGTCGGTATGCCTTCAACTGACACGCTCTGCGCAAGCTGCTTGTACCTACTCGCGCGCCATGTGGCAGCTCAGCAAGCGGCAAGTTGCCTCGGGAGATCAGGGCATCACGCGGATCTACTCGCTTAGGAACTGCACCGATCGTAAGTCCTTCCGGCAAGACAGAAGGAACATCCTTCATGCTATGTACGGCCAGATCGATCTCTCCGTCCAGCAGCGCCTGCTCGATTTCCTTCACGAACAACCCTTTACCGCCAACCTTCGACAAAGTTACATCAAGTATACGATCACCTTGCGTGACGATCTTGCGTATCGAAAATTGCAAATCCCAGCCTTCACCAATCGCAATTTGTTCCAACTGCTCGATCACCTGCTGAGTCTGAGTTAAGGCAAGTGAGCTTTGCCGGCTTCCTACTACCACATGTCGTTTCATCGTTCGTAGCCCCTATCTATCTTGAAAGTTCATTTATAAGCTCTGTCCATAGGTTTGCTCGGAATGCATCAAGCTCCCCTTGGCGAATTATATCCAGTATATCGAATTGCAGCACTTTTTGGAAAAATAACGCCCTTACTTCAGGATCATCGATAGCTGTCAGCACTTGCTGGCGAAACTCTGCCAAAAAGTCGACATAACGCTCGTATTCCGGGCCATATTGTTCCATCAGTTCATCTCGTAATCTGACTGCTAATCCAGGGCTAGCACCTGAGGTGGACACGGTCATGACCAAACCGCCTCTGCGCAAAACTGCCGGAAAATTAACCGTTCCTTCTGCAGGCTGACCCGTATTATTCACCAGAACACCTAGCGCCATCGCATCGCTACATACCTGATTATTCACTTCATCCGCATCCGTCGCAGCAATAACTAGTCTTGCCTCACGCAAATCTGCCTTTCCCTCATAGGATTTACGCATATGTGCAAGCTGTCCTGCCCGCACCCACTCCTCGATTGATGGATCAATATCAGGGCTAATTACGACAATCTCTGCTTCCGCCTCTAACAATGCCGCGATTTTGCGCTTTGCAGCCTTTCCCCCGCCAACGACTACACATCGTAAACCATCCATATTCATCATGATCGGCAAAATCTTCCGGTTCAAGTCGCATCACACTTTCTTCAATGAAAATCTGAAATCAGGTTTGATAGCAAAAAGTTTGATAATACCGCTACACACCCAAGCAGGTTCACTGCCGCTAATCTGGGCCAATCCCATCTCCCTATGTAGCGCTGCCATAGATAAATCGCATAGATGAACAGAATGAATACCGAATGGAGTACTTTCCAATCTGCGAGCAAACGCCATTCCTGCCCTAATACCACCCATGCTATCCCTAGTAAGAGAGAAAGCAACAGCAAGGGAACACCGATCAGGACGAAACGAAACGTCCACTTTTGAAGCTCTTCTAGGCTTGGCAACCTTTTTAGACGGTTTGTCCAACGCTTTGTTTTTAATTGATCGTACATAAACAGCATCATTGCAGAGAAGATCGCACTAAACAAGAATGCTGCATATCCAGTAATGGCTAATGAGATATGTATGAACAACAGATCGTCACGGACACTCCAGGACAATGCGGCGCCGGTTAAGCTGCGATTGGAGAAAAAAGTTAGAGCAGCCGCAGTAAAACCAGCTAAATTAACAATAAATAAAATATCCACACGCACTATAAATATGAGCAAAAGCGAAAACGTAACAATCAACCACGAGAAGAAGAACAATGAGCTAAACATCGAAAAAAGCGACCCATACTCGCAACACACTGTGCGATTTGCGAATAAGTTGATTTGTGATGCTTCGGCAAAAATGTAAAGAGTCTGCATGACCCATACAAAAGCAAGCAACCCTGTTCCTAATCGTTTCGCTCGCGGATTTCGCAGCACGAAGTCCGAGAACATAAACAGCAGGCTCAGGGCATATATATACAGAATCGCGTCATAGAACCAGTTGTGTCCGCCCATAGCTCTCCTCCTACGGACAAACCGGCGTTCTCGTAAACACCGGAAGAGTCGATCGTCCCGGCTTCTCCACAGTCTCTGCTGCAGGACTCTTCTCCAAAATCGTATTCACTTCGCTAGCATCGTTATTCGCAAGCCCCTCCTCCAGGGCGAATACTTGCGTAAATAGCTTGATGGCATCCTCGCCGCGGCGCTCTGCTGCCAATTCCTTAATTCGTAATATGGGATCGTGAAGGATTTGGTTCGCTATGCTTTTACTCAGCTTTCTAATCACTTTAATTTCGTGCTCATCCAGATCAGGCAGCTTCTTGAGCATGCTTTCCATCGTTTCCTGATGGATGGCTGCAGCTTTCATCTGCAGTGCCCGAATGACCGGACTGACACCAAGCGTTCTGTACCATTGCTGGAACGCCTCCATCTCGCCTTGAATCATTACTGCAATCTTCTCCGCTTCATGCATACGTGAGGCCAAATTGCTGTCTACAATCGCTTGCAAGTCGTCGATGTCGTATAGAAAGACGTTATTTAGCTCCGCAATTTCAGGGTCCAGATCCCGCGGTACCGCGATATCGATCATAAATAAAGGTTTATTCGAACGGCGCTTCATTGCCGCTTCAGTTTGTTCCCGGGTTAACACATAACCCTGTGAACCTGTCGAGGTTATAATAATGTCGATCTCTTGCTCAACGAGCATGTGCCCCACTTCATCAAGCGTGCAGGCGATGCCCTCAAGCCTCTCTGTCAATTCCTGCGCTCTGGCTAAAGTCCGGTTGGCTACAACTACTTTGCCCGCCCCATCCGCTCTAAGGTGCTTCACGGTCAGTTCGCTCATTTTGCCTGCACCGATAATCATTACATTGCGATTTCTATAGCTGCTAAAAATCCGTTTGCCAAGCTCGACAGCCGCATAGCTGACCGATACGGGGTTATCGTTTATCGCGGTTTCAGTATGAGCCCGTTTGGCTAGCGTCACCGCTTGTTTAAACAGCATATTGAAAAGTGTACCTGTTGTCTTCTCTCGCTGCGCGAGCAGAAAAGCATCACGGACCTGTCCGAGAATTTGCGTTTCACCGATAATCATCGAGTCCAACCCACACGTCACCTTGAATAAGTGCTCGATCGCCCTGCTGTCTTCATGTATATGCAAGTATTTCGAAAATTCGCTTCGGGGAATATCAAACCATCGTTCCATAAATTCGCGGAGATAATGTCCGCACATATATAAACGGTCTACGACCGCATAGATCTCCATCCGATTACAGGTCGACACGATGACGCCTTCGAGTATGCTCTTTGTTTGCTTCAGTTCATTGAGCGCCTGATCCAGCTTATCTTCTGCAAAGACAAATTTCTCTCGCACTTCTACGGGAGCTGTATGATGATTGAGACTGACAACGATGATATGCATCGGTCGCACCTGCCTTTCTAGATCGATTTCAAAATCGGCTATTTGGATACTTAGATCAAAGTGATTTTTATCACCGTTCTATATTATAGCATAGGCATACATGCTAATTCATGAATATTGTATGAATTCAAGCATAAACGGCATCAACGTCGATATGTTGAAAAACCGCGAAGCTTTGCCCGCGGTTTATTATTACCTTTTTAATTGTCGATTATCTGGTTAACTGCAATTGTTTCACTACCGGTGTCTCTACTGTCATCTCACCGATTCCGCGAATCAACTTCTTCGCATGTACGTGCTCTGGTTTGAGCATCGTAACCAAGTAGTCGATGGCCGTTTGCGGATCAACCGTTTCCCCGCAGGTATAACAGTCAATTGCCGCGAAACCTTTCTCGGGATACGTGTGAATCGAGAGATGGCTTTCTGACAACAACACCAAAACTGTGGCCCCTTGAGGCTCAAATTGTTTTGACTGTACCGAGAGGACAGTCGCGCCGGAAGCTTCAGCAGCTTCAATCATTTGCGCTTGCAA
>Ga0079985_1013641_pt1 | contig 12962 bp, 13 predicted proteins | sample Hof3ISUMetaT_11_FD_73497 | JGI IMG/M metagenome (GOLD analysis project Ga0079985, IMG submission 73497) | Enriched soil aggregate microbial communities from Iowa State university to study microbial drivers of carbon cycling -... | ecosystem: Environmental > Terrestrial > Soil > Agricultural land... | reverse complement strand
TGTCGTTCTGTGCGCGCAGGTTGTCGAGCTGGAGCTTGGTCACGTCCGCGCGCGAGACATCGCCGGCCTTCAGGCGCGTCTCATTGGCCTGTTGCGTGCGGGTATAGAGCGCCACGGTCTCGGTCAGCACCTGGACACGTTCCTGGCTGACCACGGCATCGTAGAACGCCTGCTCGACCGCGCCGGTCTGCTGCGCGACCACGGCCTGCACGGCCTCGCCGGCCGCTACGCTAGCCTTTTGCGCGGCGTCCTTGCGCAGGTTGCCCTTGTTGGCGGTTTCGACCAGCTGGTCGATGCGGAACGTCGAGTCCACGGTCTTGCTGCGCAGGTTGCCCGAGCCGACACCGGCGTGCGGGTTGATATTCTGCACACCCACGCTCAGCACGGGATTCGGCCGCTGCGACGCAATCTGGATGTCCGCCTGGCTCGCTTCCTCGCCGCGGCGCGCCGCGATGATGTCGCGGTTGCATCGCAACGCGTCCTGGCGCGCCTGGGCCAGCGTCAGGCTGGCCTTGGGCGGCGGCGGCATGCAGGGCCCATCGGGCGGAAGCGGCTGGCTGGCAGCCTGGGCCAGCGGGGCCGTCAGGCCGGCCACGGCCGCCACCATGGCGGCGGCAGCAGCTCTTGAAACAGGAAAAGGCACGATTCGGTCTGGCTCGTTCGACAACAGTCAAAGGTAAACGACCGTGCCCGCCAATTGGTGCACCGAACTGACGATATTTCGCCACCTGGCGTGTCCCGGCAGCGTGTTTTTCCGCCGTCTCCGGTACCGCACACGATCCCAGCCAGCATTCAACCCGAATCGGATTACAAAGCGCTTTCATCCTGACAAAAAAAGCGCTAACTGCGGCGAAAACACCAAATAAAGGGAAAACCCCACTACCTGGAAACGCGAAATGCACCACTTGGGTGCATTTCATTCCAGTGGCGCCATCAGACCTTGACCCGCTCGTCCAGGCCGAGGCTCCTGCCGATGATTTCCTTCATGATTTCGCTGCTGCCCGCATAGATCCGCGAGATGCGCGCGTCGGTGTACATGCGGCAGATGCGGTACTCCTCCATGTAACCGGCGCCGCCATGGAATTGCACGCCCTCGTCCACGACGCGCCCTTGCAACTCGGAGGTCAGTAATTTCGCCGACGCTGCAGTCTCGACGGTCAGCGTTCCGGCATTGTGCTGCAGCACGCACTGGTCGACGAAGGTCTGCAGGGCGTCGAGCTGGGCGCGCAGCGTCGCCAGCCGGAAGCGCGAATCCTGGAACGTGCCGATGGCCCGGCCAAACGCCGTGCGCTCCTTCACGTAGTCCAGCGTGATATCGAACGCTACTTGCGCCGACGCCATGTAGCCGCAAGCGCCGATCAGCCGTTCCTCGGCCAGGTGGCGTGTCAGGTAGCGGAAGCCCTGGCCGGGCTCGCCCAGCACGTTTGCCTTCGGCACCTTGACGTTGTCGAAGAAGAGTTCGGAGGTGTCCTGTGAATGCAAGCCCATCTTGCGCAGCTTGCGCCCGCGCTCGAAGCCGGGCATGTCGCGCTCGACGATGAACAGGCCCAGCCCGTGGCTGCGTTCCGGGTCGGTGCGCGCCACCACCACCACGTAGTCGGCAAGCTGGCCGTTCGAGATATAGGTCTTGGCGCCGTTGAGCAGCCAGTGGTCGCCCTTGTCCTCCGCACGGGTACGGATGCCGGCCAGATCCGACCCCGTCTGGGGCTCGGTCATGGCAATGGCGAAGATCTTCTCGCCGCGCGCAGCGCCCGGCAGTAAGCGCTGGCGCTGCTCCTCGTTGCCGATGCGCCCGACATAGGGTGCCACCAGCCGCGAATGGAGGGTGCCGAAGAAACCCGTATCGCCATGGCGCGCGTTCTCTTCGATCAGGATCTGCTCGTAACGGAAATCCTCCACGCCGGCGCCGCCGTATTGCTCGTCCGCCCACATCAGCAGGTAGCCCTGCTCGCCGGCCTTGCGGAACACGTCTCGGTCCACGCAGCCCTGCTCGCGCCAGCGCTCGCCATGCGGACCGACTTCGCGCTGGTAGAAACGGCGCGCGGATTCGCGGAAGCTCTCGTGTTCGGCGTCGAAGATGAGGCGTTGCATGGGGTTGTCTCCTTTCTCGATTTTCTGCTGACGGAATCGAACCAGTGTCGGCTTTGCGGCCGGTGTCAGGTTCGTCGGAAAGGATGATTTTTCGAGCGCCGGGCGCTGGCGCGGCCGATGCCGAAGACCGCTAGGCTTGCGCCGCCACCTTGCGCGGACGGCCGCCCAACCGGCCATTGCGCCTGGCGGCAGCCGCCTTTTCGGCGCTGGCACTGGCGCCGCCGCGCCGGCCCATATCCGCCGCCATCCACCGCCGCGAGCCAAGAAATCCCTCAAGCAGGGCTGGCAAGTACAGGTCGGCATCGAGCCTGATGCCGCCATGAGACAACAGCACATTCAGTGCAACTTTATTGATATTAAACGGAGATAACTTTCATTACTCGATCCACTCGCCGACGCCGATACTGAATGCATACAAAACATCGACTTGGAGCGGGAAATGGAAGTGGCTTTGTGGATTGCCGGGGCACTCGCCCTGATGGCGCTTGGCGCAACCGTGACCTACCTGATCGGGATGGCCGTGCCGGAACCGGTATTCGAACGCGCCCAGCAACATGGCCGCTACGCCGGGCTCGGCGCGGCGACAGACGGGCGCCGGGGTGGTGGCCGACGTATCCGCCGGATGCGCCGGCTGCGCATCCTGCCGGCCGCACACCCTGCTCTACGCCTGGCGCCGGTCCGCGCCTGAGCGCTCCGGCCGCTTTCAAGACAGAGGAAAATCCCAGCGCTGCGACCAGTCCGATTCTTCACGCACGATATCGTGGAGAATCCGGACCGCGTCATCCAGGGCCTGGTGTCCCGCTGATTCGGCGTGGACCAGGAACACCGGGTACGAGAATTCCGACGCGTCCTCCACGCGTTCGAGCAAGCCGTTGTCCAGGTAGCTCTGCACGACGCGCGTCCGGAAATACCCGCTGCCGCCGACTTGCAGGATGTACTGCAGCGCCAGCGGACCGAGGTTGAAGTACAGCGACGACCTGGCGTAGCCGGGCAGCGCGCTGTCGTGCTGCCGGCGGAATTCCGGCCCCCAGTCGACATACACATAGGATCCGGCGCGCTGCGTGGAACGGATCAAAATCAGCTTTTCCTCCATCAGCTGTTCCACGTGCATGCCGGCGGCGTACTCGGGCTGGTAGACCAGGGCGGCATCCAGCGTGCCCGACTGAAGCTTGCGCTGCAGTTCCGTGCCATCGCCCACTTCGGCGCGCACCGCATGGTCGGGCATCTGCTCGCGCAGGCGCGTGGCCCACAGCAGCACCAGCGGATTGCCCAGGCTGATCTCCGCGCCGAACGTCAGCATGCTGCCCAGCCCGGCGGGCAGCGGCAGGTCACGGCACGCCGCTTCCCACGTCTGCACGAGCTGGCTGGCATAGCCCAGGAAGCGCTGGCCATCGGCGGTCAGCCTGGCACCGGCCTTGTTGCGGTCGAACAGCCTGCTGTTGAGTTGCGACTCCAGGCTCTTGATGCGCGCCGTGACGGCGGTCTGCGTCACATGCAGCTTGTCGGCGGCCGCAAGCAGGCTGCCGGTCCTTACCACCTGGAGGAAAGTGCGGGCAAGTTCGATATCCATGCGAAGCGAAGCGGGCCGGACAGTTGGAAGGGGATGCGCCGCACTGCGGCGTGGGCAACCTTACCATGCTCCCGGGCGTGTCGCGCGCGCCGCTTACCTCGTTGGCATGGCAGGCGCAGGCATGGCCGCCGGCATAGCGCGCGCCTGACCGATCGGCAATGGCGATGGCGCCGCCGCGGGCACCTCGACGCGCGTCATGGCGGCGCGCGCCGGGCGCGCCGGCGACATGCCTTCGAGCGGATGCAAGGCCTGTCCGTTGTCGTAGCCGGTGGCCACGGACTCCAGGTACCCCTGCGGAAACTTCTGTTCCGGCGTGACGGCCGATGGCGTGGGCAACGTGCCCTGTGCCAGCGCCACGCTGTTGGCGCAAAGCCCCAGCACGCGCAGCAGGATCATGGCGCGCCTTGCCTGGCGCAGGACGGTACGGGCGCTCGGCGGCTCGCCTCGGGCTTCGGAAGGGGTTGTCATCACGGTTCTCCATGGGGAGCCATCGCTCCGGTTGGGACATCGAGCACGGAGACCGCGCTCGACGCTCAATCCGCAATGACCATGCCACGCACCGGAACACCCGCGCGGCCTGCATTGCGCCACCTGCCTGAGCCGAAAGAAGGAACGGCGCCAACAGGCGCCGTTTGCGGTGTTGGCCTGCGGCCAACAATCGGTAGGTGACCGCGCTAAGGGCTACGCACCGGCCTGCACAGGCTTGACCGCCCAGGCCAGCACCGCCGGCATGGGCACGACAAAGTCATTGCCTTTCATGTAGGTGGCCACCGTGCCGCGCAGCACGGCGCGGATCTCGTCGCGCGCCTTGGGGCTTTGCGCGCGCAACGTGGCCGCGGCGCGCACCGTGCCTTGCGCCAGGGCGTCAAAGAGCTGGTCCGGCGTGGAGAAGCGCCACTGCTGCGGCACCTGGCGGCACGCCGCGCCCGTAAAGCCGGCGGCCTGCAAGGCGCCGATGCATTGCGACGGATCGCTGAACTGGAAGAAGTTGGGACCGGCCGGCAGGCCCACGTCCATCGAACCATAGGCGCGGATCGCGGCGTACACCGCGCCGAAGCCGATGGCGCGCTCCGGCGTGTCCCACACCGTGAAGCCGATGCGCCCGCCGGGACGCAGCACGCGAAAGGCTTCGCGCAGGGCCTGGTCGGGATCGGTCAGGTGGCACATGCCGAAGCCGTTGACCACGGCGTCGAAGCTGCCGCCGTCGAACGGCAGGTCCTGGGCATCGGCCTGCTCGAAATGCAGGCCCGGATGGGTCCGGCGCGCCAGCTCCACCTGGGCGGCCGAGAAATCAATGCCGACCGTGTCGGCGCCGCGACGCGACGCTGCCGCCGCGACGTAGCCCGCGCCGCTGGCCACATCCAGCACGCGCTGGCCGCCGGCAACCTGGGCACTGTCCAGCAAGGCGTCGACCGATTGCGTGGTGACGACCGTGAGCTGCTCGTGGTAGCGGCTGACCACGCCGGGATCTTCCCAGCCGGCCAGCTCGAAATCACGGAAACTCTCCCCCGTGTGATCCATTGCACCCTCCCTTGGCGAAAAGTCGCTGCGGGGCGCTGGACTGCCGCCCGTTCAGGCGACGCGTGCCCTCCGGGCGCGTCGTCGCCAGACAAGCGAAGTATAGTCACCACGGGCGCGGTGGCCAGTCCGGGCTTGCAAGCCATCCCATGCGGAAGGCCACAGCGGCGGCGATGGCGCTTCCGAAACGAGCGTCAGTGCGCTCCACTCACGCGCCACACTGTGTTGCCGACATCGTCCGCAACCAGCAGGCCGCCGCGCTTGTCGATGGCGACACCGACCGGGCGGCCCTGCGCATCGCCATTCGCGTCGAGGAAGCCGCTCAGCACGTCGAACGGCGCGCCGTTGGGACGGCCGTTGTCGAACGGTACGAAGATCACCTTGTAGCCGGCGAGCGGCTTGCGGTTCCACGAGCCGTGCTGGCTCACGAACATGCCGTGCTGGAACCGCGCCGGCAGGCTGCTGCCGGTCGCCGCGGTCATGCCCAGCGACGCCGTGTGGGCGCCTACCGCGTAGTCCGGCACGATGGCCTTGGCGACCATGTCCGGCGCCGCGGGCTTGACGCGCGTATCGACATGCTGGCCGTAGTAGCTGTAGGGCCAGCCATAGAAGCCACCGTCGCGGACCGAGGTGATGTAGTCCGGCACCAGGTCGCTGCCGATCTCGTCGCGCTCATTGACCGAGGTCCAGAGCGCGCCGGTCGTCGGCTCCCACGCCATGCCACTGGGATTGCGCAGGCCGCTCGCGAACACGCGGTGCTGCCCGGTCGCGCGGTCGACTTCCCAGATGGCCGCGCGTCCCGCTTCCTTGTCGATGCCGTTCTCGCCCGCATTGCTGTTCGAACCCACGGTCACATACAGCTTGCTGCCATCCGGGCTGGCAATGATGTTCTTGGTCCAGTGGTGGTTGATCGGACCGTCGGGCAGGTCCACCAGCTTCTGCCCGGGCGCCGTGATGCTGGTCTGTCCCGGCTGGTACGGAAAGCGCAGCACGGCATCGGTATCGGCCACGTAGAAGTCGTTGCCCACCAGCACCATGCCGTAGGGCGAGTGCAGGTCCTTCAGGAACACCGTGCGAACGTCGGCCACGCCGTCCCCGTTGGTGTCGCGCAGCAGCGTGATTCGGTTGGCACTGGGCGTACCTGCGCCCGCGCGTGCCTGCACCTTCTTCATGATCCAGCCGCGAATGCCCTTGTAGTCGTCGGGCTTGGGCGGTGCGTTGGTTTCGGCGACCAGCACGTCGCCGTTGGGCAGCACGTAGACCCAGCGCGGGTGGTCGAGCTTGCCGGCGAAAGCAACCACGGACAGGCCTTCGGCGGCCGTCGGCCTGGCGCCATCGGCCCAGCCTTTCGGCGGTGCGATATGGATGGTCGGAATCAGGGTCTTGTCCGGTGCCGGCAATTGCGGCGTGGGACCGAAGCCGGCTTCCGAAGGCAGCTTCGCCGATTCACCGCAGCCGGCCAGGCCCATGGCAAGCGCCAGCGCCGCAATGGCGCCCGCACGTGAATGCAAGACGGGGTGGCGTGGCTGCGGCATGATGGCACCTCCGGACAAAGCAGGCCTTGCCTTGACTATAGGTGCGCACCAGGACCATCTCTGTCAGTGCGGGCGAAGCGCGCTGTAGGAGATTGCCCGACACGCGCGCGGCCGCTGCGCGTGCATCGGCTGCGCCATCAACCGCGATGCGGCGTATCGAGTCCCTTGATCACGGCCGGGCGGGCCACGAAGGCTTCGAGCGCGCGCGTCACGTGCGGAAAATCCGCGATGCCGACCAGGTCGCCGGCCTCGTAGAAGCCGAGCAGGTTGCGCACCCACGGGAAGGTGGCGATATCGGCAATGGTGTAGTCCTGGCCCATGATCCAGGGCCGGTCGGCCAGCCGCTGGTTCAGCACGTTGAGCAATCGGCGGCTTTCGGCCACGTAGCGGTCGCGCGGGCGCTTGTCCTCGTAATCCTTGCCGGCAAAGCGGTTGAAGAAGCCCACCTGGCCGAACATCGGGCCGATGCCCCCCATCTGGAACATCACCCACTGGATGGTCTCGTACCGGCCGGCGGCATCGGCGGGCATGAGCTTCCCCGACTTGTCGGCCAGGTACAGCAGGATGGCGCCCGATTCCCACAAGGGCAACGGCTTGCCGCCCGGCCCGTGGGGATCGATGATGGCCGGGATCTTGTTGTTGGGATTGAGCGAAAGAAATTCCGGCGACAACTGGTCGTTGTGGTCGAAGCGTACCAGGTGCGGCTCGTAGGGCAGCCCGGTTTCCTCCAGCATGGTCGACACTTTCACGCCGTTCGGCGTGGGCAGCGAATAGAGCTGGATGCGGTCAGGATGCTGCGCTGGCCATTTGCGGGTGATGGGGAATGCGGACAGATCGGACACGTAATCTCCTGGCGACGGGCGCCGCCGCATAGCGGCAGCGCTTAAAGCCCGATGATAAACCGCCCCTGCCGCGCGCGTAGCTTGGCGCGGTGGCGTCGTACAGGAAGCAGGATTCCAACAGCCGCATCGACCCGGTCGAGCTGTCGCACAACCACACCAATAACCAATAACCAATACCGGCCAGCTCGCTCTGGAAATGCGCGCCCGCACAGACGGCAACTTCACCGAAGCGTTAGAGAAAAATCAGGGGAAGAGAACGGGAATCCGGCAGAAGGCCGAAAGAGTGTGAAGCGGGAAGGCGGAAAAACGGAGTGGTGCCCATGGGCAGGATCGAACTGCCGACCTCTCCCTTACCAAGGGAGTGCTCTACCACTGAGCCACATGGGCGACGTCCGGTGCTGGGCACTGGAGCGGGAGACGAGTCTCGAACTCGCGACCTCAACCTTGGCAAGGTTGCGCTCTACCAACTGAGCTACTCCCGCGTTGCTTGGCTCCCCGACCTGGGCTCGAACCAGGGACCTACGGATTAACAGTCCGGCGCTCTACCGACTGAGCTATCGGGGAACAACGCTTCCTCGTTGAGAGGAGGCCGGATTGTACAACGGCAGACAGGCAGGGTGTCAAGGGTTAATCGGGTTTTTTTAATCTCCTGATGCACTAAGCGCCGGGGGGTTCTTGCTGCGCTGGTTGTGCCCGGCAGCGCCAACCCTCGACTGCATGCTTAGATCGCTCGACGTCGCTGTCGCCGGCGCTTACCCCGTCCAGCGCTACAATCTGCCACTACGCACACGGAGTCCAATCATGTCGAGCCTGCGCACGCTTTATCCTCCCATCGAACCCTATGCCACTGGCACGCTCGACGTCGGCGACGGCCATGTCATCTACTACGAGCGCGTCGGCACGCCCGGGGCCAAGCCCGCTGTGTTCCTGCACGGCGGCCCCGGGGGCGGAATCAGCGCCGACCATCGCCGGCTGTTCGACCCCGCCCGCTACGATGTCCTGCTGTTCGACCAGCGCGGATGCGGCCGCTCCACGCCGCATGCGGGACTCGAAGCGAATACCACATGGCATCTCGTCGACGATATCGAACGACTGCGCGAACTCGCGGGCGTCGAGCGCTGGCTCGTGTTCGGCGGGTCCTGGGGTTCCACGTTGGCTCTCGCCTACGCGCAGAAGCATCCGCAACATGTGAGCGAGCTGGTGCTGCGCGGCGTCTATACCGTGTCGCAGGCCGAGCTGGACTGGTACTACCAGTTTGGCGTGTCCGAGATGTTCCCGGAGAAATGGGCGCGCTTCCAGGCCCCGGTCCCCGACGCGGAGCGCGGCAATATGATGGCGGCCTATCGCAAGCTGCTGACCGGCGGCGACCAGCAAAAGCAACTGGAAACAGCACGCGCCTGGAGCGTCTGGGAAGGCGAGACCATCACGCTGCTGCCCGATTCCGGCAACAGCGCCAAGCATGACGACGCGCGTTTCGCGCTGGCCTTCGCGCGGCTCGAGAACCACTACTTCACGCACCGCGCGTGGCTGGACGATGGCCAGTTGTTGCGCGACGCGCACCGCCTGGCAGGCATCCCCGGCGTGATCGTGCATGGGCGCTACGACATGCCCTGCCCCGCGCGCTATGCCTTTGCCCTGCATCAGGCCTGGCCAGATGCGGACTTCCACCTGATCGAAGGCGCCGGGCATGCGTGGACCGAGCCCGGCATCCTGGACCAGTTGCTCCGCGCCACGGACCGTTTTGCGCAGCCGTGACGCGCGGCGTGGTCAAGCCGATTGCGGGCCTCTCAAATCGGACACGCGTCAGTCCCGGTCGGGCGCTCCCGGCGGGAACAGCTTGCGGTAAGGCCGCGCCTCATCCACCGCGCGGGCAAAGGCGGGGCGTGCCAGCAAGCGGCTGCGGTAGGCGCGCACATTGGCCAGCGCGGGGTCGATCGGATGCACCCAGTCGGCATAGAACAGTGACGGCGCCGCGGCGCAATCGGCCAGACTGAACGCGCCGGCCGCGGCCCATTCGCATCCATCGAGTACCTTGTCCAACCACGCATAGGCGGAGTCGAGCAGCTTCCTGGCATCGGCCACCGTCACGGCACTGCGCTGCTCCGGCGCGCGGATGTAGTCGAGCACGATGCGCTGCATCGGCGTCATGACGTAGTGGTCGAAGAAGCGGTCCATCATGCGGACGTCGAGCGCGGCATCCGGGTCCTGCGGAATCCAGCGCACGGGGCCGCGATAATGGGTGTCGAGATATTCGATGATGATGCTCGACTCCATCACGCTGCGCCCGCCATCGACCAGCAAGGGCATGCGCTGCAGCGGCCAGAGCCTCGCGTGCTCGGCCAGTACGTCGGCGTGGTCCGGCGACAGCATGCGCCATTCGAACGGAATGTCGTTCTCGTACAGCGCGATCAGGACCTTCTGGCAGTACGAGGAAAACGGGTGCGCGTACAGCTGCATGGTTGCCTCCGGGGGTGAAAGTTGCGCCAGCTTACTACATCGCAACGCGCGAACAGGCACGCGCCCCGGCGCTCAGAACACCCCTAGCGCAAGACCGGCCGCGAGGCCGGCGCCCATCTCGGCACAGCGCTCCAGCGCGTCGGCGTCGATCGCCTTGGGCGCGAGGATGCGCTCGGGCGTCTGTGCATGCGTGCAGACGATCAAACCCGGCGCCACGCTTTTCAGGCGCCAGCCGGTCGCGATGCGCTCAAGCTGGCGCAAGGCATTCTGTCCGTCGCTACCCGCGCAGATCATCGCCGCGTAAGGACGGCCGTTGATGCGGTCGAGCGCGGCGTAGTAGCAGCGATCGAAGAAATCCTTCATCAGGCCGGACATCGCGGCCAGGTTCTCGGGCGTCGCGAACAGGTAGCCGTCGGCGGCCAGCACATCGTCCGGTCCTGCATCGGTGGCTCGCCGCAGGACGACCGTGACGCCCGCCTGCTGGCTCGCGGCATCCGCCGCGGCCCGGGCCATCTGTCCGGAGCCGCCGGTCATGGTGTGGTAGACGATCAGCAGGGTCTTCATTGGGGCACGCTCAGGCTCGCAACAATCCGGGGCGACTGTAGCACGCGCCTGGCACCGCCTATCGCTGCGCCAGGCGCTGCATCAAGCGCCCCAGCAGCGCCGCCCCGTCGCCGCGCCACGCGCTGCCATGCATGCACGCGAGCGTGGCGGGACGCAGGTCGGCCAGGCGTTGCAGGTGCATGCCGGTGTCCGGGCTGTGCGCGTAGTAGTCCATCTGCAGGCGGAACGCTTCGCTCGATTCGAGGATGTCGGCTTCCGTGAGCGGCGGGTTGGCATCGCCCGGTTGCGTGAACAGGTCACCGCACAGCAGCGTGCGCGTGGTTTCCTCGAAGGCCATCGAGCATTCCCAGCCGTGCGGCACGTGCGGCGTGGCCAGCCAGCGGACGCGGTGCTTGCCCAGGCTGATGACTTCACCATCGGCCATCGCCCTGGCCGGCCGCGTGGCGATGTCGTTGATCGATACCATGGCGGCGATCTGACCGCACAGCGGCACGGCATCCGGCGCCAGTGCCAGGAAGTCGTTGAGCGTGCCGCACTCGTCGGACTCGACGTGGGAGAAGCCGACATAGGCAAGCCGCGACACCGGCAGGATGCGTTCGATGGCTGCGCGGATCGGCCCGAACAACCTGCGCGGGCCGGTGTGGTAGAGCAAGGGCCGGTCATCCACCACCAGGTACTGGTTGAAGGAGAAGCCGCCCGGCATCTCCTGCGGCGGGACAGGCGTGGAGATGCGGTAGATGCCGTCGGCAATCTCGTCGACGGTGGTGGTGACGGGTCCGCTGGGTTCCATGTTCGCATCCTCTGCTTTCGACTGGTTTCGATATAGAAGGCTTGTATCCAAATAGCAAGCGAGCAGACGACGTCGGCGCCACATGGACCAGCCAGCCGTGACGCCGTACGCATAAGAAAGCATGGAGATATTCGTTAGCGCAGGGGAACGCTCGGGTTACGGTTGCGTACTGGGGCTGCTCCAGCCTCACGATCCACATGGCACGCATATCGATGACTGCATCCCGACGACAATTCCTTCGCTACGGCATGGCCGCCACCACCGCCATCGCCACCGACACCGTGCGCATTGCGGCATTCCCGGGCACCGGCTCGGCTCGCGCCCAGGGCCGCGCTTTGCTGAAGGCCGGCGACCAGAAAGGCGGCCTGCGCGCGCTGCTCGAATCCGCCGATGCACTGCGCGGACTGTCCTACGAGATCCAGTGGACCGAGTTCCCAGCCGCCGCGCCGCTGGCGGAAGCGCTCAATGCGGGCGCGGTCGACTGCGGCCCGATCGGCGACGCGCCGGCAATCTTCGCGCTGGCCGCCGGCACGCGCATCCGCCTGATCGGCGCCAACCGCTCCGATCCCTACGGCACTGCCATCCTGGTGCGGCCAGACTCCCCGCTCAAAAGCGCGGCGGACCTGAAGGGCAAGAGCATTGGCACCAACCGTGGCTCGATCGGTCATTTCGTCGCGCTCAAGGCGCTGGAATCCGCGGGGCTGCGGCCGGAAGACGCCAATATCCGCTTCCTGCCGCCGGCCGATGCCAAACTCGCCCTGACCAGCGGTTCCGTCGATGCCTGGTCCACCTGGGAACCCTATACCGCCATGGCGGAAACCAGCGGGCATGCGCGCGTGCTGGTGAGCGGGCGCGGGCTATGGTCGGGCCTGAGCTACCTTGCCGCCACCGACACCGCGCTAGCGGCCCGTCGCGCCGTGCTGGCCGATTTCCTGCAACGCGTGGTACGCGCGCAGGCCTGGTCCTACCAGCATGTGCCCGAATTCTCGGCGACGCTGGCGCGCATCATCGGCATTTCACCGGAGGCCGCGCGCCTGCAGTTCGAACGCCGGCACACGCAGTGGCAGAAGATCGACGATGCGCTGATTGCAGAGCAGCAGCGCACCGCCGATTTCTACCTGAAGGCGGGCCTGCTCAGGCAGCGGCTCGATGCGCGCACGACCTTCGATACGGGCTTCGCCGTCGCCTGAGTCAGTAACCATAGCTCACCGGCGCCTCATAGTAGCCGCGGGCTTGCGGAGCGCACGGCACGTAGCCGCCGACGTCGCCGCGATAGCAATAGCCCGGGGGCACGGCCGGCGCGGCATAGCGGGCCGGCGGCGCATAGGCGACCGGTGCCGGCGCGTAGGCGACGGGTGCGGGGGCATAGGTGACTGGCGCGGCCACGACCGGCGCGGAGGCAACCGCCGCACCGAATGCCAGGCCGACCAGCGCGCCAACGGCCAGCGCCACGCCGGCCTGCGAGCCGCCGCCATGGCGATAGCGGTCATGCGCCGACGCCGGTCCGGCGGCCAGCAAGGCCAGTGACACGGCGGCAGCGGAAGCGATACGGATTGCGGGGCGCATGTTTGACTCCTGTTCGGGTACTGATGTCG
>Ga0079985_1012541_pt1 | contig 13237 bp, 11 predicted proteins | sample Hof3ISUMetaT_11_FD_73497 | JGI IMG/M metagenome (GOLD analysis project Ga0079985, IMG submission 73497) | Enriched soil aggregate microbial communities from Iowa State university to study microbial drivers of carbon cycling -... | ecosystem: Environmental > Terrestrial > Soil > Agricultural land... | reverse complement strand
GGACTGCCTGGAGACGCTGGAAGAAATCGGCATGGAAGTGAAGCGCGATTTTCTGCAGGCCGGCGGCAATGAATTTCATTACATTGCAGCGCTCAACGAGATGCCGGAGTGGATCTCAGCACTGGCGGATATTGCTGAAGAGCATTTGAATGGCTGGCCGACCATACCCATTTCAGCCGTTGGCGGCCGCACTGCAGAACAAGCCGCCAGCCGTGCGGCCGCCCTGCGTTTGGGGGCCGAACAATAATACCGAGCCACGGCATTATTGCTCGCTTTTTTGTGTGCGATGGCCAGCCGCTTTTTGAGGGGAGACCCGCGGAAAAATGCTGTAGTCATGCAGGGTTGCCAAATATCTACTGAGTGCTTTGCTAAAATAATGCGCTTTGGCTCAGTAGAGTGCGACCAGTTGCGAGTAGCAGATCCAGAGCGTGGCCAGCACGACATAGATGACGACCGTGGCGGAAATCAGGGGCAGTTTCATAGTTCCAGTCCAGAAATACGACGACAAGCCGACATATGGTCTTTCAGTTTGTCGCGCATTTGACTTCAATACCTGCTTGCTCCCGTAACTTCTGTAAGCGAACGTGACAATCTCGCCAGCAGGGCCAGTGCATCAAGACAAGAGCGATTACCGACATCCCTTGAAAAAGCCGGGGAATAACCCCATTTATTTTTTTATTACGAATTCCGTGACTGACTGTGGGAGATTTTTAATGCAAGACAAGGACAATCCGCTGGAACCAATGACGACCGGCGACAATGCCATTGCCGATAGCGTGCCAGATATCACTACCGAACTTGCGGACAAGCTGGCCAAGGCGGAAGCCAAGGCCGCCGAAATGGAAGATGCCTTCATGCGAGCCAAGGCCGAAGTCGAAAATGGCCGCCGGCGCGCTCAGGATGACGTCGCCCGCGCACGCAAATTCGCCATCGAGAGCTTTGCCGAAGCCCTGGTGCCAGTCAAGGATCATCTGGAAACCGCGTTGAAAATCGATACGCCTTCGGTCGAGTCGCTGAAGGCGGGCGTTGAGATGACGCTCAAGCAACTAAACAGCGCATTTGAAAAGCACAAGCTGCTGGAGGTCGATCCAGCCGTTGGTGAAAAGCTGGATCCGATGAAGCATCAGGCCTTGTCGCTGGTGACCGCCGATCAGGAGCCGAATACTGTGGTGGAAGTTCTGCAGAAGGGTTATACCATCGCCGATCGTCTGCTGCGTCCGGCGTTGGTGACGGTGGCGCAGGAACGAACCGGTTAAAAATTATCCACAGCGGTGCTTGAAAGCGCTCTTATTTTCCGCATATTAAGAACATCCGAGCTTTAGTTATTCGTTAGACAAGGAATAAAGGAATAAAAATCATGGGCAAAATCATTGGCATTGATCTGGGTACTACCAACTCTTGCGTTGCCATCATCGAAGGCGGGCAACCGAAAGTCATCGAAAACTCCGAGGGCGCGCGTACCACGCCATCGGTAATCGCTTATCAGGAAGACGGCGAAATCCTGGTCGGCGCGCCGGCCAAGCGGCAGGCGGTCACCAATCCGAAAAATACGTTGTACGCGGTTAAACGCCTGATCGGCCGCAAGTTTGACGAAAAGGAAGTGCAGAAGGATATCAATCTGATGCCATTCCAGATCATCAAAGCCGACAACGGCGACGCCTGGGTCTCGGTGCGCGACAAGAAGCTGGCACCGCCGCAGATTTCGGCCGAAGTGCTGCGCAAGATGAAGAAAACCGCCGAAGACTACCTCGGTGAAGAAGTCACCGAAGCGGTGATCACGGTGCCGGCCTACTTCAACGATTCACAGCGCCAGGCGACCAAGGATGCCGGCCGCATCGCCGGCCTGGATGTGAAACGCATCATCAATGAGCCAACCGCAGCAGCATTGGCGTTCGGTCTCGACAAGAGCGGCAAGGGCGACCGCAAGATCGCGGTATACGACCTGGGCGGTGGCACCTTCGACATTTCGATCATCGAGATCGCCGACGTCGACGGTGAAATGCAGTTCGAAGTGCTGTCCACCAACGGCGATACCTTCCTTGGCGGCGAAGATTTCGACCAGCGCATGATCGATTACATCCTCGACGAATTCAAGAAGATCAACGGCCTCGACCTGTCCAAGGACGCAATCGCCTTGCAGCGCATCAAGGCTTCGGCCGAGCGCGCCAAGATCGAACTGTCGTCGTCGCAACAGACCGAAATCAACGAGCCGTACATCGCGATGGCGAACGGCGCGCCGCTGCATTTGAACCTGAAAATGACGCGTGCCAAGCTGGAATCACTGGTCGAGGACCTGATTTCCAAGACCATCGATCCGGTGCGCATCGCCATCAAGGACGCCGGCATCAAAGTCACCGACATCAACGACATCATCCTGGTCGGCGGCATGACCCGCATGCCAAAAGTGCAGGAAACGGTCAAGGATTTCTTCGGCAAGGAGCCGCGCAAGGACGTCAACCCGGATGAGGCGGTGGCGGTCGGCGCCGCGATCCAGGGCTCGGTGCTGTCCGGCGACCGCAAGGACTTGCTGCTGCTGGACGTGACGCCGCTGTCGCTCGGCATCGAGACGCTGGGCGGCGTGATGACCAAGATGATCCAGAAGAACACCACGATTCCGACCAAGTTCAGCCAGGTGTTTTCGACTGCCGACGACAACCAGCCGGCGGTGACCATCAAGGTTTATCAGGGTGAACGCGAGATGGCGGTCGGCAACAAGGCGCTCGGCGAATTCAACCTGGAAGGGATTCCGCCGGCTTCGCGCGGCACGCCGCAAATCGAGGTCACCTTCGACATCGATGCCAACGGCATCCTGCACGTCGGCGCCAAGGACAAGGCGACCGGCAAGGAAAACAAGATCACGATCAAGGCCAACTCTGGCCTAACCGAAGACGAAATCCAGAAGATGGTGCGTGACGCCGAAGCCAACGCCGAAGAAGACAAGCGCCTGAAGGAACTGGCGGAAACCCATAATCAGGGCGACGCGCTGGTGCATTCGACCCGCAAGGCGCTGGCCGAACACGGCGACAAGCTGGATGCCGGCGAGAAGGACAAGATCGAAGGCGCGATCAAGGAGCTGGAAGAGGCTCTGAAAGGCAGCGACAAGTCCGCTATCGATGCCAAGTCGGCCGCGGTTTCAGCTGCTGCTCAGAAGCTGGGTGAGAAAATGTACGCCGATATGCAGGCGCAGCAGCAGGCCGCGGGTGCGGGGACGGGTGATGGTGCCGGCAGTGCGGATGCCGGTGGTCGTGCCAAGGAAGATGACGTGGTGGACGCCGACTTCAAGGAAGTCAAGGACAACAAGTAAGGTGTCGCTGGTCAGGCGGTCGCAGCGGTTTGGCGGCCGTCTTGACGCGCCGGGTCGAAGCAAAATGCTTCCGCTCGGCTTTTTTGCTTAGACAGACAAGGTGCCAAGACGATGGCGAAGCGTGATTTTTACGAAATACTGGGCGTAGCGAAAAATGCCTCCGATGATGAGATCAAGAAGGCTTACCGCAAGCTCGCGATGAAGCATCATCCGGACCGCAATCCGGACAGCAAGGGCGCAGAAGACAAATTCAAGGAGGCGAAGGAAGCCTACGAAATGCTGTCCGATCCGCAAAAGAGGGAAGCTTACGACCGTTACGGCCATGCCGGTGTTGATCCCAACATGGGTGGCGGTGGCTTTGGCGCCAATGGTGCCGGTGGTTTCGCCGACGCCTTCGGCGACATTTTTGGCGACATTTTTGGTGGTGGCGGCGCCGGGCGCGGGCGTGGCGGACCGCAAGTCTATCGCGGCGCCGATCTGCGCTACAACCTGGAAATTACGCTGGAACAGGCGGCGCACGGCTTCGATACCACGATCCGGGTCCCGTCCTGGGACAGTTGCGACACCTGCCATGGTTCTGGCGCCAAACCGGGGACTTCGCCGACCACCTGCAGTACGTGTGGCGGTCACGGCCAAGTGCGCATGCAGCAAGGCTTTTTCAGCATCCAGCAGACCTGTCCGAAGTGCCACGGCAGCGGCAAGATGATCGCCGACCCCTGTACCACCTGCAGCGGCGCTGGCCGCATCAAACGCAACAAGACGCTGGAAGTCAAGATTCCGGCCGGGATCGACGATGGCATGCGCATCCGCTCCTCAGGCAACGGCGAACCGGGCTTGAACAATGGCCCGGCGGGAGACTTGTACGTCGAAATCCATATCAAGCCGCACCCGGTATTCCAGCGCGAAGGCGACGACCTGCATTGCGAAATGCCGATTTCGTATACGCGCGCGGCGCTGGGCGGCGAGATCGAGGTGCCGACCCTGAACGGCAAGGCCTCCTTCACGATTCCCGAAGGCACCCAGTCCGGCAAGATCTTCCGTTTGCGTAGCAAGGGCATCAAGGGCGTGCGCTCCGGCTATGCCGGCGACCTGTTCTGTCACGTGGTGGTGGAAACGCCGGTCAAACTGACTGAACAGCAAAAGGACTTGCTGCGCGAATTCGAGCGCTCGACCACTGAGGGTGGTGCGCGCCACAGCCCGCAAAGCAAATCTTGGAAAGACAAGGTCAAGGAATTTTTCGAATAACAAACCCTTTTCTCTCGCTGTTCGATCTTTGGCAGGCCGCCGGTTTTTGACCGGCGGCCTTTTTTGTGGCTGTCTGCAAATCCGTCACGTGGTTATTTTCCAGTTGCGCTATGGACATTTTTTCACTATGCTGGGCTATAAAAAATAAAACGACCGTTCCATTATTCGCTGCGCCCGCAGCCGTAGTTACATGGGAGTAAAAATGAAAAGAGACATTCTGGGAAAACGGCTGTTCGCGTTTGCTTCTTTGCTTGGTGCGCTGGCGTTGGCGCCGACTGTGCAGGCGGCGGAAGTCGCCGGCGTCAAACTGGATGACAGCGCGCGCGTAGCCAACCAGGAATTGAAGTTGAACGGCGCCGGCGTGCGTTTCAAGGTGGTCTTCAAGGTCTACGCCGCCGGCCTGTATTTGCCCGAAAAGAAGAGCACGGTCGCGGACGTGCTGGCGGCGCCAGGGGCCAAGCGGATAACGCTGGTGATGATGCGCGATCTCAGCAACGAAGAACTGGGCCAGAGCTTCATGGCAGGCATCAAGAAAAACTCGACGCTGGCAGAGCGCACCAACATCGTTACCCAAATGATGCAATTTGGAGAAATGTTTGCGACGATTCCAGAGTTGAAAAAAGGGGACGTGATCGGAGTCGACTGGATACCCGGCGCCGGCACCGTTTCTACCCACAATGGAAAGAAGATCTCGGAACCACTACCGGATGTGGCGTTTTACAACGCGCTGTTGAAAATCTGGCTTGGTGACAATCCCGCGGATGCACAGCTGAAGCTGAATCTGCTTGGCGAAAAATTCGCGGGGCACTGATGCCGCACGCGGTCGCGGCGTGGATCGAAAAGGCGACATTGCCTGGGCAGCAATTCAGTCCCTGTCATTTCCGATAGTCCGTTGCTTGGCGCTGTTTTTGCCTGTGTTTTCGGACGAGCATGCGCCTTATTCAGCATCGTTTCCCCGAAATAAGTCGGCGATACGCCGCCAAGCCCGGTCGGCGCGCTTTGCATGCCTGTATTTCCCAGCCCACACGGCCACCGCCGCGCGATGCAATGTGCCGATTTTCGAGCGCTGCCTCTATTCCATGAAAGCCAAAAGTTGTTTTGAAGAAAGCTATAATCGATCGGCTATTGGGCACCCAGACCCGGAGACACTGCCCGTTCACCACGGCAGTCATAAAAGGAATAAAAAATGAAACTGAACCGCTTGCGTATCGGCCAGCGTTTGGCACTGGGTTTTAGTGTTGTCACGGCCTTGCTGATCCTGCTGGCGAGCCTTGCCTATTTCCGCATCGCGGACTTGAGTAGCGAAGTCAATTTGATGGTGCAGGACAGGTACCCAAAGACGGTCATAGCCAACACCATCAAAGCCGATCTGAATGAGAGTACCCGCAGCATGCTCAATGTGCTGATCATGACCGACGACGGCCAGATCAAAAAAGAATTGGCCAACATTGAGGTGCGCAACAAGAAGGTCGACGACGCTATCGGCAAGCTGGATACCATCATTACCGATGCCAGGGGACGCGAACACGTCAAGGCGATTGCCGAGCTGCGCGACAAATTTTTGCCGGCGCAAAACAAGTTCGTCTCGCTGATCAATGAAAACAACAAAGATGACGCGATGGTCAAGCTGATGTTTTCGGTGCGACCCTTGCAAGGCAAGTATTTCGAGCAGCTCGACGGTTTCATTCAGTATGAAGACAGTGAAATGGCGAACGCCGGCGAAAACTCCAGCGCCGCCGCCGCCCGCACCGGATTTTTAATACTGGCGCTGGCGCTGGGCGCAGTGCTGCTGAGCGTCGTGGTCGGTTTCGTGACCACGCGCCGGATCACCAGGCCGCTGCATGAAGCGGTCGGCGTTGCCAAGCGGGTGGCCGCCGGCGACCTCACCAGCGACATCCGGGTCAGCACCCATGACGAAACGGGGGAGCTGATGGAAGCACTGCGTCACATGAACCAGAGCCTGTCCAGGCTGGTAGGCGAGGTACGGGTCGGTACCGATACGATCGCCTCGGCATCAGAAGAGATCGCGACCGGGAACATGGAATTTTCCAACCGTACCCAAGAGCAGGCCGATGCCCTGCAGCAGACCGCCGCTTCCACGCTGCTGCTGATGCAAACGGTGCAGCAGAATGCCGACAATGCGCGCCAGGCAAATCAGCTGGCTGGGTCCGCATCGCAAATTGCCGAGAAAGGCGGGGCGGTCATGTCACAGGTGGTCCAGACGATGGGCTCGATCAACAAATCCTCCCGAAAAATCGTCGATATCATCGGCGTCATCGACGGCATCGCCTTCCAGACCAACATCCTGGCCTTGAACGCGGCAGTGGAAGCCGCGCGTGCCGGCGAGCAGGGCAAAGGATTTGCGGTAGTCGCCGCCGAGGTACGCAACCTGGCGCAACGTTCGGCCGCGGCGGCCAAGGAAATCAAGAGCCTGATCGGCGACTCCACCGAAAAAGTCGACGCCGGGGCCAAGCTGGTCGATGAAGCCGGTATCACGATGGAAGAAGTGGTGATCAGCGCCAAGCGTGTTACCGACATCATGATCGAGATTACGACGGCCAATCAGGGCCAGAGTGAGAGCATCACGCAACTCAACACGGCCATCGGCCAGGTCGAACAGGTCACCCAGCAAAATTCGGCTCTGGTGGAAGAAGCGGCGGCATCGGCCGAGGCCATGCAAAAGCAGGCCGCCAGCCTGGCGCAGCTGGTGAGCGTGTTCAAGCTCAACCATGCGGCTGCATCGCCGGCGCACGCGGGAGCAGGACGCAGCGTCCCGGCAGTGCGGGCAATGCCGGCGACGACGCTCGCCGCCGCAGCGCTACCGTCGCGAGGTGCCAGAAAGGCGCTGGTTGCGCACAGGCAAACGACTGCCGAGCGCGAAGAATGGGCGGAATTTTAAGCGGTATCGGGATTATTCATTTAGACGTGGAGGCAGGATGAAAGGACTCAGGCAGCTCAGGCAGATCGTTCTCGTGGCGGGCATCATGATGACATTCGGTGCCGGCCCGCAGGCCGCGGAGGTCGGTGGCATCAAGCTGGATGACAGCGTGCGTGTCGCCAACCAGGAATTGAAGTTGAATGGCGCCGGCATCCGCTATTGGGCGGTGTTCAAGGTATATGTCGCTGCCCTGTACTTGCCGGAAAAGAAAAAAACGGTGCCGGAAATCCTGGCGTCGAATGGAGCTCGCCGCCTCAAGCTGGTGTTGATGCGCGATGTCAACAATGAAGAGCTCGGGCAAGCTTTCATGGATGGATTGAACCTCAACACCGAAAAGGCGGAAAAATCCAAATTCGTGAATCAGACGGTGAAGATGGGGGAAATTTTTGCCTCCATTCCCAAGTTGGGCAAAGGCGATACCATCACCAGCGACTGGGTTCCGGGTTCCGGCATGCGCATTTATGTGAACGACAAACCGGTCGGAGAAACCTTGCCGGACCTGGCGTTTTACAACGCCTTTCTGCGAATCTGGCTTGGTGAAAAACCGGCCGGGAGCGAATTGAAACAGGCGCTGATCGGCGGTTGACCGACGCGGGAAAGCGGCCGGTGCCAAGGGCGCCGGCCGGAGCACAGAAGGCGGCCATCCGATGCCGCTTTTTTCATGCGCAAACGGTTTTCCGTATCGCGGATAAAATCAGTAGCTAATCGATTTTTCGCTATAGGACTCTTTTATGCGCATTCTTCACACCATGCTGCGGGTCGGCGACCTGCAGCGCTCCATCGATTTTTACACCCGTGTGCTCGGCATGAAACTGCTGCGCACGACTGAAAACACCGAATACAAATACACGCTGGCATTCCTCGGCTACGGCAGCAATCCCGAACATGCCGAACTGGAACTGACCTACAACCACGGCGTCGATCACTACGAACTCGGCACCGCCTACGGCCATATCGCAATCTCGGTGGACGACGCGCAACGCGCGTGCGCGGCGGTCAAGGCGGCTGGCGGCAATGTGACGCGCGAAGCCGGCGCGGTGAAGGGCGGGACGACGGTGATTGCGTTCGTGACTGACCCGGACGGCTACAAGATCGAACTGATCGAACGTAGTGAAGCGGCGACTTGACGGTACTGCTGGCGGTGGCGGCGGTCGCGTAAAACCGCGAACCCACTCCAAGGAGAATCTTAAAAATATGGAGTATGTTGTATAAGCGGCTATATTTCGGCCGTAATTTGTCGTTAATACTGGGAGTATGTGTTTTTAAAGTTTGCCTGATGGCACTGCGTGCGGCACAGACGATTCGCGGGCGGCGGCAAGCACCGCAGCAGGTTCGACTGGGCGGCTCAGAAGGTCGGCAGCGTTTCCGGCGCGTGGTCGCGCAAGGCTTTTCTGGCCGCTTCGAATTCCGGAAAGACCGACTGCACCGTGGCCCAGAAGCGCGGGCTGTGGTTCATTTCGCGCAAATGCGATAGCTCATGCGCGATCACGTAATCGATCAGCGGCGGCGCAAAATGGATCAGCCGCCAATTCAGCCGGATGCGGCCGTCGGCGGTGCAGGAGCCCCATTGCGTGGTGGCCGACGACAGCGCAAAGGCGCGGTAGCTGACTTCCAGTTTGGCCGCGTAGAGTGGCAGGCGTTCGGCAAACACCTGCCTGGCCTGCGATTGCAGCCAGCCTTGAACCCGATCCTTCAATTGCTGTTCGCTGGCGTCGGCCGGCAAGCTCAGCGTCAGGGTGCGCGTGGCGGTGTCGTGGCTGATCGCGGCGTGCTGCGCCGCCTGCAGGCGCAGGGTCAGCTCGTTGCCCAGAAAGGGCAGGCTGGCGCCGTCGCGCCATTGCATGTGCGGCAGCAACCGGCGTGCCGAGCGTTCGCGCCGCTCCGCCAGTTTGGCGAAAATCCAGCGCTGGCGGCTGCGTAGCGCATCCTCGATTTCAGCCAGCGCCACCCAGCGCGGCGCGGTAACCCGCAAGCCATCATCGTCGATGACGAAACCGATCGAGCGCCGCTTGGAGCGCAGCAGCACGTAGTCCAGCTCGTGCGGCTCCAGGTGAATGCGGCGCTTGCCGGGCGGTATGGGCACCGGGCGCGGCGGCGCGAGGGAGACGGGCGGCGGCTGCATGCTGCCGGCGTCGGGCGTGCGTGCCGGTACCGGGTCGGCGGCAAACAGATCGAGCTGCAGCGCAAGTTGGTTGGGATCGGGCTGTCGGCGGCGCAGCAGTTTCAAGGAGGAGGCGGGGCCTTATTTATTGATCGGTATAGGCATGCGGTGAAATCACGCGCATTTCGGATTCGATCCAGTTTTCGACTTGCTGCATCAGGGTCGCCGCATTCAAGCCTTGCGGCGAGATCGGCTGACCGATCGAGACCGTGATCAGTCCCGGTTTCTTGATGAAGGAATGCTTGGGCCAGCATTCGCCGGAATTGACCGCGATCGGAATCACCGGCGTTTGTGTTTCAATCGCCAGGCGCGCGCCACCGCCCTTGTAGTGGCCCCGCTGGCCCACTGCAATCCGTGTGCCTTCCGGAAACATCATGATCCATTGGCCGCCAGCCAGGCGCTTCTTGCCCTGTTCGACCACGCTGGCGAAGGCATCGCGCCCCTTGCTGCGGTCGATCGGGATCATCCGCAACAAGGCCATGCCCCAGCCGAAGAAGGGGATGTAAAGGATTTCTTTTTTGAACACGTACACCAGCGGACGCAGCATGGTCGGCAGGTAGAAAATCGTTTCCCACGCCGACTGGTGCTTGGACAGCAGGATCACTGGTGCATCCGGCAGGTTTTCGTAACCCTTGATCTGGTAGCGGATACCGCACAGCACGCGCGCCAGCCAGATCACGAACACATTCCAGCGTCCGGTCACGTAGTAGCGCTGGCTGTAAGGCAAGGGCGCGGCCAACAGGCAGACCCAGACCCAGATCACGGTGGCCGCCAGCATCAGCAGCGAAAACAGTAGCGAACGCAGGAACAAAGTGATGCGCAACATGCAATCTCCGGAAAAATGCGACGGCAGGCGTCAGGCGGGAACAGTCGTGGGGGTTTTCAGCAGTTGCTCCACCACCGCCGCCAGATTTGGAAAGATCATTGTACCGGGTGGCAAGTCGCCGGCGGCGCGCGTCCGCTCGCCTTTTCCAGTCAATACCAGGTAGGGAAGGCAGCCGGCCTCGACGCCGGCTTGCAGGTCGCGCAGCGAATCGCCGACGCTCGGCACGCCTTGCAGGCTGGTATCGAAACGGCGCGCAATCTCATGCAATAGGCCGGCTTTCGGCTTGCGGCAGTCGCACGCATCGTCGGCTGCATGCGGGCAATAGAAAATCGCATCGATGCGGGCGCCGACATGCTGCGCACGCAAGTGCAGTTTCTGATGGATGGCATTCAGCGTCACCATGTCGAACAGGCGGCGTGCGATGCCCGACTGGTTGGTGGCGACCGCGACCCGGTAGCCGGCCTGGTTCAGGCGTGCGATGGCTTCCAGCGAGCCATCGATCGGGATCCATTCCGGCGGCGACTTGATGAATTCGTCGGAATCGTGATTGATGACGCCGTCGCGGTCGAGAATGATCAGCTTCATGGGTTAGGCGGGTTGAAGTGGGGAGATTCAGGCAGCCAGCTTGGAGATGTCGGCTACCTGATTCATCATTTGGTGCAGATTCGACAGCAGTGCCAGGCGGTTGTTGCGCAGCCGTTCGTCTTCGGTCAGCACCATGACGTCCTGGAAAAAGGCGTCGACATTGCCGCGCAGTTGCGCCAGCGCTTTCAGTGCGCCGGCGAAGTTGCCGGCGGCGAAGGCGGCCTCGACTTCCGGCTTCAGGAAAGCCATCGCCGAATACAGCGCTTCTTCCGCGACTTCCCGCAGCAGGCCGATGTGGACGGTGCTGCTGGCCAGTTCGGTTTTTTTCAGGATGTTGGTGATCCGCTTGTTGGCAACGGCCAGCGCCTCGGCTTCCGGCAGCAGTGCGAAGGCGTGTACCGCTTCCAGGCGCTCGATCAGGTTGGTCAGGGTATCCGGCTGCGCCGCCACCACTGCCTCGATCTCGTTCGGATGGTAGCCACGCTCGCGCAGCAGCCCACGCAGGCGATCGTAGATGAATGACAGCAGATCCGCGCTGGGATCGCTGAAATGTGAATTGCCGGCAAACAGCTGCACGCAGTGCGCCAGCAAGGCGCTCAGCGACAAGGGCAGATGTTTTTCCAGCAGCATCCGCAGTACGCCCAATGCATGGCGGCGCAATGCAAACGGGTCGCGATCGCCGGTTGGATGCAGGCCGATGCCCCAGATGCCGACCAGGGTCTCCAGCTTGTCGGCCAGGGCCACCACGGTGCCGGTTTCGGTCGCCGGCAAGGCGTCGCCGGCGAAGCGCGGCTGGTAATGCTCGGAAATCGCCTGCGCCACTTCTTCCGGCTCGCCGTCGTGGTGCGCGTAGTAGGTGCCGATGATCCCTTGCAACTCGGGGAATTCGCCCACCATGTCGGTCAGCAGATCAGTCTTGGCCAGCAGCGCGCCGCGACTGGCCAGCGCCGTATCGGCATGCAACATGGTGGCGATCGCGGTCGCCAGTGCGGTCACGCGCTCCGTGCGCTGCAGCTGGTTGCCCAGCTTGTTGTGATAAACCACATTGGCCAGCTGCGGCACGCGATCGGCCAGCTTCCTTTTCTGGTCTTGCTCGAAGAAAAACTTGGCATCGGCCAGGCGCGGCCGTACTACGCGCTGATTGCCTTCGATGATCGCAGTCGGATCGGCGGTTTCCAGGTTGGAGACGATCAGGAAGCGGGAACGGAGTTTGCCGGCGGCGTCGGTCAGCGCGAAGTACTTCTGGTTGGTCTGCATGGTCAGGATCAGGCATTCCTGCGGCACTGCGAGGAATTCTTCCTCGAAGCGGCATTCGTAGACTACCGGCCATTCGACCAGTGCGGTCACTTCATCCAGCAGCGCGTCCGGCATCAATGCCTGGTCGGCGCCAGCCTTGGCCAGCAGTGCGCTGCGAATCTTTTCCTTGCGTTCGGTGAAGCTGGCGATCACCTTGCCGTCATGCGCCAGCGTGGCGGCGTAGTCGTCCGGTGTCGCGATCGTTAACTCGCCTGGCGACAGAAAGCGGTGGCCGAGGGTGACGCGGCCGGCATCCAGGCCGAGCAGGCTGACCGGCACCACCTCGGCCCCATGCAGCGCAATCAGGCGATGTGCGGGCCGCACAAAATGCACGGTTTCTCCGGCGCGGCTGCCGCTTTGGCGCTGGTAGCTCATCAATTTCGGAATCGGTAGCTTGGCGCTGGCTTCTTCCAGCGCCAGCTGCAGGCCGTGCTGCAGCGGCAAACCCTGGGCGGTGTAGGCGTAAAAAAAGCTGTCGGCCTTACCGTCCGCTGCCCGCTCCAGTTGTTCCAGGCCGATCAGCGGGACGCCGATCTGCTGCGACAGCGCCAGCAGCTTCTTCGCCAGCGGCGCGCTTGGCTGGCCGTTGGCGTCCAGCGCGACCGAGACCGGCAATACCTTTTCGCGCAGGGCACGGTCGCGTGCGGTGGCGCGCACTCGGGTGATCGTCACAGCCAGCCGGCGCGGCGTCGCGTAGACGGTGGAGAAGGACTCGTCTTCCAGCAGGTCGCGCGCTTGCAAACCCTTGAAAATGCCGGCGGCGAAGGCTTCGCCCAGCTTGGCCAGCGCTTTCGGCGGCAATTCTTCAGTGAGCAGTTCGACTAACAGTGTTTGGTTCATGTTTTTGTCATTCCCGCGGAGCCGGGAATCTGGTGTTTCTGT
>Ga0079985_1163926_pt1 | contig 13341 bp, 11 predicted proteins | sample Hof3ISUMetaT_11_FD_73497 | JGI IMG/M metagenome (GOLD analysis project Ga0079985, IMG submission 73497) | Enriched soil aggregate microbial communities from Iowa State university to study microbial drivers of carbon cycling -... | ecosystem: Environmental > Terrestrial > Soil > Agricultural land... | reverse complement strand
CGGAGAATAAAGTTGCGTTTCGAGCACTTGGTAGAGATCAACGATCCAGGCAATCCTCAACTGGATCCGCTTACGCCTGACCAGCTCTGGCAAGGGCTGGTCCTGCGCGCCGAGTCGCCCGAACTGTTCGTCCTGGGCCTCGACCGTGCTGAAGTCGTTGGCCGTGGCGACGGCTGGATCGACCGCGTGCTGCATTTCGGCGCGGCGACCATCGATGACCGCGTGGTATTCGAACCGCGCCGCCAGGTCCGCTACGAGACCGCCGCGACGGCCGACCATGCCGGCGGCACCTTGACGATGGTGATCGAAACGCCAGCGCCGGGCGCGTTGCTGCTGCGCTTCATTTACGACACCACCATGCCGGCGGTGGATGCCAGCGGCGACGACCGCTACGCCGAGATCGTCAAGTCCGCCTACCACGAAGCCGACCTCGACACCGTCCGCAAGATTCGCGAGATCGCCGCTACGGGGCGCCTGGGGTGAGCCGGGTCCCGCACGCGCCGGAGGCATCCGGCGGCGGGTCGGGCGGGCCGACCCGGGCGGCGCTGCGCACGCGCTATGGCGACCGGCTGCGCTGGCTGGTACTGGTCACGCTGATGCTGGGAACGATGTCGTCCATTGTCTCGTCCACCATCATCAACGTTGCCATTCCTGACCTGAGCCGCCATTTCGTGCTCGGCCAGGAACGCGCCCAATGGGTGGCGGCCAGCTTCATGATTGCGATGACGCTGGCAATGCTGCTCACGCCATGGCTGCTCAATCGCTACGGGCTGCGGCGCACGTTCCTGGGCGCGCTCGCGCTGCTGGGCGTGGGTGGCGCGGTGGGCGGGCTGTCGCCGACCTACGGCGTGATGATTGCCATGCGCGTGGCAGAGGGCGTCGCGGCGGGCATCATGCAGCCGCTGCCCAGCATCCTGGTGCTGCGCGTATTCGACGAGCGCGAGCAGGGCAGGGCCATGAGCCTGTTCGGCTTCGGCGTGGTGCTGGCGCCGGCGCTGGGCCCGAGCCTCGGCGGTTTCCTGGTGGAGGCCTTTGGCTGGCGTTCGATCTTCTTTGTCGTGGTGCCGCTGACCCTGCTCGGCGCAGCCATGGCGCGGCGCTTCATGGCCGTCGATTCGATCATGATGGGCGAGCGCAAGCCGCTGGACTGGCGCGGCCTGGCGCTGGCCGGGGTCGCGACGGTCTGCCTGCTGAACGGGCTGGTCGAACTGCGCGAAAGCGTGGCCGCCGGCATGATGCTGGCGGGGCTGGGCGTGGTGCTGGTGGTGGCGTTCGTCATGTGGCAGCTGCGCGCGGCCGATCCGCTCATGGACATGCGGCTGTACAGCTACCGGCAATTCTCGGCAGGCGCGGTGGTGGCCTTGATCTATGGCGCGGGCCTGTTCGGCTCGACCTACCTGCTGCCCGTGTACATGCAGATGGCGCTGAACTACACGCCGTCGCGCGCGGGCCTGGTGCTGCTGCCGGCCGGCGTCGCGCTGGCGCTGACGATTGCGCTGGCGGGGCGCCTGACGCAGCGGGTCTCGCCGCATTACCAGGTGTCATTGGGGCTGGCGTTGCTGTCGCTGTCGTTCCTTCTGATGGCGACGGGCTCGCCATCCACGCCGTACCTGCTGCTGGTGGCGCTGGCAGTGCTCGGACGCATTGGCCTCGGTTGCATCCTGCCGTCGCTGACGCTCGGGTCGATGCGTGGCGTGGATTTCTCCCTGATCGCACAGGGATCGAGCTGCATCAATTTCGTGCGCCAGCTTGGCGGGGCGATTGGTGTCAGCCTGGCGGGCGTCGGCCTGCAATGGCGGCTGAACCAGCACGGCGCGGTGCTGGGGCAGGGCGGTGATGTGCTGGCGCAGGCGGCGCGCATCCGCGCCTTCGATGAAACCTTCCTGGCCGTAGGCGTGGTGATCGCCACGGCCATCCTGGCGTCCTGGCGCATCCGGCCGAAGCCGGTGCCGCTCAACTGAGGCGGGGACGCCGGCGAAGCTCAGCTCGCGGCGCCGCTGCGCAGTTCTTCCACCAGGGCGATGTAGCTTTCCATCGCGGCGTCGCGGGTGGTGCCCTTGAGGGCTTCCCACGCTTCGAACTTGTAGCGGCCGACGAAATCGGTCATGCCCGGCTTGTCGCCGTGGGCGTCGCCTTCGCTGCCTTGCTTGAACAGCGCGTACAGGCGCAGCAGCGTCATGTTGCTGGGCCGCTCGCTCAGTTGCTTGACGTCGGTCTGGGCCTGTTCGAAGCGGGCTTGCAGGTCACTCATGGGGTCTCCTGGAGAGGTCGGGGAAAAGAATGGCCCGATGATAGTCCCCAATCCGGCACGCAGGCCCGCCAAAAAACCGAGGAAGGACTCGATTTGGGGCGCCACCGGCTACAATCGCGCCATGTCTTGGATTCTTGCTGTCGAAACTTCCACCGAGTGGTGTTCTGTTGCACTGGGCCGTGCCACGGCCGATGGCGCGGTCGAGTCATGGTCTCGCCATGACCATACCGGCGCGCGGTCTTCCGCACGCGTGCTGCCCGCGGCCGGTGAGCTGCTGGCCGAAGCCGGCATTGCGCTGGCCGACTGTGCAGCCATTGCATTTGGTGCTGGCCCGGGCTCGTTCACTGGCCTGCGTACCGCCTGCGGCGTGGCCCAGGGACTGGCCTTCGGCGCCGGGTTGCCGGTCATTCCGGTCAATACGCTGATGGCATGCGCGGAAAGCGCCCGCGGCGCCACGCCCGCACTGCCAGCTGAGGTGTCCGTGCTGGTCGCGCTGGATGCGCGCATGGATGAAGCCTATTCCGCCGCCTTCCGCTGGGACGCCGCCGCGCGCGAATGGGCAACAGAGACGCGGATGCTGGTGGGTCCCCCGGAAACCGTGCCCTTGCCCGCCGGCGAATTCTGGGTGGCCGGCAACGCCGGCACGGTCTTTGGCGAACGGTTGGCCGGGCTGGCGCGTGCCACGCGCGTGCTGCCCGAGGCCATGCCCCACGCGCAGCCGCTGGTGGCCATCGCGCTGCGGGCCCTGGCGCGCGGCGAGGCGATCGATGCCGCGCTGGCCATGCCAATCTACCTGCGCGACAAGGTCGCCCAGACCATCGAAGAGCGCGAGGCGGCTGCTGCTGCCAAGGCCGCCGCGCAGGCGGCCGGCGGGAGCCAGCCGTGAGCGTGACCTACCGCCCGGATACAGCCGTGTCGTCGGCGTGGCCCGATATTCCGGTCATGCCTGTGCTGGCCGACGGCTGGGCGCTTGCCCGCATGTCCGCGCTGGACCTGCGGGCGGTGGCGGAGATCGAATCCCGCGCCTACAGCCATCCCTGGACGCGCGGCAATTTCGAGAACTCCATCAAGGCGGGCCATATGGGCCTGACCCTGCGCGATCCGTCCGGCACGCTCGTGGCGTATGCCGTGCTGATGCCCGTGGTCGACGAGATGCATCTGCTCAACATCACCGTGGATCCGCACCGGCAGCGGCAGGGGCTCGGTCGACTGATGCTGGCGGTGACGCTGGCGACATCGCAGACGCACCACCTGCATACGATGCTGCTGGAAGTGCGGCCTTCCAATACCGGAGCGCTGGCGCTTTACCTCGAGGCGGGCTTCGTCGAGATCGGCCGGCGCAAAGGCTACTATCCCGCGTCCGGCAACGTGCGTGAAGACGCGCTGGTGCTGCGCCGGACCTGGCCCGGCAACGAGGACGCAGCATGAGCCGCCGCGCACAGTTTCTGGAGGTCCTTGGCATTCCCACGGAGTGGGTGCCGCGCAAGCCGGTGGGCGCGCCGCAGGAGGCCGCTGCGCAACCTGACCGCTCAGCCGCCCTGCAGGTCGGACCCGAGGCGCAAGCCGAACCCCTGCAGGCGCCGGAGCCCGGGGAAGGCAGCTCGGCCGTGGTCATGGAGTCGGTGCCGGACTTTGAAGAGGCCGCTCTCGCTTTCGTTGCCGAGCCCGAGCGCACCGCTGCCGTTCCCGACCGCGAGCTTGACATCGCAGCCATGGCGTGGCCCGCGCTCGATGCCGCCGTGGCGGCGTGCACGGCTTGCGGCCTGTGCGAGACGCGCACCCGTACCGTGTTTGGCGTTGGCGATCGCCAGGCGGAATGGATGCTGATCGGCGAGGCGCCCGGCGAGAATGAAGACCTTCAGGGCGAGCCGTTCGTCGGCCAGGCCGGCAAGCTGCTGGACAATATGCTGGGGTCGCTGGGCCTCGCGCGCGGTCGCAATGTGTTCATCGCCAACGTGCTCAAGTGCCGTCCGCCGGGCAACCGCAACCCGGAAGCGGCCGAGGTCGTGCAGTGCGAGCCGTTCCTGAAGCGGCAGATTGCGCTGGTGCGGCCCAAGGTCATTGTCGTACTGGGCCGCTTCGCGGCGCAGTCGCTGCTGCGCACCACCACGCCGATCGGCAAGCTGCGCGGCACGGTCCACAGCTACGAGGGAATTCCCGTGGTGGTGACCTACCATCCCGCCTACCTGCTGCGCACGCTGACCGACAAGGCGCGCGCGTGGGAGGACCTGTGCCTGGCCCGCGAGATACACGACCGTGCGGGAGCTCAGGCCTGACCTTTCGCTGAGCCACGGCGGCAACGGCGTGCATGCGCCGCCGGCGCCGTTGTGGCAACAGGCGCTGTCGCAACGCACGCGCGACCTGGCCTGGTGCACCTTGTCGCCGACCTTGCTACAAAGCCTGCCCGCCGCCGGTGACAGCGGCGCGCGACTGGCGCGCTGGCCCGCCGGCACCCAGGCTGCCTGGGAGCACTGGCTGGGCCAGGCCGACCCCGCTGGCTTGCCCGCCACCATTGCCGAACTCGCCAACGGCATTACCGATGCCTTGCCCGAAGAGCCCGGCCGCGCCCGCAGCCTGCGCCTGGGGCGCCATGCCGAACGCCTGCTGCAGTTCGCGCTGCGCCAGGCGCAGGGGCTGGAATTGCTGGCGGCCAATGTACCGGTCAGGCGCGCGCATGGGCACGGCATCCAGACCCTCGGCGAACTCGACTTCGTCTGGCGGGACCAGGGCAGCGGCGAGGTGGTGCATTGGGAAATGGCCGCGAAGTTCTACCTGATGGCCGATGCCGATGACACGCAAGCGTTGGGGCTGCGCGGGTTTGTCGGGCCGAACCTCGTCGACAGGCTCGGCGACAAGCTCGACCATATCGTCCACCGGCAACTGCCACTGGCCAGGACCGCGGAGGCGCGCGGGTTGCTGGGCAGGGCGGTCGACCGCAGCGAGGTCTATCTGCTGGGGTGGCTGTTCTATCGCGACGGCGTGGTGCCTGAGGGGCTGGACCGCCTGGGCATTGCGGGCAATCACCTGCACGGCTGGTGGTCCACGCTCGACGACTGGTATGCGCGCGCCGGCCAGGCGGCCGGCACGCGCTGGTGCCGGTTGTCGCGCTCGGGCTGGTTGTCCGGCGCGCTGCTGGAAGAGGGCGAGACCGAAGCGGCGGACGCGCTGCGCGAGGCGCTGGCCGAGCGCTTTGCCGATCCGCATCCCGACCACGGCTGGCGCCGCGAGTCACCGATCATGCTGTGCGAGATGGAACCGGCCGGCGCGCAGGCGCCGGGCTGCTGGCGCGAGCGCTCGCGCGGGTTCGTGGTGCCGGATGGATGGCCGCAGCGGGCCTGCATCCGTGCGGCCATTGCCGCGACTGCCGGGTAGATTCCGGCCGGCGCCGCCTTTGGCGCCGGCGAGGCAATCAGTGGTGCTTGTCCTCGCCGATCATGGCGAGCGAGTTGAAGGTGCGTACGTTGTACTTGTGCACCCGCATGACCAGCGCCATGGTGATGCAGATGAACAGGCCCAGCGCGACGATCACCAGCCCGATTGGCGCGTTCACCTTGATCAGCAGCGCGTACAGGCAGAGCATCAGCAGCACGGAGACGTTCTCGTTGAAGTTCTGCACGGCGATGGAGTGGCCGGCCGAGAGCAGCACGTGGCCGCGGTGCTGCAGCAGCGCGTTCATCGGCACCACAAAGTAGCCCGACATGGCGCCGACCACCATCAGGAACACGTAGGCGATGGCCATGTACAGCGGCATATGCAGCCCCAGCACGTCCAACGTGATCTGCGGCATGGCGTCCTTGGTGTAGAACGCCATCAGCATCACGGTCGCGCCCATGGCCACGCCAAAGGGCAGCACCGACAGCGACTTGCGCAACGGAATGCGCGCTGCCGCCATGATGGCGCCGACGGCCACGCCCACGGCGACCACGGCCTGCAGCAGGGCGCCCTGCGACAGGTTCAGGCCCAGCGATTTTTCCGCCCACTTCAGCACGATGAACTGCAGGGTGGCGCCCACGCCCCAGAACAGCGTGGTCACGGCCAGCGAGATCTGGCCGAGCTTGTCGCGCCACAGCGCGACGAAGCAGTCGCCGAACTCCGCGATCAGCTTGATCGGGTTCTTTTCCTGTTGCGGGTAGCGTGCGCCGGTATCGGGAATGAACAGGTTGAAGATGGCGGCGATCACGTAGAACAGCATGATCACGACCATCGCCGCTTCGGCCGGCGTGTTGATGCCCGTGTCGATGTAGGGGATGTCAAAGCGCAGCAGGAGCTGCGAAATGTGCACCGAAATCAGCGCGCCGCCCACCACGGTGCCCAGGATGATCGAGCCCACGGTGAGCCCTTCGATCCAGCCGTTGGCCATCACCAGCTTTTCCGGGGGCAGCAGCTCGGTCAGAATGCCGTACTTGGCCGGCGAGTATGCGGCTGCGCCGAAGCCCACGATGCCGTAGGCGAGCAGGGGGTGCAGCCCGAACATCATGATGGCGCAGCCCGCTATCTTGATGGCGTTGGTGATGAGCATCACCCGCCCCTTGGGCATGGAGTCGGCGAAGGCGCCGACGAATGCGGCCAGGATGACGTAGGAGAGAACGAAGAACAGCTTGAGCAGCGGAGTCATCCACTGCGGGGAATGCAACTCGGTGAGAAGGGCGATGGCGGCGATCAGCAGCGCGTTATCGGCCAGCGACGAAAAAAACTGCGCGGCCATGATGGTGTAAAAACCCTTCTTCATGCTTTCGACTTTGTCTCCAGCGCGTCCTTCGTGCGCTCTGGGAAGGGCTACGCCCACCGGCGTTGCCATGGTTGGTTGCAGGGGACCCTGGGCTGCGGCCGTGTCGAATTGTGTCGCATACGCCGCGCGTGAGCGCCGCGCCGCTTGCCTGACCGTCATTGACATATTGCTTCGCGTTTAGAACATGGCCTGAGCGTCCGGCTTTATATCACGAAAACACGACAATCCTGAATCCGCAAAGGCGCCAGTTTGACAGCGCAGAGGCTCTGCGATTCCCCGGGAATTGCGGGTGGGCGCTCGCGAGTGTGTTCAAATAACGGATACGCATCGCTAGCCGAATACCGGGTCTTCCCTGATCTGGTGCATGCCCATGCCGGACATGACGCCCGACTCACACTGCGGCGTCTGGAAGGATGCTTCCAGCGGCAGCGATGCATGCCTTGCGAGATGTCACTTCATGCCAAGACCGATTCACGCCGTCATCCACCAACCCGCCATTGCCAACAACCTGGAGATCGCGCGCCGACACGCGCCAGGCTCGCGCATCTGGGCCGTGGTCAAGGCCAACGCCTACGGCCATGGACTGCGCCGCGTCTTTGCCGGCCTGCGCGCGGCCGATGGTTTCGGCCTGCTGGACCTGAATGAGGCCGTGCAACTGCGCGACCTCGGCTGGCAGGGCCCGATCCTGCTGCTGGAGGGTTTTTTCCAGCCCCAGGATGTGCCGCTGCTGGAACAATACCGGCTTACCACCGCAATCCATTGCGAGGAGCAGCTCCGGATGCTGGAGAGCGCGCGGCCGAAGGGCCCGCTGGCGATCCAGCTCAAGCTCAACACCGGAATGAACCGCCTGGGCTTCCAGCCCGCGCAGTACCGCACCGCGTGGGAACGCGCCCGTGCCATGCCGTGCGTGGGCAGCATCGTCCATATGACCCATTTCTCGGATGCCGACAGCGCGCGCGGCATCGCGCACCAGGTTGCGGCCTTCGACGCCGCCACCGCGAACCTGCCGGGCGAGGCCAGCCTGTCGAACTCAGCCGCGGTGCTGTGGCATCCGGAGGCCCACCGTGCGTGGGTGCGGCCCGGAATCATCCTGTATGGGGCCTCGCCCACCGGCCGCGAGGCCGACATTGCCGGGGTTGGCCTGCAGCCGGCCATGTCGCTGCACAGCGAATTGATTGCCGTGCAGGACCTGCAACCCGGCGATACGGTCGGCTACGGCTCCATGTTCACCGCCGACCGGCCGATGCGCATCGGCGTGGTGGCCTGTGGCTACGCGGACGGGTACCCGCGCCACGCGGTTGGCTGGGGCGAGAACCGCGCGCCGGTGCTGGTAGATGGCGTGCGCACCGAACTGATCGGCCGCGTTTCCATGGACATGCTGTGCGTGGACCTGGGGCCATGCCCGAAAGCCAAAATCGGCAGCCCGGTCACGCTGTGGGGCCAGGGCCTGCCGGTCGACGATGTCGCCGAGGCCAGCGGCACGGTCGGCTACGAGCTGATGTGCGCGCTGGCGCCGCGCGTGCCGGCCACCGTGGCGACCATCACCGCGTCGGACAGCGCCTCGCCCCTCCTGGCCTGATCCCGGCAAGGATCGACCTGTCCTGACGGCCGGCCGCCGCAAGGCGGCCGGCCGTAGCGTTTCCGGCACTCACCCTCAAGGATCTTCCGTTGGCCAAGACCAAGACCGTCTACACCTGTACCGAATGCGGTGGCACCGTGCCGCGCTGGGCCGGCCAGTGCCCGCACTGCAACCAATGGAACACGCTGGTCGAGACTGTGTCGGAGGGCAGCACGGCGGGCAAGCGCTTCCAGCCGCTGGCGGCATCTGCCACGGTACTCAAGCTTTCCGAGATCGATGCCGCGGACGTGCCGCGCTTTTCGAGCGGGATCGACGAGTTCGACCGCGTGCTCGGTGGCGGGCTCGTCGCGGGCGGGGTGGTGCTGATCGGCGGCGATCCGGGCATCGGCAAGTCGACGCTGCTGCTGCAGGCGCTCGCCAACCTGACTGCCCAGCGGCGCGTGCTTTATGTGAGTGGCGAAGAGTCCGGCGCCCAGATCGCGCTGCGCGCGCAGCGCCTGGGAGTGGAGAGTCCGACGCTGGGCTTGCTCGCGGAAATCCAGCTCGAAAAGATCCAGGCCACGCTGGAAGCCGAAAAGCCCGATGTGGCCGTGATCGACTCGATCCAGACGCTTTACTCCGAAGCGCTGACGTCGGCGCCGGGCTCGGTCGCGCAGGTGCGCGAATGCGCGGCGCAACTGACCCGCATTGCCAAGAGCAGCGGCACCACCATCATCCTGGTCGGCCACGTGACCAAGGAGGGCAACCTCGCCGGTCCGCGTGTGCTGGAGCATATCGTCGATACGGTGCTGTATTTCGAGGGCGATACGCATTCCTCGCACCGGTTGATCCGCGCGTTCAAGAATCGTTTCGGCGCCGTCAACGAACTTGGCGTGTTCGCCATGACGGAGCGCGGCCTGCGCGGCATCAGCAACCCGTCGGCGCTGTTCCTGTCGCAGCATGAAGAGACCGTGCCGGGCTCCTGCGTGCTGGTGACGCAGGAGGGCACGCGCCCGCTGCTGGTGGAGGTGCAGGCGCTGGTCGATACCGCCAACGTGCCAAACCCGCGCCGCCTGGCCGTGGGCCTGGAGCAGAACCGGCTGGCGATGCTGCTGGCCGTGCTGCACCGGCACGCGGGCATTGCCTGCTTTGACCAGGACGTGTTCCTGAATGCGGTGGGCGGCGTGAAGATTACCGAGCCCGCGGCGGACCTGGCCGTACTGCTGTCGATCCACTCGTCGATGCGCAACAAGCCGCTCCCGCGTGGCTTGGTGGTATTCGGCGAAGTGGGCCTGGCCGGCGAAATCCGTCCCAGCCCGCGCGGGCAGGAGCGGCTGAAGGAGGCCGCGAAACTCGGCTTCACGCTGGCGGTGATCCCCAAGGCCAACGCGCCCAAGCAGAAGATCGACGGGCTTGACGTGATCGCCGTTGAACGCATCGAGCAGGCGATCGATCGCGTGCGCCATCTCGACTGACCGATGGCCGATCTGATCGAAATCGAAACCGCTCGCCTGTGCCTGCGCCAATGGCGCGACGCCGACTATGCGCCGTTTGCCGCGTTGAACGCCGATGCCGAGGTGATGCGCTACTTTCCCGCGCTGCTGACCCGCGCGGAGAGCGACGGGCTGGCGGCGCGCTGCCGCGAGAAGATCGACACGTTGGGCTGGGGCTTCTGGGCTTGCGAGCGCAAGGCGGACGGCGCCTTCATCGGCTTTGTCGGGCTCAACGTCCCCGCGACGACTTTGCCATTTTCGCCCTGCGTGGAGATTGGCTGGCGCCTGGCGCGCGAGGCATGGGGGCAGGGCTTCGCCACCGAGGGCGCCCGTGCGGCACTGGCGGTGGGGTTTGAACAGATTAGACAGGAGGAGATCGTTTCATTCACGGCGTTGGCCAACCAGCGCTCGCGCGCGGTCATGGAACGTCTGGGCATGCATGAGGACGCGATCCCGTTCGAACACCCTGCGCTGCCGGAGGGGCATCCGCTACGGCTCCATCGCCTTTACCGCCTGTCGCGTGACAAGTGGGAAGCCGGGGTGCATCGTTCCAGCTGAGCCCATGGGCATCCCTGCGGCAATCCGCCACATGGCACGAGCCGGCGATTCGCACGTCCGCCGAAGAGGACATTTCGCAAAATCGGTAATAATGCCGACCAACAGCCGGAGCGCCCCCGCGCCGGCAACCTGGCCACAGAGATCCCGATCCGTCCATCGTTTATGCAAGCCAATTCCCGCGCCTATTTCCTGCTGATTGCCATCATCTCTTTCGGGATGGTTGGCTTCGCGCTCTACCTGCAGTTCGAGAAGGGGTACCAGCCGTGCCCGCTGTGCATCATGCAGCGGTTCGCCTTTATCGGCATCGGCCTGTTCTCGCTGCTCGCGGCCATTGCGCAGAACACGCGTTCGCTGTGGCAGGGGCTGGGCATGCTGTCCGGCGTCGGCGGCATTGCCGTGGCCGTGTACCACGTGTCGCTGCTGCTGAACCCCAAGGCGAGCTGCGGCATCGACCCGCTCGAAAACTGGGTCAATGCCTTGCCGACAGCCAAGGTGCTGCCGCAGGTGTTTTACTCCGACGGCCTGTGCACTGCGCCGCTGCCGCCGGTGCTGGGCCTGTCGGTGCCGGCCTGGTCACTGATCTGGCTGTTCATCCTGACGCTGACGCTGGCGGTCGGATTGATCCGGCGCGAGAAGAATTTCCGCTGAGGAAAAACAAAAAAACCGGCGCTTCAGGCGCCGGTTCTTCTTTCCATCCACGACCTTCGATAAGGTCTAGGCAAGGGAGGGGACTCGAACCCTCACACGATCTGCTCGATCTGCTCCTGCAGTTCCAGCCATTTCTCTTCCAGTGTTTCCAGTTCGCCATTGACTTCGCCCTGGCGCTTGAGCATTTCCATCAGCCTGGACTTGTTGGCCTCGGCATAGCTCGTCTCGTCGGCCATGAACTGGTCGATCTCAGCCTTGGCGGTCTGCAGCACCGTCATGCGCTTCTCCACCTTTTCCAGTTCCTTGGTGAGCGGCTTGCGCAGTTGCGCGAGGCGCTGGCGTTCGTCGGCCTCGGCGCGGCGCTGGTCCTTGCGATTGATTCCCGCTGACGCACCGCCCGATTCCGCCTGGTGAGCGGCCACGGCGGCATTGCGTTTGGCGGCGGCTTGCTGGAGCAGCCAGTCGCGGTAGTCATCCAGATCGCCGTCGAACGGCTTGATGGTGCCGTCGGCGACCAGCATGAACTGGTCGGCGGTGGCGCGCAGCAGGTGCCGGTCGTGCGAGACCAGGATCAGCGTGCCTTCGAACTGCGCCAGCGCCATGGTCAGCGCTTCACGCGTGTCCAGGTCCAGGTGGTTGGTCGGCTCGTCGAGCAGCAGCAGGTTGGGTTTCTGCCAGACGATCAGCGAGAGCGCCAGCCGGGCCTTCTCGCCGCCCGAGAACGGCTCGATCGGCGCGGTCGCCATGTCGCCACGGAAGTTGAAGCTGCCGAGGAAGTCGCGCAGTTCCTGCTCGCGCGTGTCCGGCGCCAGCCGGGCCAGGTGCTGCAGCGGCGAGTCGTGATCGCGCAGGGTTTCGAGCTGATGCTGGGCGAAGTAGCCGATCTGCAGCCCTTTGCCAAGACGCAGATTGCCAGTGAGCGGATCCTGCGTGCCCGCCAGGGTCTTGACCAGCGTCGACTTGCCCTGGCCATTGGCGCCGAGCAGGCCGATGCGCTGGCCGTTCTGGATCGACAGTGCCAGCTTGTGCAGGATGGTCACCGGCGGATCGGCCTCGGCATAGCCGCAGTCGACGCCATCCAGCACCATCATCGGATTCGGGGCCGCATCGGGTTCGCGGAACTCGAACGCGAAGCCGGCCGCGACGTGGACCGGCGCCAGCCGCTCCATCTTTTCAAGCGCCTTCACGCGGCTTTGCGCCTGGCGCGCCTTGGTGGCCTTGGCCTTGAAGCGCGTGATGAACGATTCGAGGTGCGCGATTTCCTTCTGCTGGCGCACATAGGCCGATTGCTGCTGCGCCATCTGCTGCAGGCGCAGGGTCTCGAACAGCGTGTAGTTGCCGCCGTAGCGGCGCAGCTGCTGGTTCTCGATATGGACTGTGACGTTGCAGATCGCGTCCAGGAATTCGCGGTCGTGCGAAATCATGACCAGGGTGCCCGGGTAGCGCGCCAGCCAGTCTTCCAGCCAGACGATGGCGTCCAGGTCCAGGTGGTTGGTGGGTTCGTCGAGCAGCAGCAGGTCGGACGGGCACATGAGCGCCTGCGCCAGGTTCAGGCGCATGCGCCAGCCGCCCGAGAACGATGACACCGGCTGCGACACCTGCGCCAGCGTGAAGCCCAGGCCCAACAGCAGCGCTTCGGCGCGGGCCGGCGCGGTGTAGCCGTCGGCATCGGCAAAGCCGGCATGGGCCTCGGCCTCCGCGCTGCCATCGCCGACCGCTTGTGCCTCGGCGATGGCCGCTTCGATCTCGCGCAGGCGAGTGTCGCCGTCGATCACATAGTCCACCGCGCTGCGGGCCACCGCCGGCGTTTCCTGAGCCACGTGGGCAATGCGCCACTGCGCCGGGACGGACAGGTCGCCGCCATCGGGATGCAGCTCGCCGCGCAGCATCGCGAACAGGGTGGACTTGCCGCTGCCATTGGCGCCGACAAGGCCCACACGCTCGCCCGGATTGAGCGTCACGCTGGTGTGGTCGAACAGCACCTTGGTGCCGCGCTGGAGGACAAGCTGGTCGATTCGGATCACGAGGAAGGCAGGAACGTCGGTAACAGGGACAAACGGGGACAAACGGCGGAAAGCGGCGCGAAAGCGCGAGGCAGCCCGGC
>Ga0079985_1001550_pt1 | contig 13405 bp, 7 predicted proteins | sample Hof3ISUMetaT_11_FD_73497 | JGI IMG/M metagenome (GOLD analysis project Ga0079985, IMG submission 73497) | Enriched soil aggregate microbial communities from Iowa State university to study microbial drivers of carbon cycling -... | ecosystem: Environmental > Terrestrial > Soil > Agricultural land... | reverse complement strand
GTACACTAGATTCCGGGTTTAACCCGGTTTCTTTTTTTTTTGTACGAGGGAGAGAGAATACTTGATGATTAACAACGTGTTGACAAGCTTATTTGACAAGATGCAAGCTCACGGTGATCGTGAGAATGCTGATAAGATAAAGGATTTAATGCAAAAGTTGCGTTCAGGTAAAGCATCGCTCGCGTTCAGCGGTCATTTCTCGGCTGGCAAATCTAGCTTGATTAATGCATTGTGCGGTATTCGATTGTTGCCGTCAGGACCGATTCCTACGAGCGCCAATCTCGTCGTTATTGAAAACGGTGAGGCCGGTGCAACCGTTGTGTATCATGACGACAACCTAGGACAATTATATCCAAGGTTGTCGTCAACTGGGCAGGACAGGACACAAGCAGCTATTCAAGTCGAAATCGATCAAATCGCCGATTACTGCAAGGATGGGGAAATATACAATCGTATTGAAATCCGTTATCCATCTGAATTATTAGCGGATCGCTTACGGTTTCTTGATACGCCAGGTGTGGATTCTACGGATGAAGCGCATATGCTGGCGACCGAATCGTCTCTTCATCTTGCCGATGCCGTATTCTATGTGACTGACTACAATCATGTATTATCAGATATGAATTTGAGTTTCACGAAGAGATTAACAGATGAGGGGAAGCCCCTTTATTTGATTGTGAATCAAATTGACAAGCATCGCGATGAGGAGATCACATGGGAAGACTACAAAACGAATGTTAGGCTGGCATTTCAAGATTGGGGTGTACAACCGAAGGGGTTTATTTTTGTTTCGGTAAAGGATCCCGAGCATCCGAACAATGAGTGGGCTAAGCTATTATGGACTATAAATCAACAAAAGGCGCATTCGAGCATATTACTGACAGGAAGTGTGCTTGTATCCGCCAAGCAGATTATGAAGTCTCACCTTGAATCCAACTTTCCAGCAGCCGAAAGCAGGGAAATGTCGTTAGAGGAAGCAGAACGGCAGCTTGCCAATGTTCAGCAAGAACTTTCAGCAGTTGGAACCGCCGCTGCGCAATTTCGAAATACGTTTCATTCTGAACTTACTAAGTTAATTGATAATGCGCAGATTATGCCTGCAACAACACGGGAGTTAGCAGACAGCTATTTACAAAGTCGAAAGCCAGGATTCAAAGTTGGGTTGCTGTTCTCAAACAAAAAAACTCAAGCGGAAATGGCTTCAAGGTTAGAGCTCTTCGCTGCCCGCTTGAAGGATCATATTGAACAGCAATTGGTATGGCATTTGAACAATTGGATCAAGCAATGGGCAGAGCAGTTTACGGGAACATCCAACATAGACTATCCGATCACCATGCTGGAAGCCGAGCTAGATGCATGCGACCTTGCTACTGCTGTCAATGAGTCTGCAGCTATGTCTTCAGCATATACGATGACTTATTGCAAACTGGTCACAGAGCAGCTCAAAAGCGCCTATCGAAGGAAAGCTCTATCACTTGTAGAACCGTTATTTGCGCATGTAGAGGAAGAGAACAGGGAACATCTGAATAAGCTCCAGATGGCCTATCAAGAGGCGCAAGCAACGTTGGAGCATGTACGCTTAATTGAATTGCAGCAAACGGACAAAGATCTGTACATATCCGAGTTACAAGGCTTATTTAAAATGGCCGAATCAGAAAACTTGCAAGCTAGTTGGCCTAATCCAGATGAAGCTGATGCGGCAGATTTAAGTGAAACAAGCCCAGTAACGAGTAAGAAGGATGAATCGAACACAAATTTATTGATGCCTTTAATTGAGTCAAGTTTCATCGAGCGTAACAAACAAACAAACGAGCAACATGATCACTTTCAGTATCGCAGCATGATCGAGGATACAGCAAGCTCGCTTCGTCATGTTGCTGAGCTTATGCGTCCTGCACGTTCACTGGAGTCGGTCCGTACTGTACTTGAAGAACGAGCAGCGAAACTTATGAATAACCGGTTTACGATTGCGTTATTCGGTGCTTTCAGCGCGGGAAAATCTTCCTTGACCAATGCGTTGATCGGCGAGATGGTTTTGCCTGTTTCACCAAATCCGACTACAGCGGCAATTAACAGTATTCTCCCACCGGACGAGAGACATCCACATCGGACCGCATTAATTCGTATGAAAACCGCTGATGCGCTGCTTGATGATCTGCGGTTCTCGTTATCCATGCTAGGATTAAAAGGCGATCAATTGAGATCGCTGAATGATCTCGACGATTGGATGAATCAGATCGAGACAGCCCATATTTCTGCTAAAGGGAAACCGCACCTATCTTTTATGAAGGCTGTGAAGATGGGGTATGCTGAGGCACGTGATCGTCTGGGAACCGCATGGAATAGTGATTTCGAAACGTATTTAAAGTATGTTGTGGAGGAAGATAAGGCTTGCTTTGTAGAATCCATTGAGCTTTATTACCAAACTATATTTAGCGATCAAGGCGTAGTTTTCGTAGATACGCCTGGTGCTGATTCCATACATGCCCGGCATACCGGCGTCACTTTTAATTATATTAAAAATGCAGATGCGATTGTCTTCGTGACCTATTATAATCATGCTTTCTCTCAGGCAGACAAGCAGTTTTTACTGCAGCTTGGCAGAGTGAAGGAATCATTTGAACTCGATAAGATGTTCTTCATTGTGAATGCTGTGGATCTCGCAGAATCGACTGATGAGCTGCGCAGCGTGCTCGATTATGTAGAAAAGCAGCTGCTGAACCATGGTATTCGCAATCCGAGGATGTTTCCGGTTTCCAGCCGCAATGCGCTGGAAGCAAAGAATAAAGATGATGAGGCTGCACTGATTGCCTCCGGGATGGTCGGCTTTGAGCAGAGCTTTGCTCGGTTTGCTGAAAGTGAACTAACTGCCGACATTGTCCGCTCAGCGCAAGCCGAGCTTGTAAGAGCTACATCACGCTTTCGAGAGCTGATTCAACTGCTTGAAAAGGATGATCATGAACGTCAGCGACACGCAGAGCAAATGCGAGGAGCAACGGATAAGCTAAAGATTGAACTCCAATCCTTGGCGATGTCTTCGGAAAGAAAATCGGATGTTATTCGACAAGAACTTGCAGAGCTTCTACATCATGTCAAGCAAAGATGCTATTATCGGTATGGTGATTTATTCAATGATGCTTTTCATCCATCTGTTCTCCAAGAGGATGGCCGTGATATTGGAAGAGCGCTGCAATCCGCTTGGCAACAGCTGCAGCAATCCATCTCTGTGGAAGTTTCTCAGGAGCTGTTGGCAACGACATTGCGGATGGAAAACTTCACAGGTACTATACTGCGCGCTTGGAATCAGCGAGCGATTGCGATGATAGTTGCTCAATTGCCAACATATATGACTAGAGACTGGATGCCGCCATCTTTTCAAACGCCGCTGATCCGAGAAACGATCGCACATCTGTCAACCGATGAAAAAATGATTAGAAAATTATATAAAAATGCGAAGTTTTTCTTTGAAGGTGAAGGGAAAGCGTCGCTTAAGCAATTTTTGGAAAGCGAAATTCTAGCTTCCTTACAAAACTATATAGAATCGCACGAAAATGAACTTTCAAATTATTATGAAGGTTGGTTGCAAGCATCGATTTATGCTGAAGTGGAGCAATTGACCCATCAACTTGAACAAGATGTCAGATTATATTCCCAACAAATAGAAGAGAAACAATTAATATCTGAACTTCGTAACAGACTAGCTAGAATAGAGCCTTATCTGAGAACATTTGAAAGGAAAGCATGAATAATGTGCCGAATTTGTGAACATTTCGCCATATAGGCAAGAATCCTGCGGATTCCTCTCATTGAAGCGTGATAGGGTCGGTGTTATAGTGACTTAATCCGAGCAAATATCATGGGTAACAACAGGGGGATCCGCATGGAAGTTTTAAAGCAGTTAAAAGCGTTTTATTGGTCGGAACGCTGGTTGTTGTTTTTTTCTATCGCTTGCTTGGCGATTGCCTCAGCAACGGGAATCGTGTACCCGATACTTGCGCGACATTTAATCGACGATATGATTATTCCTGGGAATTATGATGGAGTAGCAGTGACCGCAATGCTCGTTTTTGCCTCAATCACCTTTAAGGCCTGTTTTCAATTTTTACATGGACTTTCGGGCGGACGCCTAGGAAATCGAGTAGCGAAGAATTTACGCGGTGCGCTTTATAACAAGCTTCAATACTTATCCTTTCAATATTACGATAAAGCCAAGACGGGAGATCTTATGTCACGGCTTACGGCTGATTTAGATGGATTACGTCAGTTCATTGGATTTGGCTTTGCCCAATTCATGAACATTTTTTTTATGGTCACTTTCGGCGCTGCGATGATGTTTACGATTCATTGGCAGTTAACATTACTAACATTCATCACAATGCCTTTTCTTGTATTTACGGTTATGCGATTTGAGAAGCGGATTCATCCACAATTTCAAATGATGCGCAAGGCAATGAGTAATTTAACGACTGCCGTTCAGGAAAATATTACGGGAGTCCGAACGGTTAAGTCTTTCGCACGTGAGCCTTACGAAGTGGACAAATTTGGTGTGCGAAGCATGGAGTATAAAGAGAATCAAGTTGGGGCCGCCTTTTTGTTCGCGAGGTTCTTTCCGATTATGGAAATACTCTCTGCGACTTGTGTGGTTCTTTTGTTATTTTTCGGCGGAAGGCTTGTGATTAAGGGGGAGATATCGCTCGGTGATCTAGTCGCCTTTAACAGTTTAATCTGGTATGTCATTGGTCCGATGTGGGGCCTAGGCTTTCAAATTAACCAATATACTCAATCGAAGGCGTCTGGTGAACGAGTTCTTGAAATTCTTAATCACTATGTTCATGTAAAGGATAAAGAGAATGCCATTAAACTCGATCAAGTACAGGGTCATGTGCATTTTTCTAATGTAACCTTTCAATATCCGGATGCTGGAGTGGCATTACATAATTTCGACCTTAATGCGCCGGCAGGTTCAGTTATTGGCCTATTAGGTGGCACCGGTTCAGGCAAGTCAACAATCGTGCAGTTGCTGCTTAGAGCTTATAACGTGAAAGAAGGTACCGTCAATCTCGACGGACATGACGTTCGCGATATCCGCTTGGAGGATTTGCGCAGTCAGATTGGGCTAGTCTTTCAAGAGACTTTCTTGTTCTCCTCCACGATTCGCAATAATATCGCTTATGGTGTGAAAAATGCCACTATGGACGCTATTATTCGTGCAGCAAAGCTGGCACAAGCGCATGACTTTATTATGGAGCTGCCGGAAGGCTACGACACGATAGTTGGAGAAAGAGGAATGGGATTATCGGGCGGTCAGAAGCAACGGATAGCAATTGCTAGAGCGCTGATCGTAAATCCGCGTATTCTCATTCTTGATGATTCGACCAGCGCCGTTGACATGGAAACAGAGCATGAGATCCAGCGTGGGCTTGATGAAGTGATGAAAGGGAGAACGACCTTCATAATTGCACACCGGATATCATCGCTTCGTCATGCGGATGAAATAATTGTGCTCGAAGAAGGGGTTGTGAAGCAACGAGGCACACATAAGCAGCTGTTGCAAATGGATGGTCTCTATCGGGATACGTACAATAACCAATATGCGGATCGCCCAGATTCTATAACAAGCTCTGATGCGGAAAGAGAGGGGCTGAAGCTATGAGTGCAAATACGGAGGCAATGAAAGAAAAGCGGGAAAGATTCGTCTATCAAGATGACGGTGTGATCGAAAAGCCCTTCGATTGGGGTGTCATGAGCCGGCTGTTTGTGTATATGAAACCGTATCGGAAGCAGTTTCTACCGGTAGTCGTGCTCATGATCGTCGGTGCGGCTATACAGCTCGCGGTTCCCTTTCTTATTAAAGAAGCGATCGATAAAGTTATCGATCCGAAGAATGGTAACGGAAGTATCTCCCTTCTAGGAATCTATGCGGGAACCATCCTTTGTTTATATATATTGCAAATGATCATTGGCCGATTGCGGATTCGCATCACGAATGTGATTGGCCAGAAGGTGATCCATGATTTGCGATCACAATTATTTGGTCATATTCAGCGGTTATCGTTTCGTTTCTTCGATAAACGTCCGGCTGGTTCCGTGTTGGTGCGAATTACGAATGACGTAAACTCGTTGCAGGACTTGTTTACGAATGGTGTCGTGAACGTCTTTATCGATCTGGTGCAATTGTTCGGGATTGTTGTCATTTTACTTGTGCTTAATTTTAAGCTTGGCCTGGCTGTTATGGGTACGGTTCCATTGATGTTCCTTGTGTCCACCTCCCTGCGCAAAAGGATTCGCCGGGCATGGCAAGAGGTGCGGATGAAGCAATCCCGAATCAACTCACACTTGAATGAAAGTATTCAAGGCATTCGAGTAACCCAAACGTACACACAAGAGAAAGAAAATATTAATTTTTTTGATGAAATGAACGTAAGCAACAGAAAATCCTGGGATCTTGCTTCAGGCTTAAACCAAACGTTCGGACCGATTTTAGAAATTACAGGTGGACTTGGATACCTAGTGTTGTTTTGGTATGGTACGCATCTCATCTCTTTAGAAGAGCTAACCATTGGATTATTTGTTGCTTTTGCTACATATATTTCCCGATTTTGGGATCCAATCAACCGGCTTGGCCAAATGTACTCGCAGCTTTTAATCGCGATGGCGTCCTCGGAACGAATCTTTGAGTTTATGGATGAAGTGCCGACAGTTGCTGAAAGCGTTCATCCTCGTGAAATTGCGGAAATCAAAGGAAACATAAAATTTGAGCATATCGTATTCGAATACGAAAAGGGGCGTCCAGCGCTTCGCGGAATCGATCTTGAGGTTCAAGCAGGTCAATCTGTGGCGCTTGTCGGACATACTGGCTCAGGGAAAAGTACGATCATGAATATATTATGCCGATTCTATGATCCGGTTGAAGGACGTTGTTTAATCGACGGCAATGATCTGCGTGATGTTTCCATCCAAAGTCTTCGCTCTCAAATCGGGATTGTGCTGCAGGATACGTTCATCTTCTCTGGTTCAATCCGCGACAACATTCGATTTGGCAAGCTGGATGCGACGGATGATGAGATTGAAGAGGTTGCGCGTGCTGTTGATGCGCATGATTTCATTATGAAGATGAATCAAGGCTATGATACTCAGGTGGAGGAACGTGGTACAGCGCTTTCCATGGGTCAACGGCAGCTAATCTCATTCGCCAGGGCACTGCTTGCAGATCCGCGAATATTGATTCTCGATGAAGCAACAGCCAGCATTGATACGGAAACAGAAATCAAAATTCAACGCGCGTTGCAGGTGCTGCTTAAAGGGAGAACTTCATTCATCGTTGCCCATCGGTTATCTACGATTAGACACGCTGATTTAATCGTTGTGCTCGATCATGGGCAAATTATGGAGAAGGGCACCCATCAGGAGTTATTGCAAGCTGGCGGTATATATAACGGGTTGATCGAAGCGCAATACCGATTTTTACAAGAAATCAGTTGATTGAACACGCATGTTTAGGATGAAGGTTCACCCTGCAGCACGATGGTGAATAGCCTAGTAGAGAATCAATTTGATTCAGAAGTAGGATATTGATCATAGTGAAATCCATTACATAATGCTAATCAGTATGCTTATGCAATGGATTTAGTGAGGAGAACGAATATGCAGATTGCAGTTATTCATCCAGGTGATACGGTTTTTATGCTCGCCGAGAAGTACGGTGTGAAAATGGAACGGATCATCTCCGTCAACGGCTTATCTCAACCCGAAAGACTAGTTGTCGGGCAAGCACTGCTCATCCCGACAACGACTGAGACGCAGACTGGCAAACGGATAATCGTGGCTAATGCTTATTTACAGCCATCCACGCCGGAACGTGACGCAGCGATTGTGCGGGCTACCGCGAATGCATTAACCTATTTCAGTTTATTTCAATATCGAGCGCTTCGCACCGGTGAGATTTCTGCGTTGAAGGATCAACCTGCTTTACAAGCTATAAGCAATACCAATGCGCGGGCCATGATGGTGCTAGCTAACTTCGAGGAGGGTAACTTCTCTCCAGAGATTGCTCATGCCATCTTCACCAATCAAGCGGTGAAAGAGCGATTGATCAACAACGTCGTGACAACGATGAGAAGCAAGGGTTACCGGGCTTTAAACGTTGATTTCGAAAATTTATTTCCAGCGGATCGGGAGCTTTACAACCAATTTTTGCGTGATATCACCGCAAGAATTCACCGCGAGGGCTGGAAGGTGTCTACGGCGTTAGCACCCAAAACAAGCGCCACGCAGAAGGGTTCATGGTATGAAGCCCATGATTACAAAGCACATGGTGAAATTGTTGATTTCGTCATCATCATGACCTATGAGTGGGGATGGTCTGGGGGACCGCCGATGGCGGTTGCTCCGATTCCGCAAGTCCGCGCAGTTCTGGACTATGCCGTCACCGAAATTCCTCGCTATAAAATCATGATGGGCGCTCCTCTATATGGTTACGATTGGACTTTGCCATTTGTGAAGGGAGGCCCCTTCGCACAGACACTAAGCCCGCAGGCGGCTATTGATCAAGCTGCCAGAGTCAATGCGAGAATCGAATACGATCCTGTTGCGCAAGCTCCTTATTATCGTTATTATGATCAGCAAGGACGTGAGCATATTGTCTGGTTCGAGGATGCGCGAAGCATGCAAGCGAAATTCGATCTGATCAGGCAATATCGATTAGATGGCATCAGTTACTGGGTTCTGGGCAATCCTTTTCCACAAAACTGGGTGATGCTTGTCAACCAATTTACAATACGCAAAGTATAAAGTGTAATCGGAACAACCGTTTCTTATGACGGTTGTTTTTGTTTGATGTTATAGTGGATTAAGATTGTGCTTGGTTGCAAAAAATGAAAGGAAGTTTTACTCTAGAGGATAGGAATCAATTTCAGGAGGATTGGCCGATATGAAATCCACACGATTATTATGGGGCACCATCAGTATCGGAGCGCTTGCCTCCACTTTGCTGCTATTTTTCGGACTTGCTTATGCTGTGAATGATATTATAAATCCACAAGCATCCGATTTAACGTCAATTCCTGAATTTAGCAAAAATCGGGATGATCTTGTCAAGGATAACGGACAAATCGATATTGTCGCACTTGGAGATTCTCTGACTAAAGGGACCGGAGACCGAACAGGGGCAGGCTATATTGGTCGTGTAAAGGACAAGCTTAGCGAAGCAACAGGAAGAGATGTCCATGTTATTAACAATTTAGCTGTGAATGGTTATCGCACCGATCAGATGTTAAGCGATCTAGAGAAGCCTTCCGTTGCGGATACGTTAAGCAAAGCGGATGTCATTATTTTTACAATCGGGGGCAACGATTTATTCAAATATGTGCGTAATGAGTTAGACTTAACCTCGGCAGAAATAACCGGTGAGGATCTAATGAAGAGCATACCTGAGCCCATGGAGCGGTTGGATCAAATATTCAAAAAGTTGAATGATATTAATCCTTCGGCTGTTATCGTTTATGTGGGACTTTTCAATCCATTCCTCGATTTGGATCCGACACGCCAAACTTCACTTGCCATCGCAGAATGGAACGCCAAAGCGTATACCCACGTGAATGGGTATGAGAATGTCATTATGGTGCCGACTGCTGATTTATTCGAACGTCATTTGCTTGATTATTTGTACTCCGATCATTTTCACCCGAACGATGCGGGCTATGAAAGAGTTGCAGAGCGAGTCGTTCAGGCGCTTTATTAGACTAGAAGGGCGGGGAGCGATTCGATGAATATGGAGACAGTTCTGTCAGTGCGTCACTTAAAAAAGAAAATCGGCAGGAAATGGATCATTGAGGACGTTTCTTTCGACATCGGCAGTGGCGAAATTTTCGGTTTCCTTGGCCCGAATGGGTCAGGAAAAACAACGACGATCCGTATGCTTGTTGATTTGATTCGTCCAACCGAAGGACAAATTACGATCTGTGGCAAGGATATCAACAAAGATCGCAATGAAGCGTTGCAATATGTTGGTTCCATTGTAGAGAATCCAGAGATGTACCCTTATATGACCGGGTGGGACAATCTCGCACATTTTGCCCGTATGATACCGGGAATCAGTGACCAGCGTATCCATGAGGTCATAGCCATAGTCGGCATGCAGAACCGGATCCATGATAAAGTAAAGAAGTACTCTCTTGGCATGCGGCAAAGGCTAGGCATTGCACAAGCATTATTAGGAAGTCCAAAGTTGCTCATTCTAGACGAGCCGACGAACGGTCTAGATCCACAAGGGATCAAAGAATTGCGCGAATTTATCCGCACATTGGCCGACCAGGGGCTCAGCTTATTCATTTCGAGCCACCTGCTCAGCGAAATTCAAATGATGTGTGATCGGGTTGCGATTATAAGCCATGGCAAGGTCATTGCGGTCGGCGGGGTTGACGAATTATTGCAACAAACTCGTGGATCGGTCCTCTTTTTTGTGGATCAGTTGGATTTGCCATTGAAAATATTCGCGGAAGAAGGAATGAAGGTAAAGATTTTGCAAGAGGAAGAGCTATATGATCGTAGTGTTACTGATGGGATGAGAGTGATTGAGGCCATAATTGAGCCGGAGCAGGCGGCTGCTTGTAATCGCAAGCTGATTGAAGCGGGGATCGAGGTATTTGCCGTGGAACATCGCAAACCAACACTAGAGCAATTGTTCCTTGGTTTGACCGGAGGTGGAAGCATTGACTAGTATGTATCCGCTCGTGAAGAATGAGACACTCAAGATCTTGAAGAAGAAAAGATTTCTTGTCATCGTGCTTGTTCTTGCGATCTTAATTCCTGTGTTTACTTACGCGCAAATGACAAGCTCCAAAGAGGCGGCAAAGCAATTCGGCACCAAAGATTGGCGTGTGGTCGTTCAACAGCAAATCTACGACTATACGAACCGGCTTGGCAGCGCAAGAGTTCCGGAGGAATGGAAACGATGGTTATCGGTTCAAGTACAGCAGTTGCAATTCTACCTTGATCACGATGTGGATCCGCGTGCTCCTAGCGGAGTTACATTCGTTCGGTTTTTCCTCAGTGAGACGGTTACACTCTTTATTCCGCTATTGGTGCTGGCAATCGCCTCGGATATCGTTTCCGGGGAGCGGTCAGGCGGGACGATCAAGATGCTGCTTACCCGGCCGGTGGCCAGGTGGCGAATATTAATGAGTAAACTGATCACTCTCGCGCTGTTCGTCTCATTAATTATTGCTACAACGATCCTGTTGGCTTACCTCATATCCGGGATTGTATTTGGTTATGGAGGCTGGGATTTACCGGTGTTCGCTGGATTTCAGGTGCAAGGTACGGAGGTCGATACGTCTCATGTTCACGCAGTGGATCAATGGCTGTATATCTTGATGCAGGGTGGGTTAGCTTGGTTGTCGGCGATGACCATTGCTTGTCTTGCATTAATGGTCTCCGTGCTCGTTCGCAGTACTGCAGCCAGCATTGTAACCATGATGGCGGCGATCATATCCGGACTCATTCTGGTCAACATGGCACAATCGTGGCACTCTGCCAAATATTTATTCATGATTAATCTGGATTTGCCGAGCTATTTATCAGGACAGCTGCCGCCGATCCCTGGTATGTCGCTGCCGTTCTCGATAGCGGTGCTTGCAGCATGGGCCGCAGCTTCCCTTGTTGTATCTTTTACTGTTTTTACGAAACAGGACATCATGAGCTAAGCCATGATATAATGCATATCGGAGCAAACTGCAATTCGGAAAGGGGCATCAACTATGGTTGAACAGCTGGATATATTTGCCGCAACGAATGAGATAAAGTCAAAATCGAACACACAGACAAAACCATCCAGGCAGCTGGATTCTCCAGATTCATCCAACTATGATGCTGATGATATTCAAGTCCTAGAGGGACTTGTTGCTGTACGGAAACGACCTGGAATGTATATCGGCAGCACAAGCTCATCCGGGCTGCATCATCTGGTATGGGAGATCGTCGACAACGCGGTCGACGAGCATCTCGCGAAGTATTGCAACCGTATTGAGGTTACGATCCATCGAGATGGATCTGTTACTGTCTATGATAATGGTCGAGGGATCCCTACATCGCTGCACAAAACCGGGATTCCAACACCTCAGGTTGTCTTTACGATCCTACATGCGGGAGGCAAATTTGGTGGTAATGGATATAAGAAATCCGGCGGGCTCCATGGTGTAGGGGCGTCCGTTACCAATGCTTTATCGGAATGGCTGGAGGTAGAGATTTATCGCGACGGAAAAATACATAAGCAACGCTTCGAATATTGGATAGATAAGGATGGCAAGGAGCATGTAGGTGAGCCTGTAACAGGACTAGAAATAACGGGAAACACGAACCGCAATGGCACGAAAGTTACTTTTAAACCGGATAAGCGGGTTTTTCAAAGCTCGATCGCAGTTAGTTACGATGTGCTGTATGAACGTTTACAAGAAATCGCCTTTTTGAATTCTGGATTGAAGATCGTAATTAAAGATGAGCGAAGCGACCAAAGCGAGACATTCGAATATGAAGGCGGCGCAAGCGAGTTTGTCCGATTCTTAAATGAAGAGAAGACGGTTCTCCACGATGTCATTCATTTCGAAGGTGTAAAGGATGATATCGAGGTTGAAATCGCTTTTCAGTACAACGATGGTTATACCGAAACGATGGCTTCATTCGTCAACTCAATCTCTACGCGCGGCGGTGGTACGCACGAAACCGGTTTTAAGACCGCTTACACTCGGTTGATGAACGAATATTCTCGTAAGATGGGTATCCTCAAGGAAAAGGATAAAAATCTGGAAGGCAATGATCTGCGAGAAGGCATGATGGTCGTCATAAATGTAAAGATGGGCGAGGTTGAATTCGTTGGACAGACGAAGGATCAGCTTGGCAGCGCTATTGCCCGAACAGCTGTAGATGCGGTTGTTGCTGAGAAGATGGCCGTCTACTTGGAGGAGAATCCCCAAACCGCTCAGCAACTTGTCAAGAAGGCGGTACAGGCTGCTAAAGCAAGAGAAGCGGCACGTAAGGCCCGTGAAGAAGTACGAAGCGGCAAGAAGGGTAAGAGTATGTCGCTAAGTCTTGGAGGAAAGCTGACTCCGGCACAATCGAAGGATGTTACTCGCAATGAGTTGTTTATCGTGGAAGGAGATTCAGCCGGTGGATCGGCCAAGCAAGGCCGTGATTCCAGATTTCAGGCAATCCTGCCACTGAAGGGTAAGCCGATGAACCCAGAGAAGGCAAAGCTCGCTGATATAATGAAGAATGAAGAATATAAAGCGATCATTTATGCGATCGGAGCCGGTGCCGGTGCAGACTTCGAATTGGACGAATGCAATTATTCGAAAGTCATTATTATGACAGATGCGGACATGGACGGCGCGCACATCCAAGTGTTGCTGCT
>Ga0079985_1012539_pt1 | contig 13552 bp, 16 predicted proteins | sample Hof3ISUMetaT_11_FD_73497 | JGI IMG/M metagenome (GOLD analysis project Ga0079985, IMG submission 73497) | Enriched soil aggregate microbial communities from Iowa State university to study microbial drivers of carbon cycling -... | ecosystem: Environmental > Terrestrial > Soil > Agricultural land... | reverse complement strand
GTCAGTTTTCATGTCGAGTTAAAAATGTTGACACGACACCAAATGGTGACCTATTATTAAATAGTCACTAAATGGTGTCCAATTTGGAGTTAATCATTTGGAAAGTGCTTGGGACGATTCAGGAAAAATATTTAGGAGAATGTGTTGTGAGCGAGAACAACCCGTTCCGGGATGTGTTTGACGCGATTGCAGATCCAACCAGACGCCGATTGATTCAACTGTTAGCTGAGGTAGAGGAGAAGCCGCTCCATGAGCTAACGGCACATTTTGCAATGGGCCGTACAGCGGTATCCAAGCATCTAGCCATCCTCAAAGAGGCCAGACTGGTAGATGACCGTAAAGTCGGCAGGGAAACGCTGTTCAGGCTGAATGCCGCTCCACTCCGAGAAGTTCAAGATTGGGTGGCTTTCTACAGCAAGTTCTGGAGTGCGAATCTGTTGCGCTTGAACCAATTATTTGAGGAGGAAGAAGAATGAGTTTGTCAATGTCCATGGATTTTCAGTACAAGACATCGATCGAGAAGCTTTGGTCCGCCCTAACCGAATCGGGCATGCTTGCTAAGTGGATTGCGGATAATGACTTTGAGCCTATAGTGGGACACCGTTTTCAGTTCCGGATGAAAGCGTCCAGAATGTGGGACGGAATTATTGAAGGCGAAGTGCTGATTGTGGAACCACCGAACAAGTTGTCTTATACGTTCGGAACCGGCGAGGAAATACACACGGTTACTTGGACGCTGCAGGAACTGGGAGACGGGAAGGTGAACCTTCATCTCGAACAAACCGGATTTTCTAATAGAATGGGAGTTATGGGTGCAAAGTTCGGGTGGCGCAATTGGAGCAAAAAGCTGAAAAAGGCATTGGCACAATAACGAGTAAAGGAAGATATTATGTCTCAGGAATATATCGAAATCCGAGGCGCGAGGGAAAATAATCTACAAGATGTATCTTTACGTATTCCCAAGCGCAAAATCACCATTTTCACCGGTGTATCCGGATCCGGCAAGTCGTCGATCGTCTTCGATACGATCGCTGCCGAATCCCAGCGACTCCTGAATGAAAACTTTAGCACGTTCGTCCGGACCTTTCTGCCGCGAATTCCGCAACCGGATGCAGATGCGATTGAGAATCTGAGCATGTCGGTTGTTGTCGATCAAAAGCGGCTGGGCGGCGGTTCCCATTCCACGATGGGTACGATTACCGATATCTCTCCCATTCTCCGTTTGCTCTTTTCCCGTGTGGGTCAGCCCTATGTTGGACCAGCGTTCATGTTCTCGTTTAATGATCCGAAAGGCATGTGTCCAGAGTGCAACGGGATCGGTCGCAGACTGGGCGTCGACATGAGCAAAGCGGTGAACATGTCAAAGTCGTTGAACGAAGGGGCCATCATGCTGCCGGGCTATTCGGTGGATAGCTGGGACTGGAACATGATGGTTCAGTCGGGGGACTTCAACCTCGACAAGAAGCTAAGCGATTATTCGTACGAGGAACTAGACCAGTTGTTGTACGGCAAAGCGAAGAAAGTGGCGACGCAGTTCGGCGGGAAAACTGTGAACATTACAGTGGAAGGCGCAATTGAGAAGTTCACCAGCAAGTACGTCAAGCAGGATGTGAAGACGAAGTCCGAGCGCACGCAACAAACTGTTGCGCCGTACATCTCCGAGGGTCCCTGCTCCAGCTGCCGCGGTGCGAGACTTAGTCAGGCTGCGCTCAATTGCAGAATTAATGGACACAACATTGCGGAGCTGTCCTCCATGGAGGTCGGACAACTTATCCGCGTCATTCGAGAGATGGACGATCCAGTCGCTGCGCCGATCGTCAAGTCGCTGACGGAGCGGCTGCAGTATCTGGTGGGTATCGGACTGGATTACTTGACGCTGGACCGCGAGACGGATACATTGTCCGGCGGCGAGTCGCAACGGGTCAAGATGGTGAAGCACCTGAGCGGCAGTCTGGTGGATGTCACCTACATCTTCGATGAGCCCAGCATTGGCTTGCACCCCCGTGATGTACACCGGTTAAATGAATTGCTACTGAAGCTGCGCGACAAGGGTAATACCGTGATTGTCGTTGAGCACGATCCTGATGTGATACAAGTTGCCGATCATGTCGTAGACGTCGGGCCTCACGCTGGCAGTCGCGGCGGTAACATCGTGTATGAGGGAAGCTTTGAAGGCTTGCTGGAGACAGATACATTGACAGGCACCCATATGAAGCGGCCGTTCCAGTTGAAACAAGATAGCAGACAGTCATCCGGTAAGTTGTCCATCAAGGACGCTAATCTGCACAACCTGCGGAACGTGAACGTAAATATTCCAACCGGAGTGCTGACAGTCGTTACGGGTGTTGCTGGCTCGGGCAAGAGTACGCTGATTAATGATATATTCCTCAGCCAGCATCCGGATGCGATCGTCATCGACCAATCGGCGGTAGGAGTGTCAACACGCTCGAATCCCGCGACCTACACGGGCATTATGGATGATGTGCGCAAGGCGTTTGCTTCCGCGAACAAGGTCAACCAGGGATTGTTCAGCTTCAACTCCAAAGGGGCTTGCGAGAACTGCCAAGGGCTGGGTGTTGTGTATGTAGACCTTTCATATCTCGACAGTGTGAAGCTGCCATGCGAAGTATGTGGAGGTAAACGATTTAAGGAAGAGGTGCTAGAGTACAAGCTAAACGGCAAGTCCATTGCAGAAGTGCTGGAGATGACGGTGGAACAGGCGTTGGATTTTTTTCAGCAAAAAGAGGTTGTGCGCAAGCTCCAGGCGATGAGTGATGTGGGGCTGAACTATATAACACTCGGTCAGCCGCTAAGCACGCTATCGGGCGGGGAATGCCAGCGCATCAAGCTGGCAAGCGAGCTGCATAAGAAAGGCAGCATCTATGTGATGGACGAGCCGACGACCGGGCTGCATATGTCCGATATCGGTCACCTTCTGGGGATCATGAACCGCCTGGTGGATGCCGGCAATACGGTGATCGTCATCGAGCACAACCTCGATGTGATCAGCCAAGCGGATTGGATCATCGATATGGGACCGGACGGAGGTAACAAGGGCGGTCAAGTGGTGTTTGAAGGAACACCTCCGCAGATCATCCATGCTGAGCATTCGATCACGGGAAGATACTTGATGTAATCATAAAATCCATTTCGAGGAATGGGGAATGGGGTACTCTGAATATAAAAAACCAAACCACGATAATCCCACCAGTGTATATTGCCAAAGGTGGGATTATATATTTTATTGAACGCGGTTGATCGCACCTGGACCAAGTATTGCACTACTGATTTAGTTGTTTATTGTAATAACTGCGGCTACTCCTTCATTGTGGAAGCTTGAGAAATCAGGCTTTTTTTATTTTTCGCATAACAATAATAACATAACAATATACAATAACGTTTTATTGTAAAACGATAAAAGATGTGTTAATCTCAAATTAACAATAAATAAGTGGGGTGCTTTTTATGAAACGAGGAACAACACTCTTTTTAAAAATAGCTGTTATACTTATTGGAATTCCAGTTCTTGCTTTGTGCATATTTTTGGTGCCTGAGATAGCGAATTTTGCAGCAGAATTGTATCCAGATATTGCTTCTATGAAATATCTCGTTTTTATCGATTTGTATGCAACGGCGATACCTTTTTACTTTGCACTGTATCAAGCTTTTAAACTTTTAAGCTATATTGACAAGAATAATGCTTTCTCAGATTTATCTGTAAAGGCTTTAAAGACTATCAAATACTGTGCAATCACAATCAGTATCTTTTTTGTACTAGGAATGCCACTCTTTTATCTCGTGGCGGAGTTAGACGACGCCCCAGGGGTCATATTAATCGGATTGGTCATGATTTTTGTTTCCATGGTGATTGCAGTCTTTGCTGCTGTTCTTCAAAGGCTTTTACAAGAAGCCATCGATATAAAATCAGAAAACGACTTAATAGTCTGAGGTGAATGACATGGCAATTATTATCAATATTGATGTGATGTTGGCTAAAAGGAAAATGAGCGTAACAGAACTTTCGGAGAGGGTTGGAATAACAATGGCTAACCTTTCTATATTGAAAAATGGAAAAGCAAAAGCGATTCGATTATCAACATTAGAGGCGATTTGTAAGGCTTTAGAATGTCAGCCTGGAGATATTTTAGAATACAAAATGGATGAAGATACTCAAGGATGATCCGACATCGATGTGCAGTAACATAAAGGTAATTCGCTAAGTTGGTAAGCTTGATGCATAATATTATCTATGGCCAAAGGAAATAACAGATGAATGTAAAATAAATTTAGGATGGTTATTATGGTGAATATCGACAGGCTGATAGTGACGCTGGATGCCTTGAACCAGTACGGAGCAGATCGGCAAGGAAGAGGAATTACACGTCTGGCTTATACGAAAATATATGAAGAAGCGATGCTGGAATTTGTCCAGATGTGCAAACAGATTGATCTGGATGTGCAACTTGACGCTTTCGGTAACGTCATCGCACGAAGGGAAGGCCGCCTGGCGGACCTTCCTGCCGTTGCGTTCGGCTCTCATATGGATACCGTGAATAATGGTGGAGAATACGACGGAATCCTCGGGGTCGTTGCCGGCCTGGAAGTGATGCGGAGTTTGCATGAGGAAGGCGTCCAAACCCGACACCCGCTTGAACTAATCGTATTTGCTTGTGAAGAATCATCGCGATTCGGCGTCTCGACGCTAGGCAGCAAAGCTATGACCGGCTTGCTCGATCATTATGCCGTCTCGAACTTGCGAGACAAGAACGGAGTTACCATTCAACAGGCATTTCGGGAAGCGGGACTCGATTTCGATCGAATCAGGGAAGCGGTGCGAACGCCGAAGCAATTGAAAACTTTCCTCGAGTTGCATATCGAGCAAGGCCCCTTGCTGGAGATGGAGCGTAAATTCATCGGCATCGTAACCGGCATTGCTTCTCCGACACGTCTGCAGGTCCATGTCAAAGGGAAGGCTTCCCATTCTGGCACTACGCCTATGATAGGAAGGCAGGACGCCCTCGCCGCAGCCGCAGAAATTATTCTGGAAGTGGAGCGTTCAGCACGGGAGGAGACGGAATACGGAACAGTCGGAACGGTAGGCGTATGCACCGTACTGCCTGGTGCGATGAACGTCATTCCTGATTCCGTCATCCTGCAGATCGATGTACGCGGTACTTCCGAGCCATCCAAAAATACGATACTAGATACGCTATTCAGGTTGTTCCGACGATTGGAAGAACAGCGCGGCGTTATCGTCGAACCCGCCATTCTGAATGTGGAAAGACCCGTATTGCTTCAGAACGAAGTCGTCGACATCTTGACTGAGTGCTGCGAGAATCAGCAAGTTTCTTACCGTCACATGGTCAGCGGAGCCGGACACGACTCGATGAACATGGCCGCCCTTTGTCCCACCGGACTTATCTTTATTCCTTGTCGAGAAGGATTGAGCCATCATCCGGATGAGTACGCATCGCGGGAATCGATCGAAGCTGGAACCCGCGTTCTGAAGGAAGCCGTGTTACGCTTCGCGGAATAACAATAGAGAGGTGCACAGTCAACAACTCATGACTGAAGCCACGAGCTTGTAACTGCCCGGAAGTGCAGACGGCGGTGAGCCTCCTTCCTTAGAGTGGCGTTACAATAGGCAGGCTGACATCTACCCTATTGTATAGGTATACCTACACAATCACTTCAGCGATGTACTCGATTCCAATTCGCTGAAGATTCATAGCCGCGACTCGATCATCATTCGATCTGTAGCCGCACTGGATGCAACGAAATCGATGCTTCTTCTTAGCTCGATTCGCTTTCTCCTTATGTTTGCACTTCGGGCAAGTTTGTGACGTGTAGCGGGGATCAACCGCAATCACCTTGGCTCCGCGGAGATGGACCTTATACTCGATCATCTTCCGAAGCTGGTAGAACGACCAAGATACCGTTTCATAGCGATCCTGAACGCGCACACATTCGGTTGCCTTTCGAACACCTGTTAAGTCTTCGAGAACAAACAACGTGTTTGGATCATAGCGGTGAACGAGTGCCTTCGAAATGCGATGATTCACATCCGTCATCCAGCGGTTTTCTCGATCTCCGATCCGTTTCAACTTGCTTCGGGAGGAAGGTGTACCGACTTGCTGTAAGTTCTTACGTAATTGCTTGTATTGCGACCGCTTATCCTTGATCGGTCTGCCAGGGTAGAAGATGCATTTGGCTTGGGAATCATAGCTCGTTGCTACAAAGTTGATGCCCAGATCAATGCCCACAACCTGATGAATGGACTCCCAAGTTGTTTCTTCAACTTCTTTACTCATCGGGATATGTAAGAAAAACTTCCCGCGCTTATAAATCAGCTTCGCGGTTCCAAGCATCCAAGATCCATCAAAGTAAGCTTCCATGCCTTTGGTTTCATAAGGCACCTTGATCCGTCCCTCTAACGTGTTGACCGAGAAGGTGTGTTTGACCAGCGAATAGTCGCGATGCCAGACCAAATCGTACTCCGGTTTCTTGAAGTCGACGCATGTCCAAGGATGACCGTTACTGACTAACGACTTGTATCTAGCAACGACCGTCTTCAGGACAGACTGCGCCATTTGAGAGCGCAGGGAGAAGATAGCGCGCAATTCCCGATAGACCATCGTGTGCAGCACCACCATAGAAAGAATCTTCTTCTCGAATACGAGTCGAGATACAAAGTTACATGCCTGTCGATAAGCGCGAGAGGTTTGAAGTAACCGATCTGCCTGTTCAAGAGTAGGCATGATTTTCACTTTAGCGGTCAAGGTCACCATCATTGCATCACCACGTTTCACGAGAGAAATGAAGATTGGAAACCAAAGTAGAGAAGACTTACTTTCCTTTATTATACCAAACATTAGTTCGCATTGGAAGTAAGTGACGTGTAAATCATCACCATTTTTGATAGGAGGAAGTAAAGAAATCGGGACCATTTCGACGAGAGACGAAGATCACGTAAATTCCTCTCACGACTAAAGTCACGAGTATCCTTTACGCAAATCATGAATATTCACCTTCGCGGTCATCATCTTTTGTGTTTGCTCGGCTTTCGGGGAATGGGGTACTCTAATCTTTTTGCCGATAATATGAAACAAGTTTATGAACGTCTTCGCAAGGAACCTGAGACCGTCGTTCAAATTGTGAACGGCGTCGACGACCTGTGCAAATGTTTCCCCGGCGACCAGCCGTACCATTGCGATAATACAAGTGTGCATGAAAGGGATCAAGCCGTCATTCGGCATTTAAACATAGTGGAAGGCGATCAGTTGGAATGGAATGAAATTTTGCAGAGAATCAGAACAAATATAACGCCGCAACATGTGCCGGTTTGGTGCAACGGGTGCCCTTGGTTAACCTACGGCGTATGTGAAGAAGGTGTGGGGAGAGTCGTCAATGGAGAAGGGCTGAGTGCCCTGAGTGTTGCCAAAGATTAGGTACGGCTGCGCGATCCGCGTAAGAATAAATTTTGGGGGGATCAACATTAAGTTGCATGATAGGACTGTAGCTATCATAGTCATATTATTTTCGCTATTTCCCATAGGTTATGGATTAATGATGGCATATTTTATGGGTATGGCTGATATCAATTTTTTTGATGCATTATTTCATGATAAAGGAATCATTATCCCATTCTTAATAGGGTTAATTATTCTTTGTTCAGGATTCGTTTTTTTGCTCTTCCCGAAAATAAGTTATTCAATCCAAATTAAAACAGATGAGTATAAAGAAAAAGAATGAATTCTCCCGCCAACTTACCTTCGCTAAAGACATAGTTCATAAATTCAAGTATAATATTTTCAATATCGTAGATGGTATAGAGTGATACGAATATAAGGGAGACATCATGGGAAATTATCAGCTTTGCGATTTTTGTGGAAATTTACATGAAAAAAGAATAAAAAAAATGTGCCAGATCTGTGAAGATAGTTATATCAAAGTACGCAGCATTGTGGAAGCTAACCCGAATATAATGGTCTATGAACTTTCGACCCAAACCGGAATAAGTGTGAGTCGAATACTGGCCTTTGTTAGAAATGGATACTTTATCATGAAGGAAGGCGGCGATGGCTTTACAGTGTGAATTTGAGATTACCGTGGCGTTGAGCGACATGTTCAAATTGTATTGTTAGTTGGTTAAAGTAAAATGTTTAATGAAATCAATGGCACGGGTTAATGCTGTGTATTCTCTTTCTTTTTCTTTACAATTTCCGATCACATCTTTATTAATTGAACAATCAAACGGCATGTCTATTACCGTATTCTTTATATAGACGTAATTATCGGTCATTGTGATTACGGATGAGTTGCAGCATCCCGATTGCGAATGTTCTTCCCACTCCCTCAAATTGTAAACGGAAACACTAACAATCGTCCCCATGTTGGCAGGCACTTTCTCGTAAACAAATTGCGTATATTTTTCATGTTCAATAACATTCACTTTTCCAATCCACTCATCAGGGAACAATACTCGGTAGCCATACTTTTTATTAATTAAGGTTGTAATGGTGGGGTTGTCAGATGGCTCTACCGGTTGATTAACACAGCCTGAACAACAAATGATTAGACTAAGCAAGACAGAAGCCACTAAGTTTTTTTTGCCAAAAAAGTAGGTTAACATTTTCATGATCCTCCTAGTAAATCATATTAGAAAACTCTACTACTATACCGACGGAGAGTGGATTTTGTTGTATGAGGGGGAAATGAATATGCAGAATGATAAAATACCTGATAATGCAGGAGGCGGACTACGTGGTCTGCGCGCAAGCCCCTCTGCAGAACTACTCAAGGCTGTGTGTGATGCTTACGGAATATCTAGCATTTCCGACATCATTGACCTCGGTGGCTCTGCAAGCCTGAACCTGCTCGCTACTGATGACCACAGCCGCTATGTTGTTCGAGTGTACCGTCCGTATGTTAATGAAGCTAGGCTCACTGATATCCAGCTCGCCCGACAGAAGCTGAACGCCCACGGCATACCTTCATCGGAAGTTCTATCGACGCTGGATGGGCAGCCATACATCAAATTTGATGGTCGACTCGTAGAAGTTGATAAATATGTAGAGAGTGATACCAACATGGATTCATGGGAGCGCCTAATGGCAGGCCTTCCTTTACTTGGGCGTATTCATACGATTCTTCGAGACGTACACTTTAGTACGGAAGGAAAAAAGAACCCACTCTTTGCAAATTACATAGAGCCACAGAAAGCTCTTGGCATGACTTTGCAGGGTACTGAGCGCATACGAGGATGGAATCCGTCAACGTACAATCAGAGGCTCATTGACGCCGCAGAGGAATTGGCTCGTCTAGTGTCCGCCGCTGAACGGGAGTTAGTCCCGATGCTTCCTCGGCAGATGGTACATGGTGACTACTGGGATAACAATGTGTTCTTCCGCGATGGTCGAATTGTGCTTGTTACCGACTTCGATTTCATGGGCGAGCGCGCCCGCATTGACGATCTTGCTCTAACCTTATACTACTTTGATTGTTCTGACGAACCTTCGTCGGAAAAGCGGTTTGGCAGATTACGAAGTCTAATCGATGCATATGATGAGGGCTTGACCGAACACTTATCGATGACGGAGCGTCTGGCCCTCCCGCTAGCAATGGCACGGCAACCATTGTGGTCAATGGGTGGCTGGATCGCCTTGTTGGATGAGGAGGAGGCTGCGCGTCGACACGCGGCAGGCATGCTTGGTGATGTCGAATGGGCGTTGCGCATCATCCGAGAGTTAGACCGATGGCAGGCTGCATTCTCGTAGATACCCAACATGACCGAATTCTAGCCAGAATGAATAGAAGAGCTACAAATTTGAAATACTTTATTTTGCAATTCATTCCTACTGAGGGTGCGAATTTCGTGAACAAAAGCGGCAACAATAACGTGCATCTTATATTACTCTTTGGCGTTACGGCTGTCTTCATTTGGTCAGTAATTAATCCGGCGGGATATTTAATCTGGTCTATGGAGGTACTTCCGGCCGTCGTCGTGCTTATACTTGCGATAGCGGCTTATAAGCGTTTTAGACTGACCACTCTTTCGTATATCATCATCGCGATATTATGTGTCATGATGTTTGTGGGAGGTCATTATACGTACTCGAAGGTGCCGCTTTTTAATTGGATTAAGGACGATTTTAATTGGGAGCGAAATCATTATGATCGATTCGGGCATCTGTTGAAGGGGCTGTTCACGATTGTAATAAGAGAAATATTATTGCGAAAAACGCCTCTCGCTAGAGGTGGCTGGTTGGTTTCGATCGTTTTGAGTATTTCGCTCGCAATCGCGGCTTTGTATGAAATTATCGAGTGGCTGGCATCAAAAATAGCAAAGGGAGGAAAAACGATCAGGGATTTTTTAGGCACCCAAGGCGACATCTGGGATACCCAATGGGATATGTTCCTTCTGTTGATCGGATCGGTACTCGCATTGTTATTCCTGTTAAAGCTACACGACAGACAGCTGAAGAGTGAAATTGGAAAAGAGTGATTTTTGATCATTTTGTGAAAATAGTTTGACGTTCCTGTGAACATTGTGAATAATAGTAGCAGGGAGGTTGATCATCATGACCAAGCATATTTCTATGCTTAACGCTGTGAAGCTTGTCGGCGGAACGATCCTTGCTATCGGAATTCTGTTATTCGCTATCGGATTTTTTGGGAACGGATACATGAACCTTACGCCAATCGGGATTGGAACGATCATGGGGGCTGTTTTTATTTTTCTAATGGGTGTTTTTTTTGTAGCGACAGAAGAGATGTTGAAGAAAACGGCATCCCGTTAATATGCAGCGAAGAAAAGGAAAAAGAGCGCCGATACCGACGCTCTTTTATTTTTTAACAAATTACATATCCCATACCATCGTCAGCAATGTCCCAAAGACTGTAATTAACGCAATAAACACGCCATAATAAACGGTTGAATAAATCGCGCCTTTTTCCTTCGTTTCGCCCGCATGCATGAATACAACAAGCTGCACGCCTGCTTGCACGAACGCGGTAATAAGAAGCACGGTCATTGCTGCAGAGAACGACATGTCTAGGAAATAAACGAGCAGCGCCACCAACGTCAAGACTAATGAAAAGACAAATCCCATGACTTGTTTAAGCGGGAATAATTGTTTCATGGCTTACATCATTCCTTTCAAATAGATGAAGCTGAAGATGAAAATCCACACGACATCTAAGAAATGCCAGTAAAGCGAGAAGATAAACGATTTATTCGCGGTTTCAGGTGTAAGCCCGCGTTTTTTTACTTGGAGTACGATAGATAATCCCCAGAACAGTCCAAACGTAACGTGCGCGCCGTGAGTGCCTAATGTCGTGAGTAAAATGGCCGTAAATGCGCTGGTTTGCAGCGTGGCGCCAACGTTATAATAGTGAACAAATTCATATATTTCTACGCCTAAGAACGCTAGACCGAGGATTAAAGTCGTAACAAAAAATCCGATCATCGCTTTCTTATTGCCAAGACGCATCGCATGAATGCCAAGCCCGATCGTAAAGCTGCTCGTTAATAGCAGTATCGTTTCAATGAGGACGGGCACAATCTCAAAGATGTCAGCACCTGCAGGACCGCTGCCAGTACGATCGAACAAAGTGAAATACGATGCGAAAAGCGTAGCGAACAACATAATTTCAGCACCGAGAAAAATCCAGAAGCCAAGAATGTTCATCTGATTTTGCTCAGTACGATATTCGAGAGGCAACGATTGACCGTTTTTCATTGCTTAGCACCCCCTAACCGTTTTTCCGTTGCTTTTATTTCCTCTACCGAGACGTAGTGTCCGTGATCTTTTTCAAACGTGCGATACATCATGCAAGCGAAAATACCAATTGTCGTAATGATAACAAGCGGCCATATTGCAAACACGAAGGAAAATCCCCATACGAAGAAGATACTGCACATAATGATCGGCAAACCGCTGTTATTGGGCATATGAATCTTCTCTATTTTTCCTGGAAACAGGTTATGACCTTTTTTCTTAGAGTCCCAGAAAGCTTCGCTTGAATCGACTTGCGGTGTGACTGCAAAGTTATACGCAGGAATCGGCGTTGGTGTAGCCCATTCCAAGGATCGCGCATTCCAAGGATCGCTGCCAATATTTCTTGGAGAATAGCGAATGCTGTAGTAAACATTGTATACGATCAGTACAAACGCAATGGCCATTATCCCTGCACCGATAAAGGAAATCATATTGAGCGGTCCAAAACCAGTGGATTCCGAATACGTGTACATCCGGCGAGCTTGACCGTCTAACCCAGAAGCGTACATCGGGAAGAAGGCTGCCATAAAGCCGATCGTAAGAAACCAGAACGCCCACTTGCCAATTTTTTCATTGAGCATGAATCCGAACATTTTCGGCCAATAATAAGTAAAGCCTGCGAGCATAGCGAATACGACGCCTGGAATGATTGTATTATGGAAGTGAGCGACGAGGAACATCGTATTGTGATATTGGTAGTCGGCGGCAGACATCGCCAGCATCACGCCGGTTACACCGCCAACCGTAAACAACGGAATAAAGCCTAATGCATAAAGCATCGGAACTGTAAAACGAATTTTACCTTTCCACATCGTAAACAACCAGTTGAAAATCTTAACGCCGGTCGGAACGGCAATCGCCATCGTAGTGATCGAGAAAATACTGTTCGTCAGCGCGCCTTGACCCATCGTATAAAAATGGTGAACCCATACGAAGAAGGAAAGAAGCGAAATGATGACCATAGACGCAACCATTGATTTATAACCATATAAATTTCGACTTGAGAACGTAGAGATAACTTCGGAATAAATACCGAATGCCGGCAAAATTAAAATATAAACTTCAGGATGACCCCAAACCCAGAACAGGTTCGCCCAAAGCATGTCCATACCGCCATTACCCATCGTAAAGAAGTTTGTGCCGAATAGGCGATCCATCGTTCCCATAAGTAGCGCTATAGTTAATACAGGGAATGCAAATACGATAATGACATTGGAAATGAAAGAGGCCCATGTAAACATTGGCATTTTCATTAACGTCATGCCGGGAGCTCTCATTTTTAAAATTGTTGTGATCATGTTAATACCGGTCATTAGCGAACCGAGGCCTGATATTTGAATCGCAAGCATGAAGTAGTTCGATCCGACAGATTCGCTGAATTCATTGCCGGCGAGCGGGAAGTACGATGTCCAGCCAGCGTCCGGAGATCCGCCAACGACGAACGAGATGTTAAACAGCATCGCGCCCATGAAAAACAGCCAGAAGCTGATCGCATTCAACCGCGGGAATGCAACGTCGCGTGCCCCGATTTGCAATGGAACAATATAGTTCATGAAAGCGAATATGAAGGGCATCGCCATAAAGATGATCATGACAACCCCGTGGGTGGTGAAAATTTCATTATAATGCTGGGCGTCCAGCAGCTTATTATCAGGCACGGCAAGCTGGGCGCGCATCATGATCGCATCCGCGCCGCCGCGGAACAGCATAAGCAGCGCAGAGATCAAATACATCATACCGATTCGTTTATGGTCGACAGTGGTCAACCATTC
>Ga0079985_1022084_pt1 | contig 13647 bp, 13 predicted proteins | sample Hof3ISUMetaT_11_FD_73497 | JGI IMG/M metagenome (GOLD analysis project Ga0079985, IMG submission 73497) | Enriched soil aggregate microbial communities from Iowa State university to study microbial drivers of carbon cycling -... | ecosystem: Environmental > Terrestrial > Soil > Agricultural land... | reverse complement strand
CCGCGAACGACCCTGCCGTTCGTGTGCCCGTGGCTGTGCTCGACGGTCCGTCTGTCGTGGCTCCGTGCGACATCCTGCGCTTGGATGGCAGTCGCAGCTTCGGCATGGGCACACTCCTCAACGATCGCTATTGGCAATGGGACATCGTCAACGTGTATCCCATTGGCGCCACCGCCGCGCAGAAGGCGGACAGCACGTTGGCCATCGGGTCGACCACGACCAGGTTGGCGAAGGCGTAGTGCGTTTCGCCGGCGGCGGCGTTCATGCCGAACCAGACGGTGAGCACCAGCGTGGTCAGCAGCGACAGCGGGTACGCCACGCTCTTGCTGCCCTTGCCGCGGGCAAGGTCGATCCAGTTGATCGCCGCGACGGCAATCGCCAGGAAGATGATTGGCGCCACCGGAGCCAGGCTAGAAGACGGTTGCATGTTGATTTCTCTCCCCCGCTGTTACAGCTTGGACTGCGCCACGTGGGACAGCAGGTTCGCGACCGACGCGTGCATCACATCGGTAAAGGGTTTCGGGTACAGGCCCATGTACAGCGTCATGATGGCCAGCAGGCCCAGCATGAAGAACTCGCGCTTGTTCAGGTCGATCAGTTCGCGCACGTGCTGGTGCACGATGTCGCCAAAGATCACGCGCTTGACCATCCACAGCGAATAGGCAGCGCCGAGGATCAGGGCGGTGGCCGCGAGCAGGCCGATCCAGAAGTTGTACTCGACCGAACCCAGGATCACCATGAACTCGCCAACGAAACCGGAGGTCGCGGGCAGGCCGCAGTTGGCCATCGCGAAGAACACCGACAGCGCGGCGAATTTCGGCATGGTGTTCACCACGCCGCCGTAGTCGGCGATCTGGCGCGAGTGCACGCGGTCGTACAGCACGCCGATACACAGGAACATGGCGCCCGAGATAAAGCCGTGCGAAATCATCTGCACGATACCGCCTTCGATGCCGATTTCATTGAAGATGAAGAAACCGAGCGTCACAAAGCCCATGTGCGCAATCGACGAGTACGCCACCAGCTTCTTCATATCGGCCTGCACCAGCGCCACCAGGCCGATGTAGATCACGGCGATCAGCGAGATGGTAATGATGAACGCGGACAGCGAATGGCTTGCATCCGGCGCGATCGGCAGCGAGAAGCGCAGGAAGCCGTAGGCGCCCAGTTTCAGCATGATCGCGGCCAGCACCACGGAACCGCCGGTCGGCGCCTCGACGTGGGCGTCGGGCAGCCACGTGTGCACCGGCCACATCGGCACCTTGACGGCGAATGCCATGAAGAAGGCAATGAACAGCGCGATCTGCTCGTTCATCGACAGCTTGGCCTGGTGCCATTGCAGGATTTCGAAGGTACCGGTCTTGTTGTACAGGAACAGCAGCGCGATCAGCGTCAGCAGCGAGCCCAGCAGCGTGTACAGGAAGAATTTGAAGGCTGCGTACACACGGTTCGGGCCGCCCCACACGCCGATGATGATGTACATCGGGATCAGCGTGGCTTCGAAGAACACGTAGAACAGCATGCCGTCCAGCGCGCAGAACACGCCGACCATCACGCCCGACAGGATCAGGAACGCAGCCATGTACTCGGCCACGCGTTCGGTGATCACTTCCCAGGCCGAGATCACGACGATCACAGTGATGAAGGCGGTCAGCACGACGAACCACATCGAGATGCCATCAACGCCCAGGTAGTACTGGATGTTGAAGCGCTCGATCCAGGACGACTTCTCCACGAACTGCATCGCAGCGGTGGATTTGTCGAAGTGGAACACCAGTGGCAGCGTGACGATGAAGCTGACGATCGAGCCGAACAGCGACATCCACCTCACGTAGCAGGCGCTGCGGTCCGAGCCCGAGGCCAGTATCAGCAAGCCGAAGAAGATAGGCAGCCAGATTGCGAAAGACAGAACCATTTCTTTGTTTTCCTTACTCGGTGCCTATCACTTGGTGCCGATCACGCCGGTTACGGTGAGCGTCAGCAGCGCCAGCATGCCCACGATCATCGCGAATGCGTAGTGGTAGATGTAACCCGATTGCAGGTAGCGGCTTGCGGCGGCGAACGAAGCCACCACGCGCGCCGAACCATTGACGAACAGGCCGTCGATAAAGCTCTGGTCGCCACCCTTCCACAGGCCGGTGCCCAGCAGGCGGGCACCGCGTGCGAACAAGGCCTGGTTGATGTCGTCCATGTAGTACTTGTTCTCGAGCAGCGTGTACACGCCCGAGAAGCGGTTCTTGATCGCCTCGGGGATGTCCGGGCGCTTCATGTAGAAGAACCACGACAGCACCACACCGGCAATCGCCAGCCACAGGACCGGGGTGGTCAGCGAATGGATCGCCATCGGCACCCAGCCGTGGAACGCTTCTTCCAGTTCCTTCATGGCATGGTGGTTCTCGCCGACGAAGATCACGTCCTTGAACGCCACGCCGTGCTTGAAGAACTCGCCGAACAGCATCGGCTCGATAGCGATCGCACCGATGATGACCGACGGGATCGCCAGCAGCACCAGCGGCAGCGTCACGACCCACGGCGACTCGTGCGGCTTCTCGCCGGCAGCCAGGCCATGGTGGTGGTCATGCGAGACTTCCTCGTCGGCGTGGTCGCCTTCGTGGCCGTGATGCGCGTGGTTTTGGCCCCAGCGCTCCTTGCCATGGAAGACCAGGAAGTACATGCGGAACGAGTAGAACGCGGTCACGAACACGCCGGCCAGCACCGCGAAGTAGGCAAAGCCCGACCCCGCCAGGTGCGACTCGGCCACCGCTTCGATGATCGAATCCTTCGAGTAGAAGCCCGAAAAGAAAGGCGTTCCGATCAGCGCCAGCGAACCCACCAGCGAGGTGATCCACGTGATCGGCATGTACTTGCGCAGGCCGCCCATGTTGCGGATGTCCTGGTCGTGGTGCATGCCGATGATGACCGAACCCGCGCCAAGGAACAGCAGCGCCTTGAAGAACGCGTGGGTCATCAGGTGGAACACGGCGACCGAATAAGCCGAAGCGCCCAGCGCAACCGTCATGTAGCCGAGCTGCGACAGCGTCGAGTACGCGACCACACGCTTGATGTCGTTCTGGATGATGCCCAGGAAGCCCATGAACAGCGCCGTAATGCCGCCGATCACCATGACGAAGGACAGCGCGGTGTCCGACAGCTCGAACAGCGGCGACATGCGGCTGACCATGAAGATGCCGGCCGTCACCATGGTTGCGGCGTGGATCAGCGCGGAAATCGGGGTCGGGCCTTCCATCGAGTCAGGCAGCCAGACGTGCAGCGGGAACTGGGCCGACTTGCCCATGGCGCCGATGAACAGGCAGATGCACGCCACCGTCAGCATCATCCAGTCGGTGCCCGGGAAGATCACGGTCGCCAGCTTCTCGCGGGCGGCGAACACGTCCGCGTAGTTCATGCTGCCGCTGTAGGCCAGCAGCAGGCCGATGCCCAGGATGAAGCCGAAATCGCCGACACGGTTCACCAGGAACGCCTTCAGGTTCGCGAAGATGGCCGTCGGGCGGGTGTACCAGAAACCGATCAGCAGGTACGACACCAGGCCCACCGCTTCCCAGCCGAAGAACAGCTGCAGGAAGTTGTTGCTCATCACCAGCATCAGCATCGAGAAGGTGAAGAGCGAGATGTACGAAAAGAAGCGGTTGTAGCCGGGGTCTCCGTCCATGTAGCCGACGGTGTAGATGTGCACCATCAGCGACACGAAGGTCACCACCACCATCATCATGGCCGTCAGCGAATCGACCAGGAAGCCGACTTCCATCTTCAGGTCGCCGATGGCCATCCACTCGTAGACGGTGCCGTTGTAGCTCGCGCCGTTCATCACGTCGAGCAGCACCATCACCGACAGCACGCAGGCAATGGCCACGCCGAGGATCGTCGCGGTGTGGGCCACCATGCGGCCGCCGCGCGACTCCGAGGAAAACAGACCAAAGAACTTGGTGCCGAACAGGCCGGCGATCGCTGAGCCGACTAGCGGCGCAAGCGGAATCGCGAGCAGCAGGTTGGGGTTGAGCGTGGTTGCCATAGGACGCTTATTGGTGTGCGAGCGGTGAGCGGTCTTGGTTCATTGCGTGGTGCGTCATGAATATCAGTACTTCAGGGTATCCATGTCGTCCACGTTGATCGTGTCCAGGTTGCGGAACAGCACAACCAGGATTGCCAGACCGATTGCCGACTCGGCAGCGGCCACCGTAAGGATGAAGAAAACGAAAACCTGACCAGCCAGGTCGCCCATATAGTGCGAAAAGGCGACGAAGTTCATATTGACCGCAAGCAGCATGAGTTCGATCGCCATCAGCAGCACGATCACGTTCTTGCGGTTCAGGAAAATACCAACGATGCTGATCGCGAACAGGATCGCACCGAGCACGAGGAAATGGGCGAGTGAGAGCACAGCGTTTCTCCGTGGCTTTAGTTCTTGTTTGCGGTCGCCGCGGCATCGGCCTGGGCGGACTGGCTTTCCGCTGCCATGGCCACGAGGCGCACGCGGTCATCGCGGCGGGTACGCAGCTGCGACGAGATATCCTGGGCCTTCACGTCCTTGCGGCGACGCATGGTCAGCGCAACGGCCGCGATGATAGCCACCAGGAGGATGATGCCGGCCACTTCGAAGGCGTAGATGTAGTCGGTGTAGATCAGCTTGCCCAGCGCGGCCGTGTTCGAGTAGTTCGGATCCTGCGAACCAGGCGCCACCACCGGAGCGACCGTGCCGATGAAATTGCGCACCAGCACGATGGCCATTTCAGCAATGATCAGCGCCAACGACCGATGCGAGCGGCACGTAAGTCCAGAAGTCCCTGCGCAGGTGTTCGATGTCGATATCGAGCATCATCACCACGAACAGGAACAGCACCATCACGGCGCCGACGTACACCAGCACCAGCAGGATGGCGAGGAATTCCGCCTTGAGCAACAGCCAGATCGCCGCAGCCGTGAAGAACGACAGTACGAGGAACAGTGCGGAGTGCACCGGGTTCTTCGCGGTGATGACCTTCAGTGCGGAGAGCACCAGCACCAGCGCAAAGACGTAGAAGATGGTGGTCGTGAGTTCCATGGTCCGTGTCGGATCCTCTCTTGGCCTTCGGCACAGACTACCCCCGTGGGTGGCCCGCGCTTGCGGCATCCTTCCATTGGCTCCTTGCGGAGCCCGATTCAAATTCACTGGGGGGCACCGGCGACGCCGGCGCCAACCGATCTCAGCGGTACTTGGCGTCCGCAGCCTTGGCTGCGGCAATCTGCGGCTCGTAGCGGTCGCCCACTGCCAGCAGCATGTCCTTGGTGAAGTACAGGTCGCCGCGCTTCTCGCCGTGGTATTCCAGAATCGGCGTTTCGACCACTGCGTCGACCGGGCAGGCCTCTTCGCAGAAGCCGCAGAAAATGCACTTGGTCAGGTCGATGTCGTAGCGCGTGGTACGGCGGGTGCCGTCGGCACGCACGTCGGACTCGATCGTGATGGCCAGTGCCGGGCACACTGCCTCGCACAGCTTGCAGGCGATGCAGCGCTCTTCCCCGTTGGGGTAGCGGCGCAGCGCGTGCAAGCCGCGGAAACGGGGCGAGATCGGCGTCTTCTCTTCCGGGAACTGGACGGTGACCTTGCGCGCGAAGAGATAGCGGCCGGTCAGCGCCATACCCTTGAAGAGTTCCTTCAGGAGCAGGCTGTTGAAGAAGTCCTTGATGGCGAGCAGCATGACAATTGCTTCCTAGTGTTTCCCGAGGCGCGCGCTGCATCGTTGCAGTGCGCGCGTCCTCGCGTGGCTGTTCAGTGCCAGATATTCCAAGGCGACTTGATCCAGATCGCAACGATGATCAGCCAACCGACGGTCAGGGGGATGAACACCTTCCAGCCCAAACGCATGATCTGGTCATAGCGGTAGCGCGGGAAGGAGGCGCGAATCCAGATAAAGACGGACAGCAGCAGGAATACCTTGATCAGCAGCCAGAAGAAGCCGGGGATCAGATTGGTCAGGAAGCTCGAGAACGGAGGCGCCCAGCCACCCAGGAACATCAGCGCGGTCATCGTCGAGATGATGATCATGTTGATGTACTCGGCCAGGAAGAACAGCGCGAAGCCCATGCCCGAGTATTCGATCATGTGACCAGCAACGATTTCCGACTCGCCTTCCACCACGTCGAACGGGTGACGGTTGGTTTCAGCCACGCCCGAGATGAAGTAGACACCGAACATCGGCAGCAGCGGAATCCAGTTCCACGACAGGACGTTGATGCCCATGTCGGCGAAATAGCCCGCGTTCTGGCTGTTGACGATGGCCGACAGGTTCAGGCTGCCCGACACCATCAGCACCGTGACCAGGGCAAAGCCCATGGCGATTTCGTACGACACCATCTGCGCGGCGGCGCGCATGCCGCCCAGGAACGCGTACTTCGAGTTCGAGGACCAGCCGGCCAGGATCACGCCGTACACGCCAACCGAGCTGATCGCCATCACGTACAGCAGACCGGCGTTGACGTTGGCCATCACGACTTCGGCCTGGAACGGAATCACCGCCCAGACGGCCACGGCCGGCATCAGCACCATCAGCGGGGCAATCAGGTACATGCCCTTGCTGACTTGCGTCGGCGTCATGACTTCCTTGAGCAGCAGCTTCAGCACGTCCGCAATCGGCTGCAGCAGGCCCAGCGGGCCGACGCGGTTCGGGCCCAGACGCACGTGCATCCAGCCGATCAGCTTGCGCTCCCACAGAATCAGGTAGGCCACGCACAGCAGCAGCGGCACCACGATAAGCACGGCCCGGATGAGGATCCACAGCGGCGTCCAGGCGCCGCCGAAGATGGCGTGGCCTTGCGAGGTAATCCAGTCGATCATGTTGCGTTCTCGCTATTCTTGTATGGCTCAGGCCGCTCCGGCTGCTGCGGCAGCCTTCTGGCCCGCCGACAGATCCACAGCCTTTTCGACCTTGACCGTGCCGAACATGGCACCCAGGCTCACTGCGGCCGGCGTTGCGGCCGGAACGCGCACGGTGTTGGCCGGCAGCGTTTTTTCCAGTACGCCCGGCAGCACCACGCTACCCTCGCCCTGCGTCACGCGGACCGGATCTCCCGACTGGATCCCCAGTCCGGCAAACAGGTCGGCCGACAGCGCCACTTGCTGCGCGCGGCGGGCCGCGGCGGTCAGCTGCAGCGATTCGGCGCGGCGCACGATGGGGTCGGCATGGTAGATCGGCACATCGGCAATCCGCTCGATGCCATTGGCAGCGGCTGCGGACACGCGGATCTGCGCGTCGGTCGCGTTGTTCAGTTGCGGCGCCACCGGTGCGGCCAGAACTTCGGCACGGACGGCTTCCGCGCTGTCGTAGTCGAAACCGGCGACGTCCAGCAGATTGCCCAGCACGCGCAGAACCTTCCAGCCCGGACGCGATTCACCAAGCGCACGCACGACACCGTTGAAGCTCTGCGGCAGACCTTCGCAGTTGACGAAGGTACCTGCGGTTTCCGTGTACGGCGTGACCGGCAGGATCACGTCGGCATACTGCATGGCGGCTTCCGAGCGGAACGGCGACAGCACGACCACGGTTCCAGCCTGGGCCAGCGCGGCCAAGGCCTTGCGCGGATCGGCGGCATCGAACTCGGGTTCGGTGTTGAGCAGCACGTAGGCCTTGCGCGGCGACTCGAGCATCGCCTGCGCATTGGCACCACCCTGCTTCGGCAGCGCGCCGGCGATATAACCGCCAACGGTGTTCGCAGCCTCGGTCAGGAAGCCCAGCGTGGCGCCCGTTTCCGTAGCGATCCACTGTGCCAGCGCGTGCAGCGCGGCGAATTGCGGGTGACGCACAGCCTCGTTGCCGAGGAACACGGCACGGCGCTCGCCCGACAACAGGGCTTCCGCAGCCTTGCCGGCAGCATCGCCGCCATCAAAACCTTCGGTGCCGGCAGGTGCGGCCACGCCCTTGGCGGTGGCCACGGCGCGGGCCACACCGGCCAGCGCTGCAGTCCAGCCCGACGGCGCCACGTCAATACGAGCGGCCAGCGGCATCAGCAGGTCTTCACCGCCGGCGCCCAGCACGGCAATGCGCGCACCCTTCTTGCCAGCCTGGCGCAGACGGGCAGCCAGCAGCGGGTGGTCCTTGCGCAGCGACGAGCCGATCACCAGCACGCGTTGCAGCGCGGACACGTCAGCCACCGGCATGCCGAGCCACGGCGCGCCCTTCAGGGCTGCCGAGAAATCGGACTGGCGCAGGCGGAAGTCGACGTTGTCGCTACCCAGGCCGCGCATCAGCTTGCCCAGCAGGTACAGTTCTTCGAGCGTGCTGTGCGGGCTGGCCAGCGCCGCGATCTGGTCGGCGCCATGGTCACGCTTGATGCTCGCCAGGCCGTTGGCCACGTATTCGAGCGCGGTCTGCCAGTCGGTTTCGATCCACTGGCCGCCCTGCTTCAGCAGCGGACGGGTCAGGCGGTCGGCGCTGTTCAGGCCTTCGTAGGAGAAGCGGTCCTTGTCCGAGATCCAGCACTCGTTGACGCCTTCGTTTTCCAGCGGCAGCACGCGCATGACGCGCTGGTTCTTGCTCTGGACCACGAGATTGGCACCGAGACCGTCGTGCGGCGACACCGACTTGCGGCGAGCCAGTTCCCAGGTACGGGCCGAGTAGCGGAACGGCTTGCTGGTCAGCGCGCCGACCGGGCACAGGTCGATCATGTTGCCGGACAGTTCCGAATCCACGGTCTGGCCGACGAAAGTCGTGATTTCCGAGTGCTCGCCGCGGTTCAGCATGCCCAGCTCCATCACGCCGGCCACTTCCTGGCCGAAGCGCACGCAGCGGGTGCAGTGGATGCAGCGGGTCATCTCCTCCATGGAGATCAGCGGGCCCACGTTCTTGTGGAACACCACGCGCTTTTCTTCCTTGTAGCGCGACTCCGATGCACCATAGCCCACGGCCAGATCCTGCAGCTGGCATTCGCCGCCCTGATCGCAGATCGGGCAGTCGAGCGGGTGGTTGATCAGCAGGAATTCCATTACGGATTTCTGTGCCTTGACGGCCTTCTCCGAATTGGTGAAGACCTTCATGCCAGGCGTCACGGGCGTGGCGCAGGCGGGCAGCGCCTTCGGCGCCTTTTCAACTTCAACCAGGCACATGCGGCAGTTCGCCGCGATGGAGAGTTTGCGGTGGTAGCAGAAGTGCGGGATGTAGGTGCCCAGCTTGCGGGCGGCTTCCATCACCAGGCTGCCTTCAGCAACCTCAACCTTCTTGCCGTCGATCTCGAGTTCAACCATGTTCTGCCACGCTTAGATGTAGGCCGGAACCATGCACTGCTTGTGTTCGACGTGATATTCGAACTCTTTCCAGTAGTGCTTGAGCATGCCGCGGACCGGCATCGCCGCGGCATCGCCGAGCGCGCAAATGGTGCGGCCCATGATGTTTTCCGCGACGTTATTGAGCAGGTCCAGGTCTTCCTGGCGCCCTTCTCCGTGTTCAATGCGATTTACCATGCGATAGAGCCAGCCGGTGCCTTCGCGGCACGGCGTGCACTGGCCGCACGATTCTTCAAAATAGAAATACGACAGGCGCAGCAGCGAGCGCACCATGCAGCGCGTCTCGTCCATGACGATCACGGCGCCCGAGCCCAGCATCGAGCCGGCCTTGGCGATCGAGTCGTAGTCCATGTCGGAGGCCATCATCATCTCGCCCGGCACCACCGGCGCGGACGAGCCGCCCGGAATCACCGCCTTGATGCGCTTGCCGCCGCGCATGCCGCCGGCCAGTTCCAGCAGCTTGGCGAACGGCGTGCCCAGCGGGATTTCATAGTTGCCCGGACGCTCGACGTCGCCGGAGATCGAGAAGATCTTGGTGCCGCCGTTGTTCGGCTTGCCCATCTTCAGGTAATTCTCCGGGCCAACCGCCAGCAGGAACGGCACCGCGGCAAAGGTCTCGGTGTTGTTGATGGTGGTGGGCTTGCCGTACAGGCCAAAGCTGGCCGGGAACGGCGGCTTGAAACGCGGCTGGCCCTTTTTGCCTTCCAGCGATTCGAGCAGCGCGGTTTCCTCGCCGCAGATGTAGGCGCCGTAGCCGTGGTGGGCATGCAACTGGAAATTGAAGCCCGAACCCAGGATGTTGTCGCCCAGGAAGCCGGCGGCACGCGCCTCTTCGAGGGCTTCCTCGAAGATCTTGTACTCGTTCCAGATCTCGCCGTGGATGTAGTTGTAGCCCACGGTGATGCCCATCGCATACGCGCCGATGGCCATGCCTTCGATCAGCGAATGCGGATTGAAGCGGATGATGTCACGGTCCTTGAACGTACCGGGCTCGCCTTCATCGGTATTGCAGACGAGGTACTTCTGGCCCGGGAACGTACGCGGCATGAAGCTCCACTTCAGGCCGGTCGGGAAGCCTGCGCCCCCACGGCCGCGCAGGCCCGAGGCCTTGACGTCGGCGATCACCTGCTCGGGCGGGATCTTCTCGGTCAGGATGCGCTTGAGCTGCTGGTAGCCACCACGCTTGACGTAGTCTTCCAGGTGCCAGTTCTTGCCGTCCAGGCCGGCCAGGATCAGCGGCTGGATGTGACGGTCGTGCAGAGAGGTCATGTTACTTTGCCCCCTTGGCGGCAGCGTCGGCCTTCAGCTCTTCGACCAGCGCGTCGAGCTTGTCGTCGCTCATGAAGCTGCACATGCGGGTATTGTTGACGATCATTACCGGCGCGTCGCCGCAGGCGCCCATGCATTCACCCTCTTTGAGCGTGAAGCAGCCGTCGGCGGTGGTCTCGTTGTAGTCGATGCCGAGCTTGCGCTTGAGGTACTCGCCGGCCCGCTCGCCGCCCGACAAGGCGCACGGCAGGTTGGTGCAGACGGCGAGCTTGTACTTGCCCACCGGCTTGGTGTCGTACATGTTGTAGAAGGTCGCCACCTCTTCCACCCACACGGGCGGCATGTCGAGATAGCTGGCGACGAACTGCATGACTTCGGGGGAAACCCAGCCCACCTCGCCCTGTGCCACGGCAAGCGCCGCCATCACGGCCGACTGCTTCTGGTCGGCCGGATACTTCGCGATCGCGCGATCGATTTCCTTGAGAGCTTCTGCTGATAGCATGGTCATTGCAGTAAAACGGCGGAGGCAGCGTACCGGGGCTTGCATCCGCAGGTTTGCAGCCGTCGCTGCCTGTTCCGCCGGCGGGCCTGAGGCCCTGCCGTTCCGCCGCGGTGTCCCCGCCGCTCCCTGCCTGCGCGGCAAGAAAGCGCCCGGATCGTCGTCCGGGCCGGCGGTCCGTGATTAGCGGTCGATTTCGCCGAAGACGATGTCCTGCGTACCGATGATCGTCACCGCGTCAGCAATCATGTGGCCCTTGGCCATTTCGTCCAGCGCGGCCAGGTGCGCATAGCCAGGCGCGCGAATCTTCAGGCGGTAAGGCTTGTTCGCGCCGTCCGAGATCGCATAGATACCGAATTCGCCCTTCGGATGCTCCACCGCTGCATAGGCCTCGCCCTCTGGCACGTGAATACCTTCGGTGAACAGCTTGAAGTGGTGGATCAACTCCTCCATGTTCGACTTCATGTCCACCCGCGACGGCGGCGCAACCTTGTGGTTGTCCGTGATCACCGGGCCCGGATTGCGGCGCAGCCATTCGATGCACTGCTTGATGATGCGGTTGGACTGGCGCATTTCCTCGATACGCACGAGGTAGCGCGCGTAGCAGTCGCCGCCCACGCCCACCGGCACATCGAAATCGATCTTGTCGTACACCTCGTACGGCTGCTTCTTGCGCAGATCCCAGGCAATGCCCGAGCCACGCAGCATCGGGCCGGTAAAGCCCATCTGCAGCGCACGTTCCGGGCTGACCACGCCGATATCGACCAGGCGCTGCTTCCAGATACGGTTGTCGGTCAGCAGCGTCTCGTACTCGTCGACGTACTTCGGGAACCGGTTGGTGAAGTCCTCGATAAAGTCCAGCAGCGAGCCCGAACGCGCTTCGTTCATGGCCTTGATGGCACGCTCGTTGTGAACCTTGGACGCCCGATATTGCGGCATTGTGTCAGGCAGGTCGCGATAGACGCCGCCCGGACGGTAGTAGGCCGCATGCATGCGCGCGCCCGACACCGCCTCGTACATGTCGAACATGTCCTCGCGCTCGCGGAACGCGTAGAGGAACACCGCCATGGCGCCCACGTCGAGTGCATGCGCGCCGATCCACATCAGGTGGTTCAGCAGGCGGGTGATTTCGTCGAACATCACGCGGATGTACTGGGCGCGCACCGGCACTTCAATGCCGAGCAGCCGCTCGATCGCCATCACGTAGGCGTGTTCGTTGGACATCATCGACACGTAGTCGAGACGATCCATGTAGGGAACGTTCTGGATCCAGCTCTTCTGCTCGGCCAGCTTTTCGGTGGCACGGTGCAGCAGGCCGATGTGCGGGTCGGCGCGCTGGATCACTTCGCCGTCCAGCTCCAGCACCAGGCGCAGCACGCCGTGTGCGGCCGGGTGCTGCGGGCCGAAGTTCAGGGTGTAATTCTTGATATCTGCCATGGCGCGTAATCAGTGCTGCGTGCCGCCGTAGTTGTCCTCGCGGATCACGCGCGGCGTGATTTCGCGGGGTTCGATCGTCACCGGCTGGTAAATGACCCGCTTCTGCTCCGGGTCATAGCGCATTTCCACATAACCCGAGGTCGGGAAATCCTTGCGGAACGGATGGCCGACAAAGCCGTAGTCGGTCAGGATGCGGCGCAGGTCCGGGTGGCCTTCGAATACGATGCCGTAGAAATCGAAGGCTTCGCGCTCGAACCAGTTCACCGAATTCCACACGTCGATCACCGACGGCACGACCGGGAAATCATCATCCGGGGCAAACACGCGCACGCGCAGGCGCCAGTTGTGGGTCACGGACAGCAGGTGCGACACGGCTGCAAAACGCAGGCCATCCCAGGCACCGTCGCCGTACTCGGAATAATCCACGCCGCACAGGTCGATCAGCTGCTCAAAGCGCAGCGCGGGATCGTCGCGCAAGATGCGGGACACTTCCAGGTAGTCGTCAGCCTTGACGATCAGCGTCAGTTCGCCAGTGGCCTCGATCAGTTTCTGCACGCGCTTGCCGAGAACTTTCTCGAGCGCGGCCTTCAGGGTCTCAAGCTTCGCCATGTCAGCCCTTGCGCGCGATGGTGTTGGTACGCTTGATCTTGTTCTGCAACTGGATCACGCCGTAGATCAGCGCTTCAGCCGTGGGCGGGCAGCCCGGCACGTAAATGTCCACCGGCACAATGCGGTCGCAGCCACGCACCACCGAGTACGAATAGTGGTAGTAGCCGCCGCCATTGGCGCAAGAGCCCATCGAGATGACCCAGCGCGGTTCGGCCATCTGGTCGTAGACCTTGCGCAGCGCGGGTGCCATCTTGTTGCACAGCGTGCCAGCCACGATCATCACGTCCGACTGGCGCGGCGACGGGCGGAACACCACGCCGAAGCGGTCCAGGTCGTAGCGCGCGGCGCCGGCATGCATCATTTCCACAGCACAGCAGGCCAGGCCAAAGGTCATCGGCCACAGCGACCCGGTGCGGGTCCAGTTGATCAGCTTGTCAGCAGTAGTCGTGACAAAGCCTTCGTTGAGAACGCCTTCGATTGCCATTTCACATCACTCCCAATCGAGCGCGCCCTTTTTCCAGATGTAGACGAAGCCCACGATGAATTCCAGCAGAAACACGCC
>Ga0079985_1001184_pt1 | contig 13765 bp, 10 predicted proteins | sample Hof3ISUMetaT_11_FD_73497 | JGI IMG/M metagenome (GOLD analysis project Ga0079985, IMG submission 73497) | Enriched soil aggregate microbial communities from Iowa State university to study microbial drivers of carbon cycling -... | ecosystem: Environmental > Terrestrial > Soil > Agricultural land... | reverse complement strand
TCTTCGTAGAGCACATGACAAAATCCAGATTGCTCGAACGATTGCGCATTTAATATTTGGTCGCCGCGGCTTGCCTGTTTGCTAAGAGGAATAAGCAGCATCGGCTTACGAGCCGCAAGAAATTCGAAGATCGCGTTCGCGCCTGCACGAGAGACGACCAAATTGGTTGCTGCCAGCATATCAGGAAGCTCTTCGCCGACGAATTCATATTGACAATAACCGATAGTCTTACTAAACTGCTCATCCAAGTTACCTTTGCCGCATATATGTATCAATTGAAACTTGGGCAGTAATTCAGGTAAACTGTCCCGCACAGCACGATTAATCGCTTGCGCTCCCAAACTACCGCCCATAATGAGCAGAACTGGCTTCTGCGAGTGAAATCCACAGCGCTTACGACCCGCATCGGCGCTTCCCTGTAGCAATTCCTGACGGATCGGCGAACCGGTGTGCACAGCTTTGCCTTTCGGCAAATGGTTGACCGTTTCCGCGAACGTCGCGCATACCTTTGTAGCGAACGGAATCGCGATTCTGTTCGCTAGTCCAGGCGTCATATCGGATTCATGGATAATAACGGGTATGCCATTCATCCAGCTTCCGATAATAACAGGAACCGAAACGAACCCTCCCTTGGAGAATACGACATCTGGCTTTATTCGCTTCAACAACCGATAGCTCTGGGCAATTCCCTTCATCACCCGAAAAGGATCCTTGAAATTTTTCATATCCAAATAACGGCGAAGCTTTCCCGATGCAATTGGATGGTAAGGTACGTCAACTAGTTTTTCGATCATTGTACGCTCTATTCCTGCTTCAGATCCGATATATTCGATCGACCAGCCTTCGCTCTGCAACTTTCCGAACAGCGCAATGTTGGGCGTTACATGCCCAGCCGAGCCGCCGCCGGTAAATACGACCTTTTTCATGGGTTGACCTCCAGGTTTTTGAAGGGGTGCTTGCACCCTGGAAAACTACTTCTTATATGATAAGCTATTTCGCGTATCGTGAGATGTTAAGCAGAATACCTATTGCGGTTAACATAAGTGTCAGTGAGGATCCACCCGCACTGACTAGCGGCAATGTAATCCCGGTTACTGGCATCATTCCGGTGACGACACCTATATTAATAACAACTTGCACACCGATCATCCCGACTATACCTACCGCCAGCAGGCTGCCGAATGTGTCGGGCGCAGTAATAGCAGTGCGCATGCCGCGCCAAACAAGAATCAGAAACAAAAGCAGGACGGTCGCACCGCCGATAAAGCCAAGCTCCTCGGCAATAATCGAGAAAATAAAGTCCGTTTGCGGCTCCGGCAAGTAGCTATACTTTTGCCGACTCATGCCAAGGCCAAGACCTACCAAGCCTCCGGGACCAATTGCATAAAGCGATTGGATGATCTGGTACCCGCCGCCAAGTGGATCCTTCCAAGGATCCAAAAAATATAAAATGCGATTTAATCGGTACGGAGCAGCTGCGATCAAACCTGCAAAACCGACGACACCAAGTCCAGCAAGCCCGACCAAATGAGAGATTCGAGCACCCGCTGAGAATATAATCATCATCGTCGCACCAAGCAACACTGCGCCGGTTCCCAAATCCGGTTGCATCATGATCAACCCGAAAGCGCTGGCCAGCAGCAACAACATGGGGAGCAGTCCCTTGCGGAACGAGGTAATCCGCGAATCTTGCTCCGATAATACCTTGGCCATAAACATGATCATGCCCAGCTTCATAAATTCGGACGGCTGAATCCCTAGCGATGCAATGCCAAGCCAGCTTCTGGCACCGCCTCGCACGACACCGACACCCGGAATCAACACAAGCACAAGCAATACAAAGCATAAGATCAAAGCAACTTTAGCAAACTTCTTCCAAATCCGATAGTCCAAGTTCATTGTAATAAACATAGCAGCAATGCCAAGTACAGCGAAGATCAATTGACGTTTGAGATAGTAGTAGCTATCGCCAAAGTCATGAAAGGCCAGCACAGCGCTGGCGCTGTAAACCATAATAACGCCAACTGTCATAATCAACAAGGTAGAAATCAAAATCCATACGTCTGGTGAGGTGCGAATTTTAGCCATCGGTAAGCCTCCTGCTGCCGTAGGCTGCAAGAATAACAGCCTCCCGGCCTAACTTGAGCTTGCCCAAGCATAAACGGCTTCGCCGTCCTAATTAGAACAAGCTCTATTACAGGTTATGCACCGATGCCTTAAACATGCTCCCTCGCTCTTCAAACGATGTGAACATATCCCAGCTTGCACAAGCCGGAGAGAATAAGATCACATCACCGGACTTTGCAGCTGCGAATGCGTAACGAACGGCTTGATCTAACGCATCGGCTGCGTTACTTGCAGTATCGACGATGACAACCGATTGTAGACCCGCTTTCTCCGCGACTTGCTGTAACTTGTTCTTTGTTTCACCAATTAGGACCGCCGTTTCTACCTTCTTTTCAAACCAAGGCTGCAATTCTATGTAATCCATCCCTCGATCCAGACCGCCGCCAATCCAAATGATCGGTGCATCGAACGCATCAAGCGCCTTTACCGTTGCTGATGGATTGGTCGCTTTGGAATCGTTATAGAACAGCACGCCATCGAGTTCACGAACGAATTCCTGGCGATGCTCCACACCGCGAAACGCTGTGATCATCTCGGCTATCGCCTGAACAGGCACACCTGCTGTTATCGCAATGGCTGTAGCGGCCAGTGCGTTCTCGATATTATGCTTACCAGGAATTCCGATTTCGCCAACAGCTGCAATATCGACAGCATTTCCGTTGCGATCACGGTACACAATCCGCTGCTCGCAGACAAAAAACCCATAATCGAGCAATTGTGATGTCGAAAAAGGCAGCACGTGTGCCGCAATCTGACCAATCAAGCTCCGGCACACTTCATCATCGACATTCAATACCGCGACATCATCCGCTGTTTGATTCGCAAACAAACGCAGCTTCGATTCCACATAATCATCCATATCGCCATGATAATCCAGATGAGTCTCATAGACATTTAACAGACAAGCAATACGTGGGCGAAACTGCTGTGTTCCTTTCAATTGAAAGCTGCTCAGCTCGACAACCAACCATTGATCCGGCGTATTCTCACCGGCAGCGTCGCATAACGGACGACCGATATTGCCCGCTACAATCGGGTTCATACCGGCCTTTTCCAGCATTGTTCCTACCCAGGTGGCGGTTGTCGTCTTTCCGTTAGAACCGGTAACACCGATGATCGGACCCGGACAAATATGCCATGCAACCTCCACCTCGGTTACGATTTCGATGCCGAGCTCAGCGGCTTTCTCAACGATTGGAATTGTATATGGAATACCAGGGTTCTTCACAATGAGCTTTACACCAGGATGTAGCAGCTCGCCCGGATGTCCGCCGCAAACAACACGAACGCCAAGCGCCTCGAGCTCATCCGCCTCCGCGCACTCCTCACGCTGCTTGGCATCATTAACCGTAACAAGAGCTCCGAAATCATGAAACACCTTCGCTACCGCTTGTCCGCTCTTTGCCATACCGAGGATAACAACCTCTTCCCCGCGATACTCGCCCGGATGCTTCATTCTACAACCCCTCGTTTATCAAGATTGCCAAGCCCGCAAGAACCAGCCCCACCGTCCAAAACGTAACAACTACGCGCCATTCCGACCAACCAGACAGCTCAAAGTGATGGTGAATTGGACTCATTTTGAATATTCGTTTGCCTCTTGTTTTAAAGGAAATGACCTGCAGAACGACTGACATAATTTCGATGACGAAGATCCCGCCAATAATCAACAATAGAAACTCCGTTTTCGTTAATATCGATACGGCAACTAATCCGCCGCCAATACCAAGCGAGCCCGTATCGCCCATGAACACTTTCGCCGGATGCGCATTGAATACAAGGAAGCCTAACACGGAACCGATCATCGCGCCGCTAAAAATCGCCGCCTCTTGCCCTGTATGGAACATCGCGATGACGGCAAGGGCACCGAAGGCAATCGCGGTCGTTCCGGATAATAATCCGTCCAGACCATCGGTAAAGTTGACCGCATTCGTAAAGCCCAGCATGAAGATGACAATAAACGGATAGTAAAACCACTGTAAATCCAGTGAATAATGAAACGGTGGAAAATAGATAGTAGTATCATGTCCATACCGAATCAGCAACACACATACAATAGCCGCGAACAGCAGCTGCCCAAACAGCTTTTGCCTCGCTGTCAATCCGAGTGATCGCTTAAAGACAATCTTAATATAATCATCCAAAAAGCCGATAAATCCAAAGCCCAAGCAAGCTACTAGTAAAATGTAGAATGGCTCTGTCTTTTCCGAAAAACGCAGAAAAGCCACCGACAGCGCAAGCAGAATAATGATCCCGCCCATCGTCGGTGTTCCTTTCTTCTTGAGATGGCCTTGAGGACCGTCGGCACGAATTTGCTGTCCAAATTTCATCTTTCGCAAAATGGGAATGCATAGCGGACCCAATATAACGGATAGGATAAAGGAAACACCCATGGTGATCAGTACTACGGTAGAATCCACGACAGAACCCTCTTTCACAATTGATAACAAACTTTTACATAAGCGCTTCTACAATCTCTTCTAGTTGCTGCCCCCGTGAAGCTTTGAATAATAGGGTGTCTTGCGGTTTTATCCAGCCTCTCAGACGCGAGATCAATGCTTGTTTATCGGTATAAGCTTCTATCGTACCTGGCGGAAACCGCTCCTCACACTCCATCGCAATATATGCAGCTAACTCGCCATGTGTAAATACAGCGTGAAAGTGTTCGGGTGAAAGTGATCGCCCAATTTCGCGATGATAATGTTCAGATTCCGGGCCTAGGTCCAACATGTCGCCAAGCACGACAATTTTGCGGCCGGCAACCTGGAGTTCCTCTAGCAACCTTAGGGCAGCGGTCATCGAGGCTGGGCTAGCATTGTACGTGTCATTTAATAGAACAGCTCCATTCGATGCATGGACGGTTTCGATGCGCATGCCAGTCGGTGTCATTCGAGCCAGTCCGCTATGTATGCTCTTCTCAGTAAGGCCTATGATTTCGCCTGCGGCGATTGCGGATAAAGCATTCACAGCGTTGTGCCTTCCAAGTAAAGGAATGCGCAGATCGATCAGCCTTGATCCATCTGCCGCACGCACCGCACTAAATTCTGTACATTCTGCCGAAATGCGAATATCGCAAGGATAGTATTCATTCCGCTCAGAATGTCCAAAACGAATGCATCGGATATTGCGCTGTTTCATCAATTCTTCGACTCGCTGGCTTAGAAGCGGCTCATCACCATCATAAATGAGCACCCCGCCTGGTTGCAATCCGGCAATAATTTCAAGCTTCGCTTTGGCGATTCCTTCACGCGATCCAAGCTGGAGCATGTGCGCCTCGCCGATGTTGGTGATGATCGCGATATCAGGCTTTGCGATGCGCGATAGCAGCTCGATCTCGCCATATCCGCTCATCCCCATCTCCAGCACTGCAATCTCCATATGATCATCTAACTCAAGCAATGTAAGCGGGAGTCCGATTTCGTTATTATAATTACCCTTTGTCTTTAGCGTATTGAACTGCTCGCCGGCGATCGCCGCGACCATATCCTTAGTCGAAGTTTTCCCGTTGCTGCCGGTAATGCCGATTACCTTAATCGGCAGTTGTGCGCGATAAGCGGAAGCAAGCTGCTGCAGAGCAACAAGAGAATCGTCAACGAGAACTACAGGCACCCCTGTTGGTGCAGCACCGTGATCACGTTGCCAAAAAGCAGCTGCAGCACCTTTGCTTGCGGCCTCTGCGACATAGCTGTGTCCATCAAATCTTTCTCCAATGATCGGCACATACAATCGGCCAACCTGCAGTTCACGGGTATCTCTGCTTACCCCTGTTATCATCAGTTTGCTCGAGGCTTCATCAACAGCGGCGCCAGGGATCATAGCGGCGATTTGCGCTAATGATTTATGAATCATGGGAGAACCCTCCTTATGAATTCGGCTGCGACCAAACGATCGTCGAAAGCGATTGTTTGGTCGCGTAAGATTTGATAAGTTTCATGTCCTTTTCCAGCGATTAAGATGACATCGTCTGTCTTCGCCATCTCAATCGCCCTTCGAATCGCTTCTCGGCGATCGGGAATCCGTTCAAATGAGCTTTCTGTATAACCGCTCTGTAAGATTCCTTGCGCGATCTCGCTGATGATCTGATCGGGATCCTCGGAACGCGGGTTATCCGATGTAATGATTACAAAGTCACTGTATTTAGCAGCAATGGTGCCCATAATCGGCCTCTTTGACCGATCACGGTCACCGCCGCATCCGAATATGGTAAAGATACGCCCTTCGGCAAATTCGCGGACAGACCGCAGCGCGTTTTCTAATCCATCCGGCGTATGCGCATAATCGACAAGGACCAAATAGTTCTGTCCATGATCTACGGCCTGCATGCGGCCTTCAACCGGCTCGATAGCGGTCAATCCGTTGACGATCGCCTGCAACGGAATATGTTCGAGCAGAGCAGCCGCGACGACACCAAGTGCATTATAAACATTAAATTTTCCGATCAGCTTCATCACTACATGTGCATCACCAGCGAATGTGGTCAATGTAAATTCAGTACCTCTCGCCGATATACGAATACTATGGGCCATTACATCAGCCGAATGATCGATGCCATAAGTAATCGTCTGCGCGGCTGTTTGCCTTGCATATACCTCGGATGCCGGATCATCAGCGTTCAATACCGCATAAGGCTGATCCTGCCACCCTGTTCCATAATCATTGCCCAGACGGGAAAATAACAGTCCCTTGGCATCCCGATATCGGTCCATCGTTTGGTGATAGTCCAGATGATCTTGCGTCAAGTTCGTGAATAAAGCAGTGCGAAATCGGCAACCTTTTACTCTTCCAAGCTCGAGTGCGTGGCTCGACACTTCCATCGTGCAATAATCGATATTCTCGTCTACCATTCTACGAAGGGTTCGCTGCAAATCTAGCGCTTCCTGCGTGGTACGTTCTGCTGGAGCTGTAAACTCGCCAATCTTCGTATGAATGGTGCCCATTAACCCTGTCTTATAGCCTTGTGAGGAAAAGATATAATCAAGCAGAAAAGTCATTGTTGTCTTGCCATTGGTGCCGGTCACACCAATCAGCTTCAACTCACGGCTCGGATAACCGAAGAAATGAGAGGCGATCGTCCCCATCGCCTGTCTGCAGTCCTTCACAAACAGCTTTGGCAGTTTCGCCTCGACATCCCTTTCTACGACAAGCGCAACCGCTCCTTGCGCCGCTGCCTGCGAAGTATAACCATGTCCATCATGCACCTTACCCGAAATGCATACGAACAAATCGCCTTGCTGCACTTTTCGGTGATCAGTCTGTATACCAGTGATTAGGGTGTCTCCGTCGCCTTGCAAACGGGATGCTGCCAATACTTCAGCTAATTCGCTCAAATACACGGCCATCCATCCTTTCGTTATCGACGCTTTTTCCATTATATCACTTCAAACCATCATTCTATTCATTATTCGCGCTTGGATTAGCTAAAAAAACACGGATTTTCGCACCCCGCTCTAACCTCGTTCCCGGCTTCGGTGCTTGACTAATGACGGTTGTGCCTGTTCCAGCCTTTGTAATATGGAAGCTGGATCCGATATCCTGTACAATTTCACTTACAGTCATGCCGACCAGATCCGGCACTTCCATGTATGGGGATTCCCCTAACTCAGGCCGATATTTCTTTTCGATCTGTTCCTTGCGAGGTTCCACCTCGAGATAACGAAGCGTGTCATCGAGCATGTTGCGCACGATCGGTGCGGCGACAAGTCCGCCAAACTGAATACCTTGCGGATCATCAATCGCCAGATAGATCACCACCTGAGGATGATCGGCCGGTGCGAATCCAATGAATGAAACAATATGCTCGCTTGCCATGTAGCGTCCATTCTCTACTTTCTGTGCGGTACCTGTTTTGCCGCCAACACGGAAACCGTCGATATATGCATTGCGCCCCGTCCCTTTGGCTACGACGCTTTCAAGCGCTTCCCGCACCTGCTTGGACGTCTCTTCGGACACAACTTGCCGAACAAGCTCGGGCTGGGTCTCTTGCACAACTTCTCCCGTTTCCGGGTTAATCCAAGCCTTCCCAACGTGCGGTCTAAACAGCTTACCGCCATTCACTGCAGCCGAAACCGCTGCGATCTGTTGGATCGGTGTCACGGATACCCCTTGACCGAAAGCCGTTGTTGCCAATTCAACAGGACCGACCTGCGATTCCTTGAATAGAATACCATTTTCTTCTCCGCCGAGATCGATTCCAGTCTTTGTTCCAAAGCCAAAATTACGAATATATTCAAACAGCTTTTCCTTGCCTAAGCGTTGGCCGAGCACGACAAAGCCGGGATTGCATGAATTTTCCACAACCTGCATGAAGGTTTCGCTGCCATGCCCGCCTTTTTTCCAGCAGCGAAGATTTGAACCCGATACTTGGATAGAGCCCTTATCGAAGAAATGATCATGGGCCAAATCCACTTTATTCTCCTCGAGCGCTGCAGCCAATGTAATAATCTTAAAGGTGGACCCCGGCTCGAAAGTCATCCAAATCGGTAAATTTCGATTATAGGTATCTGGGTCATATTCTTTATAGCGGCTGGGATCGTACGTTGGCCGGCTAGACATACCGAGAATTTCGCCGTTATTGGGGTCCATCGCTATTGCTATAACATGCTGCGGTTGGTATTGCAGCACTGCTTGATCCAACTCACGTTCAATGATTGATTGAATGTTCTTATCAATGGTCAGTTGCAAATCTAGTCCATTGCGCGGGCTTGTATATTGATCGGTAGAGCCCGGCATTTGCCGTCCGCGAACATCGGAAAGAAAAGAAACACTTCCCGATATCCCCGTTAAGTATTCATCATATTTCAATTCAACGCCGGTTAGGCCTTGGCTCTCTATTCCCGTAAATCCGAGAAGATGAGCAGCCAAGCTGCCATATGGATAATAACGCTTGTTATCTTCCGCTACATAGATACCGGGTAAATCCAACTCTCGGATTTCAGCTGCTTTCTCTGTTGAGATTTTCCGGCCTGCCGGCTGAATCTTAACAATTAATTGTCGCTTCGTCAGCATCTTGTACAATCCTTCTTCTGTCATGTTCAGCTTCTGAGCAAGCAGTTTAGCGCTTTTCTTGGCGTCTGTCACCTGAGCTGGCACGGCCATAACGGTTGGTGAGCTAATATCGTAAGCAAGCCTGACCCCGTTTCGGTCCAGAATTTCTCCGCGTTTAGCTGAATAAGGAATGTTCTTGCGCCAAGAATCCTCCGCCTTTGCCGCGAGTTCACTGCCGTTCCAAAGTTGAACTACTCCTAGTCTAAAGATTAAAGCCGTGAATAATAATGAACTGATGATGAGTGAGAGAAACAGCCTGCGCCGTATAGTTGCGCCTGATATTTTCATACGCATATTACCCCCTGGATCATACGTCTGAAAGCATTTCCGAAGAAAACTGCTTCATACAGAGCGTATTCATTCCAGATTAGGGATAGAACAAGCTTAATCGGACTTGCTGTCCGTTTGATCCGCTGCCATAGCGTCCTCATTCGCTTGCTCTTCATTCGGTAACGTATCTGGACGATAAGGGTCGAAGCTGAATGACACCATCAACGTATCGCTAACGGGATTTACACTTTGCGAGGTCACATAGCCTTCCCCGGCATATGAGCAGTCCGCACCGATGAGTGAGCATACTTCAAGCACATCTCTCATTGGACGTCCCATCATATCAGGAACGTTAACAAGGTCTGATGACTCGCTTACCAAGTAAACCTGCTGCTCGATCGTGATCTGGTCGCCTGCACGTGGATATTGCTTCATGACCTTGTCACCAATGCCAAGCTTCTCATAGCTCATTCCATATCGGCTTAACAGACTTCCGGCCTCCTTCCAGTCTTTGCCGACCAAATCGGGCATCGTTACGGCATTGACCTCCTTCATCTGGGTCACTCCGATGGTCGTATTCGCTTTAGGCACACCTAAGTATCGCAATGATTTGGACATGATTTCTTTAAATACAGGAGCTGTCACTTCCGATCCGCGTCGGTAATCTCCGCCAAGATCGGGCTCGTCGACAATGACGATTAACACGATCTTGGGATCGTTCACAGGTGCAAAGCCAGTAAAGGAGACGACCCACTTACCATCCGCGTATTTACCATCGATAACGGTTTGAGCGGTTCCGGTTTTTCCGGCAATCCGATAGCCATCGGTATACACTCTTCTACCGGACCCGATCTTCTGATCCGAGACAACCTGTTCAAGGTAATCGGCAACGAGCCGAGCCTTTTCCTCGGAAAGTACTCGCCGAACCGTTTCAGGAGCGATCTTCTTGATCGAGCGACCCGTTTCCGAGTCGACAATTTCCTTCACCAGATATGGCTTCATTAGATTACCGCCATTAGCAATCGCGGATACCGCTGCTACCTGCTGCAGCGCGGTTACAGTAACACCTTGACCGAACGTTGCAGCAGCAACCTCAGTCGCATACTCAATACGAGTGTTACCGCCGATTTCGCCAGGCAAATCGATGCCAGTTTTCTCACCAAAGCCGAAGTTTCTTATATATTCGCTGAGCTTCTCTCTACCAAGCCCTTCATATCCTAATTTGATAAATGCGACGTTGCTTGATCGTTTCAATCCCTCAAGATACGATATTTCACCCCAGCCTTGACGGTTGTTGTGGTCTCCCATCTTCGTTGACCCCACCATGATCGAGCCGGATTTATAAGGATCATCGGGATGGAAGATCCCTTGATCCACGGCCGCTGCGAGCGTTACAATCTTAAACGTCGAGCCCGGCTCGTATTGTGAGCTGATGTTCCGGTTAACTGCAAAATCCGCCTTTTCGGCAAAATCCCAATAATGATTTGGATTATAGGTAGGCAAGCTGGACATGCCGAGAATTTCCATCGTATTCGGATCAGCCGCGATCACCATTGCAGCCTTTGGTTTAAACTCCTCATTCATCTTAACCAGAGCTTCTTCAATATAATGTTGAATGTTGCGATCGATGGTTAGCTTTAAATCCTTTCCATCAACCGGCTTGATGATCGATGCCTTCCCATCCGGGAGCTCATACCCAAGTGCGTCCTTCTCATAGGCGATTTTTCCCGGCTTACCTTTCAACATTTCATCATAGAATAGTTCAAGCCCGCTGCGGGCCGTATTTTCCTTATCCACATAGCCCAGCACTTGAGAAGCAAGCTCTTCTGCTGGGTAATACCGTTTACTTTGCTCGATTAAATAAACACCCTGCAAATTTAGCGCATCACGTTGTTCCTTGATCTGATCAGCCGTTGCTTTATCAATTTTCCAGCCTTCATTGCGGATTTCCACCTGTGCGAGCAGATTACCATCCTTGTTCACAGCGGTTACCCGATCACGCAGCTTGCGCTTCCCCTCCGGTGTGTCCATACCTAATAGAGGTGCAAGTGTATGAACAACTAGCTCTTCTTGTTTATAACTATGTATAAGCCGTGGATTGACTGCCACCGTAAAGGCGACTCCATCCTGGGCCAGCACCTGGCCGTTGCGGTCCATAATCGTCCCCCGCTTTGGCTGCAGCACCACTTCCCGGCTCCATGCATTTTCAGCTTTCATAAACAGTGCTTTGCCTTCAACGACTTGCACCCAGTACAACCGACATGTAATTGCAATAAAAAAAAGGGTGAAGAAGCCCCCTATGACGAATGAGCGAATTCTCACTTGTTTGCCCATATGAAGTTTCAACCCCTGCTATTATTTTTTGAGCGCAACTGTGTGCATGTTAGACAGCACGGAATTGTTAGGTATTTCGCTAATGTTTTGTTCGTCGGAAGGTTGCAATCCAAGCAGCTTTGCTTTTTCGATCAACAGCTTTGGATCACTTTGTTTATTCACTTCCAGCTTCAGGTTCGCATTCTCGCTCTCGATCATTTTAATCTCTTTTTCTACTTGTTGAATCTTGGCGTTAACTTCATAGATTTGAGCATAATGAAAAATAACCAGTCCCGCTACGGCGACACAAATCCCGACCGAGAACAAATAAAGCAGCTTCTCTCTCGTTGGAATCGATTTCTTTCGCTTAACTGTACGTCTGGTTTCAAGATACTCCGCTTGCGTGTTTCTCTTTGGTTTCAAAGCCAAGTTCCCCTGTACATACATCTTTAAAGACCTCCTCTAATCGAAACATTCCCTCGAAAATCAAAACCTAGATTTTTTCTGCTATTCTCAGTTTGGCCGAGCGAGCACGCGGATTTTCCGTCAATTCTCGTTCTCCTGGCACAATCGGTTTTCGTGTTATAACGTTTAATATTTGCTTCTTTCGACATACACACACCGGGAAATCCGGCGGACATGTACAGCTTTCAACAAATTTCGCGAAAAAATGTTTACAAAGCCTATCCTCCAAGGAGTGGAACGTAATAACAGAAACTCTTCCTCCTGGAGCAAGGCAGTCTATGGATTGCTCAAGAGCGTCTTGAAGCGAACCTAATTCATCATTAACTGCGATGCGAATTCCTTGAAAGCTTCGCTTGGCCGGATGCGGTCCTGTTCTTCTTGCCGCCGCCGGAATAGCCCCTTTGATCAGTTCAGCTAGCTCACCTGTTGTTCGAATGGGTGAAAGCTGCCTTTTATGTACAATATGATTGGCAATTCTACGGGCGAACTTTTCTTCGCCATATTCAAATAATATTTTTACTAGCTGCTCTTCCGACCAATTGTTGACCACATCATAAGCCGTAAGATCGCCGGTTAAATCCATTCGCATGTCCAGTTCCGCATCCTGATTGTAGCTAAAGCCACGATCTGCCTCATCCAGCTGTGGGGAGGAGACACCCAAGTCGAACAGTATGCCATCCACTTGGGGTTCACCGTTTAATGTCGGCAAGTTCAGCGCTAACAATTGCTCTCGCAGATTCCGAAAATTGCTATTCACCAGAGTTACTTGTTCGTGGTAGTTCTTAAGCACTTCTTCAGCATTCCTGATCGCCGTAATATCTTGATCAAAAGCGATTAATCGGCCATTCTTTCCAAGCTTCTGCGCGATATATCTGCTGTGACCAGCACCGCCAAGGGTGCAATCCACATAGATGCCGTCCGGTTTGATGTTCAGGCCGTTCGCTGCTTCTTCCAGCAAAACCGTGACGTGGTGGAACAAGATGATTGCCTCCTAAAAGTTTTTGATGACGACGCAAGTTGTCGAGAAAACTGCTTCGTAAGCATATGCTAAGTTTTTTGTCGTTATAGATCAAAGTTGAAGTCAACCAATTTTTCAGCAATTTCATTAAAGGATTGTTCAGATGCCTGAGAATAAGTGGCCCAGGTGTCTTTACTCCATATTTCCACTCGATTGGATACACCGATCACGATACAATCTTTATCCAGATTGGCATGCTCCCGCAAATTGTTCGGTATGTTTACTCTTCCCTGTTTATCTAGCTCGCATTCTGTTGCACCTGCCAAGAAAAACCGAGTAAAGGCACGGGCATCGGATTTCATTAGCGGCAAAGCCTTCAGCTTCTGCTCCATGGCTGCCCATTCACTAAACGGATAAACAAACAAGCAATTATCCAATCCACGCGTGACGACGAAGGTGGCTCCAAGGGAATCCCGGAATTTAGCAGGAATGATCAAACGGCCCTTTTCATCGATACTATGTTGATATTCACCCATGAACATGAACCGATCACCCTCCGTCCCCCATACTCACCACTTTACACCACTT
>Ga0079985_1018470_pt1 | contig 13826 bp, 21 predicted proteins | sample Hof3ISUMetaT_11_FD_73497 | JGI IMG/M metagenome (GOLD analysis project Ga0079985, IMG submission 73497) | Enriched soil aggregate microbial communities from Iowa State university to study microbial drivers of carbon cycling -... | ecosystem: Environmental > Terrestrial > Soil > Agricultural land... | reverse complement strand
GTTAGTCGGTGCGGGTGTGTCGCCTGAAACTGCTACCTCGCATTATCTTCTAGCGACCGAGGGCCGGCGTAGCCGGACCGAAGCGTGAATACGGTGTTATGTGATGTTCGGGCCTTCATCGAGTTGACTTAATAACTCTATTATTGGTTTTGTATAGTTATCGAATTTATTATAGTCATGCAGGGATATCCATTTCACTTCAAAAATATCATCATTGTCCTTATTGGTTTTATCGAGTTTTATTCTGCCTTTTATATTCTTGATTAGGAAGGTGTACTTCTCGTCTTGTTTATGTATTAAGTTTAGATCTTTTATATCAAGTCCAGTCTCTTCTTTGACTTCTCTTATACAAGCACATTCCGGAGTTTCATCCTTCTCGATTCCCCCGCCCGGGAAATTCCAAACAATATCTCCTCTTTCAACACGCTGACGGACCATTAAGATTTTCCTGCCTTTTATTATCACTGCTTGAGATATAATTCCGATCATCTCCATATCAAAGATTTAAAGGTATTCAATGATGTCAGCGCCTTCTTGAGTTGCTCGAAAAATAATCCTTTATATTGCTGAAACATATAACTCGAGTATTGAATCTTCGGCTATTGGGTTAAATCGTTCATCATATCTTTCAAAACTCAGACCGCTCACTTTGCAATTATCTGTAATCCAACTCCAAGTATTCATTAGAGTAAATATTGGTCCCTTATGAAGGAAAACATTATATGATCTTTCAGGTATAATATTTGAACACATACCTCGAGGAAGATCCTCTATCAATTTGACTTGTACACCGGCAGTATATAATCCATTATCAATGACTCCGTATCCTACTTTTGTATTTGTAATATTACTAATTTCACCCATTCGGTCATAAAGTAGATCCCATAAATGCTTTGCTCCATTGGGTCCTAACTCACCCTGAAAACCCACTATAATAATTTCCGGAACATCTACCTGCTTGAAATCAATATTCTTATTCATTTTCTACCTCCAGAATATTTTAATGATTTTGGGGGTAAATTCTTTTGCGCTGATTGCATATAACGTTACCGTGTTCACGAAGTCCATTCACCCTAAGCTGCCTGAATCGTGCGATCAGCACGATCTCGGCTGGTCCCTTAAGGCCGGAGCCCGACCACTGTGACAGCAGTTAGGGAGTGCGGATTTTCCCAGGCAATTACTGCTTCGCTTCCTGCTTCCCGGGCCAAAGGAACTTTAGCCCCCGCAGCATGAATCCGGTGTTATAGGAGGTTGGCGTCATTTTTGAAAGACTAAACTTTCCCTCTAATCTTTACAAATATAAGATCATCATTTAAGCTTATCTTCCACAAATCCATGCATTCTGATCATATTTCCATCCAAATCCCATAAGAAAAACTCATGATAAATCCACGCAGGATTTCGGACCTCATCATCAACTTTAATCCCTTTCTTCTTCATTACTTCATGAGTGTAAAATATATCGTCACATTGTAAATCAAGCATTTCACAATTTAAAGATCCTATTCTTTGTCCATCCATATGAGAGACACTTAGAGCTAATGTTGTATTATTATTGATTGGGAAAAAGAACGCATGTCCAATATTGTCGCTAGACTCTATTCCCAATGTGTCCGAATACCACTCTACAGCTTTCGGAAGATCTTCTACGAACTGCCATAATACAACTTTGCCATTGATTAAATTATTTGTTTGTTCAAGCTCGCTCATTTTATTCACGTCTCCTCATGTTTTCATTGGTTTTATTCAAAAGAGTTTCCGCCAACTTCCTATAACGTTTCCGTGTTCGCAACGTCCTACCGACTTAAGCGAACGATAGTGAGCGGCCGCGATGCGGTTAGTCGGTGCGGATGTGTCGCCTGAACCTACTTCTCCGACTTTTCTTCCGGGACCAAGGGGCTTGTCCCCCTGATGTGCGAACACATTGTTATAGGATGTTATTACTCTCTTCGAGTATGCTATTTACTCTCCTGATCTCCCGAATCCAAAGAGCTTGAAAGCCCTTCATCAATGGTCTTTGTATATATCTTCTGGCCCGAAATGTTATACGTTATGATGTCAAACTTTTTGCCTTGATTCGAGTCAATAAATAAAAAGTATAAATTAAAATTATCTCGAATGTTTATGATTTGAGCTTGTCTTTCTAAGCCACTTTTATAATCTTTAACAACTACACGCTTGATATCATGATTTAGAATAATCCCATGTAGCATTGGAAATGGGGTCTTTCCAATCTCAGTATGGCTTTGATCATTGGAAAAATGATAAGTAATCGGCTCTCCCAATACTTCACTTGGTTCAATTAAAGACATTCCTGATCCAGAATGACCCCCTCCATATATCCATTTCCAGCCCCTCCAGGTCTTCCTAACATATTCATATGAAACAACAATTTGATCATCATTAATTTTCCGTAAAAAGAAGATTATTTCACCGTCTAATACTGATTGCTCATGAATCACATAGTCCACAAAATTCTTACCTCTGGCCTTGTTAATAGATTCTATTGGCGTATTACCATAACTATAATCCGTTATATAATTGAATAAAAGATAAGAGCTTATACCAAATGCAACAATACAACATGCACAGAGTAATGTTCTCAATATTTACCTCCTCGAAATACTTAAAAAAATATTCCTGCAATAATTTACTATTACGATTCCGTGTTCACGATGTCCCACCACCTTAAGCGAACGAAGTGAGCGGCCGCGATGCAGTTAGGTGGTGCGGATGTGTCCACTGAATCTACTTCTCTGAACCCTGAATTACTCCAATCGAATTTGCTTCACTTCCAGCGGACCGAGGCAGCTTGTCTGCCGATGCGTGAACACATTGTTATAAGAAGTCCGGCTCATCATTGTATTCGCTTACGGTCTCTAAATGTCTTGGAAAAGAGGATTAGCTTTATCGATCAAATCAAAAATCCACTTCTTGACTTCTTGAATTTTCAGTTCAATCGATTGTTTTTCAAACATCACATTCTCTGATACTGGGATATTGAACTCAGTGTCTTTATAAAGCTGCATTCCTCCGCGATGTTTCAGTGCATTAGAATCTTCCTTGACTATTTCAACTACTTCCCATCCTGGAATGGTTCTATAATTAACCCCATGTTGACTAACTAGTGTAAGCATGTCGCTTCTTGAAAATCTCATTCTTTTATTTCTTTCTTTAAGATTATCAACTTCGGGAAGTATGTGGTTTATTATCAATAGAAGTGCAAAATCGACAGTATTGTTTAGTTTTATTATTGTTAACTCATAAGTTAAATTTAAGGTACCAATCGAAACCTCCGAATCAGATAGTCCTCCGTCAGCGGAAAATGAATTATTGTGCGCTTTTTCCGAAACAAAGAACTCAGGGGTTTTCAAAAAGAAATTCTCAATTATTTGGAATTCCCATATGAGAAGTATCTTTAATTTCTTCATTAATGACTCCTTTGAAAATGAATGAGTATTAATTCTGCCGGATTTCTTATAACGTTCCCGTGTTCACGACGTCCATTCACCCTAAGGTGCACGAGTCGTGCGATTAGCACGAGTTCGGCCGGCCGCGACCGCGGTTGGGATAGGCAGTGCAGGTGTGTCCCGGCAACAGCTTCCTCGACTTTACTTCCGGGACCGAGGCGGCTTGTCCGCTGATATGTGAACATATTGTTATCTGATGCCCTTGCCTTCTTGGATTCACATTCATTTACATTCTCTAAAGGCCTCATTAATTCCTTTATTTGTATGGTTGGATTCCATTTCCCGGATCTGCCGAAGTTTTAGGGGGTTATAAATGGTTTATAAGAGGTTTATCCGAGTCTTGGTCTTAGCTTGGTTTTATCGGGGTCTTGTTCTTGTCTTTTTCAAAGTCATTCGACTTATCTTCCGGGACCGAGGGGGCTTGTATGCCGATGCGTGAACACATTGTTATACGTTGTTGCCTCTTCCTTGAGACACCTAATTATTTTTCTTTTAAAAATGCTTTTATCGATCTTTCGTGTAATATTGGTCTTTCCTTAGAATAGGTCATATATGGTACCCCCCATCCGCAGCTTGTCTGCACTTTGCTTACCTGTACATCAAATATCTGTCTAACAATTGATTCGCGAAAATTCTGGAAATATCTATCTAGTATATCTTCGAAAAGATCTGTACCTTTTGTAATCACTTTACCTTTGCGAGATGTTTATTTCTCCTTCATTGCTCGGAGAAGTGCTAACAAAGAATACTTTTTGTTGTAGGATAAACTCCTTTGTCTCCTCTGTTATTGTGTCAAAGACTTTGGCCATAGTCATTCCTCCTGATTTAGGAAATTGCGTTTTATGTTCCGTGTTCACGACGTCCTTTCGCCCTAAACTACTCGAGAATCGTGCGACTAGCACGTTCTCGACTGGCCGCGATGCGGTTGGGTGAAAGGATGTGTTATGCTGCCATTCTGTCGGATTCTTCCGACTAGTGCCATGACCGTGGGGCGTATGCCCCGATGCTTGAACATATTGTTATATGATGTCAATGCCCTCTTCGAGTTACCCTTCAAAATGATTCATTATTCTTCCTGTTTCATATTCCTTATTAATAATATTCTTTAAGTCCGCTACAAGCTGTTCCGTTGATTGCAACTCTCCATTTATATATGCTTTCTTGAAAAAGCCCGCCATTGCAAAATCTTCAATATCCTTACCTCTAGCTGTTTTCTGCATCGCTGTTTCAACCATGCCCGGATCAACAGCAATGATTTCAATCGGATTTCCCTTTGCCGTTTGTTCGACTCCAATACAACTTGTAAACATATTCAGTCCGGCTTTAGCAGTACAATAAATACTCATATCTTCCAATGGATGCACACCGGCTCCTGAAGAAATATTAACGATCTTCCTTCTTACATTCAGGGTTTCTGTCCGCCGAATAAAACAAGAGGACAAGATTATCGGTGCAATAAGACTTATATGTAGGTTATTACTAATCTCTTCGGCTTGGCATTCTTCAATTGGTTTTAAGGGCTCTAGCATTGCGGCATTATTGACTAGACAGATCATTTCAATTTCTTGACTATCAATTTGTTCAAATATATTTGATAACAACTGTTCGATATTATCTGATTCGCTTAAATCAAACATACTATGAGTGTAGTTTTCATATTGCATAAGCACATCTGATACCCCTCTTGAAATACCAAAAATATAATGCCCCTCATCGAGAAGCGTCTTCGCTAAAGCTTCTCCGATTCCTCTTGACGTCCCTGTAATAATGAAACTGTTAGACATCTATTTACCTCCAGTTATTGATTTCATATAACGTTACCGTGTTCACGACGTCCATGGGACGGTTGCCCCGATGCGTGAACATTGTGTTAGGTGATATCGAGGCCTCCTTGAATTGCTCACAATCTGTTTCGTGTTTATTCTAGTTACTCGCTTTCTTTCTTCTCTCCAGCACAAAATCACTTTCTCATCCATTATGAATTATTGAACGACCATGTTGAGATAACGATATAGATACTCAGTATTATTATGATCGTCTGCCCAGGCACCCAGTGTCCACGCCATATATCTTAAACCGGTGTACCGAGAAGCGATTCGAAATCTTTCCATATAAACTTTATGCGGGATTTCAATTCCGTTATTGAAAAGTTTCCCCCAGTACACTTCTGCTTCTTCAGGCATACCAAACTGTATAGGTATATCCAAATAAAAACTACCATAGTGCGCTTCATCCCAATCAATCATATATACTTTGTTCGTGTTTTGAGCTAAAACATTTCCAGGATGGAGATCTGTATGTATTAAAGTGTGAGAACTTTCATCCATGAGCACTCTTTCCATATCATCTATAATTTTGCTTGATATAACCTCAATCTCTGGAATATATGTTTTAAAACTATCCACAAATTCTGAGTTCATTAAGGCTTTATCCCAATATGGTTTCCATCTTTCTTTTAAAATGACTTCAATATATCTACGATCTGCAAAAGGTAACCAACCGAGTTGATGTTTGTATTGGTAATTTGCACCATGTATATGCGCTAACGAGGACCCGATATGATCGACAATCAGCGCAGTATCTAACTTTGAGTAATCCGTACAATAGTCAATATCCTGCATGCAAATATTGGCTGAGACATCCATTTCCAAGTCATCTGCAAAGCAATATGGAACGCTTGCAGCTTGGGCATTAAGATGATACAGTACTTTGCGCTCGACTAATCGTGCTTCTTTTATAATGACAGATATCTCCTTATGATTATTGTGATATCTATAAATTACTTTATATCGATGGATCGACTGAGAGTTATATCCTTTCTTTACCGGTTGCTCCTCAATTTTTATTTCATCGATTTCTGATGCCACGTGCTTTGTTAGCGTTTTTTCTATAAGATCTAAAATAGAGTTCACGGCATTCCCTCTTTCTCTTCTTTTTGACTCTATTTAATATTCTCCTTTACCCACCAAAACCTATTCTATAACCGTCCAAATCTTCGATAATAAATTCTTTCCATCCAGATTCTTCTGATGTTATTATTTCAGAATGAATAATGGCTCCTCTTGATTTGAATTCCTCAAATAAATTCTCGTGATCATTCGTATACACAAGAATATCCCAAGAAGGTCCTCCTTCAGTGCTGCTTATTGGTCTCACTGCACTTCTATACTTAGCCTCATGCATAAGTAGGAATAATCCTTCTCTTGATGTGTGCCCACAATCATCATGTACACATCCAAGCACATTCATGTAATAATCCTTAGCTCTGTCTAGATCAGACACTAATAAAATGATCGGTCCAGTCTGTAATCTACTCATCTGTTAATCCTCCATACTGGTATCAACTATAGGCAAAGAATATCTTGAAAACCCTTCTGCATCATAATTGTAACGTTCACATATAGTATATTCGCGCCCCACTTCACTAACAGTGAGTTGATGCTCTCGAATATATTTATCTATAACCTCTCCTGCTGCATCAAAATTCCCTTCATAACTCGCAACAGCTACGCATCGTTGGGATGGTACTGTTAGTTTAATAAACCACTCGGGAATACTATCAAAACTGTTAACTTCAACACATAGAATATAGGCAAAAGTATCAGGAATATTTTGCGACTCTACTTGCGGCCACATTCCGTAATGAATTTGAGGATTTATTACTTGCGAGAGATATTTGCTAGAACTTAACAAACCTTCTTTAGCATGCTGATATTTTTGGCCTATCTCCTTTAAGCTAATACATGGTATGCCAATTAGCTTCATTTCATTGTGTTCCATAATTACTGGTATTAAATCTGGCAATTTGGTTATTCCACTCAACAAAATCGCTCCCTTTTTATTAATATTAGGTTTTTGGTGTACTTGCCTCGCTTGAGTTATCTTCTTCGAATTCTCGACTATAGCTCTTATTACTTCACTTCTTCGCACATTCCCAGTAAATTTCCGTTAGGATCTTGAAAGTATGCTATTTTTATCTTTCCTGCATCGATAATTTCCGACATCTCAACTCCTCGATCTTTCAAAAGCTTACAGGAATTTTCAATATCCAATGTCTTAAAATTAAAATAATGCATCTTACTTTCTTGAGTACTAAAGAATGCCGGAAAATGATCTTTCACATGAATTAACCCTAACAAGCTATCCCCTTCATTAACTTTAAACCCCGCTCCACCGTCCCATGTGTATAAAAGAGTTAATCCAAGAATGTCCTTATACCAAATAATTGATTCATCTAGGTCAATCACAGGCATAAATACTCCATCAATTCGTTCAAATAAATTCTTGGTCATACTACCCCCCCTTAATAATTGTTTGAAGTCAATCTTATTAGCTTTTTTATAAATCTTTGCCTCTTTTTTATTTATCTTCCTGCCATACTGGGTCAGACTCATGTTGATAGTTGGTATTCCATATGTCGATTTTGTTACCATCTAGGTCATAAACTCTGAAATTGTCTCCGCATAGTCCTCTCTCTTCGATCTCCTCAACTTGTACTCCCATTTTTACAAGTCGATGATAGAATTCTTCGAACAATTCCTGTCTTTGTATTTTTAAAGTTAGAACAAACATTTCATAATTATCCTTAGATAAAAAGTTTAAATGTGGCTTCTCGTGATTTTTTGTTTCAACTAAAAATAACGTTGGTTGATTATTTCCAAACTTAAAACAATGACCACCCCATGTTAGACTAAGGACCTCTTCATACCACTTTTTTGATTTCCAAAAATCACTTACCGGGATATACACTGTTCCAATTCCACCGATATAACTTTTCGAATTTTCGTGGTCATTTTCATGATTATGCATAAACTTATTATCCTCCTTTGTTTTCATTTTTTTATTGCGATTATTTCTGATAACGTTCTTGTGTTCACGACGCCGAGAGGCATAAGGTCACAAGTGACCGGTTGCGCTTGCGCAGTTAGCCTCGCAGGTGTGTCCGCCTGAATCCGCTTCCTCGAAAACTCATTTATATTCTATCATTTGTTTGGAATTTTAGACTTTCAACGCATTTCTTAACGTCCGTCCAATTATGAGCACGTAAAACTAAATCGTGATTAATGTGATGGTTGTACGGCTGATCATAAAGTATGTACGGCTTATTAAATAAAACAAATTCTTCTGCATAATGAGGTGCATCATCAATCAAAATATCTACATTAAGTTCATGGCACTTTGCAAGTTTCTCTTCTGTTAAAAATAGATTATGGTAGTTGATGTTGTGATATTTAAGCCATTGAATAGTTATATCTTTGCAAAACATAGGCCTTGCAGAAATAAATGATATCTTATGCTTATTATATAAATACTCAAGCACCTCTACTGCATTTGGATAAGGGGATGAATTCCAATGAATGTCAATCCCATATTGATTAAATACTTGATCTCGTTCTTCTCTACTCCATCCATAAAGTCGATACATATAAAATTCATTAACATCGTCTTGGGTTTTAGTTTGACCAGAAGCAATATTATAGTAATGTAAGTGAGAAGATGTGGCGTCTAATATTGTGTTATCTAAATCAATGCCAATATGAATAACCTTTCCCTCCCTAATAGGTTACTTGATAAATGGTTTCGGGGTGTTTCATATAACGTTCCGTGTTCACGACGCGACCCAGCCTTAGAAATGATTTTTAATGCTTTACGCTGATATCCTATAACGTTCTTGCATTCACGAACCCTCACCGACCTAAGCGAACGACAGTGAGTGGCTGCGCTTGCGCAGTTAGTCGGTGCAGGATTGTCCGCTGAATACGCTTCCACGAAAGGTCCTCTGCGGACCGAGGAGCGGCGCAGCCGACCCGATGCGTGAATGCGGTGTTATAGGATGTCAGCGCCTTCTTCGAATTATCTAACACTCTTATGTACGATATGTTTAATTCCTTGTAGAGCATCTAAACTCCTTAATTCAGGAACTACAAACTCCGGAACAATTCTGTAATTATCAAGTTCGTCTATATGGATCCACTTATTAATGAACGAGCCTTCCTCGCCATAAAATTCATACTTATTGTTAAATATATAATGGTCCTTTTTAACTTCGAGTAAATAATATAAAGCGACTTCATGTAATTGTCTTTCTGGAAACTTCACAAAAGTTTCAGCAATCCAAACGAGTTGTTTATTTAATATTGAAATTGCAAATTCTTCTTCCATCTCACGACAAATAGTTTCTTCTGAAGTTTCATTAACCTCAACTCTGCCACCTGGAATAAACCATAATGTGTCACCAACAACTTGTTGAAATAGAACAAAATCTTCACTTCTAATTATTCCGCCTACGCGATAATGGTATTTATTTGAACCAAATTCAATAGAGATCATGTTCTAAACAGTTCCCTTCTTATTCAACTTTATCTTGGATGTTCCTCAAAAATTTTTTCTCATCTTCTAGAACATCCTTGATTTGATTAACTAATAATTTATAGAATGTTTCATGGTGTGGGACAAACTGAGTCCTCTCTACAACTTTATTAACTTTGATCTTATTTCCATCACCATCCATAACAAACCCATGTACATCAATTTGATTTTTTCTTTCCGTCCACAATTCAAAAAAATCATAGAATCGTGCAATAAATATCCCAGAAACCTCTTCACTTTGTACTGAAAATTCATCAAGAGATCCGTTGTAATCATGTAAATAAACATGAGCAAATTCTTTGTCAATAATTTTACTATTTGTTACAACATACTCCATGACTCCCAATGGAATTAGTTCAGAAATACTAACACCAATACCGGTCTCCTCTTTAACTTCTCGTATTCCATCCTCGACAGTTTCATTTGATAATAAATGACCTGCGGCTGTAATATCTAAAAGATTAGGGTAGTCCCGTTTTTGATCACTTCGCAGTTGAAAATAGATGTAATCGTTATTCTCATCTCTGCTAATGAACCAGCAATGAAAGGCTTCATGCCAATAACCATATGTGTGAACATCTTTACGAGTTGCCACACCTATCGGAACTCTTTCATCATTAAAAATATTTAAAAGTTCATAATCCATAACAGCATCCTCCAGTTCGTTGATATGAGCTGATTTCCTATAACGTATGTGTGTTCCCGACGTCCTTTTCCCTTAAACTCCCAGATAATCGTGCAAAGCATAATTCTCCGCTGGACGCGATGCGCTTAGGGAAAAGGATGTGGTTTGTTGCCACTCAGCCGGAGTCTTCCGGCCGATGCCGAACCCAAGGGTGACGGAGTCACCCGCAGCGGGAAAACGGTGTTATATGATGTAGCCGCCTTCTTCAAATCACTTGCTAATATCACTTGATTGGGACATATACTTGAACAGATTCCCACAATTCATCAACCGGGAATTCGAGAATATAGCAATGACTTTCACTATTCTGTAGTTCGTTTCTCTCTATTAAGAAGTTATTGAGTCCACCGTATACATCTTTGATAGAATCATCCTTATCCTTATGTATCACCATGTAACGTTGTTCAGGAATTGTTATTTGTTGTAATTCCCATGGATAGTTTCCTTGCTCAAATAACTCTTCAGTCTCAATACATACAAAATAGATCAGTTCTTCGTTCTCCACTTCCTCAGGACAGGGTTGAAAAACCCCAAACCAAGGCTTTCCATTCCATGTTTTCACGTCTTTTACGTATTCCATTAATTCTTTTACTGTATTTCCGACTTTACCCCCCATATTGGTGAGGCCTTTGCAGGGTATACCTAGAGCATTCAATTTCGCTAAATTTACAACCTCAGTAGTGATGGTCAAGTAAATCATCTCCCTAAGAATGTTTTTATGGTTTTGCGGCTATTTCATATAACGTTCCGTGTTCACGACGTCTATTCACCCTAAGTTGCCTGTCCCGGCATCAACTTCCCCGACTTTTCTTCCGGGACCGAGGCGGCTTGTCCACCGATGCGTGAACACATTGTTATCTGAAGGATGCGTCTTCCTCGAATCTACTTACAAAAAAGTTATTTTTCATTAAATTCTATTAAAAAGGGGTGTATTTCACTGTTAAGTGCCATATCAATTCTTTCGTTGAAATTACCCCAAGTAATCATATTCTTCGCTTCTTCCAATGAATAAAATCCAACCTCATCGCTCTCAATACTTGTTGTCAATTCCCCACCAACCGGTCTTCCGGTGAATATATTATTACAAACGCCTCGAGTTATATTCTGATAAACTCCACAATATTTAATGAGTTCTACATCAATTCCCGTTTCTTCTTTGACTTCACGTACCGCTGCTTGTCTGATCGATTCCCCTTCTTCTACGCATCCCTGTGGCATTTCCCAACCCCGTCGACCACGAATAAGTAATATTTCTTGCTTTTCATTGAGGACAATCACACTAGCCGATACGATAAACTTCATAGCTATACCCCCAGAAAATATTCTTTACGCATCTTTCAGATAACGTTTCAGTGTTCACGACGACGATTCACCCTAAGTTGCACGAGTCGTGCGACCAGCACGATCTCGGCCTGCCGCTACCGCGGTTGGGTGAATGGATGTGTCGCCTGAATCCGCTTCTTCGAAATCCCTCGGGCGACCGAGGGACGGCGTAGCCGGCCCGAAGCGTGAACACATTGTTAGCTGAAGTTGTTGCCTTCTTTCGAGTTACTCTCTAATATATTACTCCTCATCCTTCTACTATTTTTAAAAATTTAATGTCTCCATTCCCAGTCTCAGCAATTAGTATATCTCTTCGTTCTTTCACGCTATAAATCTTTGTCCCAACCTTTAGCTTGTTTGCAGTTCCATTAACAAAATCCTTACCAATGTCAGTTTGTTTTGTTATTTCCGTTATAAATTGATCTTTGGTTAGTTGTAATGCATCTACCCACGGAACTCCCGCTTTATAAATAATATCTGAGAACATAAATATATTTGCATATGAGCTTTCTATTAAAAACTCATCGGCAGTTGGATTGCCAATAAAATTCTCTTGAATCTTAGATGAATTATTTGTCTCACACCCGATAAGGTAAAGAGTTAAAAACAAATGAAGTAAGAGAACAACAATTACTCTTATCATTTTTCTTCTCCTTGATTCACCTAGAGTTATATTGCAACAATTTCATCTAACGTTGTTGCATTCCCGACGTCCCACCGCCCTAACCACGTAGTGTCGGATCGAGTTTACTCGACTTGGGCGTGTGAGGATGTGTCCACCTGAATCCTCTTCCTCGAAATCCCCCGGTGTGGACCGAGGGAGCGTAGCGACCGATGCGGGAATGCGGTGTTAGCTGATGCACCACACTTCTTTGATTAAACCCTCACAAATCTTTAATTTGAATGTATGAATCAAATTCACTTTCCGGATCTTCATCCTTAAATCTTCCATCATAGACTTCAAAACATACAATGTCATGTTGTTCATAATTATTTGATGCTAGCCAGTTGATAAGAATTTGAAATGTTTCACCAATCTTACTTATTGGCCCTTTATGGGTCATTCCAATATACTGGCCAGCTGGTATTACATAAGAAAACATACCTTCTGGAATTTCTATCAATTGTTCAACTTCTACCCCATGTAAATACCCGTGTTCATTTCTCTTAATTACTCCAAGAGTTTCAAGAGTATTCTTACGACTACGAATTTCTTGAATTCTGGAAAATAAAGTTGGCCAAACATCTCCAGGGTTTATAGGATTACCTATGTTTCCAACCCCAATTACTTTCTTCTCTAGAAATTCATAAACCTCAGGTTTCATGTAATACCTCCGTCTTTTTTGGTTTTATAAGTTTCGTGGTGTTCAGCTAACGTTGTTGCATTCACGAACGCTCACTACCTTAAGACCCGAAGCGGCGGCCGCGATGCGGTTAGGTAGTGCAGGGTTGTCCGCTGAATCTTCTTCTCCGAAATCCCTCGTGCGGACCGAGCAGCCGATTGGCTGCGATGCGTGAATGCGGTGTTATCTGATGCCGGTGCCTTCTGTGAGATACTAAACATTGTTTTGTACATATTTTACTAACTTGCTTGGTCAATAATAAGGACTGCATTCCCTTCGGAATCAATCACATGGAATCCATAATATTGAGCACCATATTGTGATACTTCTGGATCTACTTTAGCTCCTCTTGATTTCAGTTCTCGATGAGCAAGGTGAATATCTGTTGCTTGGAGACTAAACACTGCAGAATCATTAATTGGTTTATGATCCTTTCCCCACTCCATCAATAAAAGTCTAATTCCTGACTCCATGACCAGTTCAGGCAAACCTAATACATTCAAGTACCAGTCTTTTGCCCTATTTTCATCTTCACATGATATGTAGATGTGAACTACTCGATTCTTGATAATTGTCATAATGTTCATCTCCCTTTATAAATGATTTTTTAAATTCTTCACACGATAAACTTACTTA
>Ga0079985_1011806_pt1 | contig 13932 bp, 14 predicted proteins | sample Hof3ISUMetaT_11_FD_73497 | JGI IMG/M metagenome (GOLD analysis project Ga0079985, IMG submission 73497) | Enriched soil aggregate microbial communities from Iowa State university to study microbial drivers of carbon cycling -... | ecosystem: Environmental > Terrestrial > Soil > Agricultural land... | reverse complement strand
CCAGCACCGGACTTTGCACACCTCAAGGAAAACGTGACGGAGGTGCTTGGCGGCGCACGACAGCAGGCCGATGAACAGTTCGGCCAATACCGTGACACGGCGGCAGACCAGATCGAAGCACTGGCCCAAGGGGCGAAATCCTTCGTATCGGAGCTGGAAGACAAGGACAAACTGGGCATGTCCGACTACCTGGCGGACATGGCGGAGTCCATGAGCGGGCTGGCGGGAAATTTGCGCGGGAAAAGCGCGGAGCAGTTGCTTCACGATGCAGCGGAACTGGCGCGTAGCAATCCGGCCTTGTTCATTGCCGGCAGCGTTGCGCTGGGCTTCGGCCTTTCGCGGTTTCTCAAGGCCGGCGCTGCGCCCGCGGCGACAGTCGACGACGCCGACGATCCGGCGGCGGGCCATTCAATGCCTCCCTCGGGTGGTTTTGGCGCTCAACGACCTTACGAAACGTCCGTGCCCTCACGCACCGACCAAGGCCCTGGCCTGGCCACCGGCATCACGCCGGCCTCGCCCAGTGCACAGGATCATCCATCTGACTTCGTAACCACTCCCGGTTCCACATCCTTCAAAGGAGCGCTGTGATGAACAGAGATAATCCAGATCTGCCGGGCGCAAGGCCGGTGCCCGCCGCTGATCCCGATGCTTCGGTCGTCGGGCTGTTGCGGCAGCTGTCGCGCGAAGTGCCCGCGCTGTTCACCAAGGAACTGGCGTTGGCCAAGGCCGAGCTGCAAGCCAGCCTCACGACGCTCAAGGCAGGCATTGCCGCCGTCGCCGGCGGCGCTATCGTGCTGTTGGCGGGGTTCATCATCCTGTTGATGTCCGCCGTCTACGCCTTGAGCATGGTGATGGCCCCGTGGTTGGCGGCGTTGATCGTCGGTGTCGTGGTGATGATCGTGGGGTTCGCCATGCTGCAGTCCGGGAAAAAACAATTCGAACCGTCCCACTTCAAGCCTGATCGCACGCTGGACGCCTTGAACAAAGACCAGCAAGCGCTGCGGAGGAAAGTCTCATGAACAGTGAATTCGACATCGAGTCACAGAAAAGCCCAGAGACGATTGAGCGTGAAATCGATGCGCAGCGTGCAAGCATTGGCAACATAGTCGACGCGCTGGAAAGCAAGTTCACCCCGGGTCAGGTCTTTGATCAGGCATTGTCTTTCATGCAAAGCAACGGCACCACGTTCCTGAGCAACCTTGGCACCAGCGTGCGCAATAATCCGGTGCCAGCGGTGGTGACGTCGGTGGGGCTGCTGTGGCTGATGATGAGCCAGAACCGTCCGCCGACCCCTCGACCGGTCTATCGGACCGCCCCGGCGCAACACAAGCCAGGGGAGTGGACCGAAGGCCTGGCGGATGGCCTGGACAGCGCGCGCGAGCATTTGCACCAGACTGCCGATACCCTGAAAGAGGGCTACCAGTCTGTCAAAGGCAAAGCGGCTCACCTGGGCGACAACTTGGGCGCGGCCAGCGAAAACATCAGCCATGCCGTGCATGACGTCAGTGATCGCCTGGTGCGCAGTACGCAACAGATGGGCAATCAGGTCAGCCAACTGCTCAAGGAACAGCCGCTGATGGTGGCCGCTGCGGGTATCGCATTGGGCGCCATGCTGGGGGCGGCACTGCCCTCGACAGCGACAGAGCAGCGCTACATGGGCAAGACCAGCGCAGGGCTTACCGACAAGGTCAAGCAGCAGGCACGGGAGGGATTCGAGGCGGTGCGCGATACGGTGACCAAGACCACTGAGCACACCCCTGTGGAGAAGCCCGAAGGGGATCGCCCCGCAGCCGCCAGCCCGGCAGCCGCCAGTCCGGCAGCCGATCTGTCGCGTGGATTGGGCACGTCCTGAGACATCGCGTGAAAGCCGGGAGGTCAAAGGTTGACCTCCCTTTTTTTTTTGGGCTTTTTTGCCTGTAGGCGCGAGCAGTCTCCGGGCGGCGTGGCGACGATGCATCTCAATTGCACCGCATGTATTCCCAAGCCCCGTGTCATCGTTGACGTCCATCGCGAGCAGGCTCGCTCCAGGAATACAAACGATAGCGGTTGAAATCGCGCCGCCGGGAAAAGTTTTAATCGATCGAACAATGACCGACGACTGGCGCGAAAGTCGCCTGATTCATACCGCGCGATGCCGCCCGTCGCGAGCCATCAATCTTTTTTTAAATTTTTGCGAGAGCAGCGCCTTCAGATGACTGTGGGCGCCGCATTCGGTCAATTGCCGAATGGGTATCGACGCCTTTGAGACCTGAGGAGATTCGTCATGTTCCTGCATAACAAACGTCTTCAATACACGGTACGCGTCGCCCAACCCAATCCCGGTCTGGCGAACCTGTTGCTTGAGCAATTCGGCGGCGCCCAGGGGGAATTAGCCGCCGCTTCCCGATACTTCACCCAGGCGCTGGCCGAAGAGGATCCTGGCAGAAAGGACCTGCTGATGGACATTGCCACCGAAGAACTCAGTCACCTTGAGATCGTCGGCTCGATCATCGTGATGCTCAACAAGGGTGCCAAGGGTCGCCTGGCCGAAGGTGTGGAAGAGGAGGGCGAACTGTACCGCGCCATCAATGGCGCCGGTAATGACTCGCACATTACCTGCCTGCTGTACGGCGCCGGTGCCCCCCTGACCAACTCCGCCGGGGTGCCCTGGTCGGCGGCCTACGTCGATACCATCGGCGAGCCCACGGCGGACATGCGCTCGAACATCGCCGCCGAGGCCCGCGCCAAGATCGTTTACGAGCGGTTGATGAACGTCACCGATGACCCTGGCGTAAAAGAGGCCCTGGGCTTTCTGATGACCCGCGAAATCGCCCACCAGCTGTCGTTCGAAAAAGCCTTGCACGCGATCCAGCCGAACTTCCCGCAAGGCAAGCTGCCGGGCATGGCCGACTTCACCAATGTGTACTTCAACTTGTCCCAGGGTGAAGGCAGCACGCGTGGGCCGTGGAACCAGGGTGACGATTGGAGTTATGTGGAGGATCCGCAGCCGGCAGTCGATGGCGGTGACGGCACCGCCAGTGTCGAGTTGAGCGCAGAAGAAGACGCCCTGTTGATGGACCTGAAGGCCCGCACGATGTCCGATCCTGATAGCGATCCAATCACCGGCGCCGATCTGGGTGCGGGTGTCCAAGGACGTGAAGAAGCTTGATGAAGGTCACCGCACGCCGTTCTGGCGTGCGGTGTTTTCATCGTAACGGCAAACGGGAGATTTCATGTCCGAACCCTCAGCGCCTGCCAGAGCCTGGTGGCACAGCCCGGTTAAAAGTGGCGGATGGATGGGCCTGTTTTTCTGGGCAACCCTGGTTGGAGTCGCCGTCCTGCTCTTTGTCAGCGGATACAGTGCCTTCACCGGTGCCAATCGGGTCAACCTGCATTTTGCATTTCTAGGCGGCCTTGGCGGCTTTGGCGCGACTGCGCTCGGCGCGGTTGTGGCGCTGGTCCTGCGGGACATCAGTGCACGCACCCAGGACACCATGCTGGGCTTTGCCGCCGGCATGATGCTCGCCGCCAGCTCGTTTTCACTCATTCTGCCGGGCATCGAAGCGGCCCGGTCCATTTGCGACAACAGACTCCTGGCGGCCTGTGTCGTGGTGTCCGGGCTGGCTTTGGGGGTGGCGCTGATGATCGGCCTGGACCGATTCGTGCCCCATGAGCATGTGCAAAGTGGACGTAAGGGGCCTGAGGCCCAGCGCTTCAATCGCGTCTGGCTGTTCGTCCTGGCGATCACCCTGCATAACTTGCCCGAAGGCATGGCCATCGGCGTCAGCTTCGCCAACGGGGACATGAAAGTGGGGCTGCCGCTGACAACGGCAATTGCCATTCAGGACATCCCCGAGGGGCTTGCCGTTGCATTGGCGTTGCGCGTGACCGGGATCTCGGCCCTGCGTGCAGTCTTGATTGCCGTTGCTTCGGGTCTGATGGAGCCGTTGGGCGCGGTGGCCGGCCTTGGCATTTCCACCAGTTTCGCCCTGGGCTACCCCGTGGCCCTGGGGCTTGCCGCCGGTGCGATGATTTTTGTCGTTTCCCATGAAGTCATCCCCGAGACCCATCGCAATGGCCACCAGACGCCGGCGACGCTGGGGCTGATGCTGGGTTTCGGGGTGATGATGTTTCTGGATACAGCCTTGGGCTGAACCAGGACGCTTGTGGCGGGGTCGGCGCCTCTTGTCGGCCGCCATGAACCTACCTCGAACCTGATTGATCCACTCAGAAATAACTTCGCAATGGCACCGTCATGAACGCCTTCAAGAACCAACTGACTCCAGCACAGGAACGAAGATTGTGCGCATTGGACGCCTGGCATCGAGCACTCGATGACATCGCGCTGCGCATGGAATCGCCCGATGCCTATCACGAAGAGCTGCTCAGGCAATCGGATGAAATGGATCGCCTGCGTATCGTCGATTGGCAGGAGTGGCGGGATTTGCGAATAACGGCGGACCAGGCTTTTTTGCGCGCAGTCGCGGGGGCGGATTATCACCGAGTACGGCACGTGAGCGCTGCCAACGTGGCGGTGGATGTTCAGGGCGATGGCAGACGGCAGTGTGAAGGGCGAGGGCGCATCGATGAACAGATGGTTGAAGTTCGGAATTGAAGAGGAATACTTCATCACTGACCTGCATACCCGGCGAATGTCCGATGAGCCTCCCGGTGCTTCGATCCATGCGTGCCAGGCGGCGATGGGCAATTGCTTCGCGTACGAAATGTTCCAGGGCCAGATCGAAGTGGCTTCCCCTGTCTTCACCAGCATGCCGCAAGCCGAGGATTACCTGCTGACTGCCCGCACGGGATTGCAGCGTGCGCTTGAACCTCATGGCCTCGGACTGCTCTGCGCGGGGAGCCATCCCCTGGCAGACTGGCGCACGCAACAGGCCACCGCGCAAGATCATTTTCTCCAGCTGTTCGAAGACTATCAACGGGTCGCTCGACGCAGCGTGTTGTCGGGGCTGCACGTACATGTGGAGGTGCCCGGCCACGTCGATCGTATTCAGGTGATGAACGAAGTCTTGCCGTGGACGCCTTTGTTGTTGGCACTGAGCAGCTCTTCACCCTTTTGGGACGGTGCCGACAGCGGTTTCATGAGCTACCGGCAAACGGCCTGTGACGAGTGGCCGAGGATGGGCATTCCGGAGTACTTCGAGGATGAGGTTGCCTATGATGCCTACGTCGCATGGCTGCTGCGCACCGGTGCCATCAGGCAGGCCAGTGAATGCTGGTGGGGCGTGCGCCCGGCTTGCCGGTATCCGACCCTGGAACTGCGCATGACCGATGCCTGCCCGCGGCTTGAAGAGACCTTGTGCATTGCATCGCTTTTTCGGCTGCTGGTGGCCTACGCGATTGATCAGCCTCGGCCCGGGTCGGACTATTCACACGCGTCACGCTGGGTCCTCGAGGAAAACCGCTGGCGAGCAAAACGTTCTGGAATCCACGCTTCATTCATCGTTGAAGGCTACGACCGACCCTTCTCGGCCGAGCAGTGGCTGGGCCTGGCGCAGCAGATCCTGGGTGAAACGGCGTGCTCGATGCGCGTGGACAACGTCTTTGCCCAGGCCCATCGGATCCTGCGCAACGGGACCAGTGCCGACCGACAGCGCAACGTTTACCGACAAGCCCTGGGCAGCACGGGGGATATCCCTGCCGCGCTGGCGCAAGTGGTGGATCAACTGCTGATGGAAACAGGGCAAGAGCCCTGCATCAACGACGACCTGCGACGAGCGGTGTGCGAGTCGTAGGCAGACATCAGCGACGCAAAGCGTTCCCGGGAGGTGCCATGCCTGTTGCCGACGACACTGTTGAATATCTGCGCAAGCACTCATTGCTGCTGACCACGGCGGAGTCGTGCACCGCTGGCAAAATCATCACGCTGCTCTCCGAGGTCGAGGGCAGCGGCGAACTGATCGAGAGCGGCTATGTCGTCTACTCTCCCGAGGCGAAGCAGCGGCTGTTGAGGGTAAACCCCGAGACCATCGCAAGGTTCAATCTGACCAGCTGTGAAGTGGCGCGGGAAATGGCGCTGGGGGCGTTGCACGACAGCACCGCCAACGTTGCCGTGGCCACGACGGGCATTCTTGGCCCGGAGGATATTGACGGGATTCCCGCAGGTACCATTTGTTTTGCCTGGGCTTATCAGGTCGAGCGGGGGTTGGGCATCTTCAGCCAACAGCATCGCTTCATCGGTTCGCGTTGTCAGGTGCAGCAATTGGCGGCGGATCACGCATTGAAGCTGCTGCCGCATTTCCACCAACGCGTGTTGGCCGGCGAGCAAGGATAGAGACACCCTGGACGAGGCGTCCGATTGACACCGGCGTCGCGATCAAGATCTGTGCGCTACAACGAACAATCGCAGGCGCTGGCTTGTCGCGTCGCGCATCGCATCATTGGCGGCCGGTCAACCGCCGATGATGCTGGAGGCGCCTGTCAGGTCGCCAGGACTGCGCAGCTGTCATCGGTCACCGGCAAGGCAATCCGGTTATCGTCGGGTGTGAGGATGACCTTGCGGCAATCGTCTTCCTTCTTGTCGAACATCTTGTACCCCTCGGCGGCCTGCTCCAGGGACAGCCGATGGCTGATGATGACCTCGGGGGCCAGGCGACCTGTCTCGATATGATCCAGAAGCTCGGGCAGGTAGCGCTGCACATGGGTCTGTCCCATCTTGAAGGTCAGTCCTTTGTCGAAGGCGTCGCCGAACAGGAAGCCATGGATGAACCCGGAATACACGCCTGGCACGCTCACGACCCCACCGCGCCTTACCGCAGCAATGCACTGACGCAACGCCTTGCCGCTGCTGCCTTCGAGCTTGAGGGTGGCCAGCACGGTCTCTGTGGTGCTGCCCTTGGCTTCGAAGCCCACCGCATCCACCACGCCATCCACGCCACGCATGCCCTGGGTCTGGCGAATGATCGTGTCTGCCGGGTCATCGTCGTCATCGAAATTGATCGGTATCACGCCATAGGTCTTTTGTGCGTAAGCCAGGCGATAGGGGTGGTGATCGACCATGAAAATCTGCTCGGCACCGAGCATCCTGGCGCACGCCGCACTCAACAGACCGACAGGGCCTGCGCCATAGATGGCGATGCTGGAACCCTTGCCTATTGCGGTGTTCGTTACCGCCTGGTAGGCGGTAGGCAGAATGTCGGAAAGGAACAGCACCTTCTCGTCGGACAGGGTGCCCGGCACCTTGAACGGCCCGGTGTTGGCCTTGGGAACACGCACATATTCCGCTTGCCCGCCAGGTACGCCGCCATACATGTGGCTGAAACCGAACAGCGCGGCGCCCGAGGGGATGGCTTTCTTGTTCAGGATCGCGCCACGCCCGGTGTTGGTGGTCTCACACGCGGCGAACAGATCCATCTGGCAGAAAAAGCAGCTGCCGCAAGCGATGACGAAAGGGATCACCACACGGTCGCCGGGCTGCACCGCAGTGACGGCCGAGCCCGCTTCCTCGACGATACCCATGAACTCATGACCGAAGATATCGCCATGCTCGACGGTCGGGATCTTCCCGCGATACAGATGCAGGTCGGAACCACAAATGGCAGTGGCCGTGACCCGCAGAATGATGTCGTCGCTGTCCTCGATCACCGGATCCGGGACGGTGTCGACTTTTACGCTATGCGCGCCGTGATAGGTGAGTGCTCTCATGACGTCCTGCCTCTCGTTCACTTGGTGGTAAGTGGGAGAGGAGCAATGAAAGTGGTTAGTTCACAGAGATGACGCCGGGACGTGACTAGCGGTCTGCGTGCTCGAGGCGACGTGCGGAATCATTGGCACCGGCAACAGTCAACCGACAACTACTGCAATGGACGGATGTCATGCCTGTTTGCGCCAGTAACCCGGGCTATCCGCCCGGGCGAACAATGGGTAACCATCATGGACGCGGTTGATTCGGCGCTGACGGCAGCACGCGCCCAGTTTGCGATCACCATCAGCTTCCATATTGTCCTGGCCGCGCTCACGATCGGCCTGGCCAACTTTCTGATGGCGCTTGAAGCGCTTTGGCTGTGGCGCGGGCAAAAGATCTACCTCGACCTCTACCGATACTGGCTGAAAGTATTTGCCCTCAATATAGCGGTGGGTACCGCCTCGGGCCTGATCCTGGAGTACCAGTTCGGGCTCAACTGGTCGCGACTGTCGATCCAGGCGGGCAACATCCTCGGCCCCTTGATGTTCTATGAAGTGCTGGCGGCCTTCTTTCTTGAGGCCGGCTTCCTTGGGATCATGTTGTTCGGCTTGAAGAAGGTTGGCCCGCGCCTGCATTTTTTTGCCACTTGCGCCGTGGCCACCGGTTCGCTGATCAGCGCCTTCTGGATCCTGTCGGCCAACTCCTGGATGCAGACACCGGCCGGTTACGCCATTGGCACGGACGGGCGTTTCATCGCCCAGGATTGGTGGGCAATCATCTTCAATCCGTCCTTCCCCTACCGGCTTGCGCACATGACACTGGCCGTGTTCCTCGGCACCGCCACGCTATTGGCCGGTGTCAGTGCCTGGCAACTGTTGCGTGCATCGGAAAATCCGCGGGCACGGCTTGTCTATTCCATGTCGCTATGGGCCATTGTCGTGCTCACCCCCGTGCAAATCGTGGTGGGGGATCTTCATGGCAGGCATAGCCTTGAAGTTCAGCCGCAAAAGGTCGCCGCCATCGAAGGCTCCTGGACACGCCCGGCGCATGGGGCAGGGGAGCCGCTGCGCTTGTTCGCCCTGCCGGACATGGTTGAGCGCAAAAACCATTGGGAAGTGGCCGTCCCGCGCATAGGTTCGTTGTACCTCAGGCACGACCTGACCGGCACGATTGCCGCCCTGGACGAATTCCCACCGCAGGACATCCCCCCTGTGCCAGCGGTGTTCTTCGCTTTCCGTTTGATGGTCGGCCTGGGGCTCTTGATGTTGGGGCAGGGCGTGGTCGGTCTGGTGCTGCGATGGCGCAAACGCTTGCATGCAACGCGCTGGATGCTTCGCGTTTGCGCATGGATGACGCCGGCGGGTTTACTGGCGATGCTCAGTGGCTGGGTAGTGACCGAGGTCGGCCGCCAACCCTTTACCGTCTACGGGTTGCTGCGCACCGCTGACAGCCTGTCCTCGGTGTCTCGACAGCAGGTGGTAGGGGCGACGTGGACAATCCTGGCGTTTTACCTGGTGATTTTCGGCGTAGGGCTCTGGGTGTTGCTGCGATTATTGCGAGAGCCGCCCCACGCGGGCGAGCCCGGACCGCAACCCACTCTGGCCGACGAAACGGGTGGACCTTGAGGGCATCGATCCATGTTGGACAATGACTGGCTCACTCTACTGTCTGCCGCCGCCCTGGGCTTCTCGGTGCTGAACTACGTGCTGCTGGACGGTACTGACCTGGGTGTCGGCGTATTGATGGGCCTGACCCGCTGCAGTCAACATCGGCGTACCATGGCCGTGACCCTCTTGCCGATCTGGGATGCCAATGAAACCTGGCTCGTACTGGGGGGCGGCGGTTTGCTGGCGTTGTTTCCGCTGGCCTACGCCATCCTGCTTCCCGCGCTTTACCTGCCCTTCATCCTGATGTTCCTGGCGTTGATTGTTCGAGCGCTGGCCCTGGAGTTTCGCGATTACTCGCCCAGTGCCGCCATCCAGCGGGCGGTAGATGGCTTGTTGTTGTGCGGTTCATTACTCACCGGCGCCTGCCAGGGGATGGTGTTGGGGACACTGGTACAAGGCATCCCCAACGATGGCCGGCAGTACAGCGGTGACGGATGGGAATGGCTGGGGATCTTCCCGCTGTATTGTGGCGCAGTGCTGGTCGTTGGCTACACATGGCTGGGTGCCTGCTGGCTCTATTGGCGTACCGGAGAAGTACTGCAGCGGCGCGCCGCTCGCCAGGCGAGGGCGCTGGCTATCGTGACGCTGTTGCTATTGTCAGTGTTGGTGACCTGGACAGTGAGTCTGGACAGTCGATATGCGCACCGGCTTGGCAATCCCCTGATCTGGCTGCCGGCCTCGGCACTGCTTTTCACCCTGCTGATCGGCTTCATTCAGGGATTTCGCAGCCGCCGGGACTACCTGCCACTGTTCGCGGCCTTGGGGATTTTCGTGTTGTCTTTCGCACTGATGATCGCAGCGCTTTATCCGCTGATTGTCCCGTCGCAGCTGACGTTGCAAGCGGCCGCGTCCAGTCCGGCCAGCCAGAAATTCATGTTGATCGGCTTCGCGGTCCTGATACCGCTGACCCTCATCTACAACACCTACGGTTTCAGCGTCTTCAGCGGGAAGGTCCATGCCTTACCCGGTGACAAGGAATCTGTGGAAGGTGATTGCAGTGTGCATGGCCGGCGTAAGGGGTGAGCAGGTCAACACCCGACCGATTTGTAGGCCTGCCCCCATTATCCGGCTATCTCCCCAGTGTCAGCGCAATAAAAGTCCTGCCGCCCTGGCTCGCAGAGCCATCACCAGATTTGCTGGCATTTTTTTGATTTCGTCAGGCCAGAGCGCCAGGTGCCCGCGCAGCTCTTTCGATTCATCATCGTATTTCGAGATGTCTGCCAGCACAAAGCTGTATCGACTGAGGTAGGCCGCCGACAAATCATCGGCCAACGCCCGGGCAGGCTCTCCGGCCAGCGCCAGGCACCATTGGGCAATTTCAACGATTCGTTCACCGGGTGTGCGCGGTGCCACGCCATGGATGAAATTGAGGATGTACTGGTTATAGAGCAAGGCGCCTTGCTCGGGCTCATCCGTAGGGTTGCCCGGGCAATGTCGTCGTTCCCAGGGCAGGATGTAGACCATTTTGTCCATCGCAGTGTGAAGAACATAATCCGACGGCTTAACCAATCGATGCATAATCTTCTCCTGATAAAAAAACGGTGTAGGAAGGGTAGCTCATCCGTGGAGGCCAATAGCCTCCACGCGAAAAAATGTGGAACTGATCCAGGTTCGATGCAGTCAAATAACGTTGGCCGCCTGCTCCATCCGCCGGAATTGATCACGGTAGCTCGTCACGCCGCTCGGCCACCATCAGCAACGACTGCGGTACGCTGCTCTGCGGGTGCTGGGGCTCCTGTAGGCCGGCCAGCCGAAAGCCGGCCATATCCAGGGCATTGAACCAGCTGGACAAGGTCCGCAAGTACCACGGCATGGGGTGCCACTGCCCCGCAAATCCGCTGAAGGTCTCTTCCCGCCAGCCATCCTGGTACTCGCCCGCGGCCGCGGTCCATGGATGCAGCGTCTGGATCACCAGCGCACCGCCAGGGGCGAGCAGGGTGTTCATGGCCGCGAGCAACGGGATGATGTCCTGGTGCAGCAAGGCGAAATTGGCGCAGATCAGGTGGTAGTCGCTGCCGATTGAGACCTTCGCTTCCACCAGCTCTGCATAGCTGGCCAGGTACACCTTTGCGGCGCCCGCCGCCCGTGCCGCCTCAACCAGCGTCGCATCGCCATCCACGCCGACGGCCACGACGCCACGCTCCGCCAGCGCCCGCAACAGCCAACCCTCGCCACAGCCGAGGTCGAGCACGCGCTCGGGCTGGCGGCCCAGTATTGCCAGCAGGATGGCCTGGTCCGTGACCTTGAGTCGACTTTCGATGGCGCCGCTGCGCACGGCTGCGATCCAGGCCCGGGCGTTGTGGTGCCAGCTTTGCAGGAGGTCGGCTTCGTCGGCGAGCATGTCGATACCCCGAGTGGTTGACTGGATGCAAGCATAGGACAGCTGCAGGAGATCGGACCATTGACGCCGCCAGCGGCTTGCGCATCTGGGGACAATGCGTGCGCCGTGTTGTCCAATTGAGTGACAGGCACAGGTGCATGGGCGGGTCGTTTCGCACCCGCTTTGCGCAATCATGTTCAGATCCAGAGGTGAGCTGATGAACAATATTATCTACATCGTCGGGCTGGTGGTGGTCGTAGTGGTCGTCCTGTCGTTCCTTGGATTCGCCTAGCCCTGGTCAATCCCGTTGTGTTTGACCGCGCACTTGCGACGGTCTGAACCAGGCCGTCGCCGGGCTTGCGACTATCGGTTGAAGCGCTCGGCCAGGCTGTGCAGGTACTCGGCCATCACTTCAAGGTCCTGACTGATGGCTGCGCCCTGTTTTGCCTGCCCCGCACTGTGATCGCACAGTTGAGCGATGCGCGTGATCTGCTGATTGATATCTTCAGTCACACGGCTTTGCTCTTCTGACGCTGACGCCATTTGCTGGCTCATCTCGGTAATCCGACTGACGGCGTGGCTGATCCCGATCAGGGCGGCCTGTACCGCTTCGACACATTGCATGCTGTCCCGGGAAATCTGCTCTCCCCGGGTCGCCGTTGCGACTGCACGGTCGGCCCCCATGTGCAGGGACGCGATGATGCCGTGGATCTGTTCGGTAGAAGTACGGGTGCGTTAGGCCAGGGATCGCACCTCGTCGGCCACCACGGCGAAACCGCGACCTTGCTCACCGGCCCGGGCCGCCTCGATCGCCGCATTGAGCGCCAGCAGGTTGGTCTGCTCGGCAATGGCGGTGATGACATCCACGACGCTGCCGATCGACTGGGTTTCGCTCGCCAGCGCGTTGACCGCCTGGCCGATTTCGTTCACCGCTGCGTTCATCGACGCCATCGCGCGCAGGCTTCGCCCGGCCAGCTCGCTGCCGTCGCGCGTCAATTGGTCAGCCTCGCAGGCAGCGTGCGCTGTACTGATGACGTTTTGCGTCACCTGCTGGTTGGTTGCCGCCATCTGCGAGATGGCGGCGGCGGACTGATCCGTTTCGCAGCGCTGGCAGTCCAGTGACTGCGCTTGCAAACCGGACAGTTCCGAGGATTGTGCGGCCTTGGTCTTTACACTGACCCCGGCATCGACAAGCCGGCTCAAGGCGGTCTGCAATCGCGCTTCTTCACTGAGCATGGCCATGTCCAGTTGCCCCTGGGGACCATGGTTGTCGCTGTAGGTGAGTGCAACCAAGCGGTCGGAAAAGGCTTTCGGATGCTCGGCCAGGGTGCGCTGTATGGCGCTGCGTTGTCGCGACGCGATCAGGTACCAGGCAAACCCCAGGCCCACCACCAGGACCCACTGCGCCGCGGCTGGTGACAACCACTGATCAGCCAGCAGCGAAGCCGCGCCTGCCGTCAGCAACGGCCAACCCTGTTGCAGAGGCCGGAAAATCCGCGCACTCAACGCAACGATCGGCTTGCCCGCCCGCATCCGCGCATAGAGTGCCGATGCCCGACGCACCTGGTCGCGGGTGGGTACCGAGCGCACCGACTCGTAGCCGCTCATGCGGCCGTTTTCATAGATGGGCGTGACGTAGGCACTGACCCAATAGAAATCCCCGTTTTTCGCGCGATTTTTCACAATCCCCATCCAGGGTTTGCCTTGCTTGATGGTGTGCCACATATAAATGAACACCCCGGGTGGCATATCGGGGTGCCGGACCAGGTTATGGGGCTGGCCGACCAGTTCGTCGTAGGTGAAACCGCTGATGGCGACAAACGCGTCGTTGCAGTAGGTCATTCGGCTATCGAGATCGGTAGTGGAAATCAGGCGTTGATCGGCGGGAAACAATCTTTCATGGTCGGTTACGGGCAAATTCACGCGCATTAAGTGCGATCCCTGGTCGGATTATTATTATCGTGTGGGGCATCTACAGCAGAGGCATACGCGATGTGTTCTACGCGCATTCGTCTGTCGGCAACCGCGCATTCGGCGACACGTTTTTATCATTTGATGACAACTAACCCTGGCTGACTTCGTTCCCGCGCAGCAGTGGCGCCATCCTTGTGCAGGGGGACAGCCGACCTCGGCGATTGTACAGCGGCCGGCTGAAATGATTAGCGTGCTCACGAATTGGCTTGGTATTTGCTATCCAATTGCCATCTAAATGTCGCAGTGGATGAAGTGGATGTCGCTCCCAAGTAATTTCATGCCGTTGTCCGCCAGCGAGAAGCGCTGGCTCCCCTGGTTTGGCAAGACTGGAAAAATCAGCATGGGCTGGT
>Ga0079985_1162363_pt1 | contig 13995 bp, 14 predicted proteins | sample Hof3ISUMetaT_11_FD_73497 | JGI IMG/M metagenome (GOLD analysis project Ga0079985, IMG submission 73497) | Enriched soil aggregate microbial communities from Iowa State university to study microbial drivers of carbon cycling -... | ecosystem: Environmental > Terrestrial > Soil > Agricultural land... | reverse complement strand
GCGCTGCCTGCGTCGGGCAGCGGCTGGACCTGAACAAACTGAGGGGATGGGGAGCAGGTTCCGTACCTCGGGCATCGGGAAAAACTCCCGACCCGGGGCGCGCCCGGACTCCACCTTCCTCCGGAGGAGCACTGCCATGACGATGTCGCGTTTCCTGGCCAGACGTGCGCTCTGGCTGTCCTGCGCCTGCCTCGGTGGCGCGTTGCTGGTGACGCTGTGGCTGGCGCAGCAGGCCATTGGCGAAGAGCGCAGCGGTGCCGCCGCGACGGCGCAACTGGTAGCGCGGCTGTCGGCACTGCAGTCCGCCGGGCCGGCGGAGCGCGCGGCCCACCTTGCCGCGCTGCGCGCGATCAATCAATCGACGCGCATGCGCCACCTGCGGCTGCACGTCGAGGACGCCGCCGGCCACGCGTTGGTGGAAACGGCGCCGAAGGCGGAACTGGCCCACGCGGAAAGCCAATGGGACATCCGCGCGCGCGATGGCACCGTCTACCATGCCGCGCTGCGCTGGAACCCGGACAGCGAAGTGCGCGAGGCGCGCCGCGACGTCATCGGCAACCTGGCCCTGCTGAGCGCGTACAGCGTGCTGTTGCTGTGCGGACTGTCGTGGATGCTGCGCCGGGCGCTCGCGCCCTTGCAGCAGATTCTCGACGCCATTGGCCACTACGAGCGCAAGGACTACAGCCTGCGCCTGCCCGCCATGCGCATCCGCGAACTGGATCAGGTTCGCCGCGCGCTGAACGACCTGGCCGGCGCGCTGGCGCATCACCAGGCCGAGCGGCGCGCGCTGAGCCGCAAGCTGCTGGACGCGCAGGAATGCGAGCGTGCCAGGCTGGCGCGCGAATTGCACGACGAGTTCGGCCAGGTGCTGACCGCCATGCGCGCCGATGCCGCCTACCTGGTGCGCAAGTGCTCGCATGCGCCGATGCTGCAGATCGTGGCCAACGACCTGGCTGGACATTGTGCCCGGATCCAGGACGAAGTGCGCCACCTGCTGCATCGGCTGCGTCCGCATGGCGCGCAGCCCGACGGACACGTCGCCGGCGTGGACCGCCTGCTGCAGGACCTGGTGCGCAGCTGGCGGGGACAGCCGGGCCAGTCGGTGCAGCTCGATTGCGCCGTCGATCTTGGCGGCGCCAAGCTGGGGCCGGACCTGACCCTGACGCTCTACCGGATGACGCAGGAGGCGCTGACCAATGTCATGCGCCACGCCAGCGCCCGCCGGGCGTCGGTCTGCATCGCAAGGAATGGGGACAAGGTCTGCTGGTGTGTGGAGGACGACGGCGCTGGCATCGGTGACATCGACGCGGCCCTGCAGCGCAGCCATGGCCTGCGGGGCATGCACGAGCGCGCCTGGGCGCATTGCGCCACGCTGCTGGTCGGAGACGCCCAGCGCACCGGGGATACGCGGGGTTGCCGCCTGAGCGCGATTTTTCCGCTGCCGGGCCCCGCGCCGCAGGCGCCATCGATGCAAGCAGGGAGGCAGGCGGCATGAACCCGATCGATGTGGTGATTGCCGACGATCACGCCGTGGTGCGCACGGGCTACCGGCGCCTGCTCGAACTGGACGAAGGCATGCGCGTGGTGGCGGAGTTCGGCGACGGCGATGCCGCCTACGACTGGCTGGTCCGAACACGGGCCGACGTGCTGATCCTGGACCTGTCGATGCCGGGCCGCGGCGGCCTGGAGATACTGCGGCGGCTGGGCGTGCGTGTGCCGGCGCTGCGCACGCTGGTGTTCAGCATGCACGACAGCGCGGCCGTCGTGATGCAGGCGATGCGCGCCGGCGCGGCCGGCTACCTGACCAAGAGCAGCGCGCCCGACGCGCTGGTGGACGCGGTACGCAGGATCGCCGCAGGGCAGCAAGTGCTGTCCGATGACATCGCCGGCCTGGTCGACATGGGCGCGCAGCCGCCGCACTTCGCGCTGTCGCCGCGCGAATTCGACCTGTTCCGGCAGTTCGCGCGCGGCACCGCGATCGAGGACGTCGCCGCGCATTTTTGCCTCAGCACCAAGACCGTGGCCAACTACCAGACGCTAATCCGCAAGAAGATGGGGCTGGCCAACCGCGTCGAGATGCATCGCTATGCGGTGGCGCACGGATTTGGCTGAAAGCGCGGCCACTGCTGGTTGTTCAGTTCTGGAGCAGATGCAACGCAATGTTGCGTGCTGACACGGCCGCCACGCCGCCATGCGGCGGCAATCGGCGGACTGGCGCGCAAATCCGATTGGCATGGGAATTGCCAACTGCGTCACTGGTTGCGGCCCAGTGGCGCACCGGTGGAAACGGAAAATAAAGAGGAGAAGACAATGAGGACCTTACGAGTAGTGGTGGCAGCCGCGGCTGCCGTGGCCACGCTGGCCGCGCAGGCGGCGGTGACCGATGCCATGATCGAGAACGATGCCAGGAGTCCCGGCGATGTGTTGTCATGGGGCATGGGGCCGCAAGGCCAGCGCTATTCCGGGCTGACGCGCATCAACACCAAAAATGTCGGCAACCTGGTGCCGGCGTGGTCGTTTTCGTTCGGTGGCGAGAAACAGCGCGGGCAGGAAGCCCAGCCGCTGATCCACGACGGCAAGATGTTTGTCACGGCGTCGTACTCGCGCATCTACGCGCTCGACCTGAAGACCGGTGCGAAGTTGTGGAAGTACGAGCACCGGCTGCCGGAAGGCATCATGCCGTGCTGCGACGTGGTCAACCGCGGCGCGGCGCTCTACGACAACCTGGTGATCTTCGGGACGCTGGATGCGCAGCTAGTGGCGCTTGATCAGAAGACTGGCAAGGTGGTTTGGAAGGAAAAGCTGGCGGACTATGCCGCGGGCTATTCGTACACGGCGGCGCCGCTGATCGTCAAGGGCATGGTGCTCACCGGCATTTCTGGCGGCGAATTCGGCGTGGTCGGCCGGGTCGAGGCGCGCGATGCCAAGAGCGGGCAGCTGGTGTGGTCGCGTCCGGTGGTCGAAGGCCACATGGGCTACAAGTACGACAAGGACGGCAACAAGACCGAGAACGGCGTGACCGGCACCGAGAACGCCAGCTGGCCCGGGGAGACCTGGAAGACCGGCGGCGCCGCCACCTGGCTCGGCGGCACCTATGATCCGTCGACGGGGCTGGTCTACTTCGGCACCGGCAACCCCGGCCCGTGGAACAGCCATATCCGCAAGGGCGACAACCTCTACTCGGCGTCGACGGTGGCCATCGATCCAGCCACCGGCAAGATCGTCTGGCACTACCAGAACACCCCGAACGACGGCTGGGACTTTGACGGCGTCAACGAGTTCGTGACCTTCGACCTGGACGGCAAGCGCATGGGCGGCAAGGCCGACCGCAACGGCTTCTTCTATGTCAACGACGCGACCAACGGCAAGCTGGTCAATGCGTTCCCGTTCGTGAAGAAGATCACCTGGGCCAGCGGCATCGACCTGAAGACCGGCCGGCCCAACTATATCGACGAAGGCCGCCCCGGCGACCCGGCCAGCGGCACCGACCCGAAGAAGGGCAAGTCCGTGCTGGCCGCGCCCGGCTTCCTGGGCGGCAAGAACCAGCAGCCGATGGCCTACAGCCCGCAGACCGGCCTGTTCTACGTGCCTGCCAACGAGTGGGCCATGGACATCTGGAACGAGCCCGTCAGCTACAAGAAGGGCGCCGCCTACCTCGGCGCCGGCTTCACCATCCATCCGCTGAACGAGGACTATATCGGCGCGCTGCGCGCGATCAACCCCAAGAGCGGCAAGATCGTCTGGGAGGTCAAGAACAACGCACCGCTGTGGGGCGGGGTCATGACCACCGCCGGCGGCCTGGTGTTCTGGGGGACGCCCGAAGGCTTCCTGAAGGCCGCCGACGCCAAGACCGGCAAGGAGCTCTGGAAGTTCCAGACCGGCAGTGGCGTGGTGGCGCCGCCGGTCACCTGGGAAGACAACGGCGAGCAGTACGTGGCCGTAGTGTCGGGCTGGGGCGGGGCGGTGCCGCTGTGGGGCGGGGAAGTCGCCAAGCGCGTGAATTTCCTGGAGCAGGGCGGTTCGGTATGGGTGTTCAAGCTGCATAAGAGCTGAATCCAGGCTGCCTGATCGCCAGACACGCGGGCGTCGCCATGGCGACGCCCGCTGACTTGCAACGCTGACACAGCGGGAGACGAAGAATGAAGAAGGAATGGATGGCGCTGGTGGCGGCTTCGCTACTGCTGCCTGGTGTGGTTCTGGCGGGCACGGCGGCCGATATGCAGCCCCTGGCGGACAAGAACGGATGCTTCGCCTGCCATGGCATGCAGACGAAGCTAGTGGGGCCGGGTTTTGCGGAGGTGGCGGCCAGGTACAAGGGGGACAGCGAGGCGGCCGAGCGGCTCGGCAAGAAGATCCGCGAAGGTGGCAAGGGTGTGTGGGGGCCGGTTCCCATGCCGGCGCACGGCAACGTGGGGGAGGCGGATGCCAGGAAACTCGCGGAGTGGGTGCTGAGCGTTGGGTAAGGATTAGCGTGGGTTGTGGCACTACATCCGTAGTGCCAGCCCAGCCGGGGACCGACCCATCATTCGTTCCCGTGGCTCAGTCGAAGTGAATTGCCATCGCTGCGAAACACCATCGGCTGCAATTCGGTGTTCGGTTGCAAGGCTGCGAGCCGGCCCTGCAGCACAATCTCCCGGACCCTGCCATGTTCGCCGGAGCGCTCGCACACCGGATCGGTCGCGGCGGGGTCGCCGGTCAGCAATAGCGCCTGGCAGCGGCAACCGCCATGGTCTTCCTCGCGATGGTCGCATGACTTGCAGGGCTCCTGCATCCATCCGGTGCCACGGAAGCGGCGGAACGCCTCGCTGTCATGCCAGATCTCCCGCAGTCCGTGCGTGGTGACATTGGGCAACGCCAGGCCCGGCAGCATCCGCGCCGCATGGCACGGCAGCGCCGTCCCATCGGGCGCCACGCCAAGGAAGGTCGTGCCCCAGCCGTTCATGCACTTCTTGGGCTTGCCTTCGAAGTAGTCGGGCACCACGAACAGGATCTGGCACTGCCTGCCGATGCGCGCGCGGTATTGCCTGACCACGGACTCCGCTTCCAGCAATTGCTCCTGCGTCGGCATCAGCGCCAGGCGGTTGTGCCAGGCCCAGCCGTAGTACTGCGTGTTGGCCAGCTCCAGGTACTCGGCGCCCATCTGCAGCGCCATGTCGATGATGGTGCCGACATGCGGCAGATTGTGCCGATGCAGCACGCAGTTCATCACCATCGGATAGCCGTGCGCCTTGATCAGCTTTGCCACGCGCTGCTTCAGGTCGAAGGTGCGGGTGCTGGACAGGAAGTCGTTGAGCTCGCGGGTGGAATCCTGGAAGGACAGCTGGATATGGTCCAGGCCCGCGTCGCGCAGCGCGGCGAGCCGGGCGTCGGTCAGGCCCACGCCGGAGGTGATGAGGTTGGTATAGAAGCCCAGGCCGTGCGCATGCCGCACCAGTTGTTCCAGGTCCTTGCGCAGCAGCGGCTCGCCGCCGGAGAAGCCGAGCTGCACCGCGCCGAGCGCGCGGGCCTGGGTGAAGACGTCGCACCATTGCGCAGTGTCGAGTTCAGCCGTGTGCCGGGCATAGTCGACCGGGTTGGAGCAGAACGCGCAGTGCAGCGGGCAGCGGTAGGTCAGCTCGGCCAGCAGCCACAGCGGCGGGCCGGGCTGCGCGGCAGGCCGATCAGACCAGCCAGCCGCGTTCGGTTGCATGTTTGACAAAGGCATGTACCTCCGGGGCGATGCCCTGCACGCCGAAAGCGGCCTGCAGGTCGTCGATCAGCATATCCAGCGTATGGCCGCCGTCGCAGCGCTGCAGGATCGCGGCAGCGCTGTCGTTGAGGGTGACCATGCCTTCCGGATACAGCAGCACCCAGCTCTGCTGGGCGTCTTCCCACTGCAGGCGGAAGGTCCGGTGCAGGATGGGGCGGGCGAGTTCTGGCGGATTGGCGGTCATGGGCTGGCGAGCTGGATGGCGTCGAGCATCGACCAGAGTATGTCGAGCTTGAACTGCAGGATATCGAGGGCGCGCTGCTGTTGCTCCGGGGTGCGGAAGTAGCCCAGCGTCACGCGCAGGCCATGGTCGACATCGCGTTGCGCGAGCGGGATGCGCGAGCGGAAGTAATCCAGCCCGGCGGCCTCGATCCACGGGTAATGCGTGGGCCAGCCGGCCAGCCGCTCCTTGTGGATCTCGGGCGCGAACATCTCGGTGAGCGACGAGCAAACAGCTTCCTGCCACGGTGCGCGCCGCGCGAAGTTGACATAGGCGTCGACGGCGAAGCGCACGCCCGGCAGCACATGCCGATGGTCGAGCAAGGCCTCGCGCTCGAGCCCTGTGGCCTGCCCCAGCCGCAGCCAGGCCTCGATGCCACCGGGCTGTGTGTCGGTGCCGTCGTGGTCGAGGATGCGCACCACCCACTCGCGGCGCGTGTCGTGCTCGGGGCAGTTGGACAGGATGGCAGCGTCCTTCAGCGGGATATTGGCTTGGTAGTAGAACCGGTTGGCGACCCAGGCGCGGATCTGTTCGGGCGAGCACTGGCCGGCCGCCATGCGCCGGTTGAACGGGTGGTGGATGTGATAGCCGCTCTCCTTGGCGCGCAGCCGGGCCTCGAATTCCGCGGGGCTCAATGCAGTGGCAGATGTCAAAGCGCGATCTCCATGCCGTCGTACGCCAGCTCGATGCCGTGCCGCGCCAGCACCGCGCGCTCCGGGGAGTCTTCCACCAGCACGGGGTTGGTGTTGTTGATGTGGATAAGGATCTTGCGGCTCGCGGGCAGCCGGTCGAGGACCTCGATCATGCCGCCGGCACCCGACAGCGGCAGGTGGCCCATGTCGGCGGCGGCCTTGGCGGAGAAGCCGAGCGACTGCATCTCGTCCTCGCGCCAGAACGTGCCGTCGACCAGCACGATGTCCGCGCTGCGCAGTTCGGCGAAGACGTGGTCCTCCACACTGCCAAGGCCCGGCGCATAGAAAGCGCGGCGGCCACTGCGCCGGTCCTCGATGCGCAGGCCGATGTTGTCACCCACGCGCGGCGCATGGCGGCCGGGCGAGTAGGGCGGTGCCTTGCTCTGGAGCGGCACCGCGGTCAGCACGATGTCGTCCAGCTGTGCCAAGGAAAACGGCGTGCCGTCGCAGGGCAGGGTATGCGTCTGCAAGCCGCAGTAGTGCGACAGCATGCGGGTCAGCGGGAACGCGGTGCCGAGGTCGTCCAGCACCGCGGCGGTGGCATAGAGCGGCAAGGCCTGGCGGTGCTCGCGCAGCATCAGCAGGCCTGTGACGTGGTCGATCTGCGCATCCATCAACAGCACCGCGGCGATTGCCGTATCGCGCGGCGCGCGTGCCGGTTGCAGCGCGGGCGTCTGGCGCAACTGCTGCAGGATGTCGGGAGACGCGTTGACCAGGATCGAATCCGGTCCGTCGCCGGACAGCGCGATCGACGACTGCGTGCGCGGCGTGGCCCGCACGGTGCCGCGGCGCACGCCATCGCAGTTGTGGCAGTTGCAGTTCCACTGCGGAAAGCCGCCGCCGGCGGCCGAGCCGAGTACCCGGATGGTGGTCATGGCGCTAGCGAGTTGGGGTGGATCATGGTCGCAAGGGGCAGGCGCGCCGACCGTGCAGCCGGAGCCGATGCCTGCCCGGCTTCACGGTGCGTGCGTGGCGCCTGCGTACCGTGCGCCTGCGATCGCGGCGATCATGCCGGGACGTTGACATGTCGCCGCGCGCAGCGCGCTTCAGCGGTTGGCGATATACATGGTGATTTCGAAGCCCAGCCGCAGCTCGGTATAGGCAGGCGTGGTCCAGTTCATGTCTCTCTCCTTGGTTGGCATGTTTAGTGATAATTCCTGTCTTGGCGCGGCAGACTGTCTGCCGCATCCCTGCAAGGCAACATCCATGCCCGACGTGCCGCTCGCATCCGACTGCTTCTACCTGCGTACAGCCGATGCGCAGCGCCTGCATGTGCGGCTGGCCGGGCCGCCGGATGGCGAGCCATGGCTGGTCCTGCACGGCGGTCCCGGCAGCGGTTGCTCGGCGGCCATGGCGGGGTGGTTCGATCGGCAACGGCACCGGGTGGTGATGCCGGACCAGCGCGGCGCGGGCAAGTCGCGGCCGACGGGCTCCCTGCGCCGCAATAACGTAAGCGCGCTGCTTGCCGACCTGGAACAGCTGCGCCGGGCGCTGGGCATCAGGCGTTGGGGCGTGGTCGGTGGCTCCTGGGGAGCGGCGCTGGGGCTGGCCTATGCGGCCAAGTACCCGGACGCGGTAGCAGCGCTGGTATTGCGGGGGGCGTTCCTGACCGGACGCGATGACGTCGGCAACCTGTTTGCGCAGCGCCGTGGCGGTCGCCGCATGCTGCAACGCATCAAGCCGTGCGGCGAGCGCGTGCCGGATGCCCGGGCCGGCCTGCTCACTGTGTCAAGACTGTTGCAAAGTGGAACACCTGTTCAGAAACGGGACACCGCCGCGGCGTGGCGCGACAGTGAACGCGCCCTGCTGGGCCTGTCCGCGCGGCGGCAGTGGTTCCGCCAGCCGCTGCGCGGGCGCGAGGCGAAGGCAATGATCGCCAAGTACCGCATCCAGGCGCACTACCTGCGCAACCGGGCCGGGCTGGGCAAGCCGGGCCTGCTGCGGGCGGCACGGACGATTGCCGCGCAGGGCCTGCCGGTGACCCTGCTGCACGGACGGGCCGACGCGGTCTGCCGTCCCGCCAATGCCCGGCGCCTGCAGGCCGCCATGCCTGGCGCGCGCATGGAGTGGGTCGACGGCGGGCACCTTGCCACAGGCGCACTGGGCAAGGCACTGGCCGCCGCGATCGCAACGGCGCGCTGGCAGCCAGGGTGACGGCGGCGCGGAAATCGAAGGAATCAGCCTGGAGCTTGCGGCAGCCCGCGCGCCTCTTCCATCTTCCGGTAGACCGTATTGCGCGAGATGCCCAGCGCCTTGGCCGCGGCCGAGATATTGCCGTGGTGCGCGTTGACGGTGGCGACGATGACCTGAGCCTCGACCTCAGCCAGCCGCGTCGGCTGCGTGACCGGCTGCCCGCCCGGGCTAGCCACGGACACCGTCAACCCCCGCATCATCTGCCCGCCCGGCGCCAGTCCCTCTTGCCGCTCGCGCAGGTCGTCCAGGAAGTCGTCGGGCAGGTGGTCCTCGGTGATCTCGGCTTCGCCTTCCGCCATCAGGCGCGCCGTGCGCAGCAGGTTGCCAAGCTGGCGCATATTGCCCGGCCAGTGATAGCGGCGGAACAGTGCCATCACCGCATCTCCGATCCGCGGTGGTTCACCGCCGCCCTGGCCCTGGTCCTGGCGCAGCAGCTTGCCCGCCACCACGTCGAGGTCGCTGCGCTCGCGCAGGGCCGGCAGGCGCACCACGAGCCCGTTCAGGCGGTAGTACAGGTCTTCGCGGAACTGGCCGCCGGCGACCATCTCGCGCAGGTTGCGGTTGGTGGCGCACACCACCAGGACATCGACCTGGATCACCTTGCTGCTGCCCAGCGGCTGGACCGCGCGTTCCTGCAGCGCGCGCAGCAGCCGACCCTGCAGGTGCAGCGGCATGTCCCCGATCTCGTCGAGGAACAGGGTGCCGCCGTTGGCCAGCAGCATCTTGCCGATGCCGCCCTTCTTGCGCGCGCCGGTAAAGGCGCCTTCCTCGTAGCCGAACAGCTCCGACTCGATCAGGTTTTCCGGGATCGATGCGCAGTTCACCGCGATGAAAGGCCCCGCGTGCCGCGGGCTGTCGGCGTGGATGGCGCGTGCCATCAGTTCCTTGCCGGTGCCGGTCTCGCCCAGCAGCATCACCGGGATGTCCTTGCCGATGACCTTGCGCAGCTTGCCGATCACGGTCCGGATCTGCGCGTCGCCGGTGTCCAGGTCGGCCAGCCCCTCGGGCCGGGCCGGCGCGGCATAGAGGCGGCGCGGCTCCGGCATGGCATTGGCGCTGCCTGCCGTGGCCGCGGCCGTGCCGGGCATCGAAGCGGCACTGGATTTCCATTCCACGCGCGCGCTGACCTTGACGCCGCTCGGCAGCTGCAACTGCACGATGCCGGCCGGGGCGCCGCGCACCGCATCGAAGAGCAGGGACATCGGCATGCCGAACAGCGACGAAAAGGTATGCGCCTGCAGCGCCGCATTGGACAGGCCGAGCTGGAACTGGCCACTGCGGTTCGAGGACAGGAAGCGCCCGCCGGGCGTGAACGAGACGATGCCCTCGACCAGCGTGCCCAGGAACTCCGCGCGCGAATGGAAGCGGATGCACACCATGTCGCGGAACGCGTTGCCGAACAGCTGGTTCTCGATCATCTGCGCCGACATCCGCACCAGCGCCATGGTGTGCTTGTGGAAGCCACGCTGGTCGCCGGTCACATCGAGCGCGCCCACGGTCTTGCCGTAGGGGTCGAGGATAGTCATGCACGAGCAGGTCAGGAACTGGTTGGCCTCCAGGAAATGGTCGGCGCCGTGGACCAGCGTGGCGCGGTTTTCGGCCAGAGCGGTGCCGATGGCATTGGTGCCGCGGCTCTCTTCCGACCAGTCCGCGCCCGCGCGCAGCGCCACCTTGTCGGCCCGGGCCAGGAAATCGTCGTCGCCCAGCGAGTGCAGGATCAAGCCGTCGGCGTCGGTCAGGATCACCATGCTCTGCGTGTTCACGATCTGGTCGTAGAGCGTTTCCATCACCGGCAGCGCGTAGGTGAACAGGGACTGGCTGCGTTCGATCCGCGTTTTCAGCTCGCTTTGCAGCACCGGGCAGAAGTCCGGCGACTCATAAGGGCGCAGGCCATACGAGGCGGAACGCTGGTGGGCCAGGGCAATCAGTTCGGCGCGCTCGGGCTGGCCGGCCCGATCGCCGGCAGGGGCGGTATTGCCGGTATTGCCGGACTCGGCAGGTCGAACCGGCTCCGCTGGGATGGTCATGTCTGGGTCTCCTGTTGATAGTCGCCCGCGATCTGTTGCGCGGGTCGCTGTCGGCGCCTTCATCGCCATGCCCTGGCGTGCGGTCGACAGTGTTGCGTCATGTAGCAAAACGCTTGCCAGTGTGTGGCATTCCGGGACACCGCCGTGGCGATGGTGCACTGCACTCGCCCCAGGGGGTGCCGGAAAGCCTGCTGCCGGGCGGTATGGTAGCCCGCTACACCGTGCTACGGCCCGCTGGTATGGCTCTTGCGGAAATGGTGCCAAACAAAAACCCCATCCACCACTGTAGGAGACATCCATGAAAACGCAGCGCCGCCTGCTTGCCTTGTTCTCGCTCTGCGCCTTGCTGGGCGCCGCCCCGTCCGCATGGGCCCACGGCGATGTCACGCCGCAAGCGGTCGACACCAAGTCCTTACCACAGCTTGGCGATGAATGGCGTCCGGACAATCCCTATCGCGCCGGCGCCGAACAGCAGGAGGCCCAGCGGATCGGCAGCTCCGCCTATAACCAGAACTGCGCGCGCTGCCATGGCCTGGAAGCGGTGTCCGGCGGCATCGCCCCCGACCTGCGCAAGATCGACGGCGATTGCCTGTCGCTGGCCGACGCCAAGAAGAAGCAGGCCTGCATCAGCGAGATCTCGCAGTACTTCACCACCACCGTGCGCAAGGGCCGCACGCGCGACGGCCGTGTCTACATGCCGCCATTTGACGGCGTGCTGAGCCAGGAGGCCGTGTGGGCGATCAAGACGTACCTGGAATCGCGGCGCGAGTAAGGCGGCGCGGTCCCGGCCGGCGAGCCGCTGGCGACCCCCTTTTCCACTTTTCCCCTTTTCCCTTTTTCAGCTTCCTTGTCCTTCAAGTTCAGGAGAGACCCCATGTCCCCGAGGCCCTGTCCGACCCCTGCCGAACCAACCGACATGCGGCGCAGGCTGTGCGGTGCCTTGCTGGCGGCCGGCGCGCTGCTGTGCGCCCCGCCGGCGCTGGCGGACCTGGCCAGGATCCGTCAGAACGGTACGCTGAAGGTGGCGGTCTACAAGGGTTTGCCACCGTTCTCGGCGGTCGCGGGCAGCCAGTACGCCGGCATCGACGTGGCCTTGGCCAGGGCCTTGGCCAGCGAGCTGGGTTTGCAGGTCTCGCTGTTGCCGTTCGACGCCGGCGATGACATGGCGGATGACCTGCGCTCGATGGTATGGCGCGGGCATTACCTTGGTTACGGCCCGGCGGACGTGATGTTGCATGTGCCGGTCGACCGTGCCTTCATCCGTGCCAATGACCAGGCCCTGATCTTCGCGCCCTATTACCGCGAGACCTTCGTGCTGGTGCGCGACCGCGAGCGCGTGCCGGACGTGCGCGGCCTGGAAGACCTGGCCGGCCAGGCCACCGGCGCAGCCGCCGGCTCGGCCGGCGCCAACGCCTTGTTGTCCGGCGCAGGCGGTGCGCTGCGCGACAAGGTCAGGATTTACCCCGAAGCCGACGACGCGCTGCGCGCGCTGTTTTCCGGTGACATTGCCGCTGCCATGGTGACCCGGGCGCAGTACGAGAGCGCGTTGAAAACCGCAAACCAGTCCACGTCGCGCTTTGCCACGGCAGACATCAGCTCACCGCTGTTGCCGCCGCGCGGATGGGCCGTCGGCATGGCCATCAAGGCGGGCGACAAGGCACTCGCCGAATCGCTGGAGGGTGCCATGGCGTCGCTGCGGCGCAAGGGGGAGCTGGCCCGCATCTTCGCCAGCCATGGGGTGACCTTGCAGGAGCCATAGGAACGGGCGGCCCGCCACAGGCTCGGGCCGCGTCAAATGCCGGTCAGAATGAATGCTTAAGGCCGGCACCGGCCAGGAGGGTCTTCGCACCTGGCGCGGTACCGCCCGCGACGATGGAGGTCTTGAGGCCCTCGAGCGCATCGGCGGTCCCGACCGAGCCGGCATCGACATACGCCAGTTGCAGATACAGGGTGGTGCGCTTGGAGAACGAATAGTCGTTGCTCAGCACCACCGACCGGGTCGAGCTGTTGTGCGCGTCGCTCTTGTAGTGGCTGTAGTAGCCGGCGAGCGTTGTCGTATTGTTGCCGTTCCAGCTGTAGTCGATCCCGGCGCCGCCCGACTGTACGTTGGAGATCCGGCCGCCGCTGGTCGCATTGTTGGTGACATCGATGTAGTTCAGCCTGCCGTTGAAGGCACCGCCGAACGGCACCGCGACGCCCGCGCTCCACAGACGGCTGACGGTCACGCCGCTGGCACTGTCCTTCATTGCCTGATAGCCGAGGGCAACGGTGGCGGGGCCGGAATAGGTGGCGCCGAGCGAGATCTCGTTGCCCTTGTTCATGCTGCCGGGGATCTCGCCGAACGAGTAGGCGGCGGCCACCCAGACCGGGCCGAAGTTGTTCGCGTATTGCACGGCGTTGCCGATGAACACGCCGACATCGTTGCCGCTGTTCGAACCTGCGTTCAAGGCATTGCCGGGGGAGGACAATTCGTTGTAGGCCCACACGTACAGGTTGGAGAACTGCTCCTTGAAGCCGCGCGCTTCGGTGCCGATGACACCGAGCAGGGCCGGGCTGTATTGGCGGCCCAGCGTGATCGTGCCCCAGTTGCCTGCGAGGCCGACGTTGGCCTCGCGACGGAAGAGTTCCGAGCCAAAGCCGGGTCCGCTGGTCAGTTGTCCGGTATCGCTGCTGAAATGGCCCTGGAGGTTGAAGGTGGCTTTCATTCCGCTGCCAAGGTCTTCGACACCCTTGAGGCCCCAGATGCTTGGGCTGATGCCGCCGGACCTCAACTCCGTGAGGCTGCCTGCGTTGTCTGCGCTTTTGTTGCGGAACTGGAGTCCGGAGTCGACGGTGCCGTAGAGCGTCACCGAGGATTGCGCTATGGCCGTGCTGGCGGCACAGCTCATGATTGCGGCGGACAGGTATTTCTGAATGTCATTGCGCTGCATGAAGTCTCCTTTTTTGTTGAGACCGGGTGGGTCTCTATTGGTCTGAGTCGAGGTGCCAACGGCTTGATGCGATCGGCACCGGGGCGGGACTCAGCAATGTGCGTACCAAGGGGGGATTGAAGGCATGCCGGATGCGTTTGCTCACGGCGTGAGGCGTGAAACGCCGCGGTTCCTGGGCATGCGG
>Ga0079985_1008727_pt1 | contig 14063 bp, 14 predicted proteins | sample Hof3ISUMetaT_11_FD_73497 | JGI IMG/M metagenome (GOLD analysis project Ga0079985, IMG submission 73497) | Enriched soil aggregate microbial communities from Iowa State university to study microbial drivers of carbon cycling -... | ecosystem: Environmental > Terrestrial > Soil > Agricultural land... | reverse complement strand
CCGTTGAAGGCGGAGGCACTGGCGCAGGCCAATCTGGATGGCGGCGGCAATGCCGAACTCGGTCGCGCCAAGTCGCCATTGCCGGACTTGCGCAAGGCGGAAGATGGAGAGAGTGCCAAAAAGATGCAGCGGCGGGTTGCCGAGTTGGAGAGGGAGCAGAAAAAACTGCTGCAAAGCCTGGCCGCCAAAACAGCGCTGACAACGCCGGTGACTGCGCGCGACCGGCCGCAGGAAGTACCGCCGCAACCCGATGGCGCCGACGAAGCGGACAGTGCCCAAATGATTGCGCGGATGGAAGCGGAGATCGCCAAAAACATCGAGGACTATAACAAGCGGCCGAAAAAAACCCAGATCACCACCAGCACGCGCGAAGTCGGCTATGCCATGTATTACAAGGCGCTGCAGGATCGGATTGAAAAAATCGGCACCCTCAATTTCCCGCAGCAAAACGGGCGCAAGCTGTACGGCGAGCTGGTGTTGTACATCCCGATTTACCACGACGGCAGTTTGTACCTGAAAGAAGGCGGCCCGCGGATCGAGCGCTCGTCCGGCAATCCGGTTCTGGATCAGGCGGCGCTGCGCATCGTCACCCGTGCAGCGCCATTCGGACGTTTTCCACCCAATATGCGCTCGTCCGGCAGGGACGATGTCTGGGAAATCATCACGCGCTTTAATTTCACCCGCGAGGAAGCGCTGAAAGCCGAATTAAGGGGTGGCAACTGATGCATGCAATGGATCGTTACGTCGTGATCGGGCAGCCGGTGGCGCATAGCAAATCGCCCGAAATCCACGCGCGTTTTGCCGCTCAGACCGGCCAGCAACTCAGCTACGCACGTGTGGCGGCGCCGCTCGACGGCTTCGCGCGCACCGTGCGCGATTTCATGCGCGACGGCGGCAAGGGCGCCAATGTCACGGTGCCATTCAAGCTGGAGGCGCTGCAACTGGCAACCAGTGTGAGCCCGCGTGCAGCGGCGGCAGGCGCGGCAAATACGTTGATGTTTGATGGTGAGCGCATCTTTGCCGACAATACCGATGGCGTCGGCCTGGTTGCCGACATCGTCCGCAATGCCGGTGTCGTTATGGCTCGGAAAAATGTCCTGTTACTGGGCGCCGGCGGCGCTGCGCGCGGCGTCATCCTGCCGCTGCTGGAACAAGCGCCGGCGCGGATTGTCGTGGCCAACCGTACCATTGCCCGCGCGCTTGAACTGGAGCGGCGCTTTGCCGCCCAGGGGCTGATCGCTGCCAGCGACTTTGCCAGTCTGAGCATGCCGTTTGACGTCATCATCAACGCCACCTCGGCCAGTCTGGAGCAGCAGGTACTGCCGCTGCCGGCGGCCGTTTTTGGCGCCGGGACATTTTGCTACGACATGATGTACGGCCCCCAGCCGACCGTGTTCATGCAGCTGGCAAGCCGGCATGGGGCGCGCGCGCGCGACGGCCTGGGGATGTTGGTGGAACAGGCCGCCGAATCGTTTTTCCTGTGGCGTGGCGTGCGCCCCGCCACCGCGCCGGTGCTGGCCGAGTTGCGCGCGCAGTTCGACGCGGTGGCATGAAAACGCTGGGCCGATGGGTACTGTACCTGGCCGGGATGGCAATCGCGGTCGTTCTGGCCATGCAGTTGTACTTCTTCCTGCAGATAGGTTGGTGGGTACGCCATAACCCGGAGTCCACCAGCTTCATGCAGCAGCAATTATCGGTGTTGCAGGAAAAGAACCCGCGGGCCACACTGCGGCACCAATGGGTGCCTTATCAGCGCATTTCCAGGCATTTGAAACGTGCAATCATCGCCGCCGAAGATGCCAGTTTTGCCGAACATCAGGGCGTAGACTGGGATGCGCTGGAAAAGGCGTATCAAAAAAATCTAAAAAAAGGCCGGGTAGTGGCGGGAGGTTCGACCATCACCCAGCAGTTAGCCAAAAACCTCTTTCTTTCCGGTAATCGCAGTTATCTGCGCAAAGGGCAGGAATTCCTCATTACCTACATGCTGGAATTCTGGATGGACAAGGAAAGAATTTTCGAAATTTACCTGAACGTGGTCGAATGGGGCAACGGTGTTTTCGGTGCCGAGGCTGCCGCCCGGCATTATTACGGTATTGCCGCGGTCAATCTGAGCCCGGCGCAGGCAGCGCGGCTGGCGGTAATGCTGCCGAACCCGCGCTTTTATGACAAGAATCGGAGTTCGGCCTATCTGGAGCGCCGAACCGCGCTAATATTGCGACGCTTGGGGTCCGTTGCGGTGCCGTGAGAGCCCTGTCTGCAGTGCCGTTTTACGAAACTGGATCATTGCGGTCGAGCAGGGGCGGCATCAGTTTGATCCGGATCTTTGCCCATGCGGGCGTGGCCAGCCCGCATGGGCGCTGGCCTGGCGCGGCCGTTGGGCGATCAACTGGACAAGGCCTTGCCATTCTGTACGAAGCGCTGTGCCAGTCCACGTATGCTGCCCATGGCAACATGGCCGACGCCCTGTTCTTTTGCCGGCGCCGGTACACTGACGTGGCTATCCAGGCGATCCGCTTCAATCACGACCAGGCGACCCGGCGTCAGTTCGAGCGATTCACCGGTGGACAGCCAGTAATCTTCGACTGATCCTTCAATCGTAATCCACACTTGACCACAAATGACGCGTAATGTCTGCCTGTGTTCCGCGACGCCGGAGATAGCGTGGTTGGCTGCGATCTTGAGTGAATGGTTTGCGAATAAATTTCTCATGACATTTTGCTCCTGTGAAGATTCCGGATAGATCGATAAAATCCAGGTACTCTGAAATCTATTGTCTAATGTGGGAATTCTAGTTATGATGCACCGCATTGCAAAACGATATATATTTGAATATCTTGTTAGTTTTATTCACATTAAATCGTTATGGCCGATTTCCGGAAGCTGCCCAATCTGACCGCGCTGCGAGCCTTCGAAGCGGCCGCGCGGCACCAAAATTTTTCCCGTGCGGCAGAGGAAATTCACGTTACGCACGGTGCGATCAGCCATCAGGTGCGCGCCCTTGAGGAGGAACTCGGAGTGCAGCTTTTCGTGCGGCTGGGCAAGCGTATCAGCTTGACCGGGCATGGCCAGCAATTTGCCAATGCGTTGCGCAAGAGTTTGCTGGATATTGCATCGGCGACGGACGCGGTGAAGTCTAGCGGTGAATACAGACGATTGACCATTTCGTCGTTGTCGTCATTTGCCGCCCGCTGGCTGTCGCCACGCATAGGAAGTTTCATCGAGCAATACCCGGATATCGAGGTGCGTTTGCAGTCGGGTTCGAGCTTGACCGATTTCGCCCGGGAAGAAGTAGATGTCGCGATCCGGTTCGGCTCGGGAAATTACCCCGGGCTGGCGGAAGAGTTGCTCATGGGTGACTATTATTACCCGGCTGCGAGTCCGCGTTACAACGGCGGCAGCTTGCCTGCCACACCGCAGGATTTGGCACGCGGCGGCTTACTCCGCTGCGAGATGGAGCCCTGGTTGCCGTGGTTCCGGGCGGCGCAAATCGATCTGCCGGAACCGACTGCGGGGATTGTTTTTCAGGATGCAACCATGCTGCTGCGGGCGGCGGTGGACGGGCAAGGCATTGCGTTGGTGCGGCATGCGATGGCTACCGCCGATATTTTATCGGGTGAGTTGATACGACTGTTCGATGTGACCGTAAAATGTCCTTCTTCGTATTACTTCGTGTGCCCGCCGAGTTCGCTGCAGAAATCGCAAGTGCAGGCTTTCCGGGACTGGTTATTCACCGAAGTCGACAAGTGGAAAAAAGTCGACGTGGAGCGGATCGGTCAAGCGTCGTTGTGACCAACGATTGCCGCTATTGGGACAAAGTAGGTGCTTGCTTGCGGTTATCGATAAAAGTACACTTGCGGTTGTTTTTATTTGCGAACAGCGTAGAGGCCACCGCGACTTCGTTTGTCAGCCTCTGGCCATCCGTCCCAGTTTCGATTTCCGGGGAGCGCTGTCGCAGCGCCTGGCGTCATTCGTTTGGCACGCCACGCCGCCGGTTGCGTGAGCCGGACCCCGCTCCTGAATCTTCGTGCACGCTACCGCATTGGTTGCTGCACACGTTGTGCCGTTATGGTGCAGCAGGAAACTCACATGATTAATGTATTCGTATTGCAAAACGGCCGGCTCAATCAGACCAAGGTGGAGTCGCGCGCGGATCTTGAAAACAGCAGCCCGGTGTGGGTTGATCTGACCGATCCCAACGACGACGAGCGCACCTGGGTCAAGAGCATTTATGGCGTGACGCTGCCGGGCGAAGACGAAGTCAAGGATATCGAAGCGTCGGCCCGATATTACGAAGCGGAAAACGGCGACCTGCATTTGCGCACGGATTTCCTGATTGATGAGGATGACGGCCCCACACCCACGGTCACGGTGGCCTTCATCCTCACGCGCAACATGTTGTTTTCGATGCACAGCGAGGATCTGCCGGTGTTTCGGCTGGTGCGAATGCGCGCTCGCTCGCGCCCCGGCTCGATCACGGATTACAAGGACGTTTTGATCGACTTGTACTCGACCGATGCCGAGTATTCGGCCGATGCGCTGGAAGGCATCTATCAAAACCTGGAAGGCGTCAGCGGCAGCGTGCTGCAGAAGGAGCTGACCGATGCAACGGCTGCCGAGATTCTGAATGCGATCGCCCAGGAGGAAGACCTGAATGGGCGCATCCGTCGCAACATGATGGATACGCGGCGAGCGGTCAGCTTCCTGATGCGTGGGCGGCTGCTGAATCCGGACCAGTTCGAAGAGGCGCGGCAAATCCTGCGCGATATCGAATCGCTGGACGGACATACTGCGTTCCTGTTCGACAAGATCAATTTCCTGATGGATGCCACGGTCGGTTTCATCAACATCAACCAGAACAAGATCATCAAGATTTTTTCGGTGGCCTCGGTCGCCTTCCTGCCGCCGACCCTGATCGCCAGTATCTACGGCATGAACTTCAAGCTGATGCCGGAGTTCGACTGGTCTTATGGCTATCCGCTGGCACTATTACTCATGCTGGCCTCGGCACTGACGCCGTTCTGGTATTTCCGGCGCCGCGGCTGGCTGAAGAACTAGGCAAGCCTTGTGCCTAAGTGAAATTTTTTCACTACCGGCATAAAAAGCATTCAGCCTGCGCCAGTGAGGGCATGTCCCTGCCGGCATGCACTTTCGTTACACTTGGTCCTGGTGTCAGCGTTTCGCTGACGGACGTGTTGCGCGCCATCGATCCGGGTGGCGCCGAATCAGGAGGATTGGGTCACGATGAATACCTCTTCCGCGCCGCCGTTTCCCCCCGGCCGCAAGCAACAGGTGGTGGCTGCGCTGCGCGCCATCGTGCCGGCCCATTGCGTACTGTTCGAGGAGGAAGACACGCGGCCATATGAGTGCGATGGGCTGGCCGCCTATCGGCAGTTGCCGATGGTGGTCGTGCTTCCCGAAAACGAAGAGCAGGTGGTGGCGATCCTGAACGCCTGCCGCGGCATGCAGGTGCCGATCGTGCCGCGCGGCGCCGGCACCGGCCTGTCGGGCGGCGCGCTGCCGATTGCCGATGGCGTGGTGCTATCGACTGCGAAATTCAGGCAAATCGTCAAGCTCGACCCGCACGCCCGGACCGCGGTAGTGCAGCCGGGTGTGCGCAATCTGGCGATTTCCGAAGCGGCGGCGCCGCATGGCCTGTATTACGCGCCTGACCCGTCGTCGCAAATTGCCTGCACCATCGGCGGCAATGTTGCTGAAAACTCCGGCGGCGTGCATTGCCTGAAGTATGGCTTGACGATTCACAACGTGTTGCGCGTGCGGATGGTGACCATCGAGGGTGAAGTGGTGGAGCTGGGCGGTGCCGCGCTGGACGCTCCCGGGCTCGATCTGCTGGCGGTCTTCATCGGCTCCGAGGGCATGCTTGGCATCGTCACTGAAGTCACGGTCAGGCTGGTGCCGAAGCCGCAGGCGGCGCGCGTGATCATGGCGTCGTTCGACGACGTCGTGAAAAGCGGCGACGCAGTGGCCAGCGTGATCGCCGCCGGCATCATTCCGGCGGCTTGGAAATGATGGACCGTACCAGTTCGCGCATGGTGGAGCCATTCGTGCAGGCTGGCTACGATACCGAGGCGGCGGCCATTCTGCTGTGCGAATCGGACGGCACGATAGAGGAAGTGGAAGAAGAAATCGCCCGCATGAGTGCGGTGCTGGCTGCCAGCGGTGCCACCCGGATTGAAGTCTCGCAGTCGGAGGCCGAGCGCCTGCGCTTCTGGTCCGGGCGCAAGAATGCATTTCCCGCCGCCGGCCGCATTTCGCCGGATTACTACTGCATGGACGGCACCATTCCGCGCAAGAAGCTGGCGCAGGTCTTGCTCGGGATCGAGGCGATGGAGGGCAAGTACGGCTTGCGTTGCGCCAATGTGTTCCATGCCGGCGACGGCAACCTGCACCCATTGATTCTGTTTGATGCCAATATCCCAGGTGAATTTCACCGGGCCGAGCTATTCGGTGCCGAGATTCTCGAGCTATGCGTCGAAGTCGGCGGTACCATCACCGGCGAGCACGGGGTTGGCATCGAAAAAATCAATTCGATGTGCGTGCAGTTTTCGCCGCAGGAGCGGGAAGCGTTTTTCGGCGTCAAGCGCGCCTTCGACCCGGCCTTCCTGCTGAATCCGGACAAGGCGATTCCGACCTTGGTGCGCTGCGCCGAAAATGGCAAGATGCATGTGCAGCGCGGGCAGTTGAAATTCGCCGACTTGCCGCGTTTTTGAGATCAATTCCATGGAACAGGTACTGCAGGAATTTCATGAGCGCATCGTACGCGCCGCCGCGGTGCGCCAGCCGTTGCAGATTCGCGGTGGCGGCAGCAAGGACTGGTATGGCTGCGCGGCCCAGGGGGAGCTGCTGTCGACCATCGCGTATCGCGGCATTGTTGATTACGAGCCGACCGAGCTGGTGATTACCGCGCGCTGCGGCACGCCGCTGGCCGAGATCGAAGCGACGCTGGCGCAACAACGGCAGATGCTGGCATTCGAGCCGCCCCATTTCGGTCCCGATGCCACGATCGGTGGCATGATGGCCGCCGGCTTGTCGGGGCCACGTCGGGCGACGGTGGGCGCCGTGCGCGATTTTGTGCTGGGCGCGGTGCTGATGGACGGGCGCGGTGAAATCCTGCATTTCGGCGGCCAGGTCATGAAGAACGTGGCTGGCTACGACGTCTCGCGCCTGTTGGCCGGTTCGCTCGGTACGCTTGGCTTGATCCTGGAAGTCTCGCTCAAGGTGCTGCCGCAGCCGGCAGTGCGCGCCACTCACTGTTTCGAGATGAGTCAGGCGGACGCCTTGCAGCAGTTGAACCAATGGGGCGGTCAGCCATTGCCGATTTCCGCCAGCGCCTGGCGCGAGGATTTGCTGACCATTCGTTTCGAAGGGGCGGCAGCAGCCGTGACCAGTGCGCAGAAAAAATTGGGTGGCGCGTTGCTGCCCGAGATCCAGGCCGACGCCTTCTGGAACGGCTTGCGTGAACAGACCGATGCATTTTTCGCCGGCGATGGTGAGCTCTGGCGTTTATCGGTGCCATCCACGGCGCCAGCGCTGGCAGTGCCGGGAACGGTCCTGATTGAATGGGGTGGCGCGCAGCGCTGGCTGGCGGCTGCGCCGGACGATGCCGCCGCTGCGATTCGTGCTGCGACGGCCGATGCCGGCGGCCATGCCAGCCTGTGGCGCACTGGTGACAAGCGCGCCGGCGTGTTTGCCCCGCTGGCGCCGCCGCTGGCGGCGATCCACCGGCGGCTGAAGGACGGTTTCGATCCCGCTGGAATTTTCAATCCGGGGCGCATGTACCCGGACCTCTAGGCAGGCAAGACGATGCAAACCAATCTAACTGACTTGATCAGGCAGACGCGTGAAGGCCAGGAGGCCGACGCGATTTTGCGCAAATGCGTGCATTGCGGTTTCTGCCTGGCGACTTGTCCGACCTACCAGTTGTTTGGCGACGAGCTGGATAGCCCGCGCGGCCGCATCTATTTGATGAAGCAGGTTCTGGAGGGCAAGCCTGCGAGCGCGTCCACCCAGCTGCATCTGGATCGCTGCCTGACGTGCCGTAATTGCGAAACTACCTGTCCGTCCGGGGTGCAATACGGCCGGTTGGTGGATATCGGGCGCAAGGTGGTGGAAGAGCAGGTGCCGCGGCCGCTGCCGCAGCGTGTCGTGCGAACCGTGCTGAAGGAGTTTTTGCCGCGTAAATGGTTATTTACGCCGGCCATGAAGGCTGGTCAGCTGGTGCGGCCGCTATTGCCGGGCGCACTGAAGAACAAGGTGCCGCCGGCACGGCCGGCGGGCATCTGGCCGCAGCGCACGCATGCGCGCAAGATGCTGTTGCTGGATGGCTGCGTGCAGCCGGCGATGGCGCCCAACATCAATGCTGCCACCGCCCGCGTGTTCGACACCCTTGGGGTGCAGCTGGTGATGGCGCCGCGTGCCGGCTGCTGCGGCGCCATCCGCTATCACCTGAACGACCAAGCCGGCGGCTTGAACGACATGCGGCGCAATATCGATGCCTGGTGGCCGCATATCGAAGCGGGTGCGGAGGCGATCGTGATGACGGCCTCGGGTTGCGGCGTGACGGTCAAGGAGTACGGCCATTTGCTGGCGCACGATCCGGTGTATGCGGTGAAAGCGCAACGCATCTCGGCATTGACCAAGGATGTCAGCGAGTTACTGCCGGCTTTTGAGGGCGAGCTGGCGCAGCGCTTGAGCGGCAGGATTCGCCGGCGGATTGCCTATCATCCGCCATGCACGCTGCAGCACGGGCAGCAGATCCGCGGCAAGGTCGAAGCGCTGTTGCGCCTCGCCGGCGTCGATGTGCAACTGTGCCAGGACAGCCATTTGTGCTGCGGTTCGGCCGGCACCTATTCGGTATTGCAGCCGAAAGAGGCTTACGAGTTGCGCGACAACAAGCTGGCCAAGCTGCAGGCGACGCAGGCGGACATGATCGTGTCCGCCAACATCGGCTGCATCACGCATTTGCAGTCCGGCACGGCAACTCCAGTGCGGCACTGGATCGAGCTGATCGACGGTGCCTTGAACGCGCCCTGAGTGCTGGGCTCGAGCGGCGATTGTGCAGGGAACCGCAGCGACCTGAACCTTGCCGTGGGTGATTACTCCAACCCGCATTGACAGTCGAGCGGCGGAAAGGTGAACAACATGGCGAGCATGACGATGGCGGTTGATCCCCTAATTTGCACGATTGGCCATTCGACACTGCCGCTGCAGGAATTCATCCACCTGTTGCAAATCAATGGCGTGACCCACGTGCTGGATGTACGGTCGGTACCGCGCTCACGACACAATCCGCAGTTCAATCGGGACAGCCTGCCGGCTGCATTGCAGGTGGTGGGAATCGATTACACCCATTTGGCCGGGCTGGGCGGCTTGCGCCATGCGCAGCGCGATTCCATTAATACCGGATGGCGCAATGCCTCGTTTCGCGGCTATGCCGATTACATGCAAACGGCCGATTTTGAACAGCACTTGCAGCACGCGATTGTGCTTGCACAGCAACAGCGTTGTGTGCTGATGTGCGCCGAAGCGGTCCCTTGGCGCTGCCACCGTTCGCTGATCGCCGATGCACTGGTGGTGCGCGGAATGATGGTGGAAGACATCATGGGCCCGCATGGGCGCACTCCGCATCGCTTGACGCCGTTCGCCAAAGTGCGCGGGATGCATATTCATTACCCGTCATGCGCGACTAATGAGCGCGCCGTATTATGACGGAGTATGTTGTTTAAACTTCCAGTTTGCGCCCGTAATTTGCCTTTAATATAGGGAGTATATGGAGGATATCGGGGTATCGACGCAGTGCCTGCGCTATTTGAATTATTGCGCCAGCAACTTCTCAATGTCGTCGATCAGCTCTTCCGGCTTGGTGCTCGGCGCGTAGCGTTTGTAGACGGTGCCGTCTTTCTGTACCAGGAACTTGGTGAAATTCCACTTGATGGCCTCGCTGCCCAGGACGCCGGGCGCCGCGCTCTTCAGGTATTGGAACAGAGGGTCCGCACGGTCGCCATTGACGTCGATCTTGGCGAACAGCGGAAAACTGACGCCGTAGTTCTTTTCGCAGAAGGCACCGATTTCCTCGGCGCTGCCCGGTTCCTGGGCGCCGAACTGGTTGCACGGGAAACCCAGCACTTCCACGCCCTGGTCGTGAAATTGCTCGTAGATCGCCTCCAGCCCCTGGTACTGCGGCGTGAAGCCGCAATTGCTGGCGGTATTGACGATCAGCAGCACACGGCCGCGATACTGTGCCAAGTCCACTGGCGCGCCGGCCAGGCTGTTCGGCTTGAAATCATAGATGTTGACGGTACTCATACGATTCCCAGATGGTGGGTGCCGGAAGTCAAGTCACGTTCTTGCGCATCCTTGCTGCGCAGCTTGATCGCCAGCCGCAAGTCGTTGAGCGAATCGGCGTTGCGCAAGGCGTCTTCATAGGAAATTTTGTCCGCCTCGTACAAGTCGAATAATGCTTGGTCAAAGGTTTGCATGCCAAGTTCACGCGATTTTTTCATGATTTCCTTGATCTCGTGAACCTGTCCTTTAAAGATCAGATCGGAAATCAGCGGCGAGTTCAGCATGATCTCGATCGCCACGCAGCGCCCCTTGGTGTCGCGCAAGGGTACCAGTCGTTGCGAAATCATGCCTTTCAGGTTGAGCGACAAATCCATCAGCAATTGCGGCCGCCGTTCCTCGGGGAAGAAGTTGATGATGCGGTCCAGCGCCTGGTTGGCACTGTTGGCATGCAGCGTGGCCAGGCACAGATGGCCTGTTTCGGCGAAGGCGATGGCGTAATCCATGGTTTCGCGGTCGCGGATCTCGCCGATCTGGATCACGTCCGGCGCTTGCCGAAGTGAATTTTTGAGCGCCGTGCCCCAGTCTTCGGTATCGACGCCGATTTCCCGCTGGGTGATGATGCAGTTGCGGTGTGGATGGATGTATTCGACCGGGTCTTCGATGGTAATGATGTGGCCGTAGCTGTTTTCATTGCGATAGCCGACCATCGCCGCCAGCGTGGTCGATTTGCCGGAGCCGGTGGCACCGACCATGATCACCAGTCCGCGCTTGGTCATCGCCACTTCCTTCAGGGTGTCAGGCAAGCCAAGTTCCTCGAATTTCGGAATGTTGGTGGTGATCGTGCGTAGCACCATCCCGACACGGCCCTGCTGCACGAAGGCGGAGACTCGAAAGCGCCCGAGGTCGCTCGGGCTGATGGCGAAGTTGCATTCTTTCTTGGCTTCGAACTCCGCCGCCTGGCGATCGTTCATGATGGCACGCGCCAGTTCCACCGTGTGGGCCGGCGACAGCGGCTGATTGGATACCGGCGTCACCTTGCCGTCGATCTTGAAGGCGGGCGGGAAATCGGTCGTGATGAACAGGTCCGAGCCGTTTTTGCTGACCATCAGCCGCAGCAGGTCATGCATGAATTTGGTTGCTTGATCCCGTTCCATGTTGGTTTTCCTTTTGCGTTATTCCTTTTTCTCAAAGGAAGGAATTTCTCAGTGCGCCAGCGCCGCCTCGCGGCTTGCAAGCCGCTCGGATTGGCACGGCGCGAAGCGTGCTTTGCGAAATCCCACGCTTATCCGGGGAAGTTCTCCGGCGTCTTGGCGGCGGCACGCGCAGCGCCAAGCGAAATCACGTTGCGCCGTACCAGTTCGGTCAGGTTGCTGTCCAGGGTCTGCATACCGAGGTTGCTGCCGGTCTGGATCGCCGAATACATTTGCGCGATCTTGCTTTCCCGAATCAGGTTGCGAATGGCCGGCGTGCCCAGCATGATTTCATGAGCGGCGACGCGGCCCGAACCATCCTTGACCTTCAGCAAGGTTTGTGAGACGACTGCCTGCAGCGATTCCGACAACATCGAGCGTACCATTTCCTTTTCGTCGCCGGGGAAGACGTCGATGATGCGATCGATGGTTTTCGCCGCCGACGAAGTGTGCAGCGTGCCGAACACCAGGTGTCCGGTTTCCGCTGCCGACAAGGCGAGGCGGATGGTTTCGAGATCGCGCAATTCGCCCACCAGCACCACGTCCGGATCTTCCCGCAAGGCTGAGCGCAGCGCGTTGGAAAAGGAGTGCGTGTGGGGTCCGACTTCGCGCTGGTTGATCAGGCATTTCTTCGATTCATGCACGAACTCGATCGGGTCTTCGATGGTCAGGATGTGTGCGTACTCGTTTTCGTTGACGTGGTTGACCATGGCCGCCAGCGTGGTTGATTTGCCGGAGCCGGTTGGTCCCGTCACCAGTACCAGTCCGCGCGGCTTCAAGGCCAGGTCGGCGAAAATCTTCGGTGCGTTCAACTGCTCAAGACTCAGTATTTTCGACGGAATCGTGCGCAGCACTGCCGCCGCGCCGCGATCCTGGTTGAAGGCATTGACGCGGAAGCGCGCCAAGCCGGGGATCGCAAAGGAAAAATCGCACTCCAGGTGTTCTTCATAGGCCTTGCGCTGGCCATCGTTCATGATGTCATAGATCATGCCGTGCACATCCTTGTGCTCGAGCGGCGGCAGGTTGATGCGGCGCACGTCGCCATGCACCCGGATCATTGGTGGCAACCCGGACGACAGGTGCAAGTCGGACGCGTTGTTCTTGACCGAGAAGGCCAGCAGTTCTGAAATGTCCATTTATAATCCGTGAGCCTGCAAAGAGAATGGGAAGCGGAAATCCGGCGGTAGGCAGGGCCGGCTATTTTTTGTTTCTGGTTGGCGCCGCGAAAAGCGAATTGATTATGTCCTTAGTTGTACAAAACTTGCAAGCCGTGCGTGGCGCCATTGCCTCCGCCGCTGCTGCTGCTGGACGTGATCCGGGCAGCATCGCCTTGCTTGCGGTCAGCAAGACCTTCAGTGCCGACACCGTGCTCGAGGCGGCGGATGCCGGGCAAACCGCGTTTGGTGAAAACTATTTGCAGGAAGCGCTGGATAAAATGGCCATCGTCGGTGCGGCGCGTCCGGATGCGGGCCTGGAATGGCATTTTATTGGCCCGATCCAGAGCAACAAGACGCTGGCGATCGCGAGCCATTTTGATTGGGTGCATTCGGTGGAGCGAGAAAAAATCGCGCAACGGCTGTCGGCGCAGCGACCGGCCCACTTGCCGCCGCTGAGCATCTGCCTGCAGGTTAACCTGGATGCCGAAGCCAGCAAGAGCGGGGTTGCGCCGCAGCAGGCGCTGGCATTGGCGCATTTCATTGCGGGGCTGCCGAATCTGCGGCTGCGCGGACTGATGGCCATTCCGCGACCGTGCGCGGAAATTGCCGGCCAGCGCGCGGCTTTTCGCCGTTTGCGTGAATTGTTCGATCAGTTGCGAACCCAGGGCCTGGCCCTCGATACACTGTCAATGGGCATGTCGGCCGATCTGACGGCGGCAATCATGGAGGGGTCAACCATGGTTCGCGTCGGTAGCGCCATTTTTGGAGCAAGGAACTATGCAGCCTGATATGAAAATCGGTTTCATTGGTGGCGGCAACATGGCCACCGCGCTAATCGGCGGCTTGGCTGGTCGGCTGCTGGCCGCCGATCGGATTTACGTGATCGATCCGAACGCCGATGCATTGCGCCGGCTGGCGCAGCAGTTTGGCGTGAATACGTCGCAGCAACTCGATGCCGGCGTCGCTGCCTGCGAAGTGATCGTGCTGGCGGTCAAGCCGCAGCAAATGAAGACGGTGGCCGAGCAGTTGCGCCCGCATATCATCGGCACGCAGCTGCTGCTGTCGATCGCGGCCGGGATTCGCGCCGCCGACCTGTCGCGCTGGCTGGGCGGACACGGCGCGATTGTGCGCAGCATGCCGAACACGCCGGCGCTGATCGGCCAAGGCATCACCGGCATGGTGCCCATGCGCGGTGTCTCGCCGGAACAGCGGGCAGTGGCGGATGCCGTCATGCGCGCGGTCGGCAGTACGGTCTGGCTGGAGGACGAAAGCCTGATTGATGCCGTGACCGCAGTTTCGGGTAGCGGCCCGGCATATGTGTTTTATTTCCTGGAAGCGATGCAACAGGCGGCGCTGGAACTGGGCCTGGAGCCGCAGCAGGGCACCGCGCTGGCGCTTGCCACGTTTAGCGGTG
>Ga0079985_1007777_pt1 | contig 14365 bp, 15 predicted proteins | sample Hof3ISUMetaT_11_FD_73497 | JGI IMG/M metagenome (GOLD analysis project Ga0079985, IMG submission 73497) | Enriched soil aggregate microbial communities from Iowa State university to study microbial drivers of carbon cycling -... | ecosystem: Environmental > Terrestrial > Soil > Agricultural land... | reverse complement strand
CCGTCGATCCGCGACGTGATCCTGTTCCCGCACATGCGGCCGCAAGCCTGAGTGTTTCAGTTAAAAAGCCGCCTTTAAGGCGGCTTTTTATTGCCTGTCTGGTACAAACGTATCAACTTGTTAGTTTCATCTGAGAGGAAAGACCTGTCGTGAATCGTGCAATGGCTCAAGAAGGTGCAGCGGGTATCGCCACTGCGGTCGCTGAAAGTGTTCAGTACCAGGGCCGCAAGGCCAGCCGGCAGGGCAGCGAGCAACGTCGACAGGACATTCTCGATGCCGCGATGCGCATCGTCGTGCGTGATGGCGTGCGGGCCGTAAGGCATCGTGCGGTGGCTGCCGAGGCGCAAGTGCCGTTATCGGCAACCACTTACTACTTCAAGGATATCGATGACCTGCTCACCGATACCTTTGCCCAATACGTAGAACGCAGCGCGGCCTACATGGCCAAGTTGTGGGTGAACAACGAGGGCCTGTTGCGCGACATGATCGCCAGTGGCGACGGCAGTGCGCAGGCTCGTTCAAAACTGGCGGACGACATTGCCCGGCTGATGACCGAGTACGTTCACCGGCAACTTTTGACCCGTCGTGAACACTTGATGGCCGAGCAGGCGTTCCGTCAGGAAGCGTTGCTGAACCCACGCCTGGCCGAGTTGGTGCGCTCCCATCAGCAAATCCTGTTGCAGGGATCCTGCCAGCTTTTCCAGGTGTTGGGCTCGCGCGAGCCACAGCAGGATGCCAAAGTGTTGACGGCGATAATCGGTCGGATGGAATATCAGGGCCTGCTCAACGACGCCGAACCGGATGCCGAAGAGGAGATGCTCGGCATACTGACGCGTTATATGCATTTGGTGCTGGCTTCGGTTTAATCCGCTGGGGTGTACGCTTAACCCCTGTGGGAGCGGGCTTGCCCGCGAAGACGGTGTGTCAGTCGATATCAATGTTGAATGTTGTACTGCTTTCGCGAGCAAGCCCGCTCCCACCTTGGGATGGAGCTCGTTCAAAATAGGGAGTATTGAATGAAAGCTTGGCGCGCCGTAGTGATCGCCTTGTCGTTCCTGCTGCTCAGCGGCTGCCTGGTGACTTTCAAGGAGCCGCTGCCCACGAGCGAGCCCGCGCCAAAGGGGTTACTGGGAAAATGGACCAGTACCAACGCCTGGGGTGAACCGCTGAATCTGGAGTTGACGCGCATCGGCGACAATCGCTATCAGGCGGTCAGCTACTTCAAGGCCAGGCCCAAGGAACGCGAAGCCTATCCATTTACCCTGTCTCACCACGGTAGCCGCTGGTATCTCTCGGCGAAAGTGCCGGCCCGGTTCGGCGGGCATTTCACAATTGCCGGCTTCGAACTCACCGACAAGCGTGAACTGGTGGTGTACAACCTCGACCTCGAGCAAATCAAGCAGGCGCTTGGGCAGAAAATTCTCAGTGGCGAAGGCTTCCAGACCGACGACGGCGAGGGTGTGTTGATCGACAGCAAGATGGACCGGGTATCGGCCTACCTCGACGATCCCGCCAACTCCGATGTATTCGTCGAAGCGGTCCGCTACCAGCGCCAGGCCAAGGCCCAATAACCAACAGGTTTCAACAGGAGTTCCGGGTGGACGAATACCAGCAGTCGATACGCATTTTGTCCGATCGCATTGTGCTGGCACAGACGCCGATCCGCGTCCTCGATGCGGTCAAATGGGACGACAGCATCCGCAAGGGCTTCCTCAAGGCCAAGGGCAAGGAAATGCCGGCGGTGGACCGTGATTACTACCTCAACCGTCCACTGGCCTTCGATTCCAGCAAGGTCAAGCTGGAATTCCAGAACATCGAGCGCGACATCACCCGTCAACTCGGCCAGTTCAACCCGGTCGGGCAAATCATGCGCCGCATGTGCAAGGAATACCGGATGGTGGTGCGCATGCTCGAAGCGCGTGGCACCGAGGATTTCGGCCTGATTTCCCAGGAGTTGTATGGCGCTGCCTCGGACGCCTTTCATGCTGGCGACCCGACCCTCTCCGACCTGGGCATGATGCTGTCCGAGTACCTGAACAATATCGACGGTCGTGGCGACCTCAAGGATGAACCGAAGACGCTGACGGCCAAGGAAGCGGTCGACCTGTTGCAACATCGCTTGAACAAAGTATTTGGCGAAGCCGAGGAAACCATCCGCGTGTTCGAGTCTGACGGCATCGTCGCCGATGCGGCGGCCGGCGCTGACTACATCAAGATCCGCTCCGATGCGATGTTCAATCAGCGCGATGTGCGCGCCCTGGAGGTCCACGAAGGGCTGGTGCATGTCGGCACCACCCTCAACGGTTTGAACCAGCCAATCTGCACCTTCCTGTCCAAGGGGCCGCCCTCGTCGACGGTGACCCAGGAAGGCCTGGCGATCCTGATGGAAATCATCACCTTTGCCTCCTACCCGAGCCGCCTGCGCAAGCTGACCAACCGCACGCGGGCCATTCACATGGTGGAGGAGGGCGCGGATTTCCTGCAGGTGTTCGAGTTCTTCCGCGAACAAGGCTTCGAGATGCCCGAGAGCTACAGCAACGCCAGTCGCGTTTTCCGCGGCTCGGTGCCGACAGGTCTGCCATTCACCAAAGACTTGTCCTACCTCAAGGGCTTCATCATGATTTACAACTACATTCAACTGGCCGTGCGTAAAGGCAAGCTGGAGCAGATACCGCTGTTGTTCTGCGGCAAGACTACCCTGGAAGACATGCGCACCTTGCGCCTGTTGGTGGATGAAGGCCTGGTGGTGCCGCCCAAGTACCTGCCGGAACAATTTCGCGACATGAACGCGTTGTCGGCGTGGATGTGTTTCTCCAACTTCCTCAATCACCTGAGCCTGGACCGGATCGAGGCGGATTACTCCAATATCCTTTAGGAACACGCGGACCCAATGTGGGAGCGGGCTTGCTCGCGAATACGGTCTAACATTCAACATTTCTGTTGTCTGACACACCGCTTTCGCGAGCAAGCCCGCTCCCACATGTGAATTACGTTCCACCTCATTTTTCGCGAGGTTTCACCGGATGAGAATCCTCGGCACCCTCTGCCTTCTCCTGGCCCTGAGCGGTTGCAGCTCATTGCTGTTCTACCCCGAGCCCGGCCAGTTGTTCACCCCGGAAAAAGCCAGGCTCGAATACCGCGATATCACCCTGACTACCGCCGACGGCCTCAAGCTGCACGGCTGGTGGCTGCCGGCAAAAAAAGGTGTCGAGGTCAAGGGCACCGTTTTGCATCTGCACGGCAACGGCGGCAATCTGCCCATGCACCTGGGCGGGAGCTGGTGGTTGCCCAAGGAGGGCTACCAGGTGCTGCTGGTGGATTATCGCGGTTACGGCTTGTCCGAGGGTAAACCGAGCTTGCCGGCGATCTATCAGGACATCGACGCCGCGTTCAAATGGCTCGACCAGGCCCCCGAGGTCAAGGGCAAGCCGGTGATCCTGCTCGGCCAGAGCCTCGGTGGTTCGATGGCCGTTCACTACCTGGTTCAACATCCCGAACGGCAAAAACAGCTCAAGGCGTTGGTGCTCGATGGCGTACCCGCCAGTTACCGCAGTGTCGGCCGTTATGCGCTGAGCAATTCATGGGTGTTCTGGGCGTTTCAGGTGCCGCTGTCCTGGCTGGTGCCCGATGGCGACAGTGCGATCAACTCCATGGCGCAGCTCAATGGCGTACCGAAACTGATCTACCACAGCATCGACGATCCGCTCGTGCCTCTTTCCAATGGCATCCGTCTGTATCAAGCTGCGCCGCCGCCCAGGGTGCTGCAACTGACCCGTGGCGGTCATGTGCAGACATTCGCCGACCCGGTCTGGCGCAAAGTCATGCTGCGTTATCTCGATGACCCGCAGCATTTCAACGGCCTGCGCCGCCTGGGTGAAATCCCCAACTACCCGGCGCCCCAACCATCTGAAGATGAACCACCAGAGAGCCCGCAATGAGTGAAGAACGTAACGCCATCCCGCTGATCATCACCGGTATCTGCAGCATCCTCGGCACAGTGGGGGCCCTGTGGTGGTACGGCTACCTGCACTTCGCCAAGCCGGAGGATGCGTTGCTGCTCAACGAATTCACCATGCTCAAGACCGTGCCGGGCGAAGACTACAAAGTCTCCCTGGCGCCCGCGGCGCAAGTGGCGCAGTGCATCGATGGCGTGTTGGTGCTGTTCGACACCGAGCAGAAAGGCCTGACCGGTGTGCTGGTCAACAACAAGAAAAAGGCGGTGCGTTGCATGGGGCAGGAAACGCCGCAGAAGCTCGATCAATAAACACGAATCAAATGTGGGAGCCAGCCTGCTGGCGATAGCGATTGAACATCCACCATTGAGGTTGGCTGATACGTCGCGATCGCCAGCAGGCCGGCTCCCAACATGGGGCAGTGTACTGGCTGGTTAACGGGTGTTGGCACTCACCGCCGAACGCGGAATCACCGGTTGGTTGTCATTGGAAATGGTCACTTCCACCCGACGATTCTGTGCACGGCCCGAGACGCTGGTGTTATCCGCCACCGGATACTCCTTGCCGTAACCCTGGGAAACGATGCGCGTTGGATCGACACCCATCTTCACCAGGGCCATGCGCACGGAGCTGGCGCGGCGTTCCGACAGTGACTGGTTGTGCGAGGCAGTGCCGGTGCTGTCGGTGTAGCCCTCGACAATCACTTTGCGGTCCGGGTTTTCCTGGAGGTACTGCGCCAGTTTGTTGATGTTCATCAGTCCGTTGGACTTCAGCTCGGCCTTGTCGGTGGCGAACAGTACGTCACCGAAGGTCACCAGCGTGCCGCGATCGGTCTGCTTGGCGTTGAGGCTGTCCTGCAGTTGTTTGATCTGCTGGTCGCGGGCATCCAGGCGCGCCTGGGCCCGTTGTGCGGAAGCGTTTTTCAGGTTGGCTTCGGCGGTGCGCAGGGCGATGGTCTGTTTCGCCACTTCCACGCGCTGGTTGGTCAGATAGGCCAGTTGGTCGACCTTGGCCGCGTCTTCCTTGTCCAGGTAGGCCTTGTCGGCCTTGTCCAGATAATCGCTGGCTTCCTTGGTTTCCAGTGCCGCGACCTTGCTTGCCTGCGGGTTGGCTTGCAGGCCGGAATAGTTGGTGCGGGCCTGCTCAAGGTTGGCGTTAGGCGGTGTGGAGCACGCTGCCAGGGCGACGCTTGCGGCCAGCAGGGCAGGGATCATCACTTGTTTGCAATTCATGGTTTCGTCCTTTTAGTCGATAAGAAACACGTCATGCCGCGCCGTTACTGAACGGTGCGCTGGCTTTCCTGACGCAGTTCCTGAACCCCTTTCTGAGAGTCCTTCACAGCCTGTTCCGCTTTCATCGCCTGGGCTTTGCGCTCGGCGACGCGAGCGTCCCACTCAGCCTGCTCGGCGAGGATCTTCGCTTGATCGTACTGCTTGTCGTGCATGGCGATTTCGGCTTGCTTGAGTTTGTCCTGTGCAGACTTCATTTCCACCGCGGCGAATTCGGTGCCACCGGCGCTGACGGCGTTGTTGACGGCCGACTCGGTAACGGCGAACTGCTCCGTGGGTGGGTTGCCGGCGCAACCGGACAGCACGAGGCTGCCGCCGATGGCCAGGGCTGTCATTTTCAGACCGTACAGGTACGAGGATTTGCCAGTTCGGGTTTTCATCGTTTTCAACTCCATTGGGCTAGCTCCTGAACAACGTGAACATCCATCCTGGGCAAAGCGCCGCCAGCGTATTCGCAAGACGTTTTGAAACGGCCGTCCCAGGCGTGGTTACTTGGGTGGACCCGAGGGGTTTTTTGAAAGTTCAGAAAATTAGCCGGCTATCGAAAAAACTGTGACCGACTTGGCGGGGGGATTAGCGAGAAACTGTGGGAGCGAGCCTGCTCGCGAACGGAGCCGGCTCGCGCCCATAGGTGGATCAGTGTTTCTGCTTGTCGTTACCGGCCGACAAATCGTGTAGATGACGACGGGACAAGGCGAGAAAACGTGGGGTAGGGCCGATGTCTTCGTACAGCGGATCGCCTTCTTCATCCGTGGCCACTACGGTCGTACCTTTCACATAGGGGAAGCTTTTTTCCAGTTCCTCCAGGGCCGCCCCGATCAGTTCGCCCAGCAGCTCTTCGGGATGCCGCTTGGGGTACATCTCGATAATCGCCGCAAGCCGTGCGGCAGCCTCCACGTCCAGATGAATCGAATAGCCTGTGTCGGTCAGGCGACCTTTGGCGTTTTCTTCCCAGTGGTTGGCAAGCTCGCGGATTTTCATAATGACCTCATTGCGCTCCTGCTCATGGCAGGCGGGGAATGTCCGGCAGGTGCCGGCGACAGCCGTTGTACGGCTTACTCTTGAGACTAGCCTCAACCACAAAGGTTTAAAGTCCCTTCGTCGTCTGGCTTGTAAGAAGCGGTCTGGGGCGGCACTCTTAAGGTTCCTGCTCGACCGGATTTTTCGCTGGAGAACTGCTGATGACCGATATTGATGCACGCTTGCGCGAAGACGTTCACCTGCTGGGTGAGTTGTTGGGCAACACCATTCGTGAACAGTACGGGGACGGCTTTCTCGACAAGATCGAACAGATCCGCAAGGGCGCCAAGGCCGACCGTCGCGGGTCCATGGACGCCGAGCTCAGCGCCAGCCTCAACCAGTTGACGGAGGACGAACTGCTGCCGGTGGCGCGGGCGTTCAACCAGTTTCTCAACCTGGCCAACATCGCCGAGCAGTACCAACTGATTCACCGCCGCGAAGAATCCCAGCCTGCGCCCTTCGAGGCGCGGGTGCTGCCCGAATTGCTCGCCCGCCTGCGCGCCGAAGGTCATGGCGCCGAGGCGCTGGCCCGTCAGTTGGGGCGGTTGGAAATCGAGCTGGTGCTGACGGCGCACCCGACCGAAGTCGCGCGCCGCACCTTGATCCAGAAGTACGACGCCATCGCTGCGCAACTGGCGGCCCAGGACCACCGCGACCTGACCAGCGCCGAGCGCGAGCAGATCAAGTCGACGTTGCAGCGCCTGATCGCCGAAGCCTGGCACACCGAAGAAATCCGCCGCACCCGCCCCACGCCAGTCGACGAAGCCAAATGGGGCTTCGCAGTGATCGAACATTCGCTGTGGCAAGCGATCCCCAATTACCTGCGCAAGGCCGACCAGGCCCTGCATGCCGCCACGGGCCTGCGTTTGCCATTGGAAGCGGCACCCATACGCTTTGCCTCATGGATGGGCGGCGACCGCGACGGCAACCCCAACGTGACGGCGGCCGTGACCCGTGAAGTGCTGCTGCTGGCACGCTGGATGGCGGCCGATTTGTACCTGCGCGATGTCGATCATCTGGCTGCCGAGTTGTCGATGCAGCAGGCCAGTGATGAATTGAAGGCCAAGGCTGGCGACAGTGCCGAACCCTATCGCGCCGTGCTCAAGCAGCTACGCGAACGCCTGCGCGCGACACGAAGCTGGGCGCACACCGCGTTGTCGACGCCGACACCTGCACCGGCCGATGTACTGCAAGACAATCGCGACCTGCTCGACCCGCTGGAGCTGTGCTACCACTCGCTGCATGAGTGCGGCATGGGTGTCATCGCCGACGGTCCCTTGCTCGATTGCCTGCGCCGGGCCGTGACGTTCGGCCTGTTCCTGGTGCGGCTCGATGTGCGTCAGGACTCGTCGCGCCATAGCTCGGCCATGACCGAAATCACCGATTACCTTGGCCTGGGTCGCTATGAAGACTGGAGCGAAGAAGAACGCATCGCCTTCCTGACGCGCGAACTGAATAACCGTCGGCCCTTGTTGCCGGCGTACTACAAGCCTTCGGCCGATACCGCCGAAGTGCTGGCGACCTGCCGGGAAATCGCCGCGGCGCCTGGGGCGTCGCTGGGCTCCTACGTGATCTCCATGGCCGGTGCCGCTTCCGATGTGCTGGCCGTGCAGCTGTTGCTCAAGGAGTCCGGGGTGTTGCGGCCGATGCGCGTGGTGCCGCTGTTCGAAACCCTGGCCGACCTCGACAATGCCGGCCCGGTGATCGAGAAGCTGTTGCTGCTGCCGGGTTATCGCTCGCGTCTGCAAGGCCCGCAAGAGGTGATGATCGGTTATTCCGACTCGGCCAAGGACGCCGGGACCACGGCGGCAGCCTGGGCCCAGTACCGGGCGCAGGAGCAGTTGGTGGATATCTGCCGCGAACAACAAGTGGAGCTGCTGTTGTTCCATGGTCGCGGTGGCACCGTGGGGCGAGGCGGTGGCCCGGCTCACGCGGCGATTCTGTCGCAACCGCCAGGTTCGGTCGCGGGACGGTTCCGCACCACCGAGCAGGGGGAGATGATTCGTTTCAAATTCGGCCTGCCGGACATCGCCGAGCAAAACCTCAATCTGTATCTGGCCGCGGTGCTCGAAGCGACCTTGCTGCCGCCGCCACCGCCAACACCGCAATGGCGCCACCTGATGGACGAACTCGCTGCCGACGGTGTCAGCGCCTACCGTGCGGTGGTGCGGGAAAATCCGCAGTTCGTGGAGTATTTCCGCCAGTCCACCCCGGAACAGGAGCTTGGGCGCCTGCCGCTGGGCAGCCGTCCGGCCAAGCGCCGTGCCGGAGGAATCGAAAGCCTGCGGGCCATCCCGTGGATCTTCGGCTGGACCCAGACCCGGCTGATGCTGCCAGCCTGGCTGGGCTGGGAGGCGGCCTTGAGCAAGGCGCTGGAGCGCGGTGAGGGCGAGCTGCTGCAGCAGATGCGCGAGCAATGGCCGTTTTTCCGCACTCGCATCGACATGCTGGAAATGGTTTTGGCCAAGGCCGACGCGGATATCGCCCGTTCCTACGACGAGCGTCTGGTCGAACCGGACTTGCTGCCGTTGGGTGCGCACTTACGCGACCTATTGTCGCAGGCATGCGCCATCGTTCTCGGGCTGACCGGTCAGTCGCAGTTGCTGGCACATAGCCCAGCCACCCTTGAATTCATCCGCTTGCGCAACACTTATCTCGACCCGCTTCATCTATTGCAGGCCGAGTTGCTGGCCCGTTCCCGGCAACCGGATGTGGCACAGGACAGCCCGGTAGAACAGGCGCTGCTGGTGTCTGTGGCGGGGATTGCCGCCGGATTGCGCAATACCGGCTAGGGTTTTTTGCGTGGGTGCGGGGCATCCGGCGCGAGCGTCGGATGCGGTTCGGTGGCGGCTAAAAAAGTACTGCCAGGCGACAGTTAATGATGGGGTTGCGACTTGGGGAACCGGGTTGCGAGGTCACGACAGGCAGTGGTTTCTCCGACTTTTGGCGGCTTGTGTGGGCGCAGCCTGCTGTGTATCTTGATCAGCCTTTGGCCGTTTGGGCGGTCACGACCCTATTTTTGAGATTGGCCCCACGAGGCGAATCTGACGTTATCCATATAAAAATTGAGGAGCACATCGATGCGCGTCATTCTGCTGGGAGCTCCCGGGGCCGGTAAAGGTACTCAGGCTAAGTTCATCACCGAAAAATTCGGCATTCCGCAAATCTCCACCGGCGACATGCTGCGTGCCGCGGTCAAGGCCGGCACCGAGCTGGGCATCAAGGCCAAGAGCATCATGGATGCCGGCGGCCTGGTGTCCGATGACTTGATCATCGCCCTGGTCAAGGACCGTATCGCCCAGCCTGACTGCGTCAACGGTTTCCTGTTCGACGGTTTCCCGCGCACCATTCCCCAGGCTGAAGCCCTGGTGACCGCCGGTGTCGAGCTGGACGCGGTGGTTGAAATCGCCGTTGAAGACGAAGAGATCGTGCAGCGTATCGCCGGTCGCCGTGTTCACGAGGCCAGCGGTCGCGTTTACCACATCGTCTACAACCCGCCGAAAATCGCCGGCAAGGACGATATCACTGGCGAAGAGCTGGTACAGCGCAAGGACGACACCGAAGAAACCGTGCGTCATCGCCTGTCGGTCTACCATTCGCAGACCAAACCGCTGGTGGACTTCTACCAGAAGCTGTCGGCTGCCAATGGCAAGCCCAAGTACAGCCATATCGAAGGCGTCGGTTCGGTCGAAGCGATCACCGCCAAGGTGCTGGCTGCCCTTAGCTGAAAACAGCTTGATCTTCTACGGCCCGCTTGCGGGCCGTAGTTGTTTATACTGACGCACTTTTTCCTGATCTCTCTTGTGGATACATCGATGAGCACCTTGCTGGCCCTGGACACCGCGACTGAAGCTTGCTCCGTTGCCTTGCTGCATGACGGCAAAGTGACGAGCCATTACGAGGTGATTCCGCGCCTGCACGCACAGAAGTTGCTGCCGATGATCCAGCAGTTGCTCGCCGATGCCGGCACCACCCTGCAGGCGGTCGACGCCATCGCCTTCGGTCGCGGGCCCGGCGCGTTCACCGGCGTGCGCATTGCCATCGGCGTGGTGCAAGGCCTGGCGTTCGCGCTCGACCGCCCGGTATTGCCGGTGTCGAACCTGGCGGTGCTGGCCCAGCGCGCCTATCGCGAACACGGTGCCACCCAGGTCGCAGCAGCCATCGATGCGCGGATGGACGAGGTGTATTGGGGCTGCTACCGCGAAACGGCGGGGGAGATGCGTTTGGTGGGCGCCGAAGCGGTGTTGCCACCGCAAGACGCTGCGCTGCCGGTCGATGCCAGCGGCGAGTGGTTCGGTGCGGGCACCGGCTGGGGTTATGCCGAACGCATCGGCGTCGACCTGTGCGGCCAGGACGCGGCCATGCTGCCCCATGCTGAAGACTTGCTGACCCTGGCGCGGTTCGCCTGGGAGCGTGGCGAGGCGATCGTGGCGGATGAGGCGCAGCCGGTTTACCTGCGCGATAAAGTGGCGACACCTAAAGCACGTTAAGCATTCTCCTGTGGCGAGGGGATTTATCCCCGTTGGACTGCGCAGCAGTCCCGTTTCTTTGGGGCCGCTTCGCAGCCCAGCGGGGATAAATCCCCTCGCCACAAAAGTAAACGCCAGCCAATCGTCTTTTTCTAACTCGGGTTTTAAACCTTTTGCCTTTTATGTGTTCTAGTTATCACTCGGCGGTTTGCGATGTGGCTTGGGTGCCACTAGACTGCCATTACTGATACCGAGCATGCACTTATGCGTATAGACGGCATTTCCTCTCAGTCATACCCCATCAAGCGCAAGCCCCGCAAAGGCCAGTTGGTGGAAGACGAGTCCGTCGATATCGAAGGCGAGCTGGAGTTTGCGAGCGAGGAGCAGCTGGCTGCCCGTGCCGCCAAGGCCGCTGCGCAGAAGCTGAGCAATCTGCCCGCCCGTCAACAAGACATGCTTTACCACCGCGCGATGAGCAAAAGCGTGGCAGTGGCACTGGCCAGCTACCTGAGCACCGCCAGTTTCGTCGATTGGGATGCGCAAGTACTGGGCCTCGACCTGTACATCTGATGCTGCCTTACTACCTGGGTTGCCCGTCCTGGAGCGAAAACGCCTGGCGCGATGACCTGTACCCGCCAGCGGCCCGGCCCGCCGACTTTCTCAGTCTCTATGCACAAGTGTTCAATGCCGTGGAGGGCAATACCACCTTCTACGCCAGTCCCGCGGCCGGCACCGTGCAGCGCTGGGCCGAGGTCATGCCCGGACACTTTCGTTTTACGGCGAAGTTTCCCCGCGAGATCAGCCACGGCGGGGACCTGCGCGAACAACTGATCGCCGCCGAAACCTTTACCCGATTACTCGGCCCGCTGGGCGACCGGGTGTCGCCCCTGTGGCTGCAACTGTCCAAGGGCTTCACGCCACAACGCTTGCCCGAGCTGGCCGGATTCATCGATGCGCTGCAGCGGCCATTGGCGGTGGAAGTGCGGCATGACGAGTTCTTTGCCAAGGGCGAGAGCGAGCGGATGCTCAATCGCCTGTTGCTCGATCGTGGCGTCGAGCGCATCTGTCTTGATCCCCGTGCATTGTTCAGCTGTACCTCGACTGAACCCTCGGTGCTGCACGCCCAATCGAAGAAACCCCGCGTGCCACCACGCCCGGCAGCGTTCACGCAGTTCCCGCAGGTGCGTTTCATCGGTCATCCGCAGCTTGAGGCGAACGAGCCGTTCCTGTTGCCGTGGGTAGAGAAAATCGCCCTGTGGATCGAAGAGGGGCGTACGCCCTACATCTTCCTGCACACCGCCGACAATGTGCTGGCGGCGAAACTGGCTCGGCGCTTTCACGCGCGCCTGATGCTGCGTCTGCCTGGCTTGCCGGCGCTGCCTGAGCTATACAGAGAGCCCGCGGTGGAGCAACTTGGCTTGCTCTGAAGCGGACCTGTTTCCCTTCCCTGGAGCCTGCCAATGGATGCGCAAACCCTTCGAGCCCAAGCGTTCAGAGCCTTGCATGAACGTGAAGGGGCTTTTGTGATTCCCAATCCGTGGGATGCCGGTTCGGCAAAGATGCTCGCCAGCCTCGGTTTCGAGGCCCTGGCGACCACCAGCGCCGGGTATGCGTTTTCCAGGGCGCGACCCGATGGCGGGCTGACCCTGGACGAGACGCTGATGAACGTTCAGGCGATTGTCGCGGCCAGCGAGCTGCCGGTGGCGGTCGACCTGGAAAACGGCTTTGCCGATCTTCCGGCCGATTGCGCGAAAAGCATCGTGCGTGCTGCCGGTGTCGGCGCGGTGGGTGGTTCGATTGAAGATGCCACCGGCCGTGAAGACGGGCCGATCTACTGCTTCGAACACGCCGTGGCGCGCATCGAAGCCGCCGTGGCCGCCGCTCGCGGCTTGTCATTCCCCTTCACGCTGACGGCCCGTGCCGAGAACTTCCTGCATGGCAATCCGGATCTGGATGACACGATTCGCCGCTTGCAGGCGTTCGCCGAGGCGGGCGCCGACGTGCTTTATGCGCCGGGTCTGCGCAGCGCCGAACAGGTGCTGGCGGTGGTTCGCGCCGTGGCGCCCAAGCCGGTCAACGTGTTGATGTCCGGCGGCCTTAACCTGACGGTCGAGCAATTGAGCGACATAGGCGTCAAGCGCATCAGCGTGGGTTCAGCGTTGGCCCTGGCGGCCTATGGCGAGTTTTTCCGGGCCGCCGAAGAGATCCGCAAATCGGGCACGTTCAGCTTCACGTCGCGTTCCATGCCTTACGCCCAGGCCAATGATTTGTTCAAAGGTTGACGATGCGGTTTCGCGGGTGGCTGCTGCTGATACTGTTGATCATCGCAGCGACAGCGGTGGGCGTCTGGCGCGGCTGGATGTCAGTGCCGCCGCAGTGGAATCCCTGGGCGCCACTGGACGTCAAGGCTGAACCCAACCTGCTGACCCGCTACAAACTGATGCGACTGCGCGCTGATCCGCAGTTGTGCGAGCAGGCGTTGAGCAGCTCCGGACTGCGCGTGAGCCCTCAGGCCGCCAGCCCGGACGCCAAGTGCCCGCTGACCGATACCCTGCGTGTCCAGGGTGGTGACGTGGCCCTGAGCAGCAGTTTCCTCGCCAGCTGCCGGCTGGCGGTGGCATTTGCCCTGTTCGAGCATCACGCACTGCAGCCGGCGGCGCAGGCCATTTACGGGCAAGCGGTCACGCGGGTCGATCACCTCGGCAGTTTTGCCTGCCGCAATGTCTACGGTCGTGAAAATGGCAGGCGTAGCCAGCATGCGTCGGCCAATGCCCTGGATATCGCCGGTTTCCGCCTGGCTGACGGTCGGACGGTCAGCGTGCTCAAGGATTGGCCGAAGGATAACCAGGACGCGAGGTTCCTACGGCAGGTTCGCGATGGCGCCTGCGGCCTGTTCAGTGTGGTGTTGAGCCCCGATTACAACGCTGCCCACCGCAATCACTTCCACCTGGATGTCGGGCCGTGGTGGGTCTGTCGATGAGGCTCAGGCGGCCAGGCGCAGGTTCTGCAGCACGATAGGGCGCGCCCAGCGGCTATCGAAGTCGAGCTGTTTCTGTTGTTCCAGCATTTCTTCAGGTGAGAACGGCGGGAATGGCTTGTCCAGCAGGTCGAGATCGAACTCGGCGATCGGCAGGCGCAGTGGACGCGGTTGCGGCGCCGGGCCTGCTTCTGGCAGCGGCTGACCTGCGTTGAGTACGATGGGGCGTACCCAGCTGCTCTCGAAATCCTGCTGTTGCTGCTGGGCGACGATTTCTTCAGGCGGGAAGGGTGGCAATGGCTTGTCGGCCAGGTCCATTTCGAATTCGGCGATCGGCAGGAACAGCGGCTCGGGTGGACGGACTTCGTTGTCCTGCACGTCGCACGCCCGTTGAGCAACGATGTGCGCCAGCAAGTCGCTGCCGACGGTGGGCTCCACCGGGCTTTGCAGATCGACCGGTGGGAAATTCAGCGACTGCGGCAGCACCTCACCCGACTGCTCGGCCAGTGCACGGGCAAAGAAATCCTGCCAGATGTGACTGACGCCGCTCAGGGCCTGGGTGTTTCGCAGGTTGTAGTCGCCGTAGGGCGAGATAAAACCTGTGATTGTCGGTTGAATGTCTGACATTTCTCTCGGTCGACGCTCAGCTCTGGCAAA
>Ga0079985_1001177_pt1 | contig 14382 bp, 13 predicted proteins | sample Hof3ISUMetaT_11_FD_73497 | JGI IMG/M metagenome (GOLD analysis project Ga0079985, IMG submission 73497) | Enriched soil aggregate microbial communities from Iowa State university to study microbial drivers of carbon cycling -... | ecosystem: Environmental > Terrestrial > Soil > Agricultural land... | reverse complement strand
CCTGCCTGCGCCAGTGCGGCGTGCTGGCGGCCGAGAGACATCCCCCGGAGACCCCCACCATGGCATTCAACAAGCGCTCCAAGAACATCACGCAAGGCGTGGCCCGTTCCCCGAACCGCTCGATGTACTACGCCCTCGGCTACCAGAAGGAAGACTTCGACAAGCCGATGGTCGGCATCGCCAACGGTCATTCGACGATCACGCCGTGCAATGCGGGGTTGCAGCGCCTTGCCGATGCCGCGATCGACGCCGTGAAGGCCGCCGGGGCCAATCCGCAGGTGTTCGGCACGCCGACCATCTCCGATGGCATGTCGATGGGCACCGAGGGCATGAAGTACTCGCTGATCTCGCGCGAGGTCATTGCCGACTGCATCGAGACCGCCGCGCAGGGCCAGTGGATGGATGGCGTGGTCGTGATCGGCGGCTGCGACAAGAACATGCCGGGCGGCATGATCGCGATGGCGCGCACCAATGTGCCCAGCATCTACGTTTATGGCGGCACCATCCGGCCGGGCAACTGGAAAGGCAAGGACCTGACGATCGTCTCGTCGTTCGAGGCCGTGGGCGAGTTCACCGCCGGCCGCATGAGCGAGGAAGACTTCGAGGGCGTGGAAAAGAACGCCTGCCCGTCCACGGGTTCGTGCGGTGGCATGTACACGGCCAACACGATGAGTTCGTCGTTCGAGGCGCTCGGCATGTCGCTGCTGTACTCGTCGACGATGGCCAACCCTGACCAGGAAAAAGTCGACAGTGCGGCCGAATCGGCGCGCGTGCTGGTCGAGGCCGTCAAGCAGGACATCAAGCCGCGCGACATCATCACGCGCAAGTCGATCGAGAATGCGGTCGCCCTGATCATGGCGACCGGCGGGTCGACCAATGCCGTGCTGCATTACCTGGCCATAGCGCACTCGGCCGAAGTCGAATGGACCATTGACGATTTCGAGCGCATCCGCCGCAAGGTGCCGGTGATCTGCAACCTGAAGCCATCGGGCCAGTATGTGGCCACCGACCTGCACCAGGCCGGCGGCATCCCGCAGGTGATGAAGATCCTGCTGAAGGCCGGGCTGCTGCATGGCGACTGCCTGACCATCACCGGCCGCACGCTGGCCGAGGAGCTGGAGCACGTGCCCGACCAGCCGCGTGCAGACCAGGACGTGATCATGCCGATCGAGAAGGCGCTATACGCCGAAGGCCACCTGGCGATTCTGAAGGGCAACCTGGCCGAGGAAGGTGCGGTCGCGAAGATCACTGGCCTGAAGAACCCCGTCATCACCGGCCCGGCGCGCGTGTTCGAAGACGAGCAGAGCGCCATGGAGGCAATCCTGGCCGACAAGATCAACGCCGGCGACGTGCTGGTGCTGCGTTACCTGGGCCCAAAGGGCGGCCCGGGCATGCCGGAGATGCTGGCGCCGACCTCCGCCATCATCGGCAAGGGGCTGGGCGAATCCGTGGGCTTTATTACGGATGGCCGCTTCTCGGGTGGCACGTGGGGCATGGTGGTTGGCCACGTCGCACCTGAAGCGTATGTGGGCGGGACGATCGCGCTGGTACAGGAAGGGGATTCGATCACGATCGACGCACACAAGCTGGTGTTGCAGGTCAATGTGTCGGATGAAGAATTGGCAAGGCGCCGGGCGGAATGGAAACAGCCCGCGCCGCGCTACACGCGGGGAGTCCTGGCGAAGTTTTCGCGGCTGGCGTCAACCGCCAGCAAGGGGGCGGTGACGGACTGAGAGGACGGTTGCGCGAAGCGTCGCGGCTGCTGAGCCGCGCGCAGCGCAGCCGTAGGCGATGATGCGAAAGCGCGACCAGTGCCGGGCCACGGACACCCTCCTCACAATCCCCCCGGATCCCGCTCAATCTCCTCCAGTGTCGCATCCAGCCACTCGACCAGCCGAGCCTCCAGCGCCTGGGTCAGTTCAGCCGCGAGCTGCGCGGTAAGCGGCGCCAACCGCGCGCGCAGCGTAGCCTCGGTATGCGCCTCCACCACCTGCGGCCACTCCGTGCGAAAGCGCATCATGACGCGTGTCAGCAACTCGGAACGCATGGCACGCAGATCATCCTCGCCGGGCGCATCCGACAAATAGCGACCCGACACAGCGATGTCTTCAGGATCGGTCACCGGCAACGCGGTATCGCCGTCTTCCACCTCATCCATCAAAACCGGTATCGCCAGCGCATCGGGCTCCCCGGTGTCGCCCACATACGTGACCACGCCCGACTCCGCCATGCCGGCCGTATCGATGACCCCATCCTCGGATGGCGCGGCGGTGGCATCCGGAAACTCCACCACTTCGGTCAGCAGCGGAATGCTGTCGGTGGGCCCGAGCCGCGGGATCACCCGCGAGGTCGTGCGTTCGCTCATGCGGAATCTCCCTTGGGCTGGCCGAGGTCGTGGTGCGTCAGCGGATAACCGCGTTCACGGTAGAAACGGTAGCGCTCGCGCCCCGCCTCGCGGTCTTCGGCGCCGGCACCCACCACTTCGATCAGGCGTTCAAAACTGGCGAATTGCGCCGGTGCCTGCGAGTCCAGGTTGATCAGCAGCTGATGGTGCGGCAGCCCGTCCAGCTGCGCGGCCAGCACGATCGGCGTGACGGCCGCATTGGGACTGTCCACGCCGCAGTGCGGCAGGAAGTCCAGCGCTGAGAAGGTCCACAGCCGCGCGTCGAGTTCCGCGAGCTGCGGCGGCTGGCCGTGTACCACCACCTTCTGGCCAGCGCCGTATGCCTTGCGGACCAGCCGGCAGACATAGCCCAGCTTGTCCGGCACGTTGCTGTGGAAATCGATGCGCGTCATGACTGCTTGTCCCTTGCGTCCGTCAGGCGGCGCGATCCATCAGGAACTGGGCCAGCAGCGGCACCGGGCGCCCGGTGGCACCCTTGGCCGCTCCACTCTTCCAGGCCGTGCCGGCGATGTCCAGGTGGGCCCAGTCGTACTTTTCGGTGAAGCGTGCCAGGAAGCAGGCGGCGGTCACGCTGCCGGCCGGGCGGCCGCCGATATTCGCCATGTCGGCGAAGTTCGACTTGAGCTGGTCCTGGTACTCGTCGTCCAGCGGCATGCGCCAGGCCGTGTCCATGGACTTGCGGCCCGCCTGCAGCAGCTGGTCGGCGAGCAGGTCGTTACGGGCGTAGAGACCGCTGTTGATGTGGCCCAGCGCGATGATGCAGGCGCCGGTCAGAGTGGCCACGTCGACCACCGCGGCCGGCTTGAAGCGCTCGACGTAGGTCAGCGCATCGCACAGGATCAGGCGGCCTTCGGCGTCGGTGTTCAGGATCTCGATGGTCTGTCCCGACATGCTGGTCACCACGTCGCCCGGCTTGGTAGCGATGCCGCTGGGCATGTTCTCGCAGGTCGGCACGACGGCAATCACGTTGAGTTTCAGGCCCATCTCGGCCACGGCCTGCAGCGTGCCCAGCACCGAGGCCGCGCCGCACATGTCGTACTTCATTTCATCCATGCCCTCGCCCGGCTTGAGCGAGATGCCGCCGGTATCGAAGGTGATGCCCTTGCCCACCAGCACCACGGGCGCCTGCTTGGCGCCCGCGCCGTCATAACGCAGCACGATGAACTGCGGCGGCTCGACGCTGCCCTTGGTCACGGCGAGGAACGAGCCCATGTTGAGCGCTTCCATCTGCTTGCGGCCGAGCACTTCCACCTTGAGCTTGTGGCGCTTGGCAATGGCGCGCGCCGTGTTGGCCAGGTAGGTCGGGGTGCAGATATTGGACGGCAGGTTGCCCAGGTCGCGGGTCAGTTCCATGCCGTTGGCGATGGCCGTGCCACGCACCACGGCCTGGGTCGCGGCCTTTGCATCGTTGGCGTCCACGGCCAGCACCACCTTGCGCAGCGTCGGCTTGTCGAGCGCACCCGGCTTGCCGTTGGCGCGCTTCAGGCCCGGGTGGCGCTCCAGCAGGCGGTAGCCCGCGTCGCGCACCAGCGTGATCGTCGTGATGACGGCCCAGCCGATGTCGCGCTGCTGCGGCGGCTGCTGCGACAGGCACCACAGCGCCGATGTCGCGCGCGTGGCCGACAAGGCACGCATGGCCGTGCGCACGGATTCGGCAAACGCCTTGTCGCCGAAGTCCGCTTCCTTGCCCAGGCCGACCAGCAGCACACGGGCCGCGCCAACGCCGGCCACTTCGTGCAGCGTAAGCTGCGTGCCGCGCTTGCCTTCGAAGTCGCCCTGCTTCAGCAAGCGTGCGACCAAGGCCTTGGTGGCCACGTCAAGGGCCTTGGCGACCCCCGCCAGGTTCTGTCCTTCGAACACGCCGACCACGAGGCAGTCGGTCTTGGTCGCCAGGAAACCATTTTGGCCGGCTTTGCTCCAATCCAGGGCTTTTGTGCTAAATTCCATCGCGCTTCCTTCTAGGGGCTTGTAGTCACGAAAGCCCCCATTATCCGCGATTTTTATCCGCGACCTGCCGCTGCCGATCCGCCCCGCCGCCAGCCCGCTGTCCTGCGAGGCACTTGACACACGGCACATCGCCCGCGCCGGCCGGCAGCCCGGAACCGACACCGCATGATCCTTCAACAAGCCCTGCGACGCGAGCTCGCCTACACCGCCGGCGCGGTGTTCCTGGTGATGCTGACCTTCATGCTCACGTCGCTTGTGATCCGTATCCTGGGCCTGGCCGCCAACGGCAAGGCCAGTCCCAACGACGTGCTGATCCTGATCGGCCTGGCCACGATCGGCTATCTTTCCATCCTGCTCTCGGCCACGCTCTTCATCTCGACCCTGATCGTGCTCACGCGCTGGTACAAGGACTCCGAGATGGTGGTGTGGTTCTCGGCCGGCATCTCGCTGCGCGACCTGGTCAAGCCGGTGCTGCAGTTCGCCGCGCCGTTCATCCTGCTGTCGCTGTTGCTCGGCGTGTTCGCGTGGCCGTGGGCCAACCAGCAGAGCGCACTGTTCCGCGACCGCTTCGAGCAGCGCGGCGTGCTGTCGATGATTGCCGCGGGTCGCTTCATCGAACCGTCCAACGGCAACTACGTGCTGTTCATCGAAGGCATCGACGCCAACATGCAGTACGCGCGCAACGTCTTTGTCGCCAATGCCGAGGCCGGCAAGGTCGGGGTCGCGCTGGCCCACCAGGGCAAATTCGAGACCATGCCCAACGGCGACCGCCTGGTGGTCATGGAGAATGGCCGCCGCTATGCCGGCACGCCGGGCCAGATCGACTACCGCATCGTCGAGTTCGAGCGCTATGCCGTCAAGGTGGACAATAAGCCACCCGAAAGCCAGAACTCGGTGCCGCCAAAAAGCCGGGACACCATCGACCTGTTGCGCAATCCCACGCGCGAGAACCTGGGCGAGCTGCTCTGGCGCATTTCTCTGCCGATCCTTGCCTTCAATTTCGTGATGATCGCCATCCCGCTGGCGTACGTGAACCCGCGGCTTGGCCGCTACACGCCGCTGGTGTTCGCGGTGCTGATCTACCTGGCTTACAGCAACATGATCAACCTGGCCCAGTCCTGGGTGCGCTCGGGCTCGGTCCCGTTCTGGCTGGCCTGGTGGCCGATCCACCTGGTGGTGTTCCTGGCCGCGCTGGTGATGTTCCGTTACCGGCAAAACCGCAGCCTGGGCGGCTGGCGCGCGGTGTTCGGGCATCGGCCCGCGCCCGCCAAGGGGGGCACGGCATGAGGGTGCTGCGCGTCTATGAGCGCTACTTCGCGCGCCAGGTCTATGGGGTGTTCATCTTCATCCTGTTCGCGGTGCTGTCGCTGTTCGTGTTCTTCGATTTGCTCAACGAACTGGAGAGCGTTGCCGGCAAGTACACCTCGCTGATCGCGTTCTTCCACGTCCTCCTGCAGGCGCCGACGCGGGTCTACGAGGTGCTGCCGATCGCGGTGCTGATCAGCGCGATCTACGTCTTCTCGCAACTGGCCAGCCAGTCGGAGTTCACAATTTTCCGGGTGGCGGGCCTGAATACGCGGCAGGCGCTGTTCTCGCTGTTCAAGCTGGCGGTACCACTGGCCCTGATCACGTTCATCTTCGGCGAGTTCATCGGTCCCCGGGCCGAGCAGTTCGCGCAGAAGGTCAAGCTGGAAGCCATCGGTGCCACGGTATCGTCGGACTTCCGTTCCGGCGTCTGGGTCAAGGACCGCGACAAGGATCCGAAGGGCGATGGCGAGATCACGCGCTTCGTCAACGTGGCCGGGCTGCGGCCGGACCAGACCATCACCGGCATCACGGTCTATGAGTTCGATGCCCAGTACCGCCTGCGCGTCATCCGGGTGGTGAAGGAAGGCCGTTACCAGGGCGCCCAGTCGTGGCTGCTGAGTGATGTCAACGAGACGCGCTTCTCGGAACTGGGCAAGCCGGCCAACGCGCCGGGCGACGGGCTCGCGCCCGAGTTCCGCGCCGAGCAGGTCAAGTTCCCCAGCATCACCATGCACTCGGAGCTGACGCCGCAGATCCTGTCCGTGCTGCTGGTCACGCCCGAACGCATGTCGACGCTGGACCTGTTCCGCTATATCCGGCACCTGCGCGACAACAAGCAGGACACGCAGCGCTACGAGATCGCCTTCTGGAAGAAAGTGGTCTATCCGCTGACCCTGTTCGTCATGATGGCCCTCGCCCTGCCCTTCGCCTACCTGCACGCGCGTGCGGGCGCGGTCGGCGTGAAGGTGTTCGGCGGGATCATGCTCGGGCTGTCGTTCCACCTGTCGAATACGCTGTTTTCGCACGTGGGCTTGCTGCATACCTGGCCACCGATCCTTTCGGCGCTGGTGCCCGGAACGCTGTACCTGCTGCTGGCGCTGACTGCGCTGCGCTGGGTGGATCGTCATTGACGCAAGGGCCACGATGCCGCTGACCACAGCCACGCCCATCCGCCCGGCCCTCGTGTTGTTCGCGCACGGGGCGCGCGATGTGCGCTGGCGCGAACCGTTCGACCGGCTGGCGCAGAAGCTCGGCGCCGCCTTGCCGGGGATGCCGGTGCGGCTGGCCTTCCTGGAATTGATGTCGCCGCGGTTGCAGGAGGCCCTTTCTGAACTGGCTGCCGATGGCATCGATGAGGTCACCGTAGTGCCAGTGTTCTTCGGGCAAGGTGGCCACATTCGGCGCGACCTGCCGGCGCTCATTGATACGTGCAGGCAGCAATATCCTGCCTTGTCGGTTCGCTGCGCGGCCGCAGTGGGCGAGGATGACAGTGTCCTCGATGCGATTGCCGCGTACTGCGTGGCATCGCTCGCGCCGGCCGCAACCGGCGGCGCATGAAAAAACCGGGCAGTTGCCCGGTTTCTCTTTTGTACGGCTACACGGCCTCAGGCCGCTTTCGCCGCAACAGGCTCCGTCTGATGATCCAGCACCGGCTCGGTCGCCCGCGCCGCCAGCGCCTCGCCAATCATCAGCAGGCTCGGTTGTGCCGGGTCGATCCAGCCAGCCGCCTCGCCCGCCGCCATCTGCTGCAGCGTAAACGCATGGCTGCGCTGGCGCGCGGTACTGACCGACTCCACGACCCATGCCGGCGTCGATGGCGCCTTGCCATGCGCGATGAGCCGCGCCGCGATGGCCGCGGCCTGGTCGCGGCCCATGTAGTAGACCAGCGTATCGGCCCGTACATCGGCCTCGATGTCGGCCGCCGCAGCCGGCACTTCCGTGCCGTCCGCGGCCTTGGCCTGCGTGGCAAACGCAACGCTGCGCGACACGCCGCGCTTGGTCAGCGGCTTGGCGATAGCCGAAGCGGCCGCCAGCGCGGCCGTGATGCCCGGCACCACCTCATACTCGATGCCCGCTGCTTCCAGCGCCTGCAACTCTTCGTCGGCGCGGCCGAACAGCATCGGATCGCCGCCCTTCAGGCGCACCACGCGTTCGAACTTGGTGGCCATGTCGACGATCTGGCGGTTGATGAACAGCTGCGCCGTCGAACGCTTGCCGCAGCGCTTGCCCACTTCCACCAGCTTCGCTTGCGGACACCAGGCCAGCATCTCCGGCGAAACCAGCGCGTCATGCAGCACGACCTGGGCTTCGCCCAGCAACCGTGCACCACGCACCGTAATGAGGTCCGCCGCCCCGGGGCCTGCCCCGATCAGGTAGACCTTGCCGGTCGCTTTGCCTGCCTTGCTCATCATCTGCCCCTTGCCCTTGCGTTTGACTGTGTGTCGTAACGCTCAGGAGTATGCACGGATCATGCCCGCGGCCACCGTGTGGTTGGTCGCCTCGTCGATCAGCACGAAGGCGCCGGTCGCCGGGTTGTCGCCATAGGTGTCGCAGACGATCGGCTTCTGCAGCGAGAGCTGCACCGAGCCAATATCGTTCAGGCGGATATCGTGGCGGCCCGTCTCGTGCGACAGCGTATGCACGTCCAGCACGCGATCCACAGCCGACACACGCGCGAACACGCAGGCGGTGGTGTGCTTGAGCACGTACTTGCGCGACGGGTTCAGCGATTCGTCGTCGAACCAGCACAGGTCGGCCTGCAGCTTCTTGGCGGAGGCCGCGGTCGCGTCGGCGGCGACGAACATGTCACCACGCGATACATCGACGTCCTCGGCCAGTCGCACCGTCACGGTATCGCCGGCACTGGCGGAATCGGCGGCGCCATTCGGCGTCAGGACCTCGGCCACCACCGCATCGCGGTTGGCCGGCAGCACGCGCAGCTTCTGGCCCACGCGCACGGTGCCTGCCTCGACACGGCCGGCGTAGCCGCGGAAATCGTCCGACTGCGAGCCGTCCTGGCGGATCACAAGCTGCACCGGGAAGCGCAGCGCGGCGTCGCCCTCCGGCGCAGCCTCTTCCACCGGCAGTTCTTCGAGCAGCGGCAGCAGCGACTCGCCCTGGTACCACGGCATGGCGTCGCTGGCGTGCACGATGTTGTCGCCGCGCAGCGCCGACACCGGCACGTAGCGCACATCCTTCAGGCCGAGCTGTTCGGCCAGTTCGGCGTAGGCCGTGCGGATCTCGTTGAAGCGCTGCTCGCTGTAGTCGACCAGGTCCATCTTGTTGACGGCCACGATCACGTGCTGCAGTTCCAGCAGCTTCAGGATGGCCGAATGGCGCTTGGTCTGCGCCAGCAGTTCAGCGCGGCCGTCCTTCACCGTCACGCGGGTGGCGTCCACCAGCACGATGGCCGCATGCGCGGTCGAGGCGCCTGTGACCATGTTGCGCGTGTACTGCTCATGGCCCGGCGTATCGGCGATGATGAACTTGCGGCGCGCGGTCGAGAAGTAGCGGTACGCCACGTCGATCGTGATGCCCTGCTCCCGCTCGGCTTCGAGGCCGTCGGTCAGCAGCGAGAAGTCGATCTGCTCGCCGGCGGTGCGCTTGTTCTTGGCGTTGGCCAGCGCGGTCAGCTGGTCGGACAGCACGGCCTTGCTGTCGAACAGCAGGCGGCCGATCAGCGTGCTCTTGCCGTCGTCGACGGAGCCCGCGGTGATGAAACGCAGCAGGCCCTGGTGGGTAGATTGGTGAGTCATGTCTGAATCCTTGGCTGCGTCGGCTTAGAAATAGCCTTCCTTCTTGCGGCGTTCCATCGACGCCTCGCTGGTCTGGTCGTCCATGCGCGTGGCGCCGCGCTCGGTGATCTCGGTCACGGCCGTTTCGGCGATGATCGCTTCCGGCGAATCCGCCGTGCTGGCCACCGGGCAGGTGCAGCTGATGTCGCCCACGGTGCGGAAGCGGACCGACAGCACTTCGCTGACGTCGCCGTCCTGCTTCGGCGTGATCGGCGTCACCGGCACCAGCAGGCCGTTCTTGCGTACCACTTCGCGCTGGTGCGTGTAGTAGATCGGCGGCAGCGCCAGCTTTTCGCGGGCGATGTACTGCCACACGTCCAGCTCGGTCCAGTTCGAGATCGGGAACACGCGCATCTGCTCGCCCTGCGCCATGCGCGCGTTGTAGAGGCTCCACAGCTCGGGGCGCTGGGCCTTCGGGTCCCACTGGCCGAACTCGTCGCGGAACGAGAAGATACGCTCCTTGGCGCGGGCCTTCTCTTCGTCGCGGCGGGCGCCGCCCATCAGCGCGTCGAACTGGTGCTCGGCGATGGTTTCCAGCAGCGTCACGGCTTGCGCCGCGTTGCGCGAATCGGTGTCCTTGCGCAGGCGCACGGTGCCACGCTTGATCGAATCTTCCACGTGGCCCACCACCAGGCGCGCGCCGAGTTCGGCCACGCGCTGGTCACGGAAGGTGATCACTTCCGGGTAGTTGTGGCCGGTATCGATGTGCACCAGCGGGAACGGCAGCTCGATCTTGCGCTCGCCGAGGCGGAAGGCCTTCAACGCCAGGTGCAGCATGACGATCGAGTCCTTGCCGCCCGAGAACAGCAGTGCCGGGTTGCGGCACTCGGCCACCACCTCGCGGATGATGTAGATCGACTCGGCCTCGAGGCGGTCGAGGTGGTCGTTCTGTACCTGCAGCAGGTGCGCCACGCTGCTGGCGGCGCTTGCGATGTCGTTCATGATGCCCATGTCGTTCGGCCCCAATCTCAATGCTTGATGTTCTGTTCGTGGAGCCCGCACTCTTTCGAGTCCTTGCTCTCCCACCACCAGCGCCCGGCGCGCACGTCCTCGCCTGCGCGCACGGCGCGCGTACAAGGTTCGCAGCCAATGCTGGGGTAGCCCTTGGCATGCAGCGCGTTGACCGGTACGTTGTGGCGCTTCAGGTAAGCCCATACCTCGGCCTCGGTCCAGTCCGCGAGCGGATTGAACTTCGGGATGCCGCGGGCTTCGTCCATTTCCTCGAACGGCAGCTCGGCGCGCGTGACGGCCTGCTCGCGGCGCTGGCCGGTCATCCAGGCGTCGGCGTGCGACAGCGCGCGGTTCAGCGGCTCCACCTTGCGGATGCCGCAGCAATCCTTGCGCAGTTCGACGCTGTCGTAGAAAGCGTTCAAGCCGTACTTCCTGAGGTAGTTTTCCACTGCCTCCGAATCCGGCGTGTATTGCTCGATGGTGTAGCCATAGTGACCGGTCACCTGGTCCAGCACAGCCAGCGTCTCCGCGTGCAGGCGCCCGGTGTTCAGCGTGAACACGCGGATGCCCGCGCGCACGGCCTGCGTGCCGCGCAGGATCGCGTCGGTCAGCACCATGTCCTCGGCAGCGAGACTGGTCGCGAAGCGCGCGCGGAAGAAACGCCCGGCAATGCCGGCCAGGCGGGCCGACAGTTCGCGCTCCTTCTCTTCCAGCGCCGCCAGGCTGCCCGTGTACTCGGGCATGGTCCACAACGCGGGACGCAGTGCCGACGCCGGCGCGCCGGCATCCACCACCGCGATGTCGCTCAATGCACTGCTCATGCCGATTCCCTTGCGCCAAACTCGGCGCGCGCGCGGCGGAACAGCGGCAGCGGCTCGTCGACCGAAGCCTGGTACGTCACGGTGAACTCGGTGAAGCCCTTGATCGCGTCGTCGATGTTCTTGTCGGCACGCACCGCGAAGGTGTCGAAGCCGCAGCGCTTCATGAAGTTGAGCTGGTCGCGCAGCACGTCGCCGATGGCGCGCAGCTGGCCCTTCCACTGGTAGCGCGTGCGCAGCAGGTAAGCGGTGGAGAAACCGCGGCCATCGCGGAACACCGGGAAATCCACCGCGACGACGGCCACGCCGTCGAACAGCGCCTGGGCATCGCCCGGCTCGTCCTCGGGGGCCAGCCATACGCCGGTGCGCTCGCGCGCACGGCCGGCCAGCAGGTCTTGATGCGACTTCCACACCGTCAGCGGGAACAGGACGGCGTCCTGGCCCTGCACGGCGGCGGTGATCTGCTCGTCGGTCAGCGGCTGGCCTTCGGCGCCACGCAAGACGGTCCAGTTGTCTTCGACGATGACCGGGGTGACCGCGTCGGCGGTGCGTTGCAGTTGAATGATCTTTGCCATGTGTCTTTCTCCGGTCCTCAGGCTTCGGCGCGCTCGCGCGGCTGCTTGTCGGCGTACACGCGTTCCTTGAACGGAGTCAGGCCGATCCGGGTCACGGTTTCGATAAAGCGTTCGTCTTCGATGCGGTTGGCCACAAAGGTCTCGATGATGCGCGAAATCACGTCCGGCATTTCCTCGGCGCTGAACGACGGGCCGATGACCTTGCCCAGCGCGGTGCTGTTGCCCTGGGCACCGCCCAGCGTGACCTGGTACCACTCGGAGCCGTCCTTGTCGACGCCAAGGATGCCGATGTTGCCGACATGATGGTGGCCGCAGGCGTTGATGCAGCCCGAGATATTCAGCGACACTTCGCCCAGGTCATGGACGAAGTCCAGGTTGTCGAAACGCTCCTGGATGGCCAGCGCGATCGGGATCGACTTGGCATTCGCCAGCGAGCAGAAGTCGCCGCCCGGGCAGGCGATGATGTCGGTCAGCAGGCCGATGTTGGCCGTGGCCAGGCCAGCCTTCTTCGCGAGCTGCCACAGGTCGTACAGGTCGTGCTTCTTCACGTCCGGGAGCACCAGGTTCTGCTCGTGCGCGACGCGCAGTTCGCCGAAGCCAAAGCGGTCGGCCAGGTCGGCCACGGCTTCCATCTGCTCGGCGGTGGCATCCCCCGGAGGCGAGACCGGACCCGGCTTGGTCGACAGCGTCACGGCGGCGTAGCCCGGCACCTTGTGGCCGTGCACGTTGCGGCTGACCCAGCGCGCGAAGGCCTTGTCTTCGAGCAGGTGCTTCTCGTACGAAGCGTCGGTGTCGGCCAGCTTCTCATAGGCCGGCGGCGTGAAGTACTGCGCCACGCGGTCGAACTCGTCCTGCGTCAGCGTGCCGGGGCCGTCCTTGCTGTACTGCCATTCCTCTTCGACTTCCTGGGCGAACTTCTCGGCGCCGATGGCCTTGACCAGGATCTTGATGCGCGCCTTGTACTTGTTGTCGCGGCGGCCATAGCGGTTGTACACGCGGATGGCGGACTCGACGTAGGTCAGCATGTGCTGCCACGGCAGGTCGTCCTTGATGATCGTGCCGAGGATCGGGGTGCGGCCCAGGCCGCCACCGGCCAGCACGCGGATGCGGGTCTCGCCGGCGTCGTTCTTGTAGACGTAGATGCCGATGTCATGCATCTGCACCACGGCGCGGTCGTCCTTCGACGCCGAGATCGCGATCTTGAACTTGCGCGGCAGGAACGCGAATTCCGGCTGGAACGTGCTCCACTGGCGCAGCAGTTCGGCCAGCACGCGCGGGTCGACCGACTCGTCCGGCGCGACACCAGCGAAGTGATCGGTGGTGATGTTGCGCACGCAGTTGCCCGAGGTCTGGATGCCGTGCATCTCGACGCTGGCGAGCTCGGCCAGCACGTCGGGCACGCGCTCGAGTTCCATCCAGTTGTACTGGATGTTCTGGCGCGTCGAGAAGTGGCCATAGCCGCGGTCGTACTCGCGCGCGATATGGGCCAGCTTGCGCAGCTGCTTCGAGGCCAGCAGGCCGTACGGAATCGCCACGCGCAGCATGTAGGCATGGCGCTGCATGTACAGGCCGTTCTGCAGGCGCAGCGGCAGGAATTCTTCTTCGGTCAGCTCATCCGACAGGCGGCGGCGCACCTGGTCACGGAACTGGGCGACGCGCTCGTTGACGATGCGCTGGTCATATTGGTCGTACTGATACATGGCGGGGTCCGTTCAGTATTCGTGGGATTCAGGAGACGAGCTTGATGGCGACCAGGGTCAGCGTGGTGGCCAGGGCCGCGCGCACCAGGCGCTCGGGCAGCGCGCGGGAGAGCTGTGCACCCAGCCAGATGCCGGGGATCGAGCCCACCAGCAGCGCCAGCAGCAGATTCCAGTCGACGGTGCCGAGCCACACATGGCCCAGCCCGGCCAGCGCCGTCAGCGGGACGGCGTAGGCGATATCGGTGCCGGCCACTTCGGCCGGCTTCATATGGGGATACAGCAGCAAGATCAGCGTCGCGCCAACCGCGCCGGCACCGATCGACGACACCGTGACCAGCACGCCGATCACGGCGCCGACCACGATGGTGGCAATGACTTGTGCGCGGCCTTCCAGCTGGAAGCGCGGGTTGCGCGCCAGCCAGGCCAGCATCTGCTTGCGGAACAGCAGCGACAAGACGGTCAGCAGCACCGACACGCCGATCGTCAGGCGAATCGCATGCAGCCACTGCCCATGCAGTTCGCCGGCGCTCTTCAGGACGAGGATGGCGGCCACCGCGGCCGGCAGGCTACCCAGGCACAGGCGGCGCACGACCTGCCACTGCACATGCCCGTGCGCACGGTGCGCCAGCGTGCCGAAGCCCTTGGTGATCGACGCGAAGGCCAGGTCCGTGCCGACTGCCGTGGCCGGCGAGAAGCCAAACAGCAGCGTCAACAGCGGCGTCATGAGCGAGCCCCCGCCCACCCCGGTCAGACCGACGAGGACGCCTACCAGCAAACCGGAAACGGTATAGGCAAGGGACATTGGGAGGCTCTTTTGGGCCATTCCGTCTTGCCTGCGCCACTTTCAGGGTGGCGGCTGCGGGCGCAATGCGGGCTGGCCGTTCA
>Ga0079985_1014069_pt1 | contig 14416 bp, 12 predicted proteins | sample Hof3ISUMetaT_11_FD_73497 | JGI IMG/M metagenome (GOLD analysis project Ga0079985, IMG submission 73497) | Enriched soil aggregate microbial communities from Iowa State university to study microbial drivers of carbon cycling -... | ecosystem: Environmental > Terrestrial > Soil > Agricultural land... | reverse complement strand
CGTGTTTCAAAGTTGGCACAGCGTTCGCAATATCTCCAGTAACCCTGCTGACAGATAACCCAGCAGACTTTCCAGAAAAACAGGAGTTACTCGTATGAAGAAGTTCGCTATTGCTGCCGCTACTGCTACCGCGCTGACCCTGACCATGGCCAACGCTGCATTTGCCCAGACTCAGGCCACTCAAGCACCGATGATGCTGGCCGCCGGTGAAGTCACCGAAGCGAAAGAGGATGTTTCCGATACCTGGATCACTACCAAAGTCAAATCAGACCTGATCACCGAAAAAGGCATCCCAGGTACCGATATCAAAGTGGAAACCAACAAAGGTGTTGTGTCCCTGTCGTCCACCGTTGCAGTCACGGACGCCCAGAAAGCCACCGCCGTGGCCATCACCAAGAAAATCAAAGGCGTCAAAGCGGTCTCCGCTGACGGCCTGAAAGCCGAGTAAGGCAAGACTTCTCGCCTGGACTGGGAGAAGGCGCGGTAGACGGGCCGAGTCATACGTCTGCCGCAACTGTGAGGTTCATGCGAACGACCGCACGGATGTGGTCATTACAGGCCCTGGCATTCGTGTCAGGGCCTGTTCTATTTGAGCGATGCAGCAATACTGACTGTGGGCCTTAATTGCCGCGGTTACTGGTGATCTGCACCAGCCGGTTCCCCTCGAACCGCAGGTACTGATACATCCCGCCATTGGGCCCGTAGGTCCATTCCTCGACCTGAAATTCTTCCCGGCGATTGGCACTGCGCTTGTAGCCCAATAGATCACGGCTGACCGGTTCGCCGCATTTTTGCAGCACTTCGCTGGAGCGATCGCCGACACTGATCAACTGACTGCCGCACCGCAAGGTATCAGCTGCCAAGGCCTGGTTGGCCAGGATTGCCAAGGAAAACCCCAGCAGAAGTCGTTTGCCCATCATTCAGCGTCCAGATGCAGTGGCGTAACGACCTTGCCGTCTTTTTCCGCTTCGCCCAACTGGGCATCGATGAAGTACACACGGTCATCGGCGAGCTGACCCTTGTCCACCAGATAATCCTTGATGCTGCTGGCGCGTTCCTGGCCCAGTTCACGCAACAATACTTCGCTGGTGCTCCAGAACTGGATCACGTCCGCGCGCATTTTCGCGGTGCGTTCTTCTTTGCCCAGGTCTTTCCATTCGGCCGGTGGCTGGACCTTCAGGCGTGTGCGGTAGATCCCTTCGAGCAGCGGACCTTTCTCGCTATCAGGCACCTCCAGCAAATTCGCCTTGGCCGGTACCTTGTCACCACGGCGCTGGAGCATTTTGTAGTAGTTGTATTGGTATTCCCGTTCAAGGCGCTGCTCGGCGATCAGCGGGCCGTCACTGCTCTTGGCGGCGGTGCCTTCGATTTCCAGGCGCAGGGCCGGACGTTCCTTGAGGGCTTGGGACAGTTTGACCAGTGCCGCTTCGGCGTCCTTGCTCAGATCACTCGACCCCGGCGCGAACGACACGGTGCCCAGGTCTTGCGACCCACCACCGGCGACCAGACCGCCAATGAGTTTGAACGGCGCGGCGGCGGCCTTGACGATCAGGTTGCGCAGGGTCTGCCAGACAATCGGCATCACGCTGAATTGCGGATTGTTCAGGTCGCCGCTCACTGGCAGTTCGATGGAAATCTTGCCATCGACGTCCTTGAGCAAGGCGATGGCCAGTTTCAGTGGCAGGCTCACGGCATCCGGGCTGTCGACTTTTTCGCCCAGTTGCAACTGCTCGACCACCACTTTGTTTTCGGCCTTGAGCTGGCCCTTGACGATCACGTAATGCAGATCGAGGTTGAGTCGGCCCTTGCGAATACGATAACCGGCGAACTTGCCGGAATAGGGAGTCAAGGTGGTCAGCTCGACGCGCTTGAAGCTGGTGGCGATATCGAGGCTGGCCATCGGGTCGAACGGGTTGACCGCGCCCTTGATGGTCACCGGCGCGTAGCGATCGACCTTGCCTTTGATGTCGACGCTGGCCGGTTTTGCCTGACGGCTGTCGATGGTGCCGATCGAACCGTTGAGCTGCTGAATGGCGGTGGCGAAGTTCGGGGTCAGGCTGAAGTCGGCGAAGTTCGCTGAACCGTCGTTGATGGCAATGCCACCGATATGGATGCCCAGGGGCTTGTCCTTGCTGGCGGCGGGTTTGGCGGCGGCAGGCTTGGCGCCGGTATCGGCCGGTTGCGGGATCAGCAGATCATCGATGTTGGTGGTCCGGTCATCGTTGATCATGAAGCGCGCATAGGGTTGCAGCAGGTTGATCTTGTCGGTCGACAGGCTGTCGCCATGCTGGTAGTTCAGGCCTTCGACCACCAGCTGTTGCCATTTGAGGAAGTCGCGGGTTTTCAAGGTGTCGAGGGTATGCAGCTGATCGACCTGGGCGCGGCCGGTGACGCTGAGGGCCAGCGGCTCGGTGCCTTTGAGGTTGACCGCCAGGTCGCTGCCGAGCATGCCGCTGCGCAGTTCGAGGCGAATGAACGGGCTGATGTAGGACTGGGCGACGCGCAGGTCGATGTCCCTGGTCTGTACGTTGAGTTTGGCGCTGACCGGTGCCAGGTTGACCTCGCCATCGGCCGTGAGCTTGCCCTGTTTGCCTACGCCGGTGTCGAGCTTGAGGAGGAAGGGCGAGCCATTGAGACTGTCGAACTTCTGCAAGTCGAGATTCAGCGGACTCAATTCCAGTTCCACCGCAGGTTGTGCCTTGCGGTCCGCCAGATGCACTTTGTAATCGCGCAATTGCACATCGTTGAGCAGCACTTGCCAGGGTTTGCCTGGCGTTGCCGGTTGCGGTTTCGGTGAATCGGCGGCCGCCGGGGTGCTCGGCGGTTCGGCATTGGCCCTGGCCGCTGGTTTGGACGGTTGGCTGGCGAACAGTTTCTGCCAATCGAGTTGCCCGTCGGCTTCCAGGGCTGCCCAGGTTTCCAGCTTGTGGCTGCGGATCTTGCCGACCACCACCTGTTGTTTGGCCAGGTCCACCGTGGTTTCGCTGATGTCCAGGCGCTCGAGTTTCGCCAGCGGCCGTCCGTCCGGTGCCTTGATCGCGAAGGGCGCGACGCTGACCGCGACGTTGTTCAGCAGCAGTTCGGTTTGCTTGGACAGGTTGAGTTTGTAATCGGTGCTGAGGTTGATGACACCGCTCTCGAGGTCCAGGGGCACGGCGTCGCGCACATAGGGCCAGAAAGCTTTCATCTTGCCGTCGGTGATTTTCACCTTCCCTTCGGAGGCCAGCGGAATCAGGCTGAAGTTGCCGGTCCAGTCGATCTGGCCGCCGTTGGGACCAATCGCCACCAGCGTCATGTCGGCACTGTCTTCAGGCAGGGTGCTGAGGTTCTTGAGTTCGAAATCGAGCTTGTCGTAGAGAAACTCGATGGGTTCGCTGGGGCGTGCATCCTTGAAGTGCAGCGATCCGTCCGCCAGCTTGATGCGGTCGATGCGCAACGGGAATGGCTTGGCCTCGGGATCGACTGGCGTCGGTTCGCTGGCCGGCAATTTGAACAAGCCGATCAGGTTGAGCTTGCCGTCCTTGCCGAACAGCACCTCGGTCTTGGATTTCTCCAGTTCGATATCCGACAGGTGCAGCGCCTTGGTCCAGAGACTGTCGAGTTGCAGATTGGCGTAGAGACGTTCGAAACCGACCTGCTCCTTGCCGGGCTCGCCGATGTTCAGGCCCCAAAGGGTCACTTCAAGGCTGAAGGGATTGAGTTCGATGCGCTGGATCGTAGCGGGCGTCGTTGCATAGTTGGCCAACTGCTGGTTGACCAGGCGCAAGGCGATGCCCGGCAAAATCAGAAACCCCAGCAGGCTGTAGAGGGCCAGAGCAGTCAACAAGGCGCCGATGGCGCGAATCAATCCTTTGTACATGTGTGGCTTCATCTGTCTGGATCGGAGTGCCTTGGAGTATGGCACGCGATTTCGGTTCCGAAGTCGTCACATCGAGCAGGATTTATCTGAAAATAACGGCGACTTTCAGAACTGCAGGATCAGGGTTTTCAGGGGCGGCTGCTGGTCCAGTGACGGGAAGTCGCCGCCCGGCTTCATGACGGTCCACTCCCGTACCGGCCGGCCAGCCTTCTCGGCGCAACGCAGGACCTGCTCGCGCCAGTCGTCCATGCTGACCTTTGCCAGGTTGTTGCAGCAGATCAGCACCCCGTTTTCGGCGGTGGTGAGTAATGCCGGCTTGAGCAGGCTCTGATAGTCACGCAGCAGGTCGACGGTACCGAAGGCACTCTTGGCCCAGGCAGGGGGATCGAGCAGTACCAGATCGTACTGGCGCTGTTCCAGGCGTTGATAGCTCGGCAGTTTCTGCCCGCGACGCTGGCTGATGGGCAAGCCGGCCAACTGGCGAATGGCCGGGAAATAATCGGACTGGATGAATTGCATGGTAGGCAATTGCGGATTGAGCAGGCCATTCTCGCGACCGACCGCCAGGTTGCCTTCGGCAAAGTCCAGGTTGCACACCTCGCTGGCCCCACCGGCCGCGGCGCTGAGGCCGACCCCGCAGGTGTAGGCAAACAGGTTCAGCACGCGCTTGTTCCTGCTGTGGTCCTTGACCCAGCCACGGGTGTTGCGCAGGTCGAGGAACAGCAGCGGGTCCTGCCCGGCATGGCGCCCGCGTACCCGGTAATTGAGCCCCCACTCGTGGCCGACGAGGTCTTGCAGGGCGGCTTCGTCGGCGCGGTAGACGGTGTCTTCACGGTCGATGCGCGAATTGCCGCGGGAGCGGTCGTTATAGACCAGCAGGGTTTCCAACCCCAGGTACTGGTTGACGATTTCGTGCAACTGCAGCAAGGCTTCACGGTCCAGCGACTGATGGAAGCTCTGCACCATCAGTTGTGGGCCATAACGGTCGATGGTCAGGCCGCCAGCGCCTTCCTGGCTGCCATGGAACAGGCGATAGCAGTCGGTGCCCTGGCTGTGCAGCTCGGCCAGCAGGTCCTGGCGATGTTCAAGGGCGGCGCGCAGCGCCTGGTTCAAGGATGGCATGCTGGGCGCCTTGCAGGTGGAATTGGGCGCGGGAGTTTAACAGCTTGAGCGCAGTAGCACTTGCAGGGGCGAGCATGCTCCGGGCGGCGTTCCGACGATGATCGTCAACAATGACGCTGGGTGCCTGACACTCCGCGCAGTATTCAAGTCCATCGCAAGCATGCTCGCTCCTACGACAATCCCATGCGCCGTTTCGCGCGTTGCACCGAGCCATTGCGCACCGCCCAGCGCAGCATCGGCGCGCTGCGATTGACGCTGGCGCGGATCAGTTTGCGTTGCAGCGGCCCCTGGCTGACACCGAGCATGTCGCTGGCCCAGTCCGGCAGCAGGTCGATCCCGGCCTGCATCATCAAACCGCCGAAAGGCCTGGCCAAACGGCTGGGGGAAGGGGCGTTCAACAACAATCGCAGCACTTCACGACTGCGTTCGTCGCACAGCAGTTGCGGGCGAATACGCTCAAGATAATCGGCAGTTTCCTGCCGCGAGCGTGGCACGTCACGGGCGCCCAGGCGTTCGGCCACCAGCGCGATCTCTGCGTAATAACGGTCTTGATCGGCCGGTGACAGGTGCGGATTTCGATAACGCAGATGCGCGGCGAGGAAGTTGCTGACCTCGGCTACATGTACCCAGGTCAGCAGGTCGGGATCGCTGGCGGCATAGGGCCGACCATCGGGTGCGGTGCCGGTGACTTGCAGGTGGATGGTGCGCACCTTGTCGATCAGCCAGTCGGCGTCCTGTCGTGAGCCGAAGGTGGTGCCGGAGATGAATTGCCCGGTGCGGCGCAGGCGACCGAGCATGTCCTCGCGGAAATTCGAGTGGTCCCACACGCCGGCCAGGGCCAGCGGGTGCAGTGCTTGCAGCATCAGGGCGCTGATACCGCCGATCAACATGCTGCTGAAGTCGCCGTGGACTTGCCAGCTCACCGAATCCGGTCCGAACAGCCCGGGGTCGCCCTTGGGGTTCTCCAGGTCGAGCTTGCCCAGGGACAGTCCGGTCAGGCTCATGATCTGGGTTTCGATACGGCTCCGGATGAATTCCATGGTGTCCCTGTGATGTTCCTACGCCAGACGGCAGTACGTTATTGATTAAGGCGCTTGTCGATCAAGCCCTGGACCACGCTCGGGTCGGCCAGGGTCGAAGTGTCTCCCAGGCTGTCCAGTTCGTTACAGGCGATCTTGCGCAAAATTCGCCGCATGATCTTGCCCGAACGGGTTTTCGGCAAGGCCGGTGCCCATTGGATCAGGTCAGGCTTGGCGAAACTGCCGATTTCCTTGCTGACGTGAGCCAACAGGGCTTTCTTCAGCTCATCGTTGGGTTCGACGCCGTTCATGGGGGTGACAAAGGCATAAATGCCCTGGCCCTTGACGTCGTGGGGGTAGCCGACCACGGCGGCTTCGGCGATGTTGTCGTGCAATACCAGGGCGCTCTCCACTTCGGCAGTGCCGATGCGGTGCCCGGAAACATTGATGACATCATCGATGCGCCCGGTGATCCAGTAGTCGCCGTCTTCGTCGCGGCGCGCACCATCGCCAGTGAAGTAGTAGCCGGGGTAGGGCTTGAAGTAGGTGTCGACCATCCGTTGCGGGTCGCCGTAGACGCTGCGGATCTGCGCAGGCCAGCTGGACTTGATCGCCAGCACGCCACTGCCGGCGCCTTTGATTTCCTTGCCATGTTCGTCGAGCAGCACCGGTTGTACACCGAACATCGGTTTTGTCGCACAGCCGGGTTTGAGGTGTTGGGCACTGACCAGCGGGCTGAGCATGATGCCGCCGGTTTCGGTCTGCCACCAGGTATCGACGATCGGGCAACGTTGTTCGCCGACGACATTGAAGTACCACTCCCACGCTTCCGGGTTGATCGGCTCACCGACAGTGCCGAGCAATCTCAGGCTGGCGCGGGACGTTTCCTTCAAGGGTTCTGCGCCTTCGCGCATCAGGGCACGCAGGGCGGTGGGGGCGGTGTAGAAGATGTTCACTTTGTGCTTGTCGATCACCTGCCAGAACCGCGAGGTGCTCGGGTAGCTCGGTACGCCTTCGAAGATCAGGGTGGTGGCGCCATTGGCCAGGGGGCCGTAGACGATGTAGCTGTGGCCAGTGACCCAGCCGACATCGGCAGTGCACCAGAACACCTCGCCATCACGGTAGTCCAGGACATATTTGAAGGTCATTGCCGCTTGCAGCAGGTAGCCTCCCGTGGTGTGCAGCACGCCTTTGGGTTTGCCGGTGCTGCCGGAGGTGTAGAGGATGAACAGCGGGTCTTCGGCGTCCATCGGCTCGGGCGGGCAGTCGTCGCTGACGTCGCGCAGCGCCTGGTGATACCAGAGATCCCGGCCTTCGACCCAGTTCACCGGGTTCTGGGTCCGTTCGACCACGACCACGGTGCTGACATCCGGACAGCTTTGCAGTGCCTTGTCGACATTGTGCTTGAGTGGCACGAATTTGCCGCCGCGCACGCCTTCATCGGCGGTGATCACCGTGCGGCAGTCGGCGTCGAGGATCCGGTCGCGCAATGAGTCCGGCGAGAATCCTCCAAACACCACCGAATGCACTGCTCCGATGCGTGTGCAGGCGAGCATGGCGTAGGCCGCTTCAGGGATCATCGGCATATAGATGCATACCCGGTCACCTTTGTTCACGCCACGGCTTTTGAGCACATTGGCCAGGCGGCAGACGTAATGGTGAAGTTTCCTGTAGGTGATCTGCGTGGACTCGGCGGGGTCATCGCCTTCCCAGACGATCGCGGTTTGATCGCCGCGTGTTGCCAGGTGACGGTCAATGCAGTTGTAGCTGACGTTCAGCCTGGCGCCGGCAAACCAGTGGGCTTCACCGGTTTTCAGGTCATAGCGCTGGACGGTTTGCCACGGTGCGCTCCAGTCGAGGAAGCGGGTGGCTTGTTCGGCCCAGAAGGTGCTGGGGTGTTCGATGGATTCGCGGTACAGGCGTTGATAGTCGTCTTGACTCAATTGTGCAGCCCGGCGCACGGCATCGGCTTTGGGGAACGTGCTGATATCGAACATGACGGTTCCTTCTTCTTGTTTGAGGACAAGAGGGGAGCTGCGCGACCCTCGTAGGAGCTGGCAAACCAGCTCCTACAAGGTTAGTACCCCGCAGGAATGGCGTCGGATCAGCCGCGGTGACGCCCGCGGAAGTAGTTGATCAAACCCTGGGTGGACGCGTCGTCAGCCGGTGTTTCTTCGCTGCCGACCAGGCGGTTGTAGACGCCTTTGCCCAGCTCTTTGCCCAGCTCCACACCCCATTGGTCGAAGGCGTTGATGCCCCAGATCACGCTTTGCACGAAGACTTTGTGTTCGTACATCGCCACCAACGCACCCAAGCGCCGCGGGCTGATGCGCTCGACCACCAGGGTGTTGCTCGGACGGTTGCCCGGAATCACCTTGTGCGGCGCAAGGCTCTGCACCTGCTCTTCGCTCATGCCTTTGTCGCGCAGTTCGGCCTGGGCTTCGGCCAGGGTCTTGCCGAGCATCAGCGCCTGGCTTTGCGACAGGCAGTTGGCGTACAGCCACTGGTGATGGTCGGCCACCGGGTTGAAGCTGACGATCGGCACGATGAAGTCGGCCGGGATCAGTTGGGTGCCCTGGTGCAGCAACTGGTGATAAGCGTGCTGGCCGTTGCAGCCCACGCCACCCCAGATCACCGGACCGGTATCGGTGCTGACGGGCGTACCGTCCTGGCGCACGCTCTTGCCATTGGACTCCATGTCCAGCTGCTGCAGGTGCTTGGTGATGTTGCGCAGGTAGTGGTCGTACGGCAGGATCGCGTGGCTTTGCGCGCCCCAGAAATTGCCGTACCAGACGCCGAGCAGGGCCAGCAGCACCGGCATGTTCTGTTCGAAGGGGGTGTTGAGGAAGTGCTGGTCCATGGTGTAGGCACCGGACAGCAGTTCCTTGAAGTTCGACATGCCGATGGCCAGGGCGATCGGCAGGCCGATGGCCGACCACAGCGAGTAACGCCCGCCGACCCAGTCCCACATCGGGAAGATGTTCTCTTCGCGGATGCCGAACGCCACGGCGGCGGCGTTGTTGCTCGATACCGCGATGAAGTGGCGATGCAGCTCGGCTTCCGAGCCACCCTGGGCCAGGTACCAGGCGCGCGCGGCCTGGGCGTTTTTCAGGGTTTCGAGGGTGTTGAAGGATTTCGACGAGACGATGAACAGGGTGGTCTCGGCGCGCAGCTTCATCGCCAGCTCGTGGAACTCACTGCCATCGATGTTCGCCAGGTAGTGGCAGCGCACACCTTTCTGGGCATAGGCCAGCAGGGCTTCCGACACCAGCTCGGGGCCGAGGAACGAACCACCGATACCGATGTTGACCACGTCAGTGATCGGCTTCTCGGAGTAGCCGCGCCACAGGCCGTCGTGGATACGCCCCACGAGGTCGGTGATCTGGTTCAACACCTTGTGCACTTCAGGCATCACGTTGACGCCGTTGACCGACAGTTTGTCGCCGACCGGACGACGCAGGGCGGTGTGCAGGGCGGGGCGGCCCTCGGAGGCGTTGACGATTTCGCCATCGAACAGCGATTTGATCGCGCCCTTGAGGTCGACTTCGTCGGCCAGGCCCACCAGCAGGTCGCGGGTCTGTGCATTGATCAGGTTTTTCGAGTAGTCGAGAAACAGGCCGCAGCTGCTGAGGGTGAATTGGGTGAAGCGCTGCGGGTCGGCGTTGAAGGCCTCGCGCATGTTGAAATCCTGCATGGCCTGGCGGTGGTCTTTCAACGCTTGCCAGGCGGGCAGGGCGGTCACGTCGTGGGGGGTGCGGTAGTACGCCATCGCTGCGGGTTTCCTTTTACTTGAACTGCCTTTAAGACACTGAAAATACCGGAATGTCCTGACCACTGTCTGGGTGGTACCCGGTTAGCCTGCGTGCACACGATTAAATAGCGCAGACCGGTAACAGTAAACCCAGAGAGACGATCTGTCTTAGCTTTGTCGGACCTGCGACCGGTACTTTTTTATACCGGCGCAGTCGTGGGGGAATGGTGGGGGGGAAATTCAGGCGGGAGTGTCGAGGTTCAGGTGCAAATTGTCGATCAAGCGCGTCGTCCCCAGGAACGCCGCCACCAGGATCACCAGGTCTCGATCTTCCGGGGTTGCCGGGCGCAGGCTCAGGCCATGACGAATTTCCAGGTAGTCGGGGCGCAGGCCGGCCGCTTCGAGTTGTTGCAGCTTGGCGCGGATCAGGGCCGGGTAATCGCGTTCTCCTTGCCTGATCGCGTCGGCCATCTCGCTCAGGGTGCGATACACCACCGGTGCCACGGCGCGCTGGTCTTCGGTGAGGAAGCCATTGCGCGATGACAGTGCCAGGCCATCGGGGGCCCGCACTGTCGGCTCGCCAATGATCTGGATCGGCATGTTCAGGTCATGCACCAGGGCGCGAATGACCGCCAGTTGCTGAAAGTCTTTCTCGCCGAAAATCGCCAGGTCCGGCTGGACCATGTTGAACAGCTTGCTGACCACCGTTGCCACACCTTCGAAATGCCCGGGCCGGCTGGCGCCGCACAGGCCTTCGGAAAGCTGAGGGACGCTGACGCGGGTCTGCCCGGCCATGCCGTCGGGGTACATCTCTTCGACGGTTGGCGCAAACAGCAGGTCGCAACCGGCTTCGAGCAGTTTTTCCTGATCGGCGGCGAGGGTGCGCGGGTATTTGTCGAGGTCTTCGCCGGCGCCGAACTGCAGCGGGTTGACGAAAATGCTCGCGACCACGAAATCCACCCGCTGGGTGGCCTTGGTGATCAGCGCGACATGACCACTGTGCAGGTTGCCCATGGTCGGTACAAAGCCGATACGCTTGCCTTCACTGCGGGCGCGGGCCACGGCGGCCCGAAGTTCGCGGACGGTTTTGACAGTATTCATGCAGAGAATCCATGTTCGATGCCCGGGAAAGTCGCCGCCTTGACTTCGCTGACGTAGGCGCTCAAGGCAGCGTGAATGCTGGTTTGGCCGGCCATGAAGTTTTTCACGAATTTGGGGACGCGACCGGTTATGGACAGGCCCAGCATGTCATGCAGGACCAGTACCTGGCCGTCGGTGCGGTGGCCGGCGCCAATCCCGATGACCGGAATGTTCACGGCCTGGGTGATTTCTTCGGCCAGTTCGCTGGGCACGCACTCGAGCAGCAGCATCGCCGCGCCGGCCTGTTCCAGCGCAATGGCATCGGCACGCATCTGCCGCGCCTGGTTTTCGTTGCGCCCCTGGACCTTGTAGCCTCCGAGGATGTTCACCGATTGCGGCGTCAGGCCCATGTGGGCACAGACCGGAATGCCTCGTTCCGCCAGCAGGCGAATCGAATCCGCCAGCCACAATGCGCCTTCGACCTTGACCATATGGGCGCCGGCCTGCATCAGCAGGGCGCTGTTGGTCATGGCCTGTTCCGTGGTGGCGTAGGCCATGAAGGGCAAGTCGGCAAGGATCAAGGCGTCGGTGTTACCGCGTTTGACGGCCGCGACGTGGTAGGCCATTTCAGCGGTGGTCACCGGTAGGGTGCTGTCATGACCTTGCAGAACCATGCCGAGGGAGTCGCCCACCAGCAGCACTTCAACGCCAGCCTGGTTGCAGGCGTGGGCGAAGGTCGCGTCATAGCAGGTCAGCATGGTGATTTTTTCACCTTTGTGCTTGAGACCTTGCAGAGTGGTCAGGGTGATGGCTGGCATGAAAAGTTCCTCATTCAGGCGCTGTGGAAACTACTGCGAGTAACGCGCGTGATTCTTCGTTGAATACAGGCGCACGGTCTTTTGTCGTGCTTTGAAGGCCTGGATTGCGCCCTTGATGCCGTGGCGACGGCAGCGGGACGCCTATAGTCGTGAGGAGAACGTGGGAAGTCAATTGCGTGTGTTACCGCATTGTTACGAGGAGGGTGTTACCGATGGGACTGATGCGTTTCAGCAGTCTTGGACTTTTTGTTCGACGCAAGCCCGCTCCCACAGGGGTTTGTGTCAATTTGTAGTCAGGCGTTCCAGGCCGACGAACGGGCAGGCGGCGAGCAAGTCGGCCAGTGTGCGCCCATCGGCCAGGCGCAGATCGGCGGGCGCCAGTTCGGCCAGGGGATAGAGCACGAAGGCCCGTTCCTGCATATGGTAATGCGGGACCTTCAAGCGAGGTTCGTCGATCAGGCGGTTACCGAACAGCAGGATGTCGAGATCCAGCGTACGCGGGCCCCAGCGCTCAAGGCGCTCGCGGCCCTGGCCGTTTTCGATTGCCTGCAAAGCGTCCAGTAACTCCAGCGGCGCCAGCGTGCTGTCGAGAGCGGCGACCGCGTTGGTGTAACGCGGTTGGCCAGGGAGCAACGAGTCGCTTTGATAGAAGGCTGAAACCCCGACCAGTTCCGATTGCGGCAACTGTGCCAGCGCCAGGGTGGCGCTGCGCAGTTGTTCGGCGGGGGCAGCGAGGTTGCTGCCCATGCCGATGTAGATGCGTTCCATGGATTATTCGCCCGTGGTACTCGAAGCGTCCGCTGAGCGCTTGCGTTTGGAACCGCCGCTGCGGCGACGTTTGCGCGGGCCGCCGGTGCCGTCGTCCTTGCCGCTGAGGTCGCGAATCATGTCACGACGTTCGCTGTCATTGGCGTCCTGATAGTCGGTCCACCATTCACCCAGGCCATCGGTCTGCTCGCCCGCGCTTTCGCGAAGCAGCAGGAAGTCGTAACCGGCGCGGAATCGCGGATTGTCCAGCAGCAGGTCGGCGCGTTTGCCGCTGCGCCGTGGCAGGCGCTCCTGCATGTCCCAGATCTCGCGGATCGGCATGGTGAAGCGTTTCGGGATGGCGATGCGCTGGCACTGCTCGGCGATCAGTTCGTGAGCCGCTTCCTGCATCGCCGGAATCGGCGGCATGCCACGGTCCTGCAGGCGCAATACGCGTGCCGGCAGCGCAGGCCAGAGCAGGGCGGCAAACAGGAAGGCCGGGGTCACCGGCTTGTTCTGCTTGATGCGCAGGTCGGTGTTGATCAGGGCTTCGCTGATCAGGGTATGGGTGTAGGTCGGGTTGTATTCCAGAGCCTCGGCGCTGGCCGGGAACAGTGGGTCGAACAATTGCAGGTCGACCAGCATTTCAAAGGTGTCAGCAGCATGGCCGGACAGGAACAGCTTGAGCACTTCTTCAAACAATCGGGCCGACGGGATCTCGCGCAGCATGGGCGCCAGATCGCGGATGGGCGTGGCACTGTGTTTTTCGATGCCGAAATTCAGCTTGGCGGCAAAACGCACGGCACGCAGCATCCGTACCGGATCTTCCTGGTAGCGCTGCTTGGGGTCGCCAATCAGGCGGATCAGTTGGTTGCGAATGTCGTGCACGCCATTGGCGTAATCGAGAATGCGCTCGCTGACCGGGTCGTAATACAGGGCGTTGATGGTGAAGTCACGGCGCTGCGCGTCTTCTTCCAGGGTCCCGTAGACATTGTCGCGCAGGATGCGCCCGCTTTCGTTGCGCGAGGATTGATTGGTGTCTTCCTCTTCGTCGTTCTGCGGGTGATTGGCGCGGAAGGTCGCGACTTCAATGATTTCGCGGCCAAAGTGGATATGCACCAGTTTGAACCGGCGGCCGATGATCCGTGCGTTACGGAATTCGGCACGTACCTGTTCAGGCGTGGCGCTGGTGGCGACGTCAAAGTCTTTCGGCGTGATGCCGAGCAGCATGTCACGCACACAACCACCGACCAGGTAGGCCTGGTAACCGGCGCCCTGCAGGCGTTCGACGATGTTTACCGCGTAACGGCTGAATTGCCCTTTTTGCAGCGAATGTTGGCCGCTGTTGAGCACTTCAGGCGTGCTGCGGATGTGTTGCGTACGACGCAGGGGAGTACGGAATGACTGGAACAGCTTCTTCAGCATGGGATGCACTGTTTGAAGGAATGTTCGGCCAAAACGAAGAATGACCGCATGATGGGCGGGGATTCTAGCATTTAGTCGGGGGATGGTGTAGGACGCTGTAGGGGCGAGCATGCTCCGGGCGGCGTTCCGACGATGGTCGTGAACGATAACGCTTACATCCGGATTCCCAACATGTCCTCAGGTTTTTCGCGAGCATGCTCGCTCCTACAGGTACGTGGGGGTTTGCGAATCGCAGAAACCACAAGGGGAGCCGAAGCTCCCCAAGAAGTAGTTGCGTGCTCTATTTTTGTTATTGGTTTCGGGCTTCTTGTTTTTGTTGAGTGCCCTTGCCATGAAGCGTTCCTTCATGGCCCTCCCAATCGGGAGCCAAGAGCAAACGGATTGCTTTGGTCGCTGTGCTGCAGTGATCTTGCGATCCAACCAGTTCAGGCTCTGTCTTAAGACAGTTTTTTGTTGTTCTCGGCCTGGTCGTGGGGCAAGCCCCAAATACAACGCCTCTCCAAAAGAATCAGTTAGCTGCGCCTCTCGCCGTCTTGTTTTTATTGTGCGTGAGTCGATTCGTCTTATTTTTATTGTCTTGTGCAGTGCTTGTTAT